>ERZ778021.3528-NODE-3528-length-11061-cov-3.241232_pt1 | contig 11061 bp, 8 predicted proteins | sample MGYA00375751_ERZ778021 | MGnify/ENA primary metagenome ERZ778021 (study PRJEB29350, sample SAMN05389814) | bioreactor metagenome | isolation source: Thiocyanate stock bioreactor | place: South Africa: University of Cape Town | collected 2013-08-29 ... | reverse complement strand
GAGGTGACGAAGGCAAACAGGGCCGCCGCGAGGAACCCCGGCATCGCCATCGGAAGCGTGACATGCCAGAACCGATGCAGCCGCGAGCCGCCCAGCGAAGCCGCCGCAAGGTCCACATTAGGGTCGAGCCCGCGCAGCGAGGTCATGACCGAAAGGAATGCAAGCGGCGCGCCAAGGATGGCGTGCGCGATGACCAGCCCGCCATAGCTTCCGGAAAGACCGAGCCGTCCGAACGAATAGGCGAATGCCACGGCGATGACGATGGACGGCACGACGAGCGGCGAGACGAACAGTCCGGTGAGGATGATCTGCAGGAAACGGCTCGTGAGCATGACGCCCATTGCCGCAAGGCCGCCGATGGTCACGCCCAGGGCCATAGCGCCCAGCGCAACCTTGAGACTGTTCACGAACACGCGGGTCCATTGTCCTTGCGTGAAGACCTCGCTGAACCAGCGCAGCGTGAAGCCTTCCATCGGATAGGTCAGGAAGGAGCTGTCATTGAACGCCAACGGCATGACAAGCAGAAGCGGCACGATCAGGAAGGCCAAGGCCGAGACGGTCGCCAACCAGTATATGACGCGGGACATCAGGCGGTCTCCCTCTTGCGGGAGGCCGCCCAATTGAGCGCGCCGGCCGCGCCGACAAGGACGAGCACGGTGGCGAGCAGCATCACCGACAGCGCAGAGGCCATGCCCCAGTTCAGGGATTTCTTGATGAACTCGGCGATGTAGTAGGAGAGCATCTGGTCGCCGGGGCCACCGGTCAGCGCCGGGGTGATGTAAAAGCCGAGCGCCAGAATGGAGACGGTGCTGCCCCCGACCATGACGCCCCTCAGCGTCTGGGGAAAATAGATGCGGATGAAGGTTTCGACAGGCCCCGCACCCAGCACGCGCGAAGCGTCGGCCTGCGACTTGGGGATCGTCAGCATCACGTTCATCATCGGAATGATGGCGAAGGGCAGCAGGACGTGCGTCATCGAGACGATCGTGCCGAACCGGTTGAAGATCAGTTGCAAGGGTTCGTCTATGATGCCCAGCGCCATAAGCGTCGTATTCACCAGTCCCGACGTCTGCAGCAGGATCACCCAGGCGGTGGTCCGAACCAGGATAGACGTCCAGAAACTGAGGAGGATCGAAACGAGGACGAAATTCGCGAAACCGCGTGACCCGTTCGCAACGGCATAGGCCAGGGGATAGCCGATGACGAGCGTGACCAGGGTGACCTGGACGGCGATAACCAGCGTCCGCATCATCACCTGGAGGTAGATGTCGTCTCCGTATGCTCCCAGCTTGCCGTGTTCATCGAAGTCGAGCCCGGTCGCCCTGCGGAAATGCCTCGATGTCAACGTGCCGGCATTGTTGTCCAGGATTTTCCAGTAGCGCGGATCGGCCCAGCGTTCGTCGAACCCGATCAAACCGTTCATATCGGGAGAGACCTCCCCCGCCTTGCGCGCCGTATTGATAAACAGGGATCGGAAGCCCGGCATCTCCTGATTCAGTGCGCGTGCCGATTCGGCCTGCTGGCGCCCATTCATCTCCTGCATGTCGGCAAGCAAGGCAGCAGCCCGCGCGTCGGGGTCGGATGCGTCGCTTGTGCTGAAATGCTGGAGACTTCTGCCCAGTTCGCCATTGTCGATGCTCAACGAGATCATCGAGCCGATGGGAACAAGGTAGAGCAACGTGTAGACGGCCAGGGGCAGCACCAGCAGGATGACGGCTGCCAGCCGGCCGGCATTCGGATTACGGATCGTCGCGCTCATCAAGACCAGCCTCCGGCTCTCCGGCATGCGGGCCGGAGAGCGGTCTTTCGTGGAGGGTGCGGGGGCTTCCTACTGGGTGGACCAGCGGTTCCAGCGCTCAGTCAGCTCGTCCATATGGTCGACCCAGAAGGCGTCCGACATGAAGGCGGCGTCCTTGATGTTGTCTCCCGTAGGCAGATCCTTCTGGATGTCGGGAGGAAGCAGGGCCGCGGCCTTGGTGTTCGACGGGCCGTAAGGCATCAGACTGGAGAATTTCGCCTGGTTGGCCGGGTCATTGATCGTCTTGAAGAACTCCGTCGCATATTGCTTGTACGGCGAATTCGCGATGACCGCCCACACGTCCATGTTCACCAGATGGTTCTTCCAGACGAATTCCAGCGGCTTTCCCTCGCGCTTGGCCATAATGATGCGCCCATTATAGGTGGTGGAAAGAGCGACATTGTTGGTGGCCAGCCATTCGACCGGCTGCGATCCCGACTCCCAGTATTGGAGCAGATCCTTGATCTTGTCCCACTGGGCGAAGGCACGGTCCACGCCTTCTGGCGTGCCAAGCACTTCATACAGCTTGTCCGGCGCAACGCCGTCGCCAAGGAGCGCGAATTCGAGATTCATCACCGGCGTGTTGCGGGCGCCGCGCTTGCCCGGGAATTTTTCGCGGTCGAAGAAATCCTTCCAATCCTGCGGAGCCTGCGGGAACGCCTCGGTGTTGTATGCAAAGCCGTTGCCGATCACGACATTGCCGGACCCGCAAGGCTGCACGGCCTCGGGCAGCAGTCCGTCAGTGCCGATCGCCTGCCAATCGAGTTTCTCGAACAGGCCTTCGTCGCAACCGAGCTGCAATTCGTTGCCGCCCGCGATGACGAAGTCCCAGGTGACGTTGCCCGTATCGGCCATCGCCTTGATTTCGGCGAGACCGCCGAGATAGGTGGTCTCGATCGGCTTGAGGCCGGTCTTTTGCGCGAATACGTTGAAATAGGCTTCGCGCTGGGCATCCTGATAATTGCCGCCCCAACCTGCAATGGTAACATCGCGCGCGCTGGCCGTACCGGCGGCACAGGTGATGGCGGCGCACGTGAACAGTATCTGGATCGCTTTCATGTTTCCTCCCGAAAGCCTTGGAACCCGACCCGACGAGAGCGCTCCTGCCGATCTGGATTTCCCGGCATATTTAACACTCTCCATATAAATATCACCGGTAATAAAATTATTGTCAATTATTTTTAATAGAGTTGCATTGCACATGCTTTCATTTAATAGATATCAGAGATAGGGAGATAGCATGTCGGACGTGGCAACCGCACTCAGGGTCTTCGAGGCCGACAACGACACCAAGCTGGTCGGCGAGCGTCTAAGGCTGCGCCGGCAAATGCGCGGGCTTTCGCTGAAACAGGTGGCCGATCCCGCGGGTATTTCGGTCGGCATGCTGAGCCAAGTCGAACGCGGCCTAGCGACGCCGTCCATCAAGACGCTGAGGGCGATATGTGCGGCAATGGACATGCCGGTGAACTGGCTGTTCCATCGCGACGACAGCCAGGGAGACCTTGCGACGGAATACATCGTTCCAAGAGATGCCCGCCGCTCGCTGACCTATCATGACGGTGCCTTGACCAAGGAGCTTCTGACCCCGGACACACAACCGCAGATCCAAATGCTTCGATTTGTGCTGAAGCCGGGCTCCAATTCCGGTGAGGCTTACAACAATGCCGAAGGCGGCAAATGCGGCATCGTCCTTTCAGGAACACTCGGCCTCGAGCTCAACGGCACAGAATTCATCATCAACGAGGGCGACAGCTTCGCCTTTCCCGCGATCATGATGGTCAGGTTCTGGGCAATCGGGTCCGAGCCCTGCGAGGTCATCTGGGTCGTGGCGCCTGCGACAGTCTAGCGAACCCCCACGCGCCTCGATTTTGCCGGCGATCGTGGTAAGGAGCGCCCCGCGCGCCATGGCAATGAGGTGCTTTCCGCCCGGCGGACTTTCTCCCGTCAGACGAGGTTCCGGGCGGCGAGGTTGCGCATGAGGGCGCGCGCGCCGAAGGTCCATGGCGGGCATTCGGTCGACAGGCGCACCGTGTTGGTCAGGCTGCCAAGTTTCGCGGAAGAGATGGTGACGATGTCGCCCGGCTTGTGGGTGAAGCCCTCGCCCGGCACGTCGCGGTCCTGCGTGGGCGCAAACAGCGTGCCGAGGAACAGCACCAGGCCGTCCGGATACTGGTGATGCCGGCCCAGCGTCTGGCGCACCAGGTCCTCGGGGTCTCGGCTGATCTCCTTCATCGATGAATGGCCCTCGAGCACGAAGCCGTCCGTGCCGGTCACGGTCAGTTCGAGCTCGGCCGCGCGCACGTCGTCCAGCGTGAAGGTGGCGTCGAACAACCTGATCATCGGGCCTATGGCGCAGCTGGCATTGTTGTCCTTCGCCTTGGACAGCAGCAGCGCCGAGCGTCCTTCCACGTCGCGCAGGTTGACGTCGTTGCCGAGCGTGGCGCCGACGATCCTGCCACGCGAGGAGACGGCCAGCACCACCTCCGGCTCGGGATTGTTCCATTTCGAGATCGGGTGCAGCCCCACCTCCGCCCCCGGCCCCACCGAGGACAGCGCCTGCGCCTTGGAGAAAACCTCGGCGTCGGGCCCGATCCCGACCTCCAGATACTGGCTCCACAGCCCTTCCGCGATCAGCGCCGCCTTGACCCTGGCCGCTTCCTCCGAGCCGGCCCGGATGTTACGCAACGATCCGCCGATCGCCGCGCCGACCCTGCTGCGGATGTCCTGCGCCTTCTTCGGGTCGCCCGCCGCTTTCTCCTCGATCACGCGCTCGACCATCGAGGAGGCGAAGGTGACGCCGCAGGCCTTCACCGCCTGCAGGTCGCAGGGGGCCAGAAGATGCGGCCGCGACAGGTCGCCGGGGCGGTTGGCGGCGATGGCGGCCAGTGGCCCCAGCGCCGTGCCTGCGGCGGCTCTCACATAGGCGGCCGGGTCGTCCAGTTCGCAGATGTCCGAAACGAGCGGCGCTTCCGGCGAGGTGATGTCCACCACCACGCCGTCGCGCACGGTGACGACGGAGGGCCCCGCTGCCTCCGGCCGCCACACCCGCCCCACAAAGGTTCCGTCCGATGGTATGAGCACCTTTTCCTCCTGCTCGCGATTGAAGCTAGTGATTGTGGCGCGGCGGGCGGGCGGAGATCCGGCGGAAGGCAAGCGCATCCTCGATCACCGCGCCCTGCGAAAGCTGGCCCACCGTGGCGCGGTAGATCAACTGCCAGGGGGTCTGGCTCTCCGGGATCGCGGGTATGCCCTCGGCTCTCCGCCGCTCCAGTTCCACCTCATCGACCAGCATGTCGCAGCGCCTCCCGTTGAGATCGATGCGTATGCGGTCGCCCGTGCGCACATAGGCCAGCCCTCCGCCGACGGCGCTTTCCGGGGAGGCGTTGAGGATCGAGGGGCTGTCGGACGTTCCAGACTGGCGGCCGTCGCCGATGGTCGGCAGGCTGGTCACGCCCTGTCTTAGAAGCGCGTCCGGGGGCTGCATGTTGACCACCTCGGCGGAGCCCGGCCAGCCGACCGGCCCCGCCCCGCGGATGACCAGGATCGTGCGCTCGTCGATTTCCAGGGCAGGGTCGTTGATGCGCGCATGATAGTCTTCCGAGCCGTCGAACACGACCGCCCGTCCCTCGAACATCCCGGGATGGCTGGGATCGGAAAGAAACCGCTGCCGGAATTCGTCGGAGATCACGCTGGTCTTCATGATGGCAAAGTCGAACAGATTGCCCTTCAGCACAAGGAAGCCGGCCCGTTCACGGAGCGGCCGGCCATAAGGAAGGATGACTTCCCGATCGCGCGGCTCCCGGTCTTCCAGATTTTCGGCCATGCTCTTGCCGGTCACCGTCATCGCGCTGCCGTCGATCTTGCCGGCGCGCATCAGTTCCCACATCACCGCGGGAACGCCGCCGGCGCGGTGGAAACGCTCTCCGAGATATTTTCCCGCCGGCTGGACATTGGCAAGAAGCGGAATGTCGTAGCCGTGGATTTGCCAGTCGTCGGGCGAGATTTCCACGCCCGCGTGACGGGCGATGGCGACGAGATGAGGCTGTGCATTGGTCGAGCCGCCGATGGCGGAATTCGTGGCAATGGCATTCAGCACCGCTTCGCGCGTGATGATCCTCGAAGGCCTCAGGTCTTCAAAAGCCATCTCGACGATCCGCCTGCCGGTCCGGTAGGCTATCTGGCCGCGTTCGCGATAGGGGGCCGGAATGGCCGCGCACCCGGTGAGCGACATGCCGAGCGCCTCGGCCAGCGCGTTCATGGTCGAGGCGGTGCCCATCGTGTTGCAGTGGCCGAGCGAGGGGGCACTGTCGCTCGCCCGCGCGACGAACTCCTCCTCGTCGATCTCGCCTGCCGCGAGCTTGCGGCGGCTTTGCCATATCACAGTTCCCGACCCGACGAGCTCGCCTTCATGCCAGCCGTCGAGCATCGGCCCGCCCGACAGCACGATGGCGGGAATGTCGACGGTGGCCGCCGCCATCAGCGCCATCGGAGTGGTCTTGTCGCATCCCGTCGTCAGGACCACCGCGTCGATCGGATAACCGTACAACACCTCCACCAGGCCCAGATAGGCAAGGTTGCGGTCGAGGGCCGCCGTCGGTCGCTTGCAGTTCTCGAAGGTGGGGTGGACGGGAAATTCCATGGGGATCCCGCCAGCGTCACGGATGCCGTCCCGGACACGCCGGGCCAGATCGACGTGGACGCGGTTGCATGGATTGATGTCGCTGCCCGTCTGGGCGATGCCGACGATCGGCTTGCCGGAGCGCAGTTCCTCCGGGGTCGTGCCGTAGTTCATGAAGCGCTCGAGATAGAGCGCCGTCATGTCGATGTGCTCGGGATTGTCGAACCAGTCCCTCGACCGGAACCGCTTCTCTGCACCTGCCTTGCTCATCTGAGCGCCTCTTTCCCGATCGCCTGTTTCTTCATCTGGCCGAATTGCCGGGCTGGATGTCGAGGATCAGCGCCGAATGATCCACGTCCCCGTAACGGTCGATGATCGAAGCGAAAGCCGCTTCGAGCCGCCGGGTCAACTCCAGCGGCAGGTGCTGCTCCGCCGCATATTGCAGGCTGTTGCGAATATCCTTCAGATGCGTGCTCGACCTGCCGCGCACGGAAAAGTCGCCGGCAATCATACGCGGCCCGAGCTGTTCCAGCACGGCGCTGCCGGCAAGGCCGCCCCGGATCGCTTCGAGGAAGGCGTCGAGATCGAGCCCGCCGCTTCGCGCGAGCGCGAGGCCTTCGCTCACCGCGCCGATCGTTGCGCCGACGATGACCTGATTGGCGAGCTTGGCGATCTGCCCCGAGCCGGCCGGGCCGAGATAGGCCGGCTTTCCGAGCGGTCGAAGCACAGGGAGCCCCCGGTCGAAAACCGTCCGCTCGCCGCCCACCATGATCGCAAGCGTGCCGGCTTCCGCCCCGGCCGTCCCGCCCGAGACAGGCGCGTCGAGCTGCGCGATGCCGTGCCCGGCAAGGCGCCGGCCATTGTCGAGCGCCTCCCACGGCGCGATGGAGCTCATGTCGATCAGCACGCTACCCGGCCGCATCGCAGATGCCGCGCCGCGATTGAACAGCACGTCGGCGACCGCCGCGCCATCGGTCAGCATGGTGACGACGACGTCCGCCTTGCCGACAGCCTCGGTGACATCCTCGAAGACCCGCAGTCCGGTCAAGTCCATGTCGCCCAGCTTTCCCGGATCGCGGTTCCACACCGCAACCTCGCCGAACTCGTCCGCCAGCCGCCTCGCCATGCGGCGTCCCATGAGGCCGAGACCCAGAACAGATAGCTGCAAGACTTCCTCCTTCGATCGGTTAGGCTATGCCGGCGAGCCGGTAATGGAACAGGCATCGGGTTCGGCCCCGCTCGGCCGGCAGGTCACGATGCTCATGGCCTCACGGCCGATTTCGAGCGACCCGTTCAAATCCTCCGCCATGTAGGCGACTAATCCGACCGGCATCGACACCCGCAGCGACAGGCCGCCGGAATGCCGCGGCTTTCTCTCCGAGGCGAAAGATCAACCCACATCCGGGTTCTCTCCGGCCACCTGGTCCGCGCCATCCGGCCGGGCCGCCGGGCCGGGTGCCGGCTCCGGATACCGCGAGCGCGCAATCAGCTCCGAGCGCGAGCCGAAATGCGCACGCATCACGGCACTCAGCTTCTCGCCGTCACGTTTCGCCAGCGCATCGAGGATGATTTCGTGCTCTTTGATCGCCTGCTCCCATCCGTCGTTGCGCAGGTTGAACAGGTAGCGGACGCGATAGAGGCGCCGGTTGAGCCTGTTGTGATGGTCGATCAGCGTCGGGCTGCGCGAAGCGGCGACAATCTTGCCGTGGATAAGCTGATTGGCCTTGAAATACGCTAGGCGATCCTTGCGGTGGAAGGCGGCGATCATCTCATAATGGGTGGCCGTGATGTCGCCGATCTCCTCGTCGGTGGCCCGCTCGGCCGCCAGTTCGCCGGCAAGGCCCTCGAGCGTCGCCAGGACGAGCTGCATATCGGCTATTTCATTGGGGTCGGGGCTGGTGACGACGGCGCCGCGATTGGGCAGGAGCTCGACGAGGCCTTCCGAGGACAGCACCTTCAACGCCTCGCGCAACGGCGTGCGCGAGACCGTGATCCTGCCCTCCAGCTTCTGCATCAGCATGTTTTCGCGCAGGCGCGTCTCGGGAGGCAGTTCGTCCTGGATGATCATGTCGCGAATGATCGACGCCACGCGCAGCGTGAGCGGTTCTTCTCCATCGACCGTCACTGATCTCACCACCATGTCTCCAGCAGCGTTCATGCGAACTCGGGAATGCGGTTCGGGGTCTTGCCGTCCATGAACCATGAATCGAGATTGTCCTTGCACATAGCCGTCATCGTAGCCCTCGTTTCCAATGTGGCGCTGCCGATATGCGGGAAAAGCACGACATTCTCCATCCCGATCAGTTCTTCGGGGACATTCGGCTCCGCCGCATAGACATCGAGGCCGGCTCCCTTGATTGCCCCGTGCTTCAGGGCGTCGATCAGCGCGGCTTCGTCGACGATCGACCCGCGCGCTCCGTTTATGAGAATGCCGGCCGGGCCGAGGGCTTCGAGGACGCCCGCATCGACAAGGTTCCTGGTGGCCGGCCCACCCGGGCACGCGACGATGAGAAAGTCGGACTGGGCGGCAAGATCGCGCACATTGCCGACATGCCGATAGTCGAAGCCGGGATTCGGCGCCTGCTCCACATAGCTGATCTTCATGCCCAGCGCCGCCAGCCGCCGCGCGATGGCGCGGCCGATGCGCCCCAGCCCGATGATGCCGGCCGTCTTTCCGGTGACCGAGCTCGCCAGCGGCGCGCTTGCCTTCAGCCAGTCTCCACGGCGAAGATAACGGTCGGCCTGCAACAGGCCCCGGCTGGTCATCAGGACGAGGGCCGTCGCCACGTCGGCCGCGTCCTCGGTCATCACGCCCGGCGTGTGCGCGACGGCTATTCCGCGTCGACGGCAATAGTCGACCGGCACGCCGTCATAGCCGACGCCGAAGACGGATATCACCTCGAGCCTGGGTAACTTGTCGAGAAATGCCTCGCGCAGGAAAGCTTCGCCCGTCATGGCTATCGCGCGAGCGCCGGAAACATCTGCCGGGCCGCCCACCAGCGAGTCGGCGACGAAATCGTAAGCCAGACACCGGTAGTCACCGGCGAGTCTGTCCAGCAGATAGTCGGGCATCGGCAGGCAGGTGATGATCTCGATCTTCATTGTCCAGGCGATCCGTCAGTCTTTGAAGTTTCCGATTGGAAAAGTCGTCCGCTCCCGGCAGTGCAGCCCCCACGCTCAGCTTCGGTCGATCCAGGCGAGATCGGGATGGCGCTCCAGCCAGCCGCTCGCCCGGGCATAGGCACGGGCGACGCGTAGCGCCATCTCCTCCTCGAACGGCCCGGCATTCACCATCAGGCCAATGGGCATCCCCTTCGAGCTGAAGCCGCAGGGCACGGAGACCGCGCAAAGCCCGAAATGGTTGGCGATGGACGTGTTTCGCCAGTAGCGCGGTTCCTTGCGGGCATAGTCCTGCTTGCTGCCGAATTCGGACAGCGGCTCCGCTGGGGTGGTGACTGTCGGCGTCAGGAAGACATCGACATCGCGAAGCCGTTCCAGCAGCCGGGCCTTGCGCGCCACCACGCGCAACCGGGTGCCGAAATATTCGGAAGCGCCAAAGGCGCGTCCGTCCGCCAACTGGTACGCCACCAGCGGGTCGATCTCGTCGGGGCGGCTGTCGAGAAAGCGGGCGTTGAAATGGGCTCCTTCCGCGACAAGGCTTCTGCCCCAGCCGGAATCGGCGAGGCCCTCGCCCACCTCGGGCATCTCCATGGAGACGATCTCGGCGCCGAGTTCCTTCAGGTGCCCGACCGCCGCCCGGAATGCCTCCACGACATCGGGATCGGCCTCGTCGAACGCCGCCGTCTCACAGACGGCCAGCCGCATGCCGCGCACGCCTGCGGTCAGCGCCGAAAGCGGCCCCTGCCGGGCAATGCCGTGCGTGCTTTCGTCATCGGTGTCCTCACCCTGCAAGGCCATGTAGACGGCAGCGGCATCCTCCACGCTGCGCGCCAGCGGGCCGACCGTATCGAGCGTCGCCGAAAGCGGGTAGGCTCCGGTGCGCCCGATCCTGCCCACGGTCGGCTTGAAGCCGACGATGCCGCAGAGCGCGGACGGGATTCGCACCGACCCTCCGGTGTCGCTGCCGAGAGCCACGGGAACGAGCCCGGCCGCGACCGCCACGCCCGACCCGCTGCTCGAGCCGCCTGGGGCATGGGCGACGGCATGCCAGGGATTGTGCGGCGCGCCGTAGTCGCTGTTGAGCCCGATAGGACCGAGCGCGAACTGCACCGTATGGGTCTTGCCGAGCAGCACCATGCCCGCCCGGGCAAGCTGGGCGACCGCATGGCAGTCCTCGCCTGCGATATTGCCGGCCAGCAGCTTCGAGCCCGCCGTGGTGGGCTCGCCTCTCACGTCATAGATGTCCTTGACCGCGTAGGGGATGCCGTGAAGCGAGCCCCGGTCCTGCCCTGCCCGCAGTTCCATCTCGGCGGCGCGCGCTTCGGCAAGCGCCCTTTCCCCGGTGACCCTGATGAACGCGTTCAGCTGGCCGTTCAACGCTTCGATCCGCCCTAGCAGCGTCTCCGTCACCGTCACCGGGCTGAGTTCGCCGCTGCGATAGCTGGCGGCGAGCGATGCGATGGTTTCAAACTCAATCGGATGCGCTTTCATTTTCCGTCCCTGTCCGTTCCGGACGGCCTTTCCC
>ERZ778021.3526-NODE-3526-length-11063-cov-4.131995_pt1 | contig 11063 bp, 10 predicted proteins | sample MGYA00375751_ERZ778021 | MGnify/ENA primary metagenome ERZ778021 (study PRJEB29350, sample SAMN05389814) | bioreactor metagenome | isolation source: Thiocyanate stock bioreactor | place: South Africa: University of Cape Town | collected 2013-08-29 ... | reverse complement strand
TGCGGTCGGAACGGCTTGGCACCGGGGCGCGCTATCAGCTGACGATCACCTATGACCGCCGCCTTGACCAGGCGTTGGGCCTGCCCAGTGGCGAGGAATGCGTCGCCCGCCTGAACATTATCATGTCCGAGAGCGAGATCGGGTTCGAGCCCAACCGGTCGTCCATTGCGGGCAACCCGGAACAGACGATGGACCGCTTTGTGCGCGCCATGGCCGATTGCAGCGATTTCCAGATCGAGGCCGGGGGACATACCGATTCGCAGGGCTCGGAGGCGTTCAACGCCGAACTGTCGCGTTCGCGCGCGCAGGCCATCGTGTCGGCCATGGCCGAGGCCGGGATCAGGGTCGCGAACATGACCGCCCGCGGTTACGGCGAAAGCCGCCCCGTCGCCACCAACCAGACCGAGGAAGGCCGCGAGATCAACCGCCGGATCGAGTTCCGCCTGCTGTCCCCGCATCCGCTGGATGCGACCGGCCTGCCTGCCCCCGTCACCGTGTCGGGCGTCACCGGAGAGACCACTGAGCCCGATCCCGCCCCCGAACCCACACAGGGCCCGCAGCTGCCGCCGATGCAGGGGCCGGACCTGCCCGCCTCGACCGCGCAGATGCAGGGCCCGCAGCTGCCGCACAGCCGCGAGGCATCCGGCATGGTGCCGATGACCGTGGGTGTGGCCGAAGAGTTCCAGACGCTGGACGAACGCGAGGAAAACCTTAGGGTGCCCGTGCTGACGCCCGATGATGACACCCCCCGTCCCGGTCCCCGCCCCGACAGCGTCGCGGCCCGGTCCGGTGGCCAAGACGAAGCGACAGACGAATGAGCAGATCAGAATTCATCGCCGTGACCGCCCTGATCCTGTTCGGGGCCTTTGTCCTGGGCTGGATCGCCAGCTGGCTGGTGCATCGCGTGGCCCGCCCCGCGCGCGCCGACATGTCCGAGCTGGACCGCATGGCCCAGCAGCTGCACGAGGCTGAGGATCAGCGCGACGCCGCAACCGCCGCCCTGCAGGAGCGAGAGGCCGCGCTGACCGCGCGCTTGGCGGGCACCCAGGCCGAGCTGCGCGCGGCGATGGACGGGCTGCGCGACAGCCGCACCGAGGTCGAGGAATTGCGCGATTACATCGAGCAGGCGCTGGCGCGCCGATGACGCGCCAGTCTGCCCGGATCAGATCCCGGCGTCGATGATCGCCCGGGCCAGCACCGGCACGGTGTCGCGGTTCAGGCCCGCGATGTTCAGCCGCGAATCGCCCACCATATAGATGGCCGCATCGGTTTTCAGCTTGGCCACCTGTTCGGGCGTCGCGCCAAGGCGCGAGAACATGCCGCGATGGTGGCGGATAAAGTCGAACCGGTCGCTGCCCGACAGATCGCGCAGTTCCGCCGCCAGCTGGTCGCGCAGGCCCAGCATGGTGCCCCGCACCTCCTCCAGTTCGGCCGCCCAATCGGCGCGCAGGGCGTCGTCCATCAGGATGGTGCTGACGATGCGCGCGCCATGATCCGGCGGGAAGGAAAAGTTCTGGCGGTTCAGGAAGGCCATCGACCCCTGCGCCAGATCGCGGCCCTTGGTGTTGTCGGCCAGCGCGATCAGGATGCCCGTGCGTTCTCGATAGATGCCGAAGTTCTTGGAGCATGAGGCCGCGATCAGCACCTCGGGCAGGCTGCGGGCGACCAAGCGCGTCGCCTCGGCATCCGCGTCCAGCCCGTCGCCAAAGCCCTGATAGGCCAGGTCGATCAGCGGGATCGCGCCCGATTTTTCCAGGATCGCCACGACCTCGGACCATTGATCCAGGGTCAGGTTGGCGCCGGTCGGGTTGTGACAGCAGCCGTGCAGCAGGACGATGTCACCCTTGCCCGCCTGCGCAATATCGGCCTTCATGCCGTCGAAATCGACGCCGCGGGTTTCCGCGTCGAAATAGCGGTATTCGGTATAGGGCAGGCCCATGAAAGCCATGATCGACAGGTGGTTCGGCCAGGTCGGGTTCGACACGAACACCCGCACGCCCGGGTTGGCCAGCCGCGCCAGTTCCAGCGCCTGACGGATCGCGCCCGTGCCACCGACCGACGCGACCGAGGCCAGACGGTCCGCGGGCAGATCGCCCAGCACCATCGTGGCCAGCGCGTTGCGATAGTCGGCCTCGCCCGCCAGCCCGGTATAGGCCTTGGTGGTCTGCGTCTCCCAGATGCGCTGTTCGGCGGCCTTGACCGCACGCATGACCGGGGTGACGCCCTGCGGGTCCTTGTAGACGCCCACGCCCAGGTCGATCTTGCCCTGTCGGGTGTCGGCCTTGAACTCCTCGATCAGCATCAGGATCTTGTCGGGGCTTTGGGCTTTCAGGTCGGTCAGCATCAGGCGTCTCCGGTTGCGATGTTCAGGTCGGCGAAACTGCCCCATTCGGTCCAGCTGCCGTCGTAAAGCGAATGGTCGCGGTGGCCTGCCCGTTCCAGCGCAAAGGACAGGGCCGCCGCCGTCACGCCGCTGCCGCAGGTGGTGATGACCGGGCGCGACAGGTCGATGCCGGCGTCCGCAAAGGCCGCGCGGATCGCATCCGGCGCGATCATCGTGCCGTCGGTGTTGAACAGCCGGCCAAAGGGCAGGTTGCGCGACCCGGGGATGTGACCGGCGCGCAGGCCCGCGCGGGGTTCGGGCTGATCGCCCCGGAACCGTTCCGGGCTGCGCGCGTCCACGATCTGCGGAACGCCCAGCTTGCTGGCGGCGGCCACCTGCGTCACGTCGCGCACCAGGCCTGCCTGCCGCTGCACGGTGATGTGGCGGTCACGCATGACGGGGGGCATGTCCTCGGTCGCGCGGCCCTCGGCCAGCCATTTGGCCAAGCCGCCATCCAGCACGGCCACGTCGGTCTTGCCCATCAGCCGGAACGTCCACCACACGCGAAACGCGCTGCGCACGTCGGAATTGTCATAGATGACCACCTGATGCCCGTCGCCCACGCCCATCGCGCGCAACCGGCTGATGAACATTTCGGGCGGGGGGGCCATGTGCGGCAGGGTCGAGCGTTTGTCGCTGATCGCGTCGATATCAAGGAACCGCGCACCGGGGATGTGAGCGGCATCGTATTCCGCGCGTGCATCGCGGCCCGTGGCGGGCATGTGCCAGCTGGCGTCAATGACGCGCAGATCGGGGTCGCCCAGATGCGCCGCCAGCCAGTCGGTCGAGACCAGTGTCTTCGGATCGTCCATGGCCCGCCCCCCTTGTTGCGCCGCGCCCCGATTTACAGGGGCGGGGGCGGGGCTGCAATGGCCTATCCCTGCTTCAGCAGGCGCGCCTTCTGACGATTCCAGTCGCGGGCGGCGCTGGTTTCGCGCTTGTCGTGGTTCTTCTTGCCCTTGGCGACGGCGATCTTCAGCTTCACGATGCCGCGGTGGTTGAAATACATCACCAGCGGAACCAGCGTCATCCCCTCGCGCGCGGTGGACTGCCACAGCCGGGCCAGCTCGCGTGATTTCACCAGCAGCTTGCGGCGGCGGCGTTCCTCGTGGCCGAACACGCCTGCCCGCGACAGGGCCGCGATATAGCTGTTGATCAGCCACAGCTCTCCGCCCTCGACCGAGGCGTAGCTTTCGGCGATGTTGGACTGTCCCACGCGCAGGGACTTGACCTCGGAGCCTGTCAGCATGATGCCCACCTCAAGATCGCTCTCGATGGCATAGTCGTACCGGGCGCGCCGGTTCTCGGCGATCACCTTGTAGTTCTTGCTGTCGTCATCCTTGGCCATGGCTGGTCAGATAGGCGCGGCGGGCGCCTGTGTAAAGGCATGCGTTGCGCAGCCGGGGCGCGTCGGGTTACCTCTGATGCAACAAAGGGGGGCCACGATGCGGCATGGCGGACAGATCCTGGTGCAGGCGCTGCGCGACAACGGCGTATGCCGGGTGTTCTCGGTTCCCGGAGAGAGCTTTCTGGCGGCGCTGGACGGGCTGCATGACAGCGGCATCGCCAATGTCGTCTGCCGCCAGGAGGGCGGCGCGGCCATGATGGCCGAGGCGGCGGGCAAGCTGACCGGCAGGCCCGGTGTGGCCTTTGTCACGCGCGGCCCCGGTGCCACCAATGCCAGCGCGGGCGTGCATGTCGCGCGCCAGGACAGCACGCCGATGATCCTGTTCGTGGGCCAGATCGCGCGCGGCGACACCGACCGCGAGGCCTTTCAGGAGGTCGATTACCGCGCCATGTTCGCGCCCCTGGCGAAATGGGTGGCCCAGATCGACGCGACCGACCGCATCGCGGAATACGTCGCCCGCGCGTTCCATGTCGCGATGTCGGGCCGCCCCGGCCCCGTGGTCCTGGCCCTGCCCGAGGACATGCTATCGGGCCGGTCCGACGCGCCCGACCTGCCGCCCGCGCGCCCGGCCCTGCCGCATGTGGCGCCGGATGCCGTGGCGGCGGTGGCCGCGGCCCTGGCCGGGGCCAGCCGCCCGCTGGTCGTGGCGGGGGGCAGCCAGTGGTCGCAGCAGGCCGCCGACGATCTGGGGCGGTTCGCGGCGGCGTGGGATCTGCCCGTGGCGGTGCCGTTCCGCCGGCAGGACCGGATGGACAACACCCTGCCGCATTACGTGGGCGATCTGGGCGTGGGCATGAACCCCGCCCTGGGGGCCGCGCTGCGCGAGGCGGATGTGATCGTGTCGCTTGGGTCGCGATTGGGGGACACGCTGACGGGGGGATACACGCTGATGGACCCGGCGCGGCCCCATGCGCGGGTGGTGATGGTCCATCCCGACCCCGACCAGCTGGGCGTGCTGTGGCGCGCCGATCCGGGCGTGGTCGCCGACCCGCGCCGGATGGTCGCCGCGCTGGCCGACCTGCCCGCCCCCGCCGCGTCCTGGAGTGCCTGGCGCGAACGGCTGCGCGCCTCGTATGAAGACTGGCAGCAGCCGCGCCCGACGCCCGGTCCGCTGCGGCTGGAATGCGTGATCGACTGGCTGGCGCGGAACCTGCCGCCCGATGCCATCGTGACCAATGGCGCGGGGAATTATGCGTCCTTCCTGCATCGCTATTACCGCTGGCGCTGCTATGGGACGCAGCTGGCGCCGACCTCGGGGTCGATGGGATACGGCCTGCCTGCCGCGATCTCGGCCAGCCTGGCGCGGCCCGACCGGATGACCGTCTGCCTGGCGGGCGACGGCTGCCTGCAGATGACCGTGAACGAGCTGTCGACCGCCGCCCAATATGGCGCGACCCCCATCGTCATCGTCGCCAACAACGGTCGCTATGGCACGATCCGCATGCACCAGGAGCGTCACTATCCCGGCCGCGTGTCGGGGACCGACCTGTTCAACCCTGATTTTGCGGCCCTGGCCCGCGCCTATGGCGGCCACGGAGAGCTGGTCGAACGCGATGCCGATTTCGCCCCCGCCTTCGAACGCGCGCGCCTGTCCGGCCGCCTGTCGGTGATCGAGCTGCGCCTGAACCCCGAGGCGCTGACCCCCGGCGCGACCCTGACCCAGACCCGCGATGCGGCCCTGGCGGCGCAGGCATGATTGCCGGCCCGCGCAACCTGATCACCGATGTGGCCGGGCTGCGCGTGGGTCACGCGCAGGATGCCACGCTGCGATCGGGGGTGACGGTGCTGACGGCGGATGCGCCCTTTGCGGCCTCGGTCCATGTGATGGGCGGTGCGCCGGGCACGCGCGAGACCGACCTGCTGGCCCCCGACAAGCTGGTGCCGGGCGTCGATGCGCTGACTCTCTCGGGCGGGTCGGCCTTTGGGCTGGCGGCCTGCGACGGGGTGATGGCGGCGCTGCATGCGGCGGGGCGGGGCTTTGCGGTGGGACCGGCGCGGGTGCCGATCGTGCCGGGGGCGATCGTCTTCGACCTGCTGAACGGCGGCGACAAGGCCTGGGACGCGAACCCCTATCCCGTGCTTGGGGCGGCGGCCTGGACGGCGGCAGGCGCCGATTTCGCCATCGGCACGGCGGGCGCGGGCTGGGGCGCGCTGACCGGCACGCTGAAGGGCGGGGTCGGCTCGGCATCGGCGGTGCTGGAGGGGGGCGCGACCGTGGGGGCGCTGGTCGTCGTCAACGCACTGGGACAGGCGACCGTCGGCGATGGCCCGCATTTCTGGGCCGCCCCGTGGGAGCTGGGGTCCGAATTCGGGGGGCTGGGCCTGCCGGACCGCTTTCCGGCCGCTCATGAACCCTCGCCCGCCAAGCGCATGGGCGAGGCCACCACCATCGCCATCGTCGCGACCGATCTGCCGATGGACAAGGCGGGCCTGCAGCGGCTGGCCGTCGCCGCGCATGACGGCATGGCCCGCGCCCTGGTGCCCAGCCACACGCCGCTGGACGGCGATCTGGTCTTTGCGCTGTCCACCGGCGCGCGGGTGCCGGTCGATGCGGTGGGGGATGCCTTTGCCCTGGGTCACGCGGCATCCTGCGTTCTGGCGCGGGCGATTGCGCGGGCCGTCCATGCCGCGACCCCGCAGCCCGGCGATCTGCAGCCCTGCTGGCGCGACCGTTTCGCATAGGAAAAGGGCGGCGCGACCTGCGCACCGCCCCCGAGAGATCGCCAAGAGGGACAGCTCAGCGATTGGAGGTGCAACGCCAAAGGCGCCCGCCGGTTGCGCCCGTCCGTTCACATTCGCGGCATCGGCTGCGCTTTGACTTCCCCCTGCCGGGCATGGTCTCATGGCCCGACGCAATCACCCCGAGGATGCCATGACCGATCACCAGACCGACCTGAAAAGCCTGCTCAGCGATCCGTCGCTGCTGGAGACCCGTGCCTTCGTCGCGGGCGAGTGGGTCGATGCCGATGACGGCGCGACATTCGAGGTCAGGAACCCCGCCCGCGGCGACGTCATAGCCCGCGTCGCCGATGTGGGACGCCCCGAGACCGCCCGCGCCATCGACGCCGCCGCCGCTGCCATGAAGGATTGGGCCGCGCGCCCGGCCAAGGAGCGCGCCCAGGTGATGCGCAAATGGTTCGACCTGATGATGGCCAATCAGACCGACCTGGGCACCATCCTGACCGCCGAACAGGGCAAGCCCCTGGCCGAGGCCAAGGGAGAGATCGCCTATGGCGCCAGCTTCATCGAATGGTTCGGAGAGGAGGCCAAGCGCGTCTACGGAGAGACCATTCCCGGCCATCAGACCGACAAGCGCATCAGCGTCATCCGCCAGCCCATCGGGGTCGTGGGCTCGATCACGCCGTGGAATTTCCCGAACGCGATGATCGCGCGCAAGGCGGGCCCGGCGCTGGCCGTCGGCTGCGGCTTTGTCGCGCGGCCCGCGACGGAAACGCCGCTGTCGGCGCTGGCCATGGCGGTGCTGGGCGAACGCGCGGGCCTGCCCAAGGGCATCCCGTCCGGCGTTTCATCCTCGCGCGCCCGCGACATCGGCAAGGAGTTCTGCGAGAACCATCTGGTGCGCAAGCTCACCTTCACCGGCTCGACCGAGGTGGGCCGGGTGCTGCTGCGCCAGGCCGCCGATCAGGTCATGAAATGCAGCATGGAGCTGAGCGGCAACGCGCCCTTTATCGTCTTTGACGACGCCGATCTGGATGCCGCGGTCGAGGGCGCGATGGCATCGAAATTCCGCAACAACGGCCAGACCTGCGTCTGCGCCAACCGCATCTATGTGCAGGCCGGGGTCTATGACGCCTTTGCCGAAAAGCTGGCGGCGGCGGTGGACAAGCTGTCGGTCGGCGACGGGTTGCAGGACGGCACCACCACCGGCCCGCTGATCAACGAAAAGGCCGTGGACAAGGTCCGCGACCACATCCGCGACGTGCTGGAGGGCGGCGGTCAGGTGCTGACCGGCGGCAAGCCGATGGAGGGGCTGTTCTTTCAGCCCACCGTCGTCACCGGCGTCACCCGCGCCATGAAGGTCGCGACCGAGGAGACCTTTGGCCCGCTGGCGCCCCTGTTCCAATTCGACACCGAGGAGGAGGCGGTCAAGGCCGCCAACGACACCATCTTTGGCCTGGCCTCGTATTTCTATGCCCGCGACATAGGCCGCATCACCCGCGTCCAGGAGGCGCTGGAATACGGCATGGTCGGCGTGAACACCGGCCTGATCTCGACCGAGGTCGCGCCCTTTGGCGGGGGCAAGCAGTCGGGCCTGGGCCGCGAAGGCAGCCATCACGGATTGGAGGACTATCTGGAGATGAAGTATATCTGCCTCTCGGTGTGACATTTTCGCAGGGCCTGCGGGAACCCCGGACGAAAGACGACGTTGCGATGCCAGAAGGTGCCGACCGACAGGGTCGGCCAAGGTCTTAAGGAGAGTAACATGGGCTGGCTTGCAGCAATCATCGTCGGGGGCATTGCCGGTTGGCTTGCCGAGCAATTCATGAAGTCCAACATGGGTCTTCTGGCGAACATCCTTCTGGGGATCGTCGGTGCGGTTCTGTTCAACTTCATCTTCGGCTCGCTTCTGGGCCTGTACGCTGCGGGCGCAAGCTTCAGCTTTGCCTATCTGCTGGCCGGCTTTGTCGGCGCGTGCATCCTGATCGCCATCGCGCGTGCAGTGCGCGGCCGCGCCTGATCGCAAGACCGGTCGTGTTTGGGGCCGCGTCGGGGAAACCCGGCGCGGCCTTCTTCATAACCGCCCGCAAGGCAGGCCGGTTGCCTGACCGACAGGCGGCATCCACGCCATAAAAAAGGCCGGGCAAATCGCCCGGCCTTTTGCATCATGATGCGTGGGGATCAGCGGCGGCGGCCCTGACCCTCGTCCTCATCATCCTCGTCATCCGTATCCGGCAGGTTGAAGAACGTGTCCTTGTCCAGCTCCCGCTCGGGCTTGTCCTCGTCGCGCGACAGGCTGAAATTCTCCAGTCCCGCGATCGAGCTGGGCAGGCGCGGCTCGTCCGACATGGCCAGCGAGGTTTCGGTGCTGACCAGCTTGCGGCGTTCGTCGTCGGTCATCACGCCACCCTCGGCGGCCTTCTTCTTGGCGGCCTTCTGGACGGCGGCGCCCAGCTCGGTCTGGCGGCACAGGCCCAGGGCGACCGGGTCGATCGGCTGGATGTTCTGGCTGTTCCAATGCGTGCGCTCGCGGATCGACGCGATCGTGGGCTTGGTCGTGCCGACCAGCTTGGCGATCTGCGCATCGGCCAGCTCCGGGTGGAACTTGACCAGCCACAGGATCGCGGCGGGGCGGTCCTGACGCTTGGACAGGGGGGTATAGCGCGGGCCGCGACGCTTCTCCTCACCCTCGGATGCGGGGTTGTGCTTCAGACGCATGCGATAGATCGGGCTGCCTTCGGCGCGCTTGATCTCTTCGGGGTCCAGCTGGTTGGATGCGATCGGGTCGAAACCCTTGACGCCCGCGGCCACGTCGCCATCGGCGATGCCCTGGACCTCAAGCTCGTGCAGACCGCAGAAATCGCCGATCTGCTTGAAGCTGAGCGTCGTGTTGTCGACCAGCCAGACGGCGGTGGCCTTGGCCATCAGCGGCTTGCTCATGTCAGTCTCCTTCGCGTGTCTCTTGGTCCCGAACATGGGGGTGAGGGCCGGAAAAACGGCTTCGGCTTGCGCCATTCCTCGTTTTCGGGGGGAATTGGCAGGTCATATACCGATTTCAGGGGCCGGGGAAAAGAGGATTCGCACGATTGTCCGATGCGCGCGCGCGCAGGCGTCGCTATTGTGGCAGGATGCGCATCCTGATCCTGTCTCTGGCTATCCTTTTGTCCCCCCTGGCTTTGGCGGCCCGCGACGTGGCCGGGCGGTTCGATTACTATGTCCTGGCGCTGTCCTGGCAGCCCGCCTGGTGCACCCGGACCGGCGACGGACGCGATGCGCCCGAATGCCGCGCAGGCACCGGGCGCGATTTCACCACCCACGGATTATGGCCGCAATACGAACGCGGCTGGCCGCAGGATTGCACCACGTCCGAACGCGACCCCGCGCGCCGCGAGACGGCGTCGATGGAGGATATCATGGGGTCGGGCCGCCTGGCCTGGCACCAATGGCAAAAGCACGGGCGCTGCACCGGCCTGTCTGCGGCCGATTACTATGACGCGACCCGGCGCGCGACGGCGGCGATCACCATTCCTGCCGTCTTCGACGACCTGGCGCGCACCATTACCCTGCCCCCAACCGTGATCGAAGAGGCGTTCCTGGAGGCCAATCCCGACCATGAGGCCGACGGCATCACCGTCATCTGCCGCGACGGCGCGCTGACCGAATTGCGCATCTGCCTGACGCGAGACCTGGAACCGCGCGCCTGCGCCCCTGACGTGCGGCGCGACTGCAGCCAGCCGCGCCTGCTGATGGAGGCGGTGCGCTAGCCCGCCACCTTCAGGACGATCTTGCCGATATGGTCGCTGCTTTCCATGCGGCGGTGGGCGTCGGCGGCCTCGGCCAGGGCGAGTTCTCTGTCGATGGTGACGGCCACCGACCCGGCGGCGATCATCGGCCACAGCTGCTTGCGCAGGGCGTCGGCGATCTCGGCCTTGGCGACGTCGGATTGCGGGCGCAGGGTCGATCCGGTGATCGTCAGGCGGTTCACCATGATCTGGGCAAAGTTCAGCTCGACCTTGGGGCCTTCCAGAAAGGCGATCATGACCAGCCGCCCGTCCTGGGCCAGCGACTTGATGTTGCGGGGGATATAGCTGCCGCCGACCATGTCCAGGATCAGGTCGGCGCCGCCCGCCTCGGCCAGGATCTTGGTGAAATCCTGGGTCTTGTAATTGATGGCCGTTGCGCCAAGCGCCGTGATGGCCGCGCATTTGTCATCGCTGCCCGCAGTGGCAAAGACGCGCGCCCCCAGGGCCCGCGCGATCTGGATCGCCATCATCCCGATGCCGGAGGTGCCGCCATGGACCAGGAACCGCTCTCCTCCGGTCAGGCCGCCGCGCTGCACCACGTTCGACCAGACGGTGAAGGCCGTTTCCGGCAGGCAGGCCCCCTCGCGCAGGGACAGGCCCTTGGGGATGCGCAGCGCGTGATCGGCGTGGCAGACCGCGTATTCGGCATAGCCCCCGCCCGGCAGCAGGGCGCAGACCTGCTCGCCCTTCTTCCAGCGGGTGACGCCCGCGCCCAAGCCCACAATCTCGCCCGAGGCCTCCAGCCCCGGCAGGTCGGAGGCGCCGGGCGGGGCGGGGTAGAGGCCCTTGC
>ERZ778021.3525-NODE-3525-length-11063-cov-4.316588_pt1 | contig 11063 bp, 10 predicted proteins | sample MGYA00375751_ERZ778021 | MGnify/ENA primary metagenome ERZ778021 (study PRJEB29350, sample SAMN05389814) | bioreactor metagenome | isolation source: Thiocyanate stock bioreactor | place: South Africa: University of Cape Town | collected 2013-08-29 ... | reverse complement strand
CCTGCCCGGGCCGCCGCGAGACGCCGAGGACGGGACCGTCCCCGGCCGCACGGGCCGCGAAGCGCGCCGTCCCCCGCCGCGCACACCCCGAATTCCGCCGTCCTGCCCGCTGGCCGCGCCTGGCTACCATCCCGTGCCGAATGTCGATCGAGACTGCTGAAGAGTTGGAACGCCTGCGGGCCGTGGGCAAGGTCGTCGCCCGGGCGATGCGGGCGATGCGGGAGCAGGTGCGGGCGGGGGTGACCACGGGCGAGCTCGACGAGGTCGGCGGGGAGGTCTTTCGCGAGGCGGGGGCGCGCTCGGGGCCGCAGCTCGACTACGGCTTTCCGGGGGTCAACTGCATCAGCATCAACGACGAGGCGGTGCACGGGATCCCGGGGAAGCGGAAGCTGCATGAGGGCGACCTGGTGAAGCTCGACGTGACCGCGGAGTTGGACGGGTTCTACGCCGACGCCTGCGTCTCGGTGCCGGTGGGCGAGGTGCGGCCGGAGGTGATGCAGCTGGTCCGGACGGCGGAGGTCGCGCTCGCCGACGGGATGGCGGCGGCCCGCGCGGGCGCGCCGCTGAACGCGATCGGCGCCGCGGTCCAGGGCACCGTCGAGCGCGCGGGCAACTCGGTCTGTGCCGAACTCGCCGGGCACGGGATCGGCCGCCGCATCCACGAAGACCCCGACGTCCCCGCCGTCTACGTCCCCCACCTGACCCAGCCGCTGACCGAGGGCCTGGTGCTCACGATCGAGCCGATCATCGCCGCCGGCAAGGGCGCGGTCCGCGAGGCCGGCGACGGCTGGACCTTCCGCACCCGCGACGGCTCCCTCTCCGCCCACGCCGAGCACACGATGGTCATCACCGAGGGCAAGCCCCTCATCCTCACCACCGAGTGAACGCCGCCTGATCTCTAGCGGTAGGTGACGAGGGCGCGGTCGACCCGCTCAAGGTGTGAGTGGTCGTTGATCGAGATGACGTTGATGCCGGAGGAGCCGACCGCAAGCTTGGTGACGCCGGCGTTCACGAGGGTCCGGTTGAGGGCTGCGAAGACCGCATCGGGGGCGCCCAGCAGTGTCCCTAGGACGGCGGCGATCGCGCCTCCCGAGGTGACCACGACCGCCGTCTCGCCGGAGCCGAGCTCAGCCGCGAGGTCGGCCAATGCGCCCGGGGCGGCGGCGCTGAACTGTGGCCAGGTCTGGGATGTCGGGCTGCGCTCGGCGTGGGCTACCCACTCGGCCAGCGCCGGTTCGAGCACGGCCTGGAAGCCGCGGTTGGTCAGGGTTTCGCCTCCGTCCTCGCATTGCAGGCGCAAAGTCGAGTCGCTGTGGTGCAGGAGGACGTCGTCGGTGAGGAACTCGTCCCAGCGCGGCTCGACCTCGAGCGTCGGTGCGCCGAGGGCGGTGAAAGCCGCTGCCGTTTCTCGCTGGCGCCGCAACGTGCCGCCGACGAGGCGGACGGGCCGTTGGCCGCGCTCGGCCAGCGAGGCGGCGACGATCTCCGCCTGGCGGCGACCGAGTTCCGAGAGGACGTCGTAGTCGGCCGCTCCGAACGAGGCCTGACCGTGGCGGACGAGCAGCACGGTGGGCATGGGCGAATTATCGACGACGGCGGGGCGGTCGGTCAGCAGGTGGTGAGGAAGCGATCGACCAGTGCTTCGATGCCGGCTCGGTCGAGGGCTCGCTCTGACGGTTGGAGCCGGTCGGCGGTGATGCCGTCCATGAGGGCGATCAGCTGGGCGGCGTGGGCTTCGGGGGTCCTGCAGCCGGTGGCGCGGAGGAGGGTCGTCGCCAGGCCGACGAAATGCGTGCGGGTCTCCTTCATCACCGGGCGTAGGGAGGGGCGGCGGGTGGCCTCCAGCGTCAGCTCGAAACGGGCGACCAAGGCGAGGCGGGCGTCGTCGGCGATGACGCGATCGAGGGCGGCGAGGATCATCGTCCGGGCCTGATCCTGGGTGAGGCCGCCGGCGACCGCGGTCGAGGCGGCGTCGATGTCGGCGGACGAAGGCATGTCGAGTTCGGCGTGCCTGCGGGCGGCCGCCTCCAAAAGGGCGTCCCGGGTGCCGAAGTAGTTGGAGGTCGAGCCGGAGGGCAGGCCGGCGGCCTCGTCGACGGCTCGGTGGGTGAGGCCGCGCGACCCCTCGGAGCCGAGCACCCTGAGCGCGGCGTCGGCGATCTCGCCGCGTCGTTTCGCCGGTGCCGGCGCGGTGCGCTTTTTGCCCTGGCGAGTCACCGTCGTGGGCCAGCATAAGGAAGGAGTCTTGATGTGGCCGCCCCGCGAAGCGTCGAAGTCAACGACCGTTTCAGGATCGTCGGTCCCCCGCCCGTCGCGGGTCTTGCCTGGCTACTTCGTCAGAATTGGATGGAGAACAAACAAGGAACGAGGAGGAGAGAAGGATGAGCAACGGGAGTCCCAAGCTCGGTGGCCGCGAGGTCGTCATCGTCGAGGCGGTCCGCACGCCGGTCGGGCGCGGCCACAAGGAGAAGGGCTACTACAAGGACCTCCATCCCTCGAACCTCCTCGCCAGGACCTACTCGGAGCTGATCGCCCGCTCGGGCATCGACCCGATCGAGGTCGGCGACGTGATCGCGGGCTGCGTCCAGCAGTGGGGCGAGCAGGCGATCAACATCGGCCGCAACGCCTGGCTCGAGGCGGGCCTCCCGGAGGAGGTCCCGGCGACCACCGTCGACCGCCAGTGCGGCTCGGCCCAGCAGGCGGTGAGCTTCGCCGCCACCCTGATCGCCGCCGGCGTCCACGACGTCGCGATCGGCGGCGGCGTCGAGCACATGGGGAAAAACTCCTTCCAGGCCTCCGCCGAAGTGATGGGCGAGTGGGGCAACCCGTTCTCGAAGGAGCTGCTGGAGCGCTATGACCTGATCGGGCAGGGTCTCTCGGCCGAGATGATCGCCGAGAGATGGGAGATCCCCCGCTCCGAGCTCGACGAGTTCGGCCTGCGCTCCCAGCAGCTCGCCCGGCAGGCGACCGACGAGGGCCGCTTCGAGCGCGAGATGATCCCGATGCAGGTGAACGGTGACACCTACGTCACCGACCAGGGGCTGCGCGAGACCACGCTCGAGGGCCTCGCCGGGCTGAAGCCCGCCTTCAAGGAGAACGGGCGGATCACCGCCGGCAACTCCTCCCAGGTCTCCGACGGCGCCGCCGCGGTGCTGCTGATGAGCCGCGAGAAGGCCGACGCCCTCGGCCTCGCCCCGCGCGCCCGGATCTACGACATCACCACCGTCGGGGTCGACCCGGTGATCATGCTGACCGGCCCGATCCCGGCGACCCGGAAGCTGCTGGAGCGCAACGGGATGACGATGAACGACATCGACCTGATCGAGATCAACGAGGCCTTCGCCTCGGTCGTCGCCGCCTGGCAGCGCGAGCTGCAGCCGGACATGGACCGCGTCAACGTGAACGGCGGGGCGATCGCGATCGGTCACCCGCTCGGCTCGACCGGCGCCCGGCTGATCACCACCCTGCTCCACGAGATGGAGCGCTCCGACAAGGAGATGGGCCTGGTGACGATGTGCTGCGGCGGGGGCCTCGGCACCGGCACGCTGATCCAGCGGGTCTGAGCACGATGAGCGACCTGGGAGGCAAGACGCTCCTGGTCTCCGGCGGCAGCCGCGGGATCGGTCTGGCGATCGCGGTGAAGGCGGCGGCGGACGGGGCCAACGTGGCCCTGCTCGCCAAGACCGCCGAGCCGCACCCGAAGCTGGCGGGGACGATCTACACCGCGGCCGAGGAGATCGAGGCGGCAGGGGGGCAGGCCCTGCCGATCGTCGGCGACGTCCGCGACGAGGAGTCGGTCGCGGGTGCGGTGGCGCAGACGGTGGAGAAGTTCGGCGGCATCGACGTGGTCGTGAACAACGCCTCGGCGATCGACCTCTCCGACCCGGAGAGCCTGGCGATGAAGAAGTACGACCTGATGCAGGACATCAACGCGCGTGGCTCGTTCCTGCTCAGCCGCACCTGCGTCCCGCACCTGCGGGAGAGCGACAACGCGCACGTGCTGACCCTGAGCCCACCGCCGACGATGGACCCGAAGTGGTTCTCCCAGCACCTCGCCTACACGATGTCGAAGTACGGGATGAGCATGGTCACCCTCGGCATGGCGGAGCGCTACAAGGAGGACGGCATCGCCTTCAACTCGCTCTGGCCGCGGACGCTGATCGCGACGGCGGCGGTGGAATTCATCGTCGGCGGCGAGGAGGCGATGAAGCGGTCCCGGACCCCGGCGATCATGGCCGACGCGGCGTACTCCATCATCACTCGGGAGGGCCGCGAGTTCACCGGCAACTTCTGCATCGACGACGAGGTGCTGGAGGGGGTCGACCTGGAGCAGTACAAGGCCTCGCCCGACGCCGAGCTGCAGATCGACATCTTCGTCGAGGAGAAAGCGTGAGCAAGGCGGCGGCGCCGTACCGGCTCGGGCGGGGCGGGGCGCTGACCCACCTGATCCTCGAGCACCCGCCGCTGAACCTCTTCGACGGGGCGCCCTTCGACTCGCTCGAAGCCTGCGTCGGGGAGCTGGCGGCGGACCCGCCGCGCGGGGTGCTGGTGCGCGCCATCGGCCGGGTCGTCTCCGCCGGGGTCGACGTGGCGGAGTTCGAGCAGCTGACCCCGACCACCGCCGGCCAGCTCTGGATGCGGCTGGTCGGGTGCCTGCGGGCGTTCGAAAACCTGCCCTGCCCGACGATCTTCAGCGCCCACTCGCTGACCCTGACGGCGGCGTTCGAGCTCTCGCTCGGCTGCGACCTGATCGTCGCCGGGGAGAGCGCCGCCTTCGGCCTGGTCGAGAACGTGATCGGGCTGACCCCGGGGATGGGCGGCACGCAGCGCCTCGCCGCCCGCGCCGGCGCCGCGCGGGCGAAAGAGTTCGTGATGACCGGCGACAGATACAGCGCCCGGACGCTCTACGAGTGGGGCGTGATCAACAAGGTCTGGCCGGACGAGGAGCTGGAGGAGCGGGCGCTGGAGCTGGCTCGCCGCCTCGCCGCCGGCCCGACGCTCGCGCACGCGGCGACGAAGCGGATGGTCGCGGCGCAGCAGGAGCGCGGCGTCGCCGGCGCCGACATCGTCATGCCCCAGATCTCCGGCTCCCTGTTCGGGACCGAGGACCTGCAGAACGCCGTCCGGACCTTCCTCCGCGAGGGCCCCGGCCACGCCGCCTTCGAGGGCCGCTAACCCTCCGCGGTGTTGATGGGCCGAAAAGCGCTGATATAGAGCGCTTATCGGCCCATCAACACGAGGTCGACGTAGCCGTCGGCGATCTCGGCGGGGGACAGGCGGCCGCGGGGGCGGTACCACTGGGCGGTGTGGTTGACCATGCCCAGGAGCGCCGAGAGTTGGAGGCGGGGATCGACCGGGGTGCCGCCGCCTTCGGCCTGGGCTCGGGCGAGCACGTCCTGGACCAGTCGCTCGAAGCGCTTGCGGCTCTCCCTCACCTCGCGCCACTGGGCGCCGTGGTCGATCAGGTGGCGCTCCTGCTGGAAGACCAGCATGTGGTCCTGGTGGTCGACCACGTTCGCGACCCAGCGGCGGACCAGGTCCCGCAGCTGCTCCCGCGCCGGCGCGTCCGTCGCCACCAGCTCTTCGGCTTCGGCCAGCAGCGGCTCCATCAGCTGGTCGCAGATCGCGATCAGCAGCTGCTCCTTACCGCTGAAGTAGTGGTAGATGCCGCCGGTCGCCACTTCCAGGGCCTCGGCCAGTTCCGGCACCGAGGTCTGGTCGTACCCGCGCCGGGCGAACACGTGGGCCGCCCGGCCGATCACCTCGGCGCGGCGGGCGTCCCAGCGGGCGCGGGTGGTCGGCGTCTCGGGTCGGGCCATCGCTGGATCGTAGAGGCCGAGTTCCGGGATTGCTCGAACGGTCATTCAAACTTTGAACGATCTTTCGGTATGCTGCCGGAATGATCTTCGACCTCGATGACGACACCAAGCTGCTCCAGGACACCGTCCGCGAATTCGCCGTGGAGGAGGTCGCGCCGGTCGCCGAGGAGCTCGACCGGACCAAGTCCTTCCCCTACGAGCTGGTCGCCAAGATGGGTGAGCTGGGCTGGATGGGGATCCCCTTCCCGGAGTCGGTCGGCGGCGCCAGCGGCACCTCGCTGCAGTACGAGGTCGCGGTCGAGGAGCTGACCCGGATCGACTCCTCCGTCGCGATCACCCTCTGCGCCCACACCTCGCTCGGCACCCAGCCGATCTACCTGTTCGGCTCGGGCGAGCAGAAAGAACGGCTGCTGCCCGACCTCTGCGCGGGCCGCAAGCTCGGCGCCTTCGGGCTGACCGAGCCGGAGGCGGGCTCCGACGCCGGCAACGTCCGCACCCGGGCCGAGCTCGACGGCGACGAATGGGTGATCGACGGCGCCAAGCAGTTCATCACCAACGCCGGCACCGAGATCTCCGGCCACGTCGCGATCACCGCCCGCACCGGCCCCGACGAGATCTCCAACCTGATCGTCGAGAACGGCACCCCCGGCTACACCCAGGAGGCGCCCTACCGCAAGATGGGCTGGAACGCCTCCGACACGCGGCCGCTCGCCTTCGACGGCTGCCGGGTCCCGGCCGAGAACCTGCTCGGGCCGCGCGGCCAGGGCTTCAAGCAGTTCCTCCAGGTGCTGGACATCGGCCGCATCGGGGTCGCCGCGATGGGCGTCGGGCTCGCCCAGGGGGCCCTCGACGAGGCGCTCGCCTACGCCAAGGAGCGGCGCGCCTTCGGCCAGTCGATCTCCAAGTTCCAGACGATCCAGGCGAAGCTCGCCGACCTCTCGACCGAGATCGAGGCCGCCCGCCTGCTCACCCGCAAAGCCGCGGTGCTGAAGGACGAAGGGCGCAACTTCAGCCTCACCGCGGCGCAGGCGAAGCTGAAGACCGGACGGCTCGCGGTCCGCGCCGCCGAGGAGGCGGTGCAGATCCACGGCGGCTACGGCTTCATCGAGGAGTACCCGGTCTGCCGCTTCTACCGCGACGCGAAGATCCTCACGATCGGCGAGGGCACCGACGAGGTCCAGCAGATGGTGATCGCGCGCGCCCTCGGGGCCTGAGATGCCGCCTGCGGCGGTGAAGATCCGCGAGGTCGGCCCGCGCGACGGGTTCCAGAACGAGCCCGAGGTGATCGCCACCGCGGACAAGGTGCGGCTGATCGAGATGCTCGCCGGGACCGGGCTGCGGCGGCTCGAGGTGACGAGCTTCGTCCGCGCCGACGTGATCCCGCAGCTGGCCGACGCGGGGGAGGTGCTGGAGCGGGCGCGGATCCCGGAGGAGGTGTCGGTCACGGTGCTGATCCCGAACGAGCGCGGGCTCGACGCGGCGCTGGAGCACCGCGACCGGATCGACGAGGTGAACGTCTTCCTCTCCGCCTCGGAGAGCCACAACCGCCACAACGTGAACCGCTCGGTCGAGGAGTCGCTGGCCGGGTTGGAGAAGGTGCTGGGACGGGCGCGGGCCGAGGGCCTGCGCTGCGAGGGCGTGATCTCGACCAGCTTCGGCTGCCCCTACGAGGGCGACGTCGACCCGGCGCGGGTCTTCGAGATCGCCGGCCGGCTGGTCGCCGCCGGGGTGGAGGAGGTCGCCTTCGGCGACACCACCGGGATGGCGAACCCGGTCCAGGTGCGCGAGTTCTTCGAGCGCGCCGCGACCGAGCTGCCGGGGACCGAACTCACCGCCCACTTCCACAACACCCGCGGCCAGGGCCTCGCCAACGTGGTGATGGCGTTGGAGGCGGGCTGCGCCAGCTTCGAGTCGAGTTTCGGCGAGCTCGGCGGCTGCCCGGTGCCCCCCGGCGCGACCGGCAACATCGCCACCGAGGACCTCGTCTCGATGCTCCACGAGATGGGGATCGAGACCGGCATCGACCTGGAGAAGCTGCTGCTGGCGGCGCGGGCGGCGCAGGACGTCCTCGGGCGGCCGCTCGGCTCGCACACGATCGTCGCCGGGCCGATCGACCACCAGCCCAGGAGCTAGCCGGTGTTCGACCGCGTCCTGATCGCGAACCGGGGCGAGATCGCGGTCCGGATCGAGCGCACGCTGGCGCGGCTCGGGGTCGAGTCGGTGGCCGCCTTCTCGGATGCCGACGCGGGCGCGCCGCACGTGCAGCGCGCCGACCTCTCGGTCCACATCGGGCCGACCCCGGCGCGCGAGTCCTACCTCGCGGTCGAGCGGGTGGTCGACGCGGCCCTCCGCAGCGGCGCCTCCGCCGTCCACCCGGGCTACGGCTTCCTCTCCGAGCGCCCCGACTTCGCCGCCGCCTGCGCCGACGCGGGCCTCGTCTTCGTCGGCCCCGGGCCGGAGGCGATGGCGATGCTCGGCGACAAGGGCCGGGCGCGCGCCGTCGCCGAGGCGGCGGGCGTGCCGACGCTGCCGGGCTGGAGCGGGGACGAGCTGAGCGACGCCGAGATCGTCGAGCGGGTCGGTGCGGGTGACCTGCCGCTGCTGGTGAAGGCGGCGGCGGGGGGCGGCGGCAAGGGCATGCGGCTGGTCGAGCGCCGCGAGGACCTGGCCGAGGCGCTGGGCGCGGCGCGCCGCGAGGCCGCGGCGGCGTTCGGCGACGAGCGGGTGCTGATCGAACGCTTCGTCGAGCCCTCGCGCCACCTCGAGATCCAGGTGATCGCCGATGCCCACGGCAACGCGATCCACCTCGGCGAGCGCGACTGCTCGATGCAGCGGCGCCACCAGAAGGTGATCGAGGAGTCGCCGTCGCCGGTCGTCGACGAGGCGCTGCGCGAGGCGATGGGCGCGGCGGCGGTGGCGTTGGCGCAGCAGGCCGGCTACGTGAATGCGGGGACGGTGGAGCTGATCGCGGAGAAGGACGACCCGAGCAACTTCTACTTCCTGGAGGTCAACACGCGGCTCCAGGTCGAGCACCCGGTGACCGAGGAGGTCACCGGCCTCGACCTGGTCGAGCTGCAGTTGCGGGTCGCGGCGGGGGAGGGGCTGCCGCTGGCGCAGGGGGACGTGGCACGGAAGGGATGGAGGCGCGGATCTACGCCGAGGACCCGGCCGCCGGGTTCCTGCCTTCGAGCGGCGAGGTGGTCGCCTACCGGGAGCCGGAGGGCGTGCGGATGGACAGCGGCATCGAGCGAGGGACGGTCGTCGGGACCGACTACGACCCGATGCTGGCGAAGGTCGTGGCGCGGGGCGAGGATCGGGACGAGGCGCTGGAGCGGCTGCGGCGGGCGCTGGGCGGGCTCGTGGTCGCCGGTCCGACGACGAACGCCGCCTATCTGCGGGCGCTGCTGGCGAGGGACGAGGTGCGGTCGGGGGACGTCGACACGGGCCTGATCGAGCGCCTCGGCGACGAGGTTGCCGCGCCCGAGCCCCCGCCGGAGCTCGCCGCGCTGGCGCTGGTCACGATGCTCGGCGAGCCGGCGGACGACGATCCCTGGTCCGACCGGCGCGGCTGGCGGATGCAGGGCCCCGCATGGATCCGGCGGACCTTGGACGGCCCCCCCTCGATCGCCGACCAAGTTGCGGTCAGGTCGGCGCTCGAGGGAGGCCCGTCAGGCGCGGCGTGGGAGTGGCAGGTCGGCGAGTCCTCCGGCGTCCTCACCTACGACGGGACGCACCCCGGCCCGGCGCCCCATGTTGACGGGCCGAAAAGCGCTGATATAGAGCGCTTTTCGGCCCGTCAACACCGGGTCTCGGTCTACGCGGATGAGGAGGCGGTCTGGGTGGTCGATCCGGACGTGGGGCCGGTGCGATTTGCGCCGGCGGCGACGGACTCGGATGCGGCGGCGGGGGGAGAGGCGTCGCTCGAGGCGCCGATGCCGGGGACCGTCGTCCAGCTCCGGGTCGAGCCTGGGGCGGTTGTCACGGCCGGCGAGACCTTGGTCGTCATGGAGTCGATGAAGATGGAGATCTCGATCCAGGCACCGCGCGACGGCACCGTCGAGACGGTCCTGGTAGCCGCCGGCGACCAGGTTGACCGCGGCGCCATCCTGATCGAGCTGGCCGAGGAGGACGCATGAACGGCAATCTGCGTTCCGCTGTTCCTTATCCCTCATATGCGGGGATAAGGAACAGCGCAAGGAGGGTGGGAGCGTGAGTCGGGTGCTGGGGACGCGGGCGGACCCGGCGAGCGAGGAGTTCGCGCGCAACGAGGCGGCGCATCGTGAGCTCTCCACCGAGCTTCACGAGCGCCTCGACCGCGCTGCGCTCGGGGGCGGCGAGAAGGCTCGGGCTCGGCACGTGGAGCGGGGGAAGCTCCTGCCGCGCGAGCGCGTCGACCAGTTGCTCGATCCGGGCAGTCCCTTCCTCGAGCTCGCACCGCTCGCCGCCGAGGATCTCTACGACGGCGCCGCGCCCGGCGCTGGGATCATCGCCGGGGTCGGCAGGGTGGAGGGGCGCGAGGTGGTCGTCGCCGCCAACGACGCCACGGTCAAAGGCGGCACCTACTACCCGATGACGGTGAAGAAGCACCTGCGGGCGCAGGAGGTGGCGCTGCAGAACCGCCTGCCCTGCATCTACCTGGTCGACTCGGGAGGCGCCTTCCTGCCGATGCAGGACGAGGTCTTCCCCGACCGCGAGCACTTCGGGCGCATCTTCTTCAACCAGGCGACGATGTCGGCGCAGAAGATCCCGCAGATCGCCGCGGTGATGGGGTCGTGCACGGCGGGCGGCGCCTACGTGCCGGCGATGAGCGACGAGACGGTGATCGTCCGCGACCAGGGGACGATCTTCCTCGGCGGGCCGCCGCTGGTGAAGGCGGCGACGGGGCAGGAGGTGACCGCGGAGGAGCTCGGCGGGGGCGCGCTGCACGCCCGCACCTCGGGCGTCGTCGACCACCTCGCCGCCGACGACGCCGACGCGCTCCGCTACGTGCGCTCGATCGTCGCCACGCTGCCGCCGCCCGGCCACGCCTGGGAGTGCGCCCCGGCGGCGCCGCCTGCGGTCGATACGGCCACCCTCTACGGCGCCGTCCCGCCGGACAGCCGCACGCCCTACGACCCGCGCGAGGTGATCGCCCGCGTCGTCGACGGCAGCCGCTTTCACGAGTTCAAGGCCGAGTACGCGACCACGATCGTCACCGGCTTCGCCCACATCCACGGCCACCCGGTCGGCATCCTCGCCAACCAG
>ERZ778021.3516-NODE-3516-length-11101-cov-3.827720_pt1 | contig 11101 bp, 8 predicted proteins | sample MGYA00375751_ERZ778021 | MGnify/ENA primary metagenome ERZ778021 (study PRJEB29350, sample SAMN05389814) | bioreactor metagenome | isolation source: Thiocyanate stock bioreactor | place: South Africa: University of Cape Town | collected 2013-08-29 ... | reverse complement strand
GGCCCCCGACGTCAGCCGCGCCGGCTCCAGCCGCCCCTCGCCCATGATGTGGAAGACGTCCTCGCCGCGGGAAAGAAGGTAGTCGGCGACGATGCGGCGATGGCAGCGCCACCATACGGCCTCCGCGCACATGACTGCCGTCGGCGTCCGGTGGCCGATGTCGATGAGATGCGTCAGCCCGGACTGGAACGGCTCGCCCAATGCGTAGTCGGCGTAATTGTGAAAGCTGTCGTTGGTCCACAAGCCGTTGACTGCTGGCGGCACGCCCCTCGCCTTGCCGCGCAACCCGCCGAGCGCGGCGACATGCTCGTAGCCGATGCCGTGCGGCGCAAGCGCGCCCGGCAGCGTTTCCTTGTTGAATTGCGGGTTGGTCCGCGACCGCGGCACCGTGCGGACGTCGGCGACGAAGCGGACCCTGGCGCCGGTCAGCAGGCCGACGAACTCGTCCACCGGATGCCTGGAATGGCCGATCGTGTAGAAGGACGCCACGCGGGCTTCACCGGCGTGTCAGCTCGAGCGCGGCGCCCTTGTGGGCCGCGATATGGTCGGTCTTGTCGCTCTTGATCTCGTATTGCGGATCGTCTTCGGAGGCGCGGTGGGTGTGGCCCTTGTAGTCGAAGTCCTTCGTATGGACCGCGATGATCGTGCCCGACACGTGCCCGGCCTCGGAATTCCAGCTCACATGGTCGCCCTTCTTGAAGCGCTTCGTCACGTCCAGTTCCTCCTGCCGGCCGACCGCCGGGACCACGATGCCCGAGCCGCCGCGCGACGATCAAGGAATTTCGGGGCGGCCGAAGGGTTCCGCCGCCTCGCGGGCTGCGGCTCGATTGATTAAATCCGCGCCGCAGCCTAGCTTCGCCGAATATTAGCCGGCACAGGGAATCCGCGCCGGCGCGGAGGGGAAATCATGTCAGGCGACAATGCGGCGCGCGAAAAGTTCGCCGTCGATCTGGCGCGGCGCGCCGGCGAGCTCGGCCTCGGATATTTTCGCGATCTCGAAAAGCTCACCATCGAATCGAAGGGCCACCAGGACCTCGTCTCCGAGGCCGACCGCGACGTGGAAACCTTCGTCCGCGCCGCACTGAAGGCCGAGTATCCGCAGGACGGCATCATCGGCGAAGAGCACGCGCCGACGCCCGGCACCTCCGGCTTCGACTGGGTGATCGACCCGATCGACGGCACCGCCAACTTCGTGCGCGGCATCCCGACCTGGGGCGTGGTGATCGCCGGCGCACGCGCCGGCCGCACCGAGATCGGCGGCATCCACGACGCCTGCGCGGGCGGGACCTTCCACGCCCGGCCCGGCGGCGGCGCCTTCCTTAACGGCAGGCCGATGCGCGCCAGCGCCTCGACCAGTCTCGGTGACGGCTCGGTCGGCACCGGCTTCTCCAACCGCCGAGAGATCCGTAACATCCTGCCCTTCATCGAAATGCTGATCGACGAGGGCGGCGTGTTCTACCGCAACGCCTCGGGCGCGCTGATGCTGGCCTATGTCGCGGCCGGCCGTCTGATCGGCTATGTCGAGGAGCACATGAACCCGTGGGACTGCATCGCCGGCCTGCTGCTGGTCGAGGAGGCCGGTGGCCGCATCGTCAGGCCGGACCCGGCGACCGTGCTGGCGCAGGGCACCGTCGTGATCGCCGCCTGCCGCGGCGTGTTCGACCGCGTCGAGGAGATGTGCGGAAAGTCGTTCAGCCCGAGATGAGCACCGGCCCCCGGCCGGCGAACTTCAGCCCGACATCCTGGCCCGCCACCAGCGGCGAATCGACCTCGTCCGAAACCACGAACACCTCGCCGAACTCCGAGGCGACGACGAACTCGATGTGGCTGCCGACATAGGTGACCTTCTCGAGCTTGCCGGGGATGCTGCCCGGCACGCCGGCGGGGCCGATCTCCAGCCGGCTCGGCCGCGCCGCGAGCCTGGCCGGCCCTGCGGAACGGCCGCGCGCCGGCAGCCTGAGCGCGAGTCCTCCGACGGCAACCGTCGCCGTCCCGTCCGAGACGCTTTCCACGCGGCAGTCGAAGACGTTGGCCTCGCCGATGAAGTCGGCCACGAAGGCGCTGGCCGGCTCCTCGTAGAGCTCGCGCGGCGTTCCCTCCTGCGCGACAACGGCGTTGTTCATCACGATGATGCGGTCGGAGACGGCCAGCGCCTCCTCCTGGTCGTGGGTGACGTAGACCACCGTCAGGCCGAGCTTCTGCTGGATCTCCCGGATCTCGTCGCGAACGCGCCGGCGCAGCTTGGCGTCGAGGTTCGACAGCGGCTCGTCGAACAGGAACACCTGCGGCTCCAGCACCAGAGCGCGGGCGACCGCGACGCGCTGCTGCTGGCCGCCCGACAGTTCGCTCGGCAGGCGCCGTTCGAACCCGGAAAGCCCGACGAGCTCGAGGCCGGCCCGCGCCCGCTCGGCCGTCTCCTTCTTGTCGAAGCCCGAATAGCGCAGGCCGTAGGAGACGTTCTCCATGACGGTCATGTGCGGGAACAGCGCGTAGGACTGGAACACCATCGAGACGTCGCGCTCGGTCGCCGGCAGGCGGGTGACGTCGGCGCCGCCGATCAGGATGCGCCCGGAGGTCGGCATCTCCAGCCCCGCGATCATGCGCAGCGTCGTCGTCTTGCCGCAGCCCGACGGCCCGAGCAGGGTGACCAGCCGGCCGGCCTCGATGGTGAGCGACACAGCGTTGACCGCCGGGGAGGCCGCACCCGGATAGACCTTCGAGACGTGCTCGAAGACGACGGTCGCCGCCTTGCTGCCGATCCTTGCCATATCTACCCCGCCCCCGCGACCACGGTCTGGCCGCCCGGTCCGCCGACATTGGTTCGCGCGATCGCCGTGCCCTCGTTGCCGCGCCGCCCGATGCGGCGGCTGCCGACGATCAACTGCATCAGGCCGATGACCGCCAGCATGACGACGATCAGCACCGTCGCATAGGCGATCGCGATCCCGTATTCGTTGTTCTCGACGCGGCCGACGATGTAGCTCGTCGCCATGTCGTAGCGCCCGCTCACGAGGAAGATGACGGCGCTGATGGCGGTCATGGCCCGCACGAAGGAATAGACGAGCGCGGCTACGATCGCCGGCCGCAGCAGCGGCATGACGACCCGCCGGAAGGTCTGCCACGAACTCGCGCCCAGCGTCAGAGAGCTCTCGTCCAGGCTGCGGTCGATCTGCGACATCGACGCTACGCCGGCGCGCACGCCGACCGGCATGTTGCGGAAGATGAAGGAGAGCACGAGGATGATGCCCGTTCCCGTCAGTTCGATCGGCGGCACGTTGAAGGCGATGACGTAGGACACGCCGATCACCGTGCCGGGAATGGCGAAGGACAGCATCGTGCCGAACTCGAACGCGCCCTTGCCGGCGAAGTTCTGCCGCACAAGCAGATAGGCCGTCAGCAGGCCGATTGCCGCCGTCAGCGGCGCCGAGACGAGCGCGATCACGATGGTCGTCCAGAACGAGCTCCAGGCCGAGCCGGCCCAGTGCAGGCCGAACTGGTTCCAGTCGACGGCGAAGGCCTGTCGGTAGTGGGCCAGCGTCAGCGATTGGTCGACGCCCCACAGCTTGACGAAGCTGCCGTAGACGATCGTGGCGTAGACGACGATGGTGAGCAGCACCCAGAAGCCGACGACGCCGTAGAGGATGTATCGCAGCGACGTGGGAAGCCGCGCATGCATGCCGGAATCGCCCTTGCCCGACACGGTCGTGTAGGAGCGGCGGCCGAGCCAGAAGCGCTGCGCGTAGAAGGCCGCGAGCGTGAAGACCAGCAGCACGATGGCGAGGATCGCGGCCAGCGCCGGGTCGTTCTGCGCACCGACGATGGCGAAGAAGATCTCGGTCGACAGCACGTCGAAATTGCCGCCCAGCACCAGCGGATTGCCGAAGTCGGCCATGCTCTCGATGAAGCCGAGCAGGAAGGCGTTGGCCAGCCCCGGCCGCATCAGCGGCAGCGTCACCGTGAGGAAGGTCTGCCAGCGGCTGGCCCGCAGCGTCTGCGAAGCCTCCTCCATCGACGGGCTGACGCCCTCGACCACGCCGATCAGCACGAGGAAGGCGATCGGCGTGAAGGCGAGCGACTGCGCGATCAGCAGGCCGGGCAGGCCGTAGACCCAGCGCGTCGGCTGGATGCCGAGGATGTTGGCGAAGAACTGGGTGAACGCACCGGACAGGCCGAACAGCAGGATCACCGCCAGCCCGATGACGAAGGCCGGCGTGATGATCGGCAGCACGGTCAGCGCCCTGAGCAGGCGGCGGTAGCGGAAGCCGGTGCGGGTGGCCACCAGCGCGAAGGCGAGGCCGAGCAGCGTCGAGATGACGCCGACCATGACGGCGAGGAAGAACGAGTTCCACGCCACCCCGCAGCGCGGCCCGCCGGCAAGGCAGCCCAGCGTCCACAGCTTTTCGCTGAACATCTTGTCGAGGAAGGCGCGCAGCGAATAGCCGCCGTCCTGCGTGATGAGAGCGTTGGCCAGCATCTGCACGATCGGCAGGAACACGAACAGCGCCACCGTCGCCACGACGAAGCCGACCGAGCCGACGACGAAGACGTCGCCCCCGATCACGCCGCGCGCGGCGAGCCCGAAGGTGAACAGGAACAGGAAGGCGGCCGCGACCAGCAACGCTCCGTAGCCCATGCCGAACTGGCGGTCGCCGAGCGGGCCGAACATCTCGTTGAGCCAGCCGAAACGCCAGCCCTTGAGCCCAATGCCGAAGCCCTGCGCCAGCAGCCAGGCGAGGCCGAGCCCGCCGGCCAGGAGCAGGATCCGCGCGAACCAGGGATCGGTCTTGGGCCGCCCCCACAGGAGCAGCGGGACGAGCAGCGCCAGGCCGATCGGCGCCAGCCACAATTTCTGCCCCTGCAATGCGAGGAACAGTGCCGGAGCGACGTCGCCGTCGAGCGGATAGCCGTCGAACACCCAGCGGAACGCGAAGAAATTATCCTCGAGCCCGTACCAGGGGAGCAGCGCAAAGCCGGCCCACCCGACCACGGTCCACAGAACCGCGGTCGGATGGATGGCGAGCGACCTCGTTGAAAGCCGCATCGTCTACTGCGGCAGCGATGCGACCTCGTCGTCCCACTTCTTCAGCAGCCGCTTGCGCTCCTCGCTCGAGCCGTACTTCTTGAAGTCGTAGGCGATGAGCTTGATCGTCGACAGGTCGGGAGCGGCCGGCGACTGCTTGGCCGCCTTGTTCGACGGAAGCTGGAACGACTTCACATCCTGCGCCTTCGACTGCACGTCGGCGCGCAGCGCCCAGTCGTAGAACTTCTTGGCGGCGTCGAGGTGGCGGGCGCCCTTGATGATCGACATCGAGCCGATCTCGTAGCCGGTGCCCTCGCAGGGCGCGACCGACACGATCGGGAAGCCGGCGACCGTCTGCGCCACCGCGTCGTGCATGAAGACGATGCCGATCGTGGTCTCGCCGAGGCCGGCGGCCTTGATCGGCGCGGAGCCCGACTTGGTGTACTGGTTGATGTTCTTGTGCAGGGCCTTCATGTACTCGAAGCCCTTCTCCTCGCCGAAGATCTGCACCATCGTCGCCAGCATCGTGTAGGCGGTGCCGGACGAGTTCGGGTTGGCGATCTGGATCTGGCCCTTGTATTCGGGCTTGGTCAGGTCGGCCCAGCATTTCGGCTCGGGCAGGTTGTTCTTGGCGAGCAGGTCCTTGTTGTAGCCGAAGCCGAGCGCGCCGGAATAGATGCCGACGGTGCGGTGCTGGCCGGGCTCGGCCTGCCGCACGGCCCAGTCCTGCAGCTCGCCCATCATCGGCGAGGTGTATTCCTCGGTCAGGCCCTCCTCGGCGGCCTGCAGATGCGGATCGCCGGTGCCGGCCCACCAGATGTCGCCCTTCGGGTTGTCGGCCTCGGCCTTGACCTGGGCGTAGACCTCGCCAGCGCTCTTGCGGGTCATGTCGACGGTGATTCCCGTCTCGGCCTCGAAGCCGCGCGCCATCTGCTGGCACCACGCCTCGTCGGCGCCGCAATACATCGTCAGGCTTTCGGCATGCGCCAGCGCAGTGCCCGACATCAGCAGCGCCGTCACGGCACCCGCGCGAAAATACGTCCTCACCATTCCATTCCTCCCATCATGCCGGCGTGGTTGTTTGCCGGCTTGCTAAGAGAGTGTGAGATTTCAATCGTTTTGGCAATCGCACAAATGATAGGGATGCGCACGGCGGCGCATGGGTGCGCCGGCCCGCGGCGCGCCCACTACGATCGCATCCGGCCGGGCGCGGCTAGGCGCGCCTCGCCATCTCCATCTTGTCGAGCATCTTGAGCGCCTTGAGGGCGGTCGGGCCGAACATCTGGTAGAAGGGATACCATGCGATCCCCTTCGGCTGCGTCAGCGGCACGATCAGCTCGTCGCGCGGCGTGCCCGACACATATCGCGCCAGCTCGCGCCCCATGATCGGCCCCATCGCGACGCCGCGACCGTTGCAGGCGATTGCGGTCACCAGGCCGGGCGCCAGTTCGTGGATGCGCCAGCCGTCGGCGATGCCGCGCGTCACCCAGCCGTTCCATACGCCCTCGACCTCCACGCCCTCGAGCTGCGGCAGCACATCCTTCAGGCGGCGGAACGCGACCGCCAGATCCACCTGCTGCGGCGCGCCGAAGCCGACGCCGGCGCCGAATTGCAGGCGGCCGTCGGGGTGCAGCCGCATCGCGACCGGCACGCGGCGCGTGTCGATCATCGCCGATATGCCGACCAGCACGCTCTCGCGCAGCCTGTCGGGCAGCGGCTTGGTCCATGCGAGATAGGTGCGCACCGGGATGATGGTGCGCTTCAGGCCGGGCCACGTGTCGTCGGTATAGGCGTTGGTGCACAGGAGCAGCGTGCCGGCCTCGACCTCGCCCTGCCCGGTGACGACGCGCCAGCCATTCGCCGTCCGCGTCATGCCGCGCATGCGGCTGTGCTCGTACAGCCGCGCGCCGCGCAGCATCGCCGCCCGCGCCAGCCCGCGAACCCATGCCAGCGGGTTGATGGCGATGCCGCGGCGGTCGACCAGCGCGGCCCGGTAGCAGTCCGAGCCGACGACGCGCGCCGTCGCTTCCTTCGACAAGAGCTCGACGGCAGCGCCCGTCTTCGTGAGCCGTGCCGCTTCCGCCTTCAGCCCTTCGGCCGCCGCGTCGGTGTGGGCGACGGTCATGATGCCGCCCTTCACCACCGAGATGTCGATCCCCAGGCGCGCGGCGAGGTCCTGCACGAAATCCGGCGCCCCGGCCCCCACCTTCGCCAGCCGCGGCCCGTAGACGGGGCCGTAGACGGCGTTCAGCTTCTCGTCGTTGAGCTTGGTCGCGTGCGGCGCGACGTGGCCGGCATTGCGCCCGGCCGAGCCCCAGCCGATCTCGTTGGCCTCGACCAGCACGACCGACTTGCCCGCCTCGGCCAGATGCAGCGCGGCCGACACGCCGACGAACCCGCCGCCGACGATCACGACGTCGGCCGTCAGCGCGCCCTGGAGGCTCGGCAGGAGGAGCTGCGCGCCGCCGCCCTTGGTGAAGATCGTGTGCGGCAGGACGGGGTCTTCGTTCGTGTTGGGAAAGTACAAGTCACACCTCGGTTTCGGCATGCCGCAAGCCTCTCGCGGGCGGCATCGTGTCGGACGGGGCAGGCGCGCATGCGAGCTCGGGCGGCGGCCTGCCGGCCCGTCGCCAACGGACGGGCCGGCCGCCGGGAGGACCGCGCCGCGGTTATGCGTCGAGCCAGATGTCGCGGATGTCGAGGATCTCGACCGGGTTGTAGCCCTTCACCGCGCTCCGGGTCGCTGCGAAATAGTTCAGGAAGTAGGGGATGACCCTGTCGCTGTTGTCGTGGATCAGCGTCAGCGCCTTGTTGACGAGCTCCTTCTGCTTCACTGGATCGACGTTGGCGATGATGTCCTCGATCACCGCGTCGAGGCCCGGCGCCGTCTCCATCCCGGAATAGTTGTACGCACCCTTCGAGTGATAGGAGAGGTAGAAGATCTGGAAGTTCGAGAAGAACTCGGACCAGTTGGCCGTGAACAGCGGCTGCTTGCGCGGGACGTTCGCCGTGTACTCGGCATAGGTGATGTCGCGCACCGTCAGGTCGACGCCGATCTTGGTGGCGCCGTCCTTGAAGGCGAGCGCCATGCGCGGCGACGGCGGCCGCTCGCTGGTCGTCCAGATGTCGAGCTTGAGGTTCTTGACGCCGGCGGCCTCCAGCAGCGCCTTGGCCTTGGGCAGGTCCTGGTCGTGCTGCGGGAAGCCCGCCACCGCCGGGTCATCGGGACGCAAGGGCAGGTCGTTGCCGACGACGCCCTGGCCGAGCAGCGCCGACTGCAGCAGCGCCTTGCGGTCGATCAGGTGCTTGAAGGCCAGCCGCACGCGCTGGTCCTTGAACGGGTCGATCTGGGCGAGCGTGAAGCCGACCTGGTAGAGGCCCGACGGCCGCGAATAGGCGGTGATGCCGGACACGTCCTTCAGCGCCAGATAGGTCTCGACGCCCATCGTGCAGACGACGTCGACCGAATTGGCCCTGAGCGCCGCCTGCTGGGCGACGGATTCGGAGACCTGGAGGAGCACCACGCTGTCGAGATGCGGACGGCCCGCGTCCCAGTAGTTTTCGTTGCGCTTGATCGAGGTGGAGATGCCCTGCTTGTGCTCGGCCAGGACGAACGGGCCCGTTCCCACCGGATCGGTCGCGAGATTGTCGATCTTGTCGGCCGGCAGGATGCGCGACCAGCGCGTGCAGCAGGATGGCGGGAAATCGGAGAAGGGCTGCTCCATGACGAAGCGGACGGTGTGCGGCCCCTCGGCCTTGACGTCGGCCACCGGCCCGAACGTCCGGTAGGCGCGTGCCGCGCGCGCCTTGTCGATCGAGCGCATGACCGTCGCGACCACGTCGTCGGCGCCGAACTCCTTGCCGTGGTGGAACTTCACGCCCTGGCGCAGCTCGACCACCCATTCCTGGCCGCTCTTCTCGGGCTTCCAGCTCAATGCGAGCTGCGGGATCAGCGTGCGCTGGTCCGGCCCGAAGGTGATCAGGTTGTCGAACAGCATGCCCGACAGCGTCTGCGAGGTCGACGAGGCGGCGGCCATCGGGTCGAGCGTGTCGACCGGCGTCGAATAGGCGATGCGCAGTTGCCCGCCCTTCTTCGGCGTCTGCGCCCATGCCGAGCCGATCGGCAGCAGGCCGGTGCCGGCCCATGCGGCGGCTCCGGCTGCGGCCGAGCCTTTCAGCAATCCTCGGCGGGTAAGCGGTGAATTGAACAGCGTATCACGTGGTATGTTTCGGACTCCCCGGGTCTCTGCGCGCCGTTCCCGTCTTGGGAAAGGCGCATGTTCATGCTCATGCTTGCCTATCCAACTGCAGTGACTTTCACGGAGACCCCGAGACCGGAAACCGCGATGTCGTAGATCGGGCACTGGTCCTGGAAGACTCCGACGAGCTCCTCCGCCAATTTCTGCGAAACGCCGGACAGCTCGAAGTCCATCTCGATGCTGGTGAACTTGTTGGGCACGCTCGTGCGGCGGTGCCCATGGGTCGTGATCTTGGCGTGAAAGGGCGCGATCTCGCGCTTGGCCGCTTCCGAATTGAGGATGATCGCCGCGCATCCCGACAGCGAGGTCAGGAAGATCTCGCCGGCATTCGGGCATTCCGGCTCGAGACCATCCCGCTTCGACGTAGCGTCGATCAGGAAGTGGCGCTGGCGGGCACTCGCCATCACCCGTCCGCGGACGCCGATCGTCTCGGCGCTGCCGGTGAATGTCTGGATTTCATCGTCCGTCATCGTCTCGCCCTCCCGAGGCGGTTGCGATTGTTATTTAACGGATAGACGGTATGTATCTGGACAAGCGGAGTAGATGTGAACTTTCGCCCTTTGTCAACGGGATTGCGGGCCTCCCTGCCAGCCATTCCGGCGCCGCTTCAATCGAGCTCGCGGGCATTCTTCGCACCCTCGTAGATCGCTTGTTCGAGCTGGCGCGGTGCCCAGCAGTCGCCGATGGCGCGCAGGGTCCGCACATGCCCCTCGAGCTCGTGGTAGAGGCTGCGCTCGGCGACGCCGCGCGAGCACAGCACGACGTCGTCGGCCGCAAGTGTGCGCACGACATGGTCGAGCCCCTTCACCCGCACGCCGGCATCGTCGACGCCCACCACCTCGTGCAGCGGGTGCATGCGCACGCCGAGCTTCAGCAGCCGCTCGTAGAGCGGCCGCCAGGTGAGCAGGTCGACATCCTGGCCGATGAAGAAGGCGGTGGAGACGAGGTCGACCTCGTGGCCCAGCTCGGCCAGATGCTCCGCTACCGACGTTCCCTGGTGCCGCCCGTCCCAGTCGCCGACCACGATGCGCCGGCCAAGCCGCGCCTCGCCCGCCAGAACCTGCCGGCCGGTGTGGACGTTGGCCCGCTCGCGGCCGACGATCTCCGGCCCGACATCGGCCGAGCCGGTGGCGACGAAGACGGCGTCCGGCTCCGTCGCCATGACGTCGGCGGCGGTCGCGGCGACGCCGACGCGGATCTCGGCGCCGGCCCTGCGCGCCTGCCGGTCGAGCCAGTCGACGATCTTGAGATAGCCGCCCCGCGTCGGCGTGTTGGCGGCGAGCCGTATCTGCCCGCCGGTCACCGGCGCCTTCTCGAACAGCACGACGTTGTGGCCCTTCCTCGCCGCGACGCGCGCCGCCTCGAGTCCCGCCGGCCCGCCGCCCACGATGGTGACGTTGCGCGCCCTGCCGGAACGCTTCAGTGGCGGCCAGACGCCTTCGCGTCCGGTGCGCTGGTTGTAGACGCAGGTGATGTCGCCGAAACGCTGCTGGCGGCCGAAGCAGCTCTCGTTGCAGTAGATGCACTCGCGGATGTCGTCGAAGGCGCCCCGCATGATCTTGCCGACCAGCTCGGGCTCGGCGATCTGGGCGCGCACCATGACGACGGCGTCCGCGTCGCCCGAATTGACGACGGCGGCCGCGCGTGCCGGATCGTCGATCTTGCCGACGACGAATACCGGCACCGGCACCGCCCCCTTGACCGCCCGCGCCATCGGCACGAGCGGCGCATAGGGCTCCGCGATCGTCGGATAGTGCTTGGCCCGGCTCCACATGCTGGCATTGGTGCCGGCGCTGACGTCGATGAAGTCGAGCTTGCCCCA
>ERZ778021.3515-NODE-3515-length-11104-cov-3.043262_pt1 | contig 11104 bp, 8 predicted proteins | sample MGYA00375751_ERZ778021 | MGnify/ENA primary metagenome ERZ778021 (study PRJEB29350, sample SAMN05389814) | bioreactor metagenome | isolation source: Thiocyanate stock bioreactor | place: South Africa: University of Cape Town | collected 2013-08-29 ... | reverse complement strand
TCCACGCTCGGACGAGGCGAGCGCCTTCACGATCGCCAGCATCACTGTGCGTTCTGGATCCCCCGCTCGCGGATCACGTCGCTCCACTTCCGGAAATCGTTGCCGACGAGTTGCGCGAAATCGGCCGCGCTGCCGTCCATCGGATCCACACCGGATGCCGCGAACTGCTTCGCCATGTCAGGGCTGCGGATCGCCGCGCGGATCGATGCATTGAGCTTCTCGACCACGTCGCTAGGGACTCCGGCAGGTGCGAATATCCCGAACCACGCACTGACGTCGAACGCGGGAAGCCCCAGTTCGGCGAATGTCGGAACGTCCGGCATCTGCGTCGAGCGTTTCGCCGAAGTGACGGCCAGCGCCCGGAGGGTATGCGCCTGCACCTGCTTGGTCGCGGTGAGCACCAGATCGAACATGAGGTCGACGTGTCCACCGAGCAGGTCGTTCAACGCCGGGGCGCTGCCCTTGTACGGGATGTGATTGAGCCTGATTCCCGTCATCGACTGGAGCAGCTCGCCCGCAAGGTGATTCGAAGTGCCGACGCCGGCCGACGCGTAGCTCAGCGTACCGGGCGCCGTGCGGCCCAGCGCAATCAGGTCGCCGTAAGACTTCACCGGCAGCGAACTCCTCGTCACCAGGGCGAACGGAATCGTCGCGACGGGCGCTATCGGCGTAAAGTTCCTGACCGGGTCGTAGCCGATCCTCGGGTTCAGCGCGGGGTTCATGGCATGCGAGGTCACCGTCCCGATCATCAGCGTATAGCCGTCTCCATGCGCTGCCGCTACTTCCCGCGTGCCCAGCGCCGTACCTGCGCCCGGACGGTTCTCGACGACGACGGCTTGGCCGAGGTCCTGGAACATCGCGGCCGCCAGGCTGCGTGCGGGCGGGTAGGGGACGACCATCCGGATCGGTTTCACCGGAAAAGCCTGCGCCGCAGCGCTGACCGGGAACAGCAGCGGCAGCATGGCTGCCGCGATCTTAAAGAAGTTGCTTCGCATCTTCGGATCCCCTCTTGGTTTATCGTTGCCGGATCGCTGCACCTGCCGCTCCCCGCGCTCGCCGCGGCCCCTCGGAACGGACGACAACCTTCGTTACGCACCCCGGTTCCCAGGGGGCAGGTAGTCACGAAGATTCACGGAATCCCACAGATGCTTCGCGGGGCGAACGCGTTCCGGGAACTGCCTGTTCAGCGGACGAGTCGTATCGATGATGACCTTGGTAGTCATCGGACCTCTCTCGCTTCGCGTTTCGCCATACGCAGAGGGATCCAGATGTGCGCCGAAGCTATTGGTGATGATCGAGCAATCCTTGTCCGCCTGTACTCTCGTGGCGATGGCCCAGAGCACCTCCCCCTCGTCATGAATGTCGATGTCATCGTCGACGATGACCACGTGCTTCACGTCGTAGTTCGATCCCAGGACCGCGAGGCCCGCGAGTTTCCCCTCTCCCTGGGCACGCTTGCGTATCGACACATAGCAATGCCAGAAATTGGCCCCTGAGGGAGGCAGATGCACACCGACCAAGGTCGGGACGATCTCCCGAAGCCGCCGGAAGAGTTGCGCTTCGCGTCCCAGGACTCCCACTTGGGTGTGCTCCCGAAAAGACGGGAAGAGATCGTGCCAGATCGGATCTTTGCGATGTGTGATCGCACTGACGTCGATGACCGGCACCTTCATGGGTGCGCCGTAGTAGCCTGCGTACTCCGCGAAAGGGCCGTCCATTTCGAACGAGTCCTGGTGGATTCGCCCTTCGATCACGACCTCGGCGTAGGCCGGAACCATCAGATCCACCGTCTTGCAGGGAACCAGCTCCACCGCCTCTCCCAGCAGCCCGCCCGTGACGGCCAGTTCATCGTGCTCCAGCGGACCACGCGAGGCCGCACCGATGTGATATGCGGGATGATGCCCAACGAAAACCGCCACCTCCATCGAACGGCCAGCGCTGTGGTGACGGTTTCGGATCGTTGCGGCATGCTGCACGGGATTCATCATGCAGCCCATGCGTGCCGGCCCCTTCAACTCATGCCGATAAGTTCCGACATTGGTGACTCCACTCACCGGGTCCTTGCATATCATGCATCCGATCGTGATGTATCTACCTGAGTCTCCTGCACAATGCTGCTGGACCGGAAGATTCTCCAGATTGATATCCTCGCCCGTCATGACGATCTCATGCACCGGCGCCGTGCCTCCGGAAAACAAGACCGGTGCAATCTGATTCGCCTCGCGACGCATATACTCTTCCAGAACCCGCTCTTTCTCCGTCGGATCCACTTCGAGCGCGTGAGCCAGAAGGCTATAACTCGAAAATAGGCCGGTCGCGACCGGCCAGCCATGCCCGGCAACGTTCTTGAACAAGACTGCGGGATATCTGCCCTCTTTCGCGAGCTTCTCTTGAATCAGTGTCATGTACAGATCCCGCGGGATCTGTCGCTCGATCTCCACCAGGTCGTCGGATCCACTGGTACGCAGCTTCTCGATGAAATAACGTAGATCCTTTACCATGGGTACGCTCACTCCTGCAGACAACGAATTCCCTACACGAAGACGAGGCTCGTCTCCCGGGAGGTTTCTCTTCGTTCAGATCTTTCCGGTTCTTGGGTGATAAAAGGTCGGCAGGTCGATATCCCACTCGCGCTTCATGCGGTCGCGGATTTCACGAAGCGACGAAACGAAAACAGGCTTCTCGAGCTCTTCGATGCTGGCGCCGAGCCCTGCCTGCCAAAGGATTCGATCACTTTCGATCTGGGCGCTGGAAGCCTCGCTTTCCGGGGCGAGCCATGCGATCTGATACCCGTTCAACTCGACCTTCTCGATCATCGTCACGACCGCATCGCGAACACGTTTGCGCGCATCCGCGCCAAGTCCAGGCAGGCGGCTCGCCATGAAATACCAGCCGAAGGCGCAATGCCTCGCCTCGTCACGAAGGATCAGCTGATATGTCTTCCTGATGGCAGGTTGTGTCGTTATCTCGGCGATGTGCTTGAACAGGTTGAATATCACCTGCTCGGCAGAGCATACGAGCGCGGCGACGGTGCACTCGACAGACGTATCCGCATCCAATGCAAGGCGTCGAACACCGTGAGTCGACACGGAGTTCTCGTAGTCATCAGCCGGAGCATCGATATAGCCGCCGAATTTCTCGGCGAGACGGTAGCTGATCTCCGCATGGCGCGATTCCTCCTGCGAGCGAATGCTGAAGTACAACTGTGCGTCCGGATCGACCCGATCGTGGCAGAAGCGTATCTGCAGGGCCGGGCTCTCCGAGATCGCTCCGTATTCGCCCCATGCCCGGCGACTCCAGCGCGTACGCAGAGCCGTGCGCTGCTCCGGGGAGTACGCACTCGTGTCGATGCCATCCCAGTCGATCACCGTCGATGGATTCCATTGAGTGGTGAGCGACGCATGGAACAGCTTCCTGATCTTCGAATTGAACTCGCCGACATCGAGCGGAAACCGGCTTTCCGGCTGATCGAGAATGCTTCTGTAAGAGTTCGTCTCTGCGGTCATGTGCGTCTCCGGCTGATCCATTCGATTCGCCCCACCGGGCTCCGGGATGCTTTCCATTCCGGGCGTGTCAGAGTTCACCCAGGCGTGGGTGAGGCAGCGCCGGCAATTCCAGGCCCAGCCCGCGCAGACGTGATCGCGCGCTTGCCAGGTAGGCACGGAAGATCTCCTCTTCCGCCGGCGCGGTCGCTGCGCCCAGCCCGCTTTCCGCTGCGAGCGCCTGCGCCCGCTTCTCCGTGCCGCCATCGATCGTCGTCGAGAGCGATGGGATGTGATACCCCGCGAATGCCACGCCCTTCAGCCAGGCGCTGGCGGCCTCGGCTATCGCCGCGCGCTGCCGGCTGTCGAACTCCCCGGAGCGCTTCGCCAGATATCGCCAACCGAACTCGGCATGGCGCGCCTTGGCGCGAACGCTCCTTTCCAGGATCTTCCGCGCCACCGCCTCCCTGGCGTTCGCCAGATAGGCGCGAAACAGCTCCAGCTCGAGCCCGTCTTCGATCGCGCAGTGAACCGCGACGTATGCGTCGAGGTCGACCTCGGCATTGAGCGCATCACGGTAATAGCCGCGATTGATCACAGCCTCCCAGCCTCGTTCGGTGGGCCTGTCGAGGCAAGGCCCGAGCGACTTGGCGTATCGATCGAAACACTCGACCAGCATCGCTTCTTCGGTATTGCGTACCGTGAGAAAGTACTTCGCGTCGACTTCACGGGCCCGTTCCATGCAGAACCGCAGCAGCAGCGCCGGAGTTTCCGCGATCCCCGTGTATTCCAGCCATGTCCGCCTGCTCCAGACCGTACGTGCGGCATCGCGCTGCGCAGCCGGCAACGCCGCGGGATCGAAGGCACTCCAGGGGATATCGCCTTCCGGTGACCAGGTGTCGAGCTTCGCGTCTTCGTACAACCGGTGGATCGGAGCGATGCGGGTCGCCAGATCCAGGGGGAAGCGGACTTCGACCGGAATTCTGATGGGTGTGCTCATTGTTGGTCCCCGAGGGAAGCCGACCCGTCGGCGGTGGACGGGCTTGCAGCGCAACCGCTCTCGATCCCGACCACGTGATTGATGAAATAAGGCAGGTCGTAGACCGGCATGTCGTGCTTGCCGAGGCCTTCGAACTGGGTATGGCACCACGAGCACGCCGTGATGACCGCGTCGGCGCCGGTTTCCCGCGCTTCGGACAGCAACCGGCCCTCGCCGATCTCGCGAGCGAGCTCCGGATCGCTCAGGTGCACCAGCCGATTCGGGCCGACGCCGCAGCACTGCGTACCCTTCTTCGCCCGCCTCATCTCGGCCAGACGGAGACCGTCGATCGCGCCGAAGACCGCGCGTGGCTCATCGACCACCCCTGCCTTGCGCGCCAGCTGGCATGGATCATGATAGGTGACCACGCCCTCGTAGTCCTTCAGCCTCAATTTCCCATCCGCGAGCAGCCCGGCCAGGGTCTCGGCGAAATGCTCCACCGAGATGCCGTGCTTCTCGAGCTCGTAGTGCCGCCCGAGCATTTCGTGGCAGTCGGCGCACGCCGTGACGATTCTCTTGATCCCCATCGCCTCGAACAGCGCATGATTCTCGTCGCGCGACTGCTGGGCGAGCGCGGCATTCCCGCTCCAGAAGGCCGGGCTGCCGCAGCATTGCTCCCCATCCGCCACAGTGACCTGCATGCCGCCGCGCGCGAGCACCTCGACGGCGGATCTGGCAACCTCCGGGTAACGGTAGTAGTTGTGGCAGCCGATGAAGAACAACGTATCGGCGCCGTCCGTGACGGGCAGCCCGGACAACCGGTCACCATCGCACCCCAGGCAGCGTGATGCCTCGAACGCGGCCTCCTTCATCGAGAAGCCGCGGTCCACCTCGTCGAAGGTGGCGCGCCTGCGCTTCGAGCCGATCCGCCCCATCGGCGTGCGTCCTGCATGAACCCTCTGCGCATCGTGGGCCACCGGCCAGGGCGGGACCCTCGCCTCATTCATCCCCGCCGCAGCGTGTTGGCGCGCCGGACGGCCAAGCAGCGCTGCTGCCGCCATCGCCGCATCCCGCCCCGAGGCCATGGCCTCCACGATCGATGTCGGGCCATTCACCACATCGCCCGCCGCGAAGATCGGAAGGGATGAACTGGCACGATACCCGGCGTCCACCACGATATTTCCGCTTTCGTTCACTCGAAGAAGACCGCCGTCCATCCCCGGAAGATCGGCTTTCTGGCCGATGGCGACGATCACGGTGTCGGCCTCGATCCGTGCTTCGGATTCACGCAATGTCGCCCCGGAAGCTGCGCGCAATCGGACCGCATGCACCCTGCCTTCGAAACCGATGAACTCGGTGGGAACGACCGAATCGGTGAAGCGGACTCCCTCCTCGAGCGCACGAAGCAGATCCTCGTACTCGAACGGCGCTTTCTCGCGATGGCGCCGGTAGACGATCACCACCTCCCGCGCTCCGAGCCTCATCGCGGAGCGCGCAGCATCGAGGGCGGTTTTTCCGCCGCCGACGACGACGACACGGTTGCCGACATCGATGTCTTCCCCGCACTTCACGCTACGCAGGAACTCGAGCGCCCCCCGGACGCCGTCCAGGTCCTCGCCCGCGATCCCGATCCGCGCGGACGACCACGCGCCACCGCATACCAGGACCGCCGCGAACCCGTCGTCGATCAGCCCCCGCAACCCCTTCTCTCCCGGGATCTCCACTCCGGTGCGTATCTCGACACCCAGCTCCTTCACGCGTTCGATGTCATACATCACATCGTCGCTGCGTAGCGTGAAATCAGGGATCACGGTGGTCATCATGCCGCCTGGGACGCTGTCTTTCTCGAAGACGGTCACCCGAAACCCGTCTCGCCCCAGATGATTCGCTGCCGAGATGCCGGCCGGGCCGCTCCCGATCACCGCAATTCGCGGACCGGCAGGGACCGCATAGCGCCCGGCGACAGGGCGTTCAGACTTCTTCTCCTGATCGATGCAGAATCTCTTCAAGCTCCTGATCGCAACAGGCTCGCCAATTTCCGACTGGCGGCATGCCGGCTCGCATGGATGCGTACACGCCCTTCCGCATACACTCGGAAGCGGGTTCGTCTTTCGAATCACTTCGAGAGCCTCGACCGGCGCCCCACGTGCGATCAGGCCGACATAGCCGGGAACATCCTGCTCGAGCGGACAGGCGATGCGGCAAGTCGCCTTGTTGCCGGGTCCGCTCCGCGTCGACTTGACCTGCTGGACGTTCCGGATCTTCTCCGGCGTCATCCCCAGACGGTGAAGCTCGTCGCGCATCGCCTGGTTGATGGCCGGCGAATCGATCTTGGCCCAATCGACCAATGAACAGGCGTCACGGCATCCATCGCACGAGACGTTCAGGCGTCCATCGATGATCCCGCGGGCAATCGTATTGCGGCCTCGCGCAGAGTAATGCTCGTGCCTGCGCCGCTCGCGCACCGGGCAGGGATGGTAGGTACCGGTGAGATCACGGACCATGTCGCGGCAATAGCCGCAACGATAGCAACGCATGATGTCCGCACGAACCCTCTCGAGCGCCGAATAGTCCGACATCAGCCTATCCTTTCCTGTTTATCGATTTCGTCGACAAGGAGCCCCCGGTTCAGAATGTTCTTCGGATCCAGGAAGCGCTTGAGTGCGCGCAGGAACACCAGGTTGCCGGGGCGGTACCCGCGCACCATGTGGGGTGTCCATGTCTTGCCGGTCCAGTACGGACACCCCCCCAATTCGATCATCTTCTCCAGAAGGGCATGCCAGACGCCGTAGGCTCTTTCCCGAACCGAGGCATCCTCGGAAAACGCGATCCTGCCGGCGTAGCTGATGGAGCTGCCTTTGGTCACTACACCCGTATTGGTCCAGTTCCGAAGGTCGGTTCCCTTGACCGCCATGACGAGATCCTCGTGGTCCCTCAAGTAACTCTCGACGACCCGGGTGATCTCCGGGATCTTGGTCATCGGAACCAGGCACGCAATCGGGGCCACCACCCCGTAGACACGGGTCTTCGAGAACTCCGTGCCCATGATGTCGTACGTCACCGCCTTCGCAAGCGCAGGACCGATCTTCACGCCGCCATGGAATTCGGCGATCCGGTCGAGCTTCCTCAGATGCGACTCGACGTAGGCCGACTCTCCGGCGATGCTCAGTCGAAAGATCAACTGGGTATCCGCAGGAATCTCCGAGCCAGCGCCGCCACCCGCACGCATCACTGCAATCGTGTTGGATCCGAAGCTGATGATTCCATCGAAGATCCCTGCCTGCTCGATCCGGATCGATGCCGCAGTACCTTTTTCCAGCGAGTCGAAGCAATAGGTCTCGAATGCACGAGCCTCCGGCATCGGATAGAGGCGGAGCGTCGCCTCGGTCTTGACGCCCAGGATGCCCGAGTCACCGATGAACAGGCCACCCAGGTCCGGGCCGTTGCAGTATCTCTGGAATCGACCGCCCGCCTTCATCACATCCGATCCGGTGTGAATGACGTCTCCTTTCGGGGTGACGACCTTCACGCTTACCACCTGCTCGCCGAACATCCCGTAGTAACCGGAGCCGACGCTGACGCTCGTGTTGGAAATGCAGCCGCCGACCGTGGCGGAGTAGATCGCATGGCCGCCGAGACACATCGTGACGTTCTTCGGATGCAACTCCGCCGCAAGCTGCCCGAAACTGACTCCCGCCTCGACCGTGACGGTCGCCTGATCGAGATCGACGGAGAGGATGCTGTCCATATCCGTCATGTCCAGCAGGATGCCTCCCCGGTAGACCGGTGTGACGCCTCCTGCCGCTGACGTCCCTCCACCGCGCACCGTGACAGGGACTTTCTCGCGATTTGCCAGCCTCAGGATCTCGGCCACCTGCTCGGTGGTCTTCGCCCTGGCAACGATGTCCGGAAAGCCACCATGTTCGAAACCGGCATCCACATGGACCGCATAAAGCGCGAAATCCTCGGTAGCCAGATTCCGCTCGCCGACGATGCGCGCCAGACGATCGAAAAGCCGCTCCATCTCCTGATCTCCAACTCCACTATTGTTCCGACCCACGTGGTCACGTCACGCAAGGGCTACGCCGGCAGGCCTCCATGCGGTTCGACAGGCAGCGCCGCGGGAGTGCTCCCCAGCCGTCGATCGAACAGCGCCGCTACGGCGCGGCCGCGATGGCCTCCACTTCGAGCAGCAGTTCCGGATGGACCAGGCCTTTCACTTCGACCATCGTGCTCGCGGGAAAGGGTGCCGAGAAATAGCGAGGTCGCAGAGCGGCCACGTGGCGGAACAACGACACGTCGGTGATGTAATAGTTGGTCTTGATGACGTCTTCAAAGCCGGCGCCGGCGGCATGCAGGATCTCTCTCAGGTTCTCGAAAATCCTTTCCGCCTGACCCACGATGTCCCCGGGGCCGACCACCTGTCCATTCCGGTCGAATGCGACCTGGCCTGATATGAACAGGAAGCGACCTTGCGCGAGCACCGCAGGCGAATAAGAGGCTGTCCAGGCTTCCGGGTTGCCGGGGTAGATGGCCTTTCTCATGATCCGCCCCGCCTGCTCAGGCCTTCTCGCAATGGACCTTGAAAGCCACCTCGCCTATGCCTCCGCACCCGACTCCCGTGTCGGTACACTTCATGTGATCGTAGAGATGGCCATTCGGATCGAGCCCTTGGGTCAGGCGATCGAAGATCACGTAGCTGATGGGGAGCATGGGCGCCAAGGCCCAAAGGCATACCGGGAAGGTGCACTCGTCGGTCAACAGCATGCCGCTGCCATTGGCGACATAGCGGTCACCGATCTTTGGCTTGTATCCGCAGTTCTCCGCGGCCACGACCTCCATGACCATCTTGTACGCACGGCGTGCCGGAGAGCCCTTTATGATCGCCTGTTGCTTCGCGGACAGGCTCTCCACCTGCTCTTCGGTGTACCCGAACGCATTGATCGCAGCTTTCTTGAATTCGTCATTCATGACCGGGTCTCCTCCATGTTGTCTTGGCAGCGCCTCTGTTCGCGCACGGCAGCCAGGATGTGCTCCTGGCCGATCGGAATCGCCTTGACCTCCGTACCCAGTGCGTCCGCGATCGCGTTGAGGAGGGTCGGAGTCGTGCAATTGAGGGCGGCTTCCCCAATCCCCTTCGCACCGAACGGGCCGGCCGAATAGGGCGTCTCCACCGCATCGGACATGAATTCGTCAGGCACGTCCATTGCGGTCGGAATCATGTATTGAGCGAACGACGGACTTGTCGGCAGCCCATCCGAAGTGGTCATGTCCTCCATCAGCCCGTATCCCAGCGCCTGGATGGCACCGCCATACAGCTGGCCGTATGCCATGACCGGATTGAGCACGTGGCCCATGTCGAGCACGTTGACGACCTTGAGGACCTGCGTTTCTCCGGTGTCCAGATCCACCTCGACATCGGCTGCTGCTGCCATGAAGGTATGGCCGTACATGTATCGACCCTCGGAGGCGCGAAACCAGCCTTCCTCGCGGAGGTTGTCACCCGACTCCGAACAGGCCCTGGCAACCTCGGCGAAGAACAGGGACCCGGCCGGCATCCCCTTGGTGCCGATTCGCGTGTCCTCGAAGACCAACTCCCCGGGGGGGACCTCGAGCAACTTCGCCGCGCGCGCCGCGAGCGTTTCGCGCAGGCGTTCAATGGCTCGCAGCACGGCATTGCCCAGTCCGAAGCTGAGTCTGGATGCCGAGGTCCTGCCGGCCCGCGGGCAGGTCCAGTTGTCGCTCATCTCGACCAGGACCGAGCCCATCGTCAGGCCGAACTGTTCGGCGGCAATCTGCGCCAGGACGGTCGTGATGCCCTGGCCAAGCTCGGTGCCGCCCGCGTAGACCGACACACTGCCATCGGAATGAACCTCGACGGCGGCGCCGACCCCGGATTTCCCGAGCACCGGTATGGCGCCCACATCGAACACCGGCATGTCGAAGCAGATGCTGCGGCCGATTCGTTTCCTCGAGTGCTCCGGTACGCTCGGCTTGGGACCCAGCCTTTCGAGGATGCGCTGCGTCAGGATATCGACGCTGACCGAACTGTCGCCCAGCATCGCACTGGCCGGTTGATCGCCAGGTTTCAGGAAGTTCTTCCGCCGCAGTTCCAGCGGATCCATGCCGAGGACGCGCGCCAGTCGATCCAGCAGGCATTCGCGCGCGATCGCCGCCTGCGGGGCTCCGAATCCGCGAAAGGCGCCCGAGTCGAGGTTGTTCGTGTAGATTGCGTCCGCCTGCGTGCTTACGTTCGGAATCCTGTAGGGACCCACCAGCGCGGACATCAACAGACCGACCACTTCCGGCGTCCGTCCCGAGTAGGGGCCGGCGTCCGCGATCACTTTGCCCTCGAGAGCGTGAATCACCCCGTCTCGACCGGCCCCGATCCGCAGATGAATCTCGGCCGGGTGGCGTTTGGCATGAAAGATGAACGACTCCTCCCGCTCCAGCACCAGCATCACCGGCACCCCCGTAAGGTGCGCCATTGCCGCCAGGTGGACCTGGATGGTCGTGTTCAACTTTCCGCCGAACCCACCGCCGACAGGCGTGCCCTTGACGTGTATCTTCGATTTCGGGATGCCCAATCCGATATGGATGTCCTCTGCCACGCCGTAGGGATCCTGCAGACAGGACATCACGT
>ERZ778021.3514-NODE-3514-length-11105-cov-4.218733_pt1 | contig 11105 bp, 8 predicted proteins | sample MGYA00375751_ERZ778021 | MGnify/ENA primary metagenome ERZ778021 (study PRJEB29350, sample SAMN05389814) | bioreactor metagenome | isolation source: Thiocyanate stock bioreactor | place: South Africa: University of Cape Town | collected 2013-08-29 ... | reverse complement strand
TAAAAAACGGTAAAAAAATCAACCGCCATTACAGTGTTCGTAACACCGAGCAAATAACCTCCCTGTCCGAGTATCAAAAATTGTACGGAATCAATTATATGATACGGAACAATTATACGCCAACTAATGAAAACAACTCCTGTATTGTTACCGATATTTATGGAGTGGAACATGATTCCTACAACCTTACCGGTAAACAGATTGCCGAAATCAAAAACGCATATGCAAAGGATGTAAATTCAGAGATAGCGGTGAATATTGAAAAACGAAGCCCTGCTATTGCAGTGTTTGTGATTCCCAATTATAATAACAACAATTACCTTCTCATCAAAGAAAATTATCGAAACCTGAAACAGACTCTTGAGAAAAACAAAATCAGCTACCGCTCTCCGCCAAACAAGATTACATCCGTTTATGTTGGCAAAAATGCGGACTTGATCGGTCAAAACGGAGTGCAGCTCTATCCCAATTATTATTACTCTTCCCCCTTTTATTCCAGCTCTCAATATGCACCAATCTATGATTTCTTGTCAAACGAACCCTGCGCCAACATCACAGACAAAGAAAAGATCAATCAGCTTATCAGTGCCGTGAGAGAGCATGACGGCATATCAAAGAGCGGGTATATTCTCGAGGCTGTCTTTGATGACGGACGGATATCATACTCGCTGTATATCCCCGAAAGCCTGGCCCCTGCGTTTTTGAAAACCGAGAGCTATGCTTTGCGATATTAAAATCATAACCTTGTAATTCTTTTCTAATCATGTATAATAAAATCAGTCTTTGAAATACTATTATGTTAGAAGGAGTGATTGTTATCAAAGGATTTGTAGACAAGGATACCTGTATCGGATGCGGTGTATGCCCGGATGTATGCCCCGAAATCTTCTTTATGGATGAGGAAGACAAAGCACAGGCAAAGGATACTGAAATACCCGAAGATGTGATGGACACAGCAGTAGAGGCCAGAGACAGCTGCCCCGTTTCCGCCATTGACATCCACTGATTATGGATAAGCATTTTAAAAACATCGAATTTTCAAAGGCTACAGAGCTTTCTGCTCTGGTAAATTATCAAAGCGGTCAGGTGGTCAGCCGAACCCTGTCCCAGGGGAAAGCCGTCAGCATCACCCTTTTCGCATTTGATGAAGGGGAAGAAATCGGCTCCCATGACTCCGAAGGTGACGCAATGGTTTACCTGCTGGACGGAGAAGCGGAAATCACCATCGGCGGTGAGGTTCACCATGTAAAGGCGGGACAGACGATTGTCATGCCCGCCAGGGTGCAGCATGCACTGTTTGCCAAAAAGCAGTTCAAAATGCTTTTGGTGGTTGTGTTCGCACAGAAATAACAAAAGGTACAGGGGATTGACTCTGTACCTTTTTTCTTATTGGGTAATCACCGGAACCACCTTAATATCGTCAGTCCTTATTTTCTCTGTTTTTCCCATTTTATTTTTTTCTATTTTCGTTTTGATTTCCGAAGTGATCCAAATAACAAGTGGAATTAACAGCTGAAATGGCATGGCATAATAGGGATAAACATATGCCGCCCAAAAAAACATCTCCTGGGTATTACCATAAACCACATAGGAATATATTGCTGCAAAAATCCCGACAGGTGCTGTGATGGTTTTATAGTCGGTAATATTAAATATTTTTGATAACCCGGCTACAGCGACATAAAGGCATATGGAAATCTTAATCAGCCCGGTAAAGATGAGCACAATCGATAGCAGTATTTCAATTCTCTGTACGATGTCTCCAATGTCAATCAAGCCGGCTGTTACATAGGAAGAAAAATGATAGCTTCCAAACAAACCGCTTCCCAAAACCAGGAGATTTCGAAGGGTAGCCATTAAGATTGCGCCGCATCCGATGAACAATGCATAAAAATATACTCTCTTCAGCTTAAAATACTCGTTTCCGGCACGAAACACAAATAAAAACAACACCGTTTCTCCAAACGGAAAAGAAAAAGCTCCATATGTGTTTCGGAGCATTGGAATCCATCCGGATGCGAAATAAGGCTTCAGATTTGATAAGTGCATATCAGGCATGGAAAAAAGCGTCATCAAAATCATAAACGCAAGCACAATCGGCACGGTAAAAACCGCAAAGCGACTCAACACAAAGGTTCCTGTTTTAACCGCATAGATGCAAACAATAGAAAACACAAGGGCTACTACCCGCATAGGCGTCTCAGGCAAGGACACAATCTGGATGAATTCAGTGAAATTTCTTACTACGAGAATGCCAAGATGCAAGGCATACAGGACATAAAGCCCGATCATCACTTTTCCGGCAATGGACCCAAACAGCTCCGGCAAAATTTCAAGCATTGTTTTTCCCTTGTGGTTATCCATGATTCTGCAATACATTAGAAATACAGGAGCCGTAAACAACGCCGATAAAATGATTGCTTCCCATGCATCCTGTTTGACATCACTGGCCGTACCGATGACAATAGAGCTGCCCATTAAGAACATTACAAGTAACGACACGCCATGCTTTGTTTTCAGCAATTCACTATTCATACAATCACTCATTTCTGCTTATTTTTGCGGCGGCGGAATAATGGAAGTGACAAAATCCTTGATATAGCAAAATGGGGACGGAATGTCAACTCCGTAATGATTCATCAGTAAAACAGAAAGCGTACTGACAGTAACAAAGCAGTAAATAAAAATCACTTTTTTTTGCTTTACTTTAAAGACAATATCGTAATCTACAAAAATAAATACTACCATTGCAAAGAAATACATCAATAACGGTATCATGGACTCAATCACCCTCTATTGCTTTATTAAAAACCCCGGTGGATTTATTTTTTACCTGAACCTGAAGCTCAACCTTTAGGTTCTGATACTGTTGATCCCAGCTAGACTTTACTTTTTCAAAAAAGAGAGGCTTTTCCTGATAAACAACATTGCCAAATCCAAAAATATCAAGATCAAATTCCTTTTTCATTTTTTCTATCAAAGCCATAATATTTTCTTTTAGCTGTTCTGACGCTTTGTCTTCCAGTTCATTTTGTTGTTTTCCATCGGCATAATTCGTCTCGCCGGCAATTTCATTCAGCTTGACGAGAAGCTTGATTTTGATGCTCATAGAAACAGATTGATTTGAAAATACCGGCTTCATCTCCGTTTCGCTACGGAATATTTCAAAGGATACCGTTTCTTTTGGCTTTTTCGGATCCAAATGCATGGTCAAAAGCCCTGATTTAATTTCATTGGTTACAAACAAATACCACATGGTCTCTTCATTACTGATAAATCCTCTCAAACGGCTTCCCTTAAATACGGCCGAACCTGTACTGGCGACAATCTTTTTATCAATATCGTCCATTAAAGTAACGCTGGGCAGCACCGGTTCTTTTCCGTCCGTACCCATGGCATTGATAAATTGGTACAAATGAACCTTGGGAATTTCGCCGCTGCTGTCACTGTTATGAATCATCAACGCCAGCTCGTAAGACTGATTGTTCATGGTCAGCGCCATGGTTGTAATAATATCCTTTGCCAACACATCCTTGGCAATAATCAAATGAATATCCGATCGGATTTCATGATCCCTGATCATCAGATCGATAATAGGAATGATATCATCCCGTGCAACCTCTTCACTGATTACAGCCACCTGGGCATGCGCCCAATATAGCTTCATACCCGTTAACTTAATTGCATGGCGCGTTGCTTCAAACAGGGTTTTCCCTTTTGACTGAAAGGTCTCTGTTTTGATTGCCTGTATTGCCGATGCGGTTTTATAATCAATGATTTCGAAGGTAACATCCAGTTCACCGTCTTCAGCCCTGTCAATTCCGATGCCTGTAATTATAGCCATATCAGAAAGCTCTCTGTAATTCCAGCAGCCGGACAGCATCAACATATCAGAAATTATGAATACCAGCAATAAGCATTTTTTTATTCTCATCATCCGCTGCCCCCTTCTGCTTTTTTTATTTTCTGACTTTTTTAGTTTTAAAATCATTTCTTTTTCTGTCTATGGCCATAAAGGCAGGTCTTAATTTCAAATACCACCAGGGAGCCCTGATGATGGTATCCGTCACTCCATGAAGACCTTTGCTGTTGTCCACATGGATAAAAGGAACTCCAAAGGATTTTAGCTGGAGTAAATAAATACATGTAACAATAAAACCAAATATAATACCGTAAAAACCCAAAAACCCGGACAAAATTATAAATATCATACGCAAAATAATTGAAGTGCTTTTTATTTTCCCGATCATTAGACCTGTAATGGCGGTGAATGCAACAATAATAATAATCGGAGCACTGATAAATCGTGCTTCCACGGTTGCCTGTCCGATGACCAGTACCCCCACAATACTGATTGCTTGTCCCATAAAGCTGGGCATTCGAACAATGGCCTCCCGGATGATTTCGAAAACAATCAGCATGAGCGCCATTTCCACAATTGTGGGAAAGGGTGTTCCTGTAGAAGCAGCCGCAATGCTGATGGCAAGAGGTGTTGGTATCATTTCCTGATGAAAGGTTACCAGTGCAATATAATTGGCAGGAATCATCGTGGTCAGAAAAAAAGAAGCAATTCGCAAAAACCGGTTGATAGAACCATAAACACTAGGAATATAATAATCCTCCCCGGTCTGAAAGGCCTCAATAAACAAATAGGGTACCGTAATGACCTCCGGCGAACCATCAACCACAATCGCAATTCTGCCCTCAAGTAATTTACCGCAAATAATATCAGGCTTTTCCGTGCTGCCCACTGTTTTAAAAATAGACATAGGGGCATCCTTGATGCATTCCTGAATATATCCCGAATCCAGCACGGCATCCATATTGATTTTACTGAGTCTGTCCTTCAGCTCGCCCAGGATGTTTTTATTGGCAACGCCTTCAATGTAACACATACAGATTTTTGTCTTTGTCCGTGTGCCGATTTCGCTGAATTCATATTTCAAATCCTGCGTTATAATGCGCCGACGAATCAAAGACAGATTTACCATAATACATTCGGTAAACCCCTCCTTTGGTCCTCTGACAGTCATTTCTGATTGAGGCTCCTCTATTTGTCTTTGCTTCCAATCCTTAGAATCAATGAGAAAGGCTGTAGCAAACCCGTCAATAAACAAAGCCGTATCGCCGTAATTGACTGCTTCAATCAGTGCTGTCAAATCCTGCTCTACCCGGATATGTTCAGAGGTAATCACTTTATCCTTAAGCAGTGCGGGAATATCCTTCTCGCCCGAATATTCAGCCTGAATGATTGGCCGTATGATATTTTTGCTGATGGACTCTTTGTTGACCAGTCCTTCAATATAAAATATCCCGCATTTGATTTTATCGCTCTCCAGATTGGAAAAGCTCCGCATCTTTAAGGTACTGTCAGACCCGTATATTGTCTTGACTGTTTCCATATTTGCCTTCAGCGATTGTGACAGCTTCGTCTTTTCGCTTTCGTTCATAGTTCCCTCATTTCCGCTCCATGAAAGCTGTTGACCTATTTCCCGAACCATAATTCATTGTAATGAAATCTAACGATTAGTATTTGTTTTCCTTTTTAAATTATGCCATTCTTAAAAAATAAATAAAAACACTGCCACATCCTCCCGAAAATATAGCAGTGTTTATAATTCTATCTATTCAAATGACAATTGGATTAAATCCATCCCTGTTCATCTGTAGGTCAATTCAGATTCCAAGGCAAATGCATAAGGAGTTTTCTTACGCGTTTGCCATATCCTTTGCCCATTTCCCTCTGCCCATCACGGAAAAGCCAAAGGGCGGAATCGTCAATATCCCGTTGACGGGGGGGTCCCCCATGAGCACGGTATCATCCCGCCAGCCGGTCAGCAGCCAGACCTCTACGGGATATTCATTTCGGTTCACCGCAATCAGCATTTCGTCCTCCCCGTTTTTTCGTAAATAGGACAGGGTGCCCTCTTCTGAGTAAAGAGGAATATATTCTCCGCCGTCCAGAGGGGGGCATGTCCGGAGTTTACCCAAGCGGCGATACCACAAAAGCAACGCTTGGTTTTCACTGCCCCAGGGATAGGTACCTCTGTTGAAGGGATCGCGATAACCTTCCATGCCTGCTTCGTCCCCGTAGTATAAGGAGGGGATTCCCGGGAGCGTATACTGCAAAAGAGATGCCAGAATTAACAGCTTTACCCCCTTCTGTCTTTGGTCATCAGACAATTTCTGCCCGGCCTGCCATGCTCTGCCCCTGCCGTTTTCCGGCTCGCCCGCCAAAAGGGTCAGGATCCGTTCCGTGTCGTGGGTGCCGATGTGGTTCATCAATGCGTTGATCACCTGAGGCGGATAGGTTTCCAAAATGTCCATCACGGTTTCCTGAAAGCTGTGTACTGTACCCCCTTTCAAAAAGCCCACGATTGCATTGTAAAAAGGATAATTCATGACGCTGTCCAGCTGCTTGCCCCATAAAAATTTTCGCAAATGTCCGTAGCTATGCTTGTTGGAGGCATTTTCCCAAACCTCGCCCAACAAAAAAGCGTCTCTGTCAACCTGTTTCATGGCGTCCCGGATTTTTTCCAACAGCCCGTCTGTCAGCTCGTCGGCAACGTCCAGCCGCCAGCCCGATGCTCCGGCACGCAGCCAGGTTTGAATCACTCCGCCGTCCCCGGCGATAAAATCGGAGAAGGAGCCGTCATCCTCATCCACCTCAGGCAGGGTCTTTACCCCCCACCAGGAAACGTAATCGTCCGGCCATTCATTGAATTTGTACCAACTGTAATAATCCGAATTCATGCTGTTATAAGCCCCGATGGCGGGATATCTTTTTTTCTGATTGAAATATACGCTGTCGGATCCGGTGTGAGAAAACACACCGTCCAAAATCACCTTGATCCCCAGCTCGCCGGCTTTTTTGCACAGCTGAATAAAATCCGCCTTCGTCCCCAAAGACGGGTCGACTTTCAGATAATCCGCCGTATTGTAACGGTGGTTGGAATGGGCTTCAAAAATCGGGTTCAGATAGAGGATGGTAATGCCCAGCTCTTTCAGATAGGGCAGCTTTTGAGCGATTCCTGTTAAGTCACCACCATAATAGTCGTTGTTTAACACCCGAATGCCTTCTCCTTGGACAAAGGCCGGGGTATCGCTCCAGCTTTGTGCCGGATACCGGTCGGTCGGCACATTCTCTTTTGGTTCTCCCGAGGAGAAAAAACGGTCGGGGAAAACTTGATAAATCACACCGGAGGCTAAGGACGGCACAGCAAAGTCTTTTTCATACACCGTCAGCTGCCAAAGCCCGCCGCTATCGCTGATTTTTCCCTTTCCACCGTCGTCCTTCATGACCTTGCCGGGACCATGATGAGTGGAATATTCAAAAAAGTAGCGGTATATCCCTGTTTCCCCTGTGAAGGTGCATTCCCACCAGCAAAACCCGTCCTGCTCCCTGATTTCTTCCATGAGGACAGATCGGGGCTGTGTTTCCTCATTGTACAGATATACAAGGCAAGCGCCGTAAGCATTCAGAGAAACAGGCAGCTTCAAAGAAAACCGAACTGCTTCTCCGGATGCTACAGCACCGAATTTTGATTTATGGGCAATGTCTCTTGAATTAAATGGAGTTTCCACACTAAACACCTTTTTCTTTTAAATCATCGATTATGGCCGATGGGTATTCAGCTTCCAGATATCCCGGGCGTAATCATCAATGGCTCTGTCTGCCGAGAATCTGCCCGCTTGTGCAATGTTGACAAGGGACATCCCATTCCAGATCAGTTTGTCGCTGTAAAGACGACCGGCCTTTTTCTGGGCTTTGCAGTAATCCTCAAAATCGCCCATGACCATATAGGTATCATAAGAAAGCAGTGACGAGGTGATGGAGGAAAAGTCCTGTCCGCCCACACCGCTTTTGGCAAGATGGATGGCATTTTTCAATACCGGATTGTTATCATAATAAGAACGGGGGTTGTAGGTCAGTTTTGTTTTGACCGCCTCGTCTGTACGCATTCCGAAAATAATGATATTTTCGTCCCCTACCGCTTCATGGATTTCCACATTGGCGCCGTCTTCCGTTCCCACGGTAATGGCGCCGTTCAGCATCAGCTTCATGTTGCCTGTTCCGGAGGCTTCCGTCCCTGCCAGAGAGATTTGCTCACTGATTTCGGCGGCGGGCATCAAAAGCTCTGCCAAAGTCACACGATAATCCTCTAAAAATACTACCTTCAGCTTATCCCTGGTCTGCTCGTCTGCTTCAATCATCTTGCCGATTTGGTAAATCAATCGGATGATTTCCTTTGCCATAAAATAACCGGGTGCGGCTTTGGCGGCAAAGAAATAGGCCTTGGGGGTAAAGGGTGCGTTTGGATTGTCCTTGATAAACTGATACTGTGCCAGAATATGCAGCGCGTTCAGGTGCTGACGCTTATATTCATGAAGGCGTTTTGCCTGGACATCAAACACCATGTTCGGGTCAACGGAAATATCATGGTTTTTCAAGATAAAGTTTGAGAGCCGTTCTTTGTTGTGATGCTTGATTTCTGCAAGGGTGTTCAAAACGCTTTCATCGTCTTTATAGGCAAGCAGCTTTGTGAGCTCCGACGTGTTTTTGATATATCCCGGTCCGATTAAGGAGGTGATAAATTCCGCCAGCTTCGGATTGGCTTGATTGAGCCAACGGCGGCAGGCTATGCCGTTGGTAACATTAGAAAATTTGGTGGGGTCGAGATCATAAAAATCCGAAAATACCGTTTTCTTGAGAATATCGCTGTGCAGGGCAGAAACACCGTTGACGTTATGGCTGCCCACAATGCTGAGGTTCGCCATCCGGATGGTGCCGTCCCCGATGACAGCCGTTCGTTCCACGGTTTCGGCATTTCTGGTTTTGTCCCATACCTCTTTTCTGAAGCGGTTGTCGATTTCGGTGACGATCTGGTAAATACGGGGCAGACGCTGGCGGAAGATGTCCACCGGCCAGCATTCCAGCGCCTCTCTCATTACCGTGTGGTTGGTATAGGCCACGGTCTTGCTGATGATTTCCCAAGCATCGTCCCAGGCATAACCGCAGTCATCCAATAAAATACGCATCAGCTCCGGGATGACCAAGGCGGGATGGGTATCGTTGATGTGGATTGCCATGCTGTCAGACAGGTTTCCGATGTTGCCGCACTTTTTCAGGTGGCGTTTTACAATGTCCTGAATCGATGCGGAAACCAAAAAGTATTGCTGACGAAGCCTCAAGGACTTTCCTTCATAATGGTTGTCGGTGGGATACAGCACCTTGCTGATGACCTCCGCCATGGCATTTTCCTCCACAGCCTTCAGATAGTTCCCCTCGTTGAACAGCTTCATATCAAAGCCGGGTGCCTTTGCTTTCCACAAACGCAAAACACTGACCCCCTGACCGTCATACCCTGCTACCATCAGATCGTAGGGGATGGCAAGCACGGGAGAATAGTCACGGTGAATGGACTGATGATGTCCTTCGTTCCAGTTTTCTTCAATGTAGCCGTCAAATTTCACCTCAATGGCCTCTTCGGGCTGAGGATTGAACCACACATCACCGCCGGGCAGCCAGTAATCAGGCATTTCCGTCTGCCAACCGTCTACAATTTTCTGTTTGAAGATACCATACTCATAACGGATGGAATAACCCATGGCAGGAATTCCGTCCGACGCCATACCGTCGAGAAAACAGGCGGCAAGCCGTCCCAGTCCGCCGTTACCCAGACCTGCGTCCGGTTCCAGCTCATAAATGCAGTCCAATTTTGCACCCATCTCGGACAAGGCCTGTGCAAAGGTTTCCTCCATCCCCATATTGAATAGATTGTTCTTTAAGGAACGTCCCATGAGAAACTCCATACACAAATAATATACCCGCTTGTTATTCTCACGGGAGGCAATGAATTCCTTGCGGCTGTCCACCAAAAGGTCCTTGACGACCATAACGGATGCCTTGTAAAACAGCTCGTCAGACGCCTGCTCGGGACTGACACCAAGCTGATGGGACAGCTTGGTTTTAATCAGCTTCTTGATTTCTGACTTATTTAAATCCTGATATATATTCATACTAACACCAAATTCCTTTCTGAGGGTGCTGAAAAAATAACCAAAAGCACCTTATGCACATATTATATACCATTTTCTTTGAAATTTCAAGAATATTTACGTTTTATACGGAACATGAATCATTTGTTTTTTGTGCAATTAGTATATTTATATGCTTCATTTTGAAAATTTGATTAAAATTATAGTGTTATTTATACAAATTAATAGGGTTATTTACGCATAACAAGACTAAAAATTTTACTTTTAATTCCATATTGTGATTATTCAATTTATTTCCACAAAAATGGGTTCCTATCCTTTAAAATCAATACGTACAAGCTCTCATTGTTCATTTTTATGTATTTTTATGTTTATTTTTGGTGTATTATTTTGTTTTTTCAGTAGTATGAATTGCAAAAAACCCAGTGTTTAATAGGGTTTGAAGCTATTGTGTTTAATATTCACTTATAATCGTCAAAATGCACAATGGAAAAAGCGGCATTTTTTAAAAAGCAATCTCATACACTTAAATATTACAACTTTGTAACCTTTGTAACCTCTTTGTAACCATTTAATTTTGTCAGAATACACAAAAATTAAATTTTTAGGAAACTTGACACTTGCTCCCCGGTTGCATATAATCGCATCAGCGTGATAATACTATTTTTGGGTGCGATGTGTTTTTCCGTACGTCGAGGGTTACCCAATCATAACGGAGAAGGAGATAATTATGCAAAATATGAAAAACGATATATGTGACCGAAGTAGGTACGTTTTTCACCGCATCATTAAAAGTCACATATGTGTTGTTATCGCATTGTTTATTGTACTGGGCGTAACAACATCGGCTGTTTCATTGAAAGCAAATACGATCACAATCCACTACCGCGGAACAATAAAAACAGTAGAAACCCTTTCAGAAACACCGGAGGATATTTTAAAAAACTCAGGCATTGTCTTGACAGAGAACGAAAAATATGTTTTTTCCGGGATCCATCACTATACGGGCACCATTGACATTGTGCAGTGCTATCAGGTAGTGATTACCGTGGACGGGAAAACAACAACTTATAAAATGCCTTATGGAAGTGTCAAAAACGCTCTTG
>ERZ778021.3513-NODE-3513-length-11106-cov-2.792236_pt1 | contig 11106 bp, 8 predicted proteins | sample MGYA00375751_ERZ778021 | MGnify/ENA primary metagenome ERZ778021 (study PRJEB29350, sample SAMN05389814) | bioreactor metagenome | isolation source: Thiocyanate stock bioreactor | place: South Africa: University of Cape Town | collected 2013-08-29 ... | reverse complement strand
GCATCTCGACCTTGCCGAGCAGCTCGCCCAGCAGGGCGGGGTCGACCGACAGTGCGGCCGCTCGCCGCTCGGCGAGTGGCGAGTCGCCCTCGTACATGAACGCGCCGACGTACCCGAACAGCAGGTCGCGCGCATACGGCGAGGGCTGGCTGGTGGTCGTCTCGACCAGTCGGATGCGCCGCTCGCCGATCTGCCGTGCCACGCGCAGGAGGGCGGGGAGGTCGTAGACGTCTTGCAGCACCTCGCGCAGCGTCTCGAGGATGATCGGGAAAGACGGATGCCGCCGGGCCACCTCGAGCAGTTGAGCCGAGCGCTGACGCTGCTGCCAGAGCGGTGATCGGCGGTTCGGGTTCAGACGCGGAAGTAGCAGGGCGCGGGCGGCGCACTCGCGGAACCGGGACGCGAAGAGCGCCGAGCCCCCGACCTCGTCGGTGACGATCTGCTCGAGCTCGTCGGGCTCGAAGACGAAGAGGTCGGCGCCCGGCGGTTCGGCCGCGGCATCCGGAACCCGCGCGATGATGCCGTCGTCGCTCGCGACGGCGGCCCCCTCGACGCCCAGCCGTTCGCGGATCCGCGCGTTCACCGCGAGCGCCCACGGCGAGTGCACCTGCATGCCGTAGGGCGAGTGCAGGATGATGCGCCAGTCGCCGACCTCGTCGCGGCTGCGCTCGACGGTCAGCGTGCGGTCGGTGGGGAGGCTGCCGGTGGCCTCACGCTGCTCGGCGAGGTAGGCGAGCAGGTTCGTGATCGCGTTGTCGTCGAGCCCTGATTGCCGCAGCCGCTCCTCGGCCTTCGCCTGGTCGGCTCCGGCGATGTCGCGCGAGAACTTGCCCAGCGCCTCACCGAGCTCGGCCGGCCGGCCGAGGCCGTCGCCATGCCAGAACGGCAGCTTCCCGGGCTGCCCGAAGGCGGGGAGCACGTTCACACGGTCGTGGGTGATCTCGACGATGCGCCAACTGGTTGTGCCGAGGGTGAACACGTCGTTCACGCGCGACTCGTAGACCATCTCTTCGTCGAGTTCACCGACGCGGGCGTTCTGCGACTCGCCCGCGACGAAGACGCCGAACAGGCCGCGATCGGGGATCGTGCCGCCGCTCGTGACGGCGACCCGCTGCGCGCCGGGGCGTCCGGTGAGCGTGCCCGCGTCTCGGTCCCACACGAGCCGCGGACGCAGCTCGGCGAACTCGTCCGACGGGTAGCGGCCGGCGAGAAGGTCGAGCGTCGCCTCGTACGCCGACCGCGGGAGCGAGCGGAACGGCGCGCTGCGCTTGACCGTCTCGAACCACTCCTCGACGTCGATCGACCCGAGGGCGCAGGCGGCGACCGTCTGCTGAGCCAGGATGTCGAGCGGGTTCTGGGGAACCGAGATCGCCTCGATCTTGCCCGACAACATCCGTTCGGTGACCACGGCGGTGTGCAGGACGTCGCTGCGGTGCTTGGGGAAAAGAGCGGCGCGGCTGACCTCGCCGACCTGATGCCCGGCCCGGCCGACGCGCTGGAGACCGGATGCGGCGCTCGGCGGTGCCTCGACCTGGATGACGAGGTCGACCGCACCCATGTCGATACCGAGCTCGAGGCTGCTCGTGGCGACGACGCAGCGGAGTGTGCCCGACTTCAGCTCGTCTTCGACCTGGGCGCGCTGCTCCTTCGACACGGAGCCGTGGTGGGCCTTCGCGAGGATCGCGGCGACCCCGGCGGACGATCCGGCCTGAGCCATCGTGGCCGCCGGAACCGTCGGCTCGGGCACGTCGATGCCCTGCCGTTCGGCGTAGATCTCGTTGAGGCGACCGGTCAGCCGCTCGGCGAGGCGGCGGGAGTTGGCGAACACGATCGTCGAACGGCGCTCGAGGATGCGGTCGACGATCGCCTCTTCGACGTGCGGCCACACGGATCCGGACATCTCGGTGCTCTCGGGCCGCTCGGAGAACCACTCGCCGTCGGCCGCCTCGTCGGGCGCCGGGGAGCCCGGTGGGGGTGGCGGGTTGAGCATGTCGTCGACCGGCACCACGACCGACAGGTCGAACGCCTTGGTCGCCCGCGGCGCGACGATGTCGACCGGCTGCGCAACGCCCAGGAATCGGGCGACCTCGTCGATCGGGCGCACGGTGGCGGGGAGCCCGATGCGCTGGGCGGGGGCGTCGAGCAGCGCGTCGAGCCGCTCGAGGCTCACCGCGAGGTGCGCGCCGCGCTTTGTCGCGGCGACCGCGTGCACCTCGTCGATGATGACGGTGTGGACGCCGCGCAGGGTCTCGGCGGCCTGGCTCGTCAGCATGAGGTACAGCGACTCGGGCGCCGTGATGAGGATGGCGGGCGGATCGGTCACGAGCTTGCGACGCTCGCTCGACGTGGTGCCGCCCGACCGCACCCCGACCGTCACCGCGGGGCCCGCGAAGCCCAGTCGCCGCGCGGACTGGCCGATGCCCACGAGCGGCGATCGCAGGTTGCGCTCCACGTCGACGCCGAGGGCCTTCAGCGGCGAGATGTAGAGGATGCGGGTGCGCGTGGGCGTCTTCTTCGCGCCGCGGCGCGGGGGAGTGGCATCCGGGACCTCGGGCGCCTTCTCGCGGAACACCCGGTCGATCGCGAACAGGAACGCCGAGAGCGTCTTGCCCGATCCGGTGGGCGCGACCACGAGGGCATTGCGACCGGAGGCCACGGACTCCCACGCGCCCTTCTGGGCGGTGGTGGGCGCCGAGAACGCACCGCGGAACCAGTCCTGCGTCGCAGGACCGAATCTGTCGAGCACGTCGGCCATGCCGACATCCTCTCCCGGACCTCCGACATCGCGGGCGGGTTGACGTTCGCTGGTCGCGGAACGCCCGGGTCGGCTCAGGTCACGGGGCGCGCTCGGTCAGCCGCCCGTCCTCCAGCTCCAGCCGCAGGTCGAGCCCGAGGCGCGCGAGGAACGCATCGTCGTGGCTGACCAGGAGCACGGCCCCGCGGTAGGCCTGCAGAGCCGACACGAGCTGATCGACCGTGTCGAGATCGAGGTTGTTCGTCGGTTCGTCGAGCACGAGCAGCTGCGGCGGCGGATCGGCGAGCAGCAGGCGGGCGAGCGCGACGCGGAAGCGCTCGCCGCCGGACAGCGAGCCGACGGGACGGGTGACCGCGTCTCCTCGCACGAGGAAACGGGCGAGCCGATCGCGGACCGCCGGGATGGGGACGTCGGGCGCCGCCGCGCAGACGGTGTCGAGGACGGATGCCGTGTCGTCGAGGCCATCGAGACGCTGGGCGAGGTAGCCCACGTGCTGCACTCTCACTCCGGCGCGGACCGCCGCCCCCGTCCCGTGCACGATACTCTCGAGCAGCGTCGTCTTCCCCGCTCCGTTCCGCCCCACCAGGGCGACCCGCTCGCGGCCGGTAACGATCCAGTCGCGTTCACCGTCGCCCAGGGTCAGGATGCGCCGACCGGGCGCGTTGCCCGGGTCGGGCAGGTCGATGCGCACCACATCGTCGTCGCGGACACGGGTCGCCGCTTCGTTCAGCGCGGCCCGCGCGGCATCCTCCTTCCCCTTCATCTCGGCGCTCAGACGACCCGCACTCACCTGCGCCGCGTTCGCGCGGTTGCCCGCAACGATCTTCGGAACCCTCTTCTCGACCTGCGCCTTGTGCGCAACGCGGGCGCGAGTGGCCAGTTTGTCGTGGGCCTCGATCCGCTCACGCCGTTCCCGACGCAGCGACCGGGCGGCGTCGCGTTCGGCGCGCAGCGCGGCATCCTGCTCCGCATCGCGCTGCTCCCGCCAGGCGCTGTAGGGGCCACCCACCACGCTCAGCGTGTGCGCGTACAGCTCGGCCGTGGCATCCATCTGCTCGAGGAGCTCCACGTCGTGACTGACGACGACGAGCGCGCCGGGCCAGCCGCGCACCAGCTCGCTCACTCGCGCACGCGCGTCGCGGTCCAGGTCGTTGGTCGGCTCATCGAGCAGCGTGATGTCGGCCGCGCGGGCGCGCAGCCCCACGAGCGCCGCCAGCATCGTCTCGCCGCCGGACAGTTCGCCGACGGTCCGATCGAGAGCATCGGATGCCAAGCCTGCCTCGGCGAGGAGACTGTGGGCGCGGGTCTCGACGTCCCAGTCGTCGCCGACGGCCTCGAAATGGTGCGGAGCCACGTCGCCCGATTCGATCGCGCGAAGCGCGGTGAGTGCCGTCTCGACGCCGAGGATCGAGGAGACCGGGCGACGAGGATCGGCCGCGAGACGCTGGGGCAGCATCGCGACCTCGCCGGATGCCGAGAACGTTCCGGACGTCGGCGCGATCTGCCCCGCGGCGACGCGCAGGAGCGTGGACTTGCCGGCGCCGTTGCGGCCGACGAGACCGGTGCGCCCACGGCCGAGGGAGCCGGAGACGTCGTCCAGGGCGACGGTTCCGTCCGGCCACACGAGGCGGACGCGATCGAAGACGAGAGAAGGGGAGGGTGATGACATGACGAGACTCCGGGAACGCGGGAGGCGCGGACACCGGACCCGTCCGCATCAGCGGAGGGCGGCCGAGAAAACGGCGGGTCGACGGGTCAGCGCGCGGCCAGGGGCGCGGAAGCGTCGACGTTCTTCACCGGAGGAGACCTCGTTCTCGGGGACAGGGCTGCCCACGTTAGCCGTTCGGTCCCCTTCTTCTCAACCCTCGGATGCCGTGGACCTCGCAGCCAGCCGCGCGTCGAGGAACGCTCGGACGTCGGCGAGCTCTTCTTCCGACACCGAATGGGTCAGCCCCGGGTACACGCGGCCCGTCAGCTCGCTGTGGGTCGGCAGCCACTGCGCCGTCATGTCGATGAGCGCCGGAGGGATGACGTCGTCGCGCGACCCGCGGCCCCAGAAGACCGGCGGACGTCGCTCGGCCAGGACCGCGTCGCCGGGCAATTCGCCGCCCGCGGCGTAACCGGCCAGGACGACCGCGAACTGAACCGCCTCGGGCGCGACCCGCAGCGTCTGGATCGCGACCGCGCCGCCCTGCGAGAAGCCCAGGAGCCCGACGGGGCGGCCCCCGAGATGCTCGGCGATCCACTCCAACAGCGCTTCGGCGGCCCGCGTGACGGCGTCGGGATCCCGCCCATTCAGCCCCTCGATCGGGTACCAGGACGCCCCCGGCGTCGGCCACGGAGGCGTCAGTGGCGCGCGCACGCTCGCGACGGCGATGTCGTCCGGCAGATACGGCACGAGGCCGAACAGGTCGTGCTCGTCGGCCGCGTACCCGTGCAGCAGGAGGAGCACCGGACGCTCGCCGATCTCGGCCGGCGGCATCGACCAGCGGACGGCGGACGGATCGAGGGTCGGGCGCTCGCTCATGCGGCCATTGTGGCAAAGCCCTCCGACACGGGCACGGCGGGGTCGACCGCGGCGGCGACGGGAGGATGTTCGGCGCAGGGAGGACGCGAGCGGCGCCGCGGATCCTCCGCTCCCCGAATGTCCTCCCGTGACCGTGTCTCCGACATCGCCGGGCTCGACCGCGGCCCCCTCCGCGTAGGCATCCCCGCGGACCGTTGATATACAGGGAGCATGCCTGTGCGCACACCCGACCCCGAACCCGGCGACAACGGCGACGAGCGCGAGTCGCCCTCGGCGTCCTTCTCGGGCGCGCCCGCGAGCCCCGGGCCGAACACCAACCCGGCGTGGCTGAGCGAGGTCGAGCTCGCCGAGGCGCGTCGGCGGCTGCCCATGCTTTACGTCGAGGCGTTGCCGGTGCGCACCGACGGCATGGGCGCGGTGACCCAGGTCGGCATCCTGTTGCGGGCGACTCCGCTGGGGGAGATGACCCGCACGCTCGTGTCCGGTCGAGTGCGCTACGGCGAGACGGTGCGCGACGCGCTGTTCCGCCACGTCGAGAACGACCTCGGGCCCATGGCCTTCCCCCTCCTCCCGCCCCAGCCCGCTCCGTTCACGGTCGCCGAGTACTTCCCCCTGCCCGGGGTGAGCGCGTTCCACGACGACCGCCAGCATGCGGTGTCGCTGGCCTTCGTGGTCCCGGTCACCGGTACGTGCGAGCCGCGACAGGACGCGCTCGAGGTCACCTGGCTCTCGCCCGAGGAGGCGGCATCCGATGCCCTCTCGGCGGAGATGGAGGGCGGCCGCGGCACGCTCATCCGTCTGGGGCTGGCGTCGGTGGGCGCGCTGCGCTGACCCTCGCCGGATCCGGATGCCGATGGACACCTCCCTCGTCGATCTCGCGATCGCGTTGCCCGTCGTCCTGGCGTTGGCCGGGCTGATCGCGCTGCTGCTGCGGCGGGTGTTCGGACCCGCGCGGTCGCTGAGCATGCCCACCATGACGGTCATCGGAGTGCTGGGCGTGAGTGTCGGGCTGCTGCTGTCGGCGTGGGTCGGCGGCGCCGCGCGCCTCTGGGTGCCCACGACGATCCTGTTCTCGGTCGGTGCGAGCATCGGCCTGTCGGCGATCGTGGCGGCGGTGGTCGCCGCGGCTCGGCGCGACGGCGGCGACATCGACGTCGCGGCGCTGCTGCGCGCGGGGGAGTCGGACCGGGTCGAGTTCAAGGAGACCGCGCGCTGGAACGTCCGCGAGAACCGCAAGGACGCGCGCATGGAGATCGCGATCGCGAAATCCGTCGCGGCGTTCCTGAGCTCGCGCGGCGGAACCCTGGCGATCGGTGCCGACGACACCGGCGCGCCGCTCGGACTCGACCGCGATCTCGCGACGTTGCGCACCGCCGCCGCCGACCGGTTCGAGCTGTGGCTGCGCGACATGCTCTCGACCGCCCTCGGCCGCAACGCGGCCGCTCAACCGCGCATCGTGTTCGCGTCGGTCGGCGAGGATCGACCCGCGGTGTGCGTCGTCGTGTGCCGCCCGGCTCCGCGGCCGGTCTTCCTCACTCAACCCAAGGACGGCGGCTCCGCGACCGACCTCTGGGTGCGCGTGGGCAACTCGAGCCGGGCGCTGGGCGTTGACGAGGCCGTCGAATACGTCTCTCGACACTGGCGTCCCTCGCCGTCGACGCTCGTCCTCGGCCGCCCGTCGGCTCGCTGACCCCCGCTCCGGCCGCGGGGGCCGACGTCTCAGCGCGTGGTCTCGCGCGCGATCGCGGCGAGGAACGCGTCGATGTCGGCCTCGGTCGTGTCGAACGAGCACATCCAGCGGACCTCGCGGCGCGCCTCGTCCCAGTCGTAGAAGCGGAAGCTCTCGCGCAGGCGATCGGCCACGCCCTCGGGGAGGGTCGCGAAGACCCCGTTCGCCTGCGTCGGCTGCGTGAACTCGACGCCGCGGATCGAGCCATCCGCGAGGCCCGCCTCGACACCCGCGCGCAGGCGCTGGGCCATGGCGTTGGAATGCCGGGCGTTGCGCAGCCACAGGTCGTCCTCGAGCAGGGCGACCAGCTGCGCGGACACGAACCGCATCTTGCTGGAGAGCTGCATGTCGAGCTTGCGCAGGTAGGTGAGACCGGTGGATGCCGCGGGGTCGAGCACCACGATCGCCTCGCCGATCATGGCCCCGTTCTTGGTGCCGCCGAAGCTGAGGACGTCGACGCCGGCGTCGCGCGTGAACGCGCGCAGCGGCAGGTCGAGGGCGGCGGCGGCGTTCGAGATGCGGGCGCCGTCCATGTGCAGGCGCATGCCGCGGGCGTGCGCGTGCTCGGCCAGGGCCCGGATCTCGTCCACGGTGTACAGCGTGCCGAGCTCGGTCGACTGGGTGATCGACACGACCAGCGGCTGCGCGCGGTGCTCATCACCCCAGCCCCAGGCCTCGCGGTCGACGAGCTCGGGGGTGAGCTTGCCGTCGTCGGTCGGAACCGTGAGCAGCTTGATGCCGCCGACGCGTTCGGGGGCACCGCCCTCGTCGACGTTGATGTGCGCGGTGGAGGCCGAGATCACGGCGCCCCAGCGGGGAAGCATCGACTGGAGCCCGACAACGTTCGCCCCGGTGCCGTTGAAGACGGGGTAGGCCTCGACGCCGTCGCCCAGGAGGCCCGTGAACAGCTCCTGCAGGCGCGCCGTGTAGACGTCCTCGCCGTAGGCGACCTGGTGGCCCTCGTTGGCGGACACGATGGCGGCCAGCACGTCGGGGTGGATGCCGGAGTAGTTGTCGGACGCGAAGCCGCGGACGGCGGTGTCATGCAGGGGGGTCACCCCTCCAGCGTAGTCACCGGGGATGCCCTCGACGCCGGGGCACTGGCCGATGTCGGAGGCGGTCGCTAGCGTGTGCCGCATGACGGAGACGCCCCCGTCCGCCTCCGCCGCCACGGCGCACGGCGCCGACGGCCGACGCGCCTTCGTGGGCGTCCTCGTCAACACCGCCGCCGCTAACGTCACGACGAGCTATCTGTGGTTCGCGCTGACGTTCTGGGTGTACCTCGAGACCCGGTCGGTGCTCGCGACGGGCATCATCGGCGGGGCCTACATGCTGCTGCTGGCCGTGTTCGCGATGCTCTTCGGCACGATCGTCGACCGCCATCGCAAACACCGCGTCATGGTGGTGTCGGGCATCATCACACTCCTGGCCTTCCTCGTCGCCGGTGCTCTGTGGCTGGCGTTCCCCGAGAGTGCGCTGCTCGACCTCGGCGGCCCCTGGTTCTGGATCTTCTCGGGGGTCGTGCTCGCCGGCGCGGTCATCGAGAACATGCGCAACATCGCGCTGTCGACGACGGTGACGCTCCTCGTCCCGGAGGATCGCCGGGCCAACGCCAACGGTCTCGTCGGCACGGTGCAGGGGCTGTCGTTCGTGGTCACGAGCGTGTTCAGCGGACTCTCGGTCGGGCAGCTCGGGATGGGGTGGACGCTGGCGATCGCGATCGTCCTCACCCTGGCCGCTCTCGTTCATCTGCTCACGATCCGAATCCCGGAGGAGCGCCCGCAGCCTCCGAGCGAACGGCTCCCCGTCGTCGATGTGCGCGGCGCGATCCGGGCCGTCCGGGCCTCTCCCGGTCTGTTCGCGCTGCTGATCTTCTCGACGTTCAACAACCTCATCGGCGGCGTCTACCTCGCCCTCATGGACCCGTACGGACTCCAACTCTTCACGGTCGAGGGGTGGGGGCTGGTCCTCGGCGTCACCGCCACGGGATTCATCATCGGCGGTGCGCTCGTGGCGAAGTTCGGGCTGGGGCGCAATCCTGATCGTGATCGCCATGGGCGCTCTCGGTGCCGCCTTCACGCTCCGCGACTGGTGGTGGCTGTACGTCGTGGGCATCTGGGCGTACATGGCGCTCATCCCCGCGGTCGAGGCCGCCGAGCAGACCGTCATCCAGAAGGTCGTCCCCTTCGAAACGCAGGGGCGTGTCTTCGGCTTCGCCGCCGCGTTCGAATCGGCCTCGGCCCCGATCACCGCATTCCTCATCGCCCCGATCGCCCAGTTCGCGATCATCCCCTACATGGACGGCGCCGACGGCAGGGCGACCTGGGGGTGGCTCCTCGGCGACGGGATCGGGCGGGGGATCGCGCTCGTCTTCTTGTTCGCGGGGCTCGTGATGGTCGTCGTGGGCGCGGCGGCGTTCCTCACGCGCTCGTACCGGGTGCTGTCCCGGCAGTACCAGCAGGAGCCGCTCGGCGACGCCTCCGCGCCGGCCTCGGCACCCGGGCCGGAGGACGAAGCCTCGTCGCTCGCCGCGCGCGCCGGAGGGATCCCGGATGCCGCGGCATCCACGTTCCCCGACCCTTCGGCGCCGCCGTCCGACCCCTCGCGTTGACCGCGCCGGCTCACGCCCCGGCGAGCTCGATGGTGACGTCGTTGATGTCCTCCGCCGGGTCGCCCCACAACCCGAGGAAGGCGAGGGCGAGGGCGTCCTCGAGTCCGGCCAGGCTCTTCACGCGGAACACCACCGCCGCGGCCGACGGCGCGGTCCCGGCATCCCTCGCCGACTTCGCGAAACCCTGGGCGACGGCGCGTGTCCACGCCTCGCTGGCGGCCTTGACCGCGGCGTAGTTCGCCCCGCCCGCGAGGGGGCGGGCGACGGAGGTCGACGACACGATCGCCAGGCGGCCGGCATCCGATGCGCGGAGGTCGGCGTCGAACGCGCGGGTGACGTTGCGCAGCGCCGTGAGGGAGTTCAGCAGGAAGGCGAAGTCCTCATCGCTCTGACCGGCCAGGCCTCCACCGCCACGCCACCCCCCGACGAGGTGCAGGATGCCGTCGACCCCTCCGTGCGCGGCGCGAACCCGCTCGCGGAGGGCCGCCACGGCATCCGGATCGGTGAGGTCGCATCGCTCGGTGACGACGCCCGGGATCTCGGCGGCGACGGATGCCAGTCGTCCGGCGTCGGAGCCGACCACGATCGCCGTCGCGCCCGCCGTCCGCAGGGCGCGTGCGACGCTGCGCCCCGCCGTGCTCGTACCGCCGGCGAGCAGCACCGTCCGGCCTTCGACGCCCGTGTTCATGCCGTCTCCTTCGTGGTTCGGTCGGGTCGACGCGGTCGCGCGGCGACGTTCCCATGTGCGGACATCGTGTCCGACGCGCCGTCCCGAACGCCACCCCCGCGGCGTGTCGGCCGCAGAGTCCGCACGACGGCCGGCCCGGGGCGGACCGGGGCGTCCGCTCAGTCCCGGCCGGTGATGCCCTCGGTCGAGGCGATGACGGGGCGCATCTTCTTCTCCAGCGCCTCGAAGAACATCGACAGCGGGAACTCGTCGTCGAGCACCGCGTCGGTGTACCCCTTCGGGAGCCCGGCGAGCACCTCGTCCGACAGTCCGCGCGCCCACACCGAGGCCGGGTGCGGGGTCACGACCGAGCGCACGAGATCGTACGCGGCCAGCCAGTGAGCGGTCTTCGGGCGGTCGATCGAGCGCCAGTACAGCTCGTCGATCGCGTCGGCCAGCGCCACCACGGCGGCCGGTACCTCGTCCCAGTCGAACGCGAGAGACGTGTCGGTCCAGTGCAGCACCCGGCGCTGGTGGAGCCACGCGAACAGCAGCTGGCCGCCGAGGCCGTCGTAGTTGCGCACGCGCGAGCCGGTGATGGCGAAGCGGAAGATGCGGTCGAAGATCACCGCGTACTGCACGAGCTCGGCGTGCTCGAGCATCGCCTTCTCCGTGGCATCCAGGTCGTCTCGGGCCGACAGACGCTTCTGGATCTCGACGCACTCGCGGAACGCGGTGAGGTCGCAGCGCAGCTCCTCGAGCGAGTACAGGAAGAACGGCATCCGCTGCTTGATCATGAACGGGTCGAACGGCAGGT
>ERZ778021.3512-NODE-3512-length-11106-cov-5.262782_pt1 | contig 11106 bp, 8 predicted proteins | sample MGYA00375751_ERZ778021 | MGnify/ENA primary metagenome ERZ778021 (study PRJEB29350, sample SAMN05389814) | bioreactor metagenome | isolation source: Thiocyanate stock bioreactor | place: South Africa: University of Cape Town | collected 2013-08-29 ... | reverse complement strand
CAGCGCCTCGTCGCCGAGGTCCGCGAGCCGGAGACGCCCAAGTACGAGCGAAAAGGGGCGTGAGCCGGCCCGCCGGCCGGGCTTTTCGGGCGCGGCCGGCGTAGGATGGGTGGCGGGCTCGCGTCCCGCGATGGGCCCGACACGCAGGGCTTGCGCGATCGGCAGGGACGGCCGCGGTGCCGGTCGTCCCCGATGTCGCGCGCGTCGAGCACACGTCCGGAGCGCCGATGGGTAACGCCGAGAAGTTCCTGAAGCCCGAGGTGATCCGCCAGGTCGCGCGGCTGGACCTGCGCGCCAAGTTCATCGTGGAGGGGTTCATCGCGGGGCTGCACGCCAGCCCGTTCCAGGGGTTCTCGGTGGAGTTCTCCGAGCATCGGAAATACTCGCCCGGAGACAACATCGCCGACATCGACTGGAACGTCTTCGCCAAGACCGACCGCTTCTACACCAAGAAGTTCCAGGCCGAGACCAACCTCACCGGCTACCTCGTGATGGACCTCTCGGCGTCGATGGGCTACACCCACCGCCAGGAGCTGACCAAGTTCGAATACGGGATCAGCCTCGCCGCCGCGCTGGGCTACCTGATGATCCACCAGCAGGACCCCGTCGGCCTGATCGCGTTCGACCAGAAGGTGCGGCGGAGCCTCGCGCCGGGGAGCCGGCGGTCGCAGCTGGCGAACATCCTCTCGGTGCTGTCCCAGCTCAAGCCCGAGGGCGTGGCCGACTTCCAGGCCAGCCTGACGCAGGTCGCCGGCATGATGCGGCACAAGAGCCTCGTCATGATCTTCAGCGACCTGCTGGCCGACCCCGAGCCGATCCGCAAGGCGCTGTACCGGCTGCGCTATTCGGGCCACGACGTCATCCTCTTCCACCTCCTCGACGAGGCCGAGGCCGCCTTCCCCTTCGAGGGGATGGTGCGCCTGGAGGACAACGAGACGGGCGAGCTGATCGAGGTGGACGCCGACGCAATCAAGGCCGATTACCTGGAAGAGGTGGAGTCGTTCCGCTCGGCGTACAAGGCCGAGTGCGTCCGCGCCCGGATCGATTACGTCCCGCTGCACACGGGGATGCCGTTCGACAAGGCGTTGATGTCCTACCTGCTGTCCCGCCAGGCGCGAGGCTGACGCATGGAATTCTCGCTGATGCACGCCGGGCTGGCCGCGGGGGCCGCCATGGCGGCGATCCCGGTGCTCCTCCACCTCTTCATGAGGCCGACGCCCAAGCACGTCGTCTTCCCCGCCCTCCGCCTGATCCGCGAGCGCCAGAAGCGGTCGAAGAAGAAGATGCGGATCAAGAACTGGCTGCTGCTCGCCGCCCGCATGCTCGTGCTGGCCCTGATGGCCCTGGCGCTGGCCCGGCCGAGGCTCCACTCCGAGACGCCGCTGGGCGACGACTCCGTCCCCACGGCCCTCGGCCTGGTCTTCGACACCAGCCTGTCGATGGGCTACAAGCAGAACGACAGGACGCTGCTCGACCTGGCCAAGGAGCGGGCGCTGGAGCTGATCGACCGCGTCCCCGATTCGAGCCTGGTCTTCACGGCCGACTCGGCGTCGCCGGCCTCGAAGACCGGGCGGTCGCCGGCCGCGGCGCGGCAGTGGATCAACGACCTGGCGGTCCACGCCGTGAACCGGCCGCTGAACATCGCGGTCGGCGAGGTCTACGAGGCCGTCGTCGAGTGCGACCGGCCCCGCCGCGAGGTCTACGTCCTGAGCGACCTGGCCAAGACGTCGTGGGACCTGGGCCGTCCCGCCGAGGGGCTGGACAAGGTCGCGAAGGCCGGCGAGACGCCCGGCGGCAAGGTGGCCACCGTCGTCCTCCGCCTGGGCCCGCCGGCGGCCGAGCGCGAGAACGTCTCGATCGACGAGATGGAGATCCCCTCCGGCGTCGCCTCCACCGGCGACCCGGTCGAGGTCCGCGGCCTGGTCCGCTCGCACGGGAGCAAGCCGGCGTCGCGGGTCGTCGAGTTCTACATGGGCGGCGTGGAGAAGGGCCAGCAGCCCGTGAAGAAGGGGCAGACGACCGTCGAGATCGCCCCCGGCGGCCAGGCCGAGGTCCAGTTCTTCACGCCCCCCCGCCTCAAGGAGGGCGAGGTCCATCGCGCCGAGCTGCGCGTCACCGGCGCGCCGGATCCGCTGGCGTTCGACGACGCCCGCTACATCAGCTTCCAGGCCCGCCCGCCGATGAAGGTCCTGGTCGTCTCCGACCTGGACGACGACGCCGACTTCGTCGCCCTGGCGCTCGACCCCGAGCCGGGCGCCGGCGCCGCCCGGACGTACCAGGTCGTGCGGGCCCGGGGCACGGAGTTGACGACGAAGTATCGCGACTCGCTCAAGGACCATGCGGCCGTCTTCCTCCTCGACGTCGCCGTGCTGGACGACTCCGCCTGGGGCCTGCTCAACGCCTACGTCCACGAGGGTGGCGGCCTGGTCGTCGGCGCGGGCGTGCGCTGCCGGCCCGACAACTACAACGGACCCATCCCCTCCCAGATCCTCCCCGCGCAGCTCGACGCCCCGACCCCGACGCAGCCGAACGCCGCGACGTTCGGCAAGGTGGCCGACGTCACGCACCCGCTGTTCGACCGCTACGTCGAGGGGTACGATTCCCAGTTCTCGATCATGCCCGTCTACAAATACTGGAAGCTGAAGACCCCGAACGCCGGCCGCACGCTGCTGACCTTCGCCGACGGGGCCCCCGCGCTGCTGGAGCGGACCTTCCAGGGCGCCCGGACCGGCCGGGTCCTGATGTGGACGACCCCGCTCGCCCGCCGCGTCCAGCGGTCCGACCCCGCCGCCTGGAACGAGCTGCCGAACCTGAGCTACTGGGTCTTCCCCGTCGTGATGAACCTGACGGTCCCGTACCTCTCGGGGTCGACGGGCGAGAAGCTCGTCTTCGACGCCGGCGAGGACGCCATCCTTCCCCTGGGCCCCGGCGCGGCGGCGACCGACGTCCGGATCGTGGGCCCCGACGGCAAGACGACCGAGGCCGCCACGCCCCCGCCCGCCGGCGAGCCGCTGAAGGTCGCCGCGCCGCAGTTCCCGGGCCACTGGATCGTCGTGGTCTCGGGCCCCGGGGATGCCAAGAAGACCCTGGGGTTCAGCCTCAACCCGCCCGGCGCCGAGAGCCGGTACGCCGAGCTGGAGAAGGGCGACCTCGACTCCCTCTTCGGCAAGGACGGCTACGCCCTGGCCGGCGACGACAAGGCGCTGAAGAAGGTGACGGAGCTGATCCGGGTCGGCCACGAGATCTTCCCCTGGATCATGTTCCTGATCCTGATCCTGGTCACGGCCGAGAACTACCTGGCCAACCCCTTCTACAAGGAGCCGGCCGGGGGCCCGACCGCCGCGCCGCCGACCGCCCCCGCCCAGGCCGCCGCGTGACGCCCTGGACGCCGCGCGGGCCGCGATGCGACAATCGTCGCGGGGCCGCCCCTCCCTCATCGTCCCCCTCATCAGGTCCCCTTCGACGTGACGGAACCCGGATTCAGCGTCAGCCTCAACCCGATCGTCCCGTGGCCGTTCCTGATCGTCGCGTCGGCGGCGGTCGTCGGGCTCACGGTCGCCGCCTACGCGCGCAAGCTGCGCGGGCCGGGCGCGCGCTGGCGGTGGCTCGCGCTGGGGCTGCGGCTGTTCGCGCTGCTCCTCTGCATCCTCGCGGCGCTGCGGCCCTCGGTGATCATGCAGGAGAAGAAGCGGCAGGCGGCGTCGGTCGTCTTCCTGGTCGACTCCAGCAGCAGCATGAAGATCCAGGACGAGGCCAACAGCCAATCCCGGTGGGCCGCGGCGAAGGAGGCCCTGAAGGCCGGCGTGGAGGCCGCGAAGGGGCTGGGGGGCGACCTGGAGGTCCGCGAGTTCGCCTTCGACTCCGAGCTGCGCGACCTCAAGCCCGACGAGCCGCCCCCCGACCCCGAGGGCCGCGAGACCCAGCTCGGGTCGATGATGATCGAGCTGGACAAGCGCCAGTCCCAGGGGGGCCGGCGGCTCGCCCGGCTCGTGATCCTGTCGGACTTCGCCTCGAACAACGGGACGAACCCGCTGGTCGCGGCGCGTCGGTATCGCGACCAGCAGGCGCCGGTCACGACGATCGTCCTCGGCACCCAGGCGTCCGGGGCGGATTCGCGCGATATCGCCGTCCGCGACATCACCGCCGGCCCCACCGTGTTCGTCAAGAACAAGCTGGAGGTGCGCGGGACGCTCTCGGCCCGGGGCTTCGCTGGCGAGACGCTGGACGTCGAGCTGCTCGTCGACGACGGGCCGGCCGTCGCGAAGGTCCAGGTCAAGGTCCCCGTCGACGCCGAGTCCGTGCCGATCGCCGGGCTCAACTACATCCCGGAGTCGCCCGGCGACAAGAAGCTGACCCTCAAGGTCGCGCAACGCCCGGGCGAGTTGGTGACGACGAACAACGAGGTCGGCACGTTCGTCACCGTCCTGAGCGGCGGGCTGAACGTCCGGTTCCTCCAGGGGCCGGACTTCACATGGGACGCCAAGTTCCTGATACGTTCGATCGCGACTTCGCCCGACATCGAGGTCAACCCGAAGCTGATCAGCGCCCCGGCCGTCGGTGACAAGGGGGGGATCGACGACGACGAGTTCAACCCGGGCCGCTACGACGTCTACATCCTCAGCGACATGGCCGCGGACTTCCTGACCGAGAAGCAGCAGCACCTGCTGGCCGAGGCGGTCCGGAAGGGGCAGGCGGGGCTCATCATGCTAGGGGGGCATAGCAGCTTCGGCCCGGGGGGCTGGGGCCGGACCGCCGTGGCCGACGTGCTCCCCGTGGAGGTCCATCCCGGCGACGGCCAGATCGAGCCCCCGGACGGCGTCCGCTTCGTCCCCAACGCGGTCGGCCTGAACAATTACCTGCTCCAGGTCGGCTCCGACCCCGCCGTCTCCGCCGAGATGTGGAAGTCGCTGCGCCCCCTGCGGGGGGCGAACCGGTTCACGCCCAAGCGCGGGGCCGAGATCCTCGGGACGGCCAACGGGGTCGACGCCGACCCGATGATGGTCGTTCAGGAGACGGGCAAGGGCCGGTCGATCGCCTACGGCGGCGACACCTGGGTCTGGGCCCGCACCGAGGACGGCATCCCGGTCCACCGGAAGTTCTGGCGGCAGGTCATCTTCTGGCTCGCCCACAAGGAGAACCAGGGCTCGGACCAGGTCAAGCTGGCCATCGACCGCCGTCGCGCCGCCGTGGGCCAGAGCGTCGAGCTGACCGTCACCGGCCGCGACGCCAAGGGGGCCCCGCTGACCGACGTCGTCTACGAGACCAAGGTCGAGCGCGAGGGCCCCGCCGCGACCCCCGGCGAGACCCCGGCCGCCGCCGAGCCCGTCGAGGTCTACTCCCGCGGCGACGAGTGGCGCGGGTCGTACCCCGCCCGCGGCAAGCCGGGCGACTACAAGGTCACGGTGATCGGCCGCCGCAACGGCCAGGAGGTCGGCCGCGACTCCGCCCGGTTCCTCGTCTACCAGGACGACCGCGAGCTGGAGAACCCGTCGGCCGACCCCGAACTCGCCCGCCAGATCGCCGAGATCACCGCCGGCGAGGCCGTCCCGTCGGAGCAGCTCGCCAGGCACCTCGGCGGCCTGGACCAGTCCGCCTTCACCGAATACTTCAGCCCCACCGAGCACCGCATCTGGGACAACTGGCCCTTCTTCCTGCTGTTCACCCTCTGCCTGACCTTCGAGTGGTGGCTCCGCAAGCGGCACGGGTGGGTGTGACGGGCGTCGGGAGCAAGCCCGCGACGCCCGCATCGAGGAGGCTCAGCCCCCGGCCGCGTTCTTCTTCTCCAGGGCCTTCTGGAGAAGGGCGGGGTCGAGCTTCATGGCCTTGGCCGGCTTCTTGGCGGCCTTGGCGGGGTCCGGGGCGTCGTCTTCCTCGGCCTCGGAGCCGGGGGGGGGGGGGGGCGGGGCTCCGGCCGGACGGGGAGGAAGGGCGGTGTGTCGCCGTCGGGGCCACCGCGTCGTCGGCGGGGGCCGGCCGCGCGGAGAGGCCCTTGGGCATCTTGCCGGAGACGGCGAACGTGACCGGCGCGTCGTCGACATCCTGATCCTCGACGAAGCCCCTGCCGGCCTCGTACTTCAGGTCGGGCGTGGTGATCACGCGGCGGGTCGGGGGCGGGGCCAAGGTCGCCTCGCCCGCGATCGGGTCGATGGTCGCCGTGCCTCGGGTGATCCGGCTCCGGTCGACGGCGAAGCCTTCCTCCCCGCCGCCCGCCGCCGCCGCGGGCCGCGCCGGGCCGGCGAGCGGGTTCGCGACGGGCTTGGAGCGCAGGCTGTTCACCCACGCCGAGAGGATCTGGTACGCCCTGTCGTTCGAGCCCTGGAAGATGGGCCGCGGGTTCTTGGCGTTGCCGTGGGGGCGCAGCGAGCTGGAGAGCAGCTCGCTCTTGCCCGGCTCCTCTCGGTCGACCAGCCGGAGGGTGGCGTCGAGGTTGGCCCGCAGGGCCGCGGCGGTCTGGTCGGCCTTCCGGCCGATCGGGACGAGCTGGAACTCGCCGTCGTGCCGCTCGTCGTGGCACTTGGCGCAGTGGAGCTGGAGGACCGGGTGGACGTACTGGCGGAACTCCTGGGCCCGCCTGACGGCCGCGTTGGGGGGGAGGTCGAAGACGACCGGCAGGTCGCTGACGCCCATCCGCCGCGCCCCCAGGACGATGGCCGGGTCGAGCGCCGCGGGGCGGTCGTCCACGACGTCGCCGCCGGCCTGGCGAACGTCCTCGTCGACCGGCTCGCGCTTCGCGTTGGCCAGGCGGACGTCCGCCTGGTCGAGCGAGCCGCGCATGGCGACGGCCTGCCGGTGCTTGGGGTCGAGCTTCAGGATCAGGCCCAGGTGCCCGCGGGCCTCGTCCCGGAGGCCGTTGGTGAGGCACCACTGGGCGAGCTTCATCTGCTCGTCCGGGTCGTCCTCGGGGACCAGGGTGCACTTGTAGGCGTGGACGTCCCGGATCGTGTCGCAGACCTTCTCGATCCGGTCGCCGCGGTAGGTCGCCGCCCCGAGCGAGCTGGTGATGACGACGGCGTCCTCGTCGTCCTTCTCGGTCACGACTCCCTTCACCAGCCGGCCGTTGCGGAGCAGGACGTACTTCTCCGCAGGCGCGGTCGGCGCGGCCGAGGCGGTGGGGGCTTCGGCGGGATCCGGCGGATCCTGGCCCGGCCGGGCCGCGAGCCCCGGGGCGGACAGGGCGACGACGACGAGCACGATTTTCGACTGGATCATGACCGCTGAGGCCCTATAAACGCAGCCCTCGGCCGGCCGGCCCCGGGCGTCGCGTCGAGAAATTGAGGGGGATATGGTGGCGGGACCCTACCCCTGGCCCTACAATTCGTCAAGCCGAACCAGGGGGCCGGGAATTCTTTGTAAAGAGTGAAGTTTCAAGATGTTTCATCCGAGGTGGCCGTGCCCGAAGACTCCCCGCTGCTGAGCGAGCTGATCGGCCAGGTGATCGTGGTGGACCTGATCTCCACCTATGCCTGCCTGGGCGTCCTGACGGGGTTCGACCCGCTGTTCCTGGACCTGCGCGACGCCGACCTGCACGACTTCCGCGACGGGGCGGCGACCCGCGAGGTCTACGTCTACGAGTCCGCGACCCTGGGGATCCGGCCGAACCGCGAGCGCGTCCTGCTCCGCCTGGCCGACGTCGTCGCCGTCTCGCGGCTCTCGGACGTCGCCACCGGCTGACCCGACCTGGACGGCCGTCCCGGATTCCGCCGAACCGATCGCGGTCGCGGCCGTAACAAGTCCGTGCAAGAAACCGCCGCGGGGGGCGAACGACCCTACGACGACCCCGCGACGCTCGACGAGGCCCGGCTTCCAGGCCGGGCCGGGAAGGAAGAAAGGCCCATGCTCCGAACCCTCCGACGGACCGCCGCCCCTCTGCTCGCCGCCGCGATCGCCCTGGCCGCGACCGTCTCCGACGCCGCCGAGGTCCGCGACCGCGCCGGGATGTTCTCCGCCCAGGCCGTCCGGAAGGCCCAGGCCGAGTTGACCCGGGTCGAGAAGCAGGCCGGGGTGCCGATCGTCATCGAGACGATCGACGCCATCCCCGACCTGCCGGCCGACGCGACGTCCAAGACGAAGCTCCGCGCCATCAACGCCCTCGCCGAGAAGCGGGACCGCGAGATCGGCGACCGGGGGATCTACATCCTCCTCTCGAAGAAGGACAAGGTCCTCTCCAACGTCCTGGTCCGCGATCGGCTGGCCGGCGTGCTCCCCGAGGCGACTCGGTTGAAGATCCGGGACGCGTTCATCGAGCCGTTCAAGGCGGGCGACTACGACGCCGGCCTGGCCGCCGCGGCCTCGACGATCGACGCCGCCCTGCCGGATTCCCCGGTCGCCGCCCGGCCCGCGAACGCACCCCGTCGGCTGGTCCCGATCGCGCCGGCCCCTGGCGGCCAGGTCGCAGCGAACCGCCAGGTCCAAAACGACCAGCAGTTCGGCCTGGGGACGCTGTTCGCGATCGGCGCAGGCATCCTCGGCGTGCTGTTCGTGATCCGACTCCTGAGCGGGTCGCTCGGCAACCGCGGCGGCTATCCCCAGGGGATGCCCCGGCCCGGCCCGGGCATGGGGATGGGGATGGGCGGCCCCGGCATGGGCGGCCCCGGCTACGGCCGCGGCGGCGGGTTCTTCTCCGGCATGCTCGGCGGCCTCGGCGGCGCCCTGGCGGGCAACTGGCTGTACGACCAGTTCTCCGGCCGCTCGCACGGCCATCACACCGACGCCTCCAGCTACACACCCATGGGGGGCGACGACTCCTACTCCGGCGGCGACGCCATCATCGGCGGCGACGACGACGGCGGCCTGGGCGGCTCCTGGGGCGACTCGGGCGGCGGCGACTGGGGCGGGGGCGGCGACTGGGGCGGGGGAGACGACCCCCTCCTCGTTTCCCCCCGCCGTTCCGGCTATGCTGGGCGGGGCCCCGGCGACGGCCGGGGTGGTCTCAGCCCCCGAATCCGGAGCCTCTCGCCTTGAGTCCCGAGAACCTGGCAGACCCCTCCTGGGCCCGCGTCGACGGCGGGGCCCACGACCGGACGATCGAGGAGAACTGGCTGTTCACCCTCCGCAAGGAGCGGTTCCGGTCGCGGACGTCGGGGCTGGCCCACGACTTCTTCGTGATCCACCTGGCCGACGCGGTCCACGCCATCGCGATCACGACCGAGGGGGAGGTCCTGTTCGTCCGCCAGTTCCGGGCCGCCTCGGGCCGCGACAGCCTGGAGATCCCCGGGGGCCTGGTCGACCCGCACGAGGACCCGCTCGTCGCCGGGGCTCGCGAGCTGCTGGAGGAGACGGGCTACGCCGGCGACCCGCCCGAGCTGATCGGCACCCTCTGGTCGAACCCGTCGATCGTGACCTCGCGGACCACGACCATCGTGATCCGCAACGCCCGCAAGGTGGCCGAGCCGAAGCTCGACCACACCGAGGAACTGACCGTCGAGAAGGTACCCATGCACGACGTCCTCGGCCTGGTCCGGTCGGGGAAGGTCGACCACGCCCTGGTCGTCGCCGGGATCCTCTGGTGGCTGGCCGCGGAGGGGAGCCCGAGGGGTTAGGCCTATCTCGTGCCCGACGGCCTTCCCCCGCGAGGGAGAAAGGCGTCAGGAGGTCCCTTCGAGTCGCTTCGCGAGCGGGCCGTCCTTCGCCGCGAACTTCGAACGGCCGGGTTTATCACCTTCCCCGACGGACGCCACGAGATCGCCATTGATATAAATGTAGGCGGTGACATGGCCGTCGTCGGCGTCCCATCGCACTTGAACGTCGTCGAGAGCGACGGGATCGCGCACGCGCCCGTCCGCCAGCGTGTAGGCCCTGGCGTTGGCGAACGGGGCTTTCGTGCGATCCCGCCATTCGGGCTGATCCGGCGTCTCGCAGCGGTTGTAGATCCACACGTCGCCGACGATCTTGTTGAAATGCTTCAGATAAGCATAAGCAACCCGGCCGTCGTCGTCGAACGTCAATCTATAGTCATGGTTCGGGGACGGGTAATCGGCGACGAGATCGCTCGCGGGATTCATGTTCCTCGTCCTCCGATTCGCGGCTCGATCGCGCTCGTCCCCGACCTGCGACGGCTTGGCATTCAGTTCGACCGACCCAGCTGCACGCTCACGTCCATCGGCCGGCCTTCGCGGATGATGGTGATCCGGACTTCCTCGTCGGGCTGGTGCTTCTCGACCTCGGTCAGCAACTCGTCGACCGTCTTCACCCGCTTGTGATCGACGGCCACGATCAGGTCGGCGGAGTCGGGGTCGAGGGAGCGTCGGACGAAGCCGGGGCCCAGGCGTTCGATCTTCACCTGGATCGGCCGGATCCCGGCGCGTTCGGCGGGGCCCCCCTCGGCGATGGCCAGGACGAGGAGGCCCTCCTCGGTGGTGTAGACGCGGGAGACGCCCAGCTCGGCGCGGATGACGCGGCCTTGCTCGATCAGCTGGCGGAGGATGCGGGAGATCGAGTTGATCGGCACGGCGAAGCTCACGCCGGCCGACTGGCCGACGCTGCTGATGATCGCCGTGTTCATGCCGATCACCTGCCCGCGCGAGTTCAGCAGCGGGCCGCCCGAGTTGCCGGGGTTGATGGCGGCGTCGGTCTGGATGATCCCCTTGATCATCCGGCCGTTCTTGGCCTTCAGCGACCGGTCCAGGCTGCTGACGATCCCCGTCGTCAGCGTGCGCTCCAGGCCGAAAGGGTTGCCGATCGCCATGATCTTCTGGCCGACCAGCACCCGGGAGGAGTCGCCCAGGGTCACCGGGTTGAGCTTGTCGGCCTCGGCCTCCACCTTCAGGACCGCCACGTCGTTCGAGGCGTCCACGCCGACGACCCGCGCCGGGTGGGCGGAGCCGTCGAAGAGGGTGGCGCGGACGACGTCGGCACCCTGGATGACGTGGAAGTTGGTGAGGATGTGCCCCTGCTTGTCGACCACGAAGCCCGAACCGGTGCCGGTGGAGGTCTCTTCCGCGCCGAAGAAGCCCTGGACCTCGGACTCGGTCGTGATGTTCACCACGCTCTTGTTCACCGAGGCGTAGACCACGACGTTGTTCCGCTCCTCGGCGTCGAGGTCCTTCAGGGCGTCGGCCTGCGGCACCTCGCCGGGGACCGTCGCGCCGTCGGGGGGCTCGGCGGGGG
>ERZ778021.3508-NODE-3508-length-11125-cov-3.357995_pt1 | contig 11125 bp, 9 predicted proteins | sample MGYA00375751_ERZ778021 | MGnify/ENA primary metagenome ERZ778021 (study PRJEB29350, sample SAMN05389814) | bioreactor metagenome | isolation source: Thiocyanate stock bioreactor | place: South Africa: University of Cape Town | collected 2013-08-29 ... | reverse complement strand
GGTTGACGGCGAAGGTCTCGCGAATGCCGTAGGACCAGTGGTAGGGCTGCCTAAGAGGCAGGACGAGGGGGCGAACACGAACTTCGGTTATCTTGACCATTGTTTCTGGAGTCCTTGACCGGTGGCCACATGTCGGGGTTCCGGGGCCCGTGCGGCAGGCCCCGGAACGGGCGCATCACATGCCGATGGAGGCGAGATAGTCGGCGGCGACGGCCTCGACAGTCTTCTTGTCGACATCGACCTCGCTGTTGAGCCGCTGCATGGTGGCGTCATCCAGTTTCGTCGACACGGCCTCGAGCGTTTCCTTGAGGCCGGGGTTCTGCTCCAGCACTTCCTTGCGCACGACCGGCGTCAGCGCATAGTTCGGGAAGAAGTTCTTGTCGTCCTGCAGCACGCGCAGCTTCAGCGCGGCGATCTGGCCGTCGGTGGCCTGGGCGGAGATGGTGTCGAGATCGCCGTTGGCGAGCGCCGGATAGGTCAGGCCGAGATCCATCGGGCGCACGTTGGCGCGGCCGGCCTGGAAGTCATACGCCTTTTCCAGGCCGATCAGCCCGTCGGGACGCTTGGGGAATTCGGCCGTGGTGCCCATCTTGATGTCGACGCCGTTGCGATAGGCGGCGGTCATGTCGGAGATGGTGTTCAGGCTATCGGTCTTGGGGTTGTTGGGGCGCACGACGAAGGCATAGGTGTTGTTGGCCTTGGACGGCGCCAGCCAGATCAGCCCCTTCTCGCCGTCGAGCTGCTTGACGCGCTCATAGGTCTCTTCCGGGGAGAGGCGCTCTGTTACCTTGTTGAAGGTAATCAGCGAGGTGCCGGTATATTCCCAATAGAGGTCGACCTCGCCGTTCTCCAGCGCGGCGCGCACGATCTTGGTGCCCATGCCATCCTTCTTGTCGACTGCATATCCCTTCTTTTCGAGAAGCTGCTTGGTCATCTCGGCGATGATGAGCTGCTCGGTGAAGCCCTTGCCGCCGACGGTGACCTTGCCGGCAGCCCATGCCGGGGCGGCGATCGTCAGCGCCAGAGCCGCCGACAACAGGCTTTTCGTCAGTTTGGACATGATGCTCATTGATATTCCTCCTTCTGTTTTCTTGCTGTTATCTCAATGGGTTGATGCCGCGCGGGATCAGGTGGTACTGGGCCTGGCCGAGCAGGAAGTCGACGCCGACGGCCAGCAGGGCGGTAGGGATCGCTCCGGCCAGCATCATCGGCAGCTCGTCCAGCGCGATGCCGGTGAAGATCAGTTCGCCCAGGCCGCCGGCCCCGATCAGGAAAACCAGCGGCGCGGAGCCGATGCAGATCGCCAGCGCCGTGCGGATGCCGCCGAAGATCACGTAGAGGGCGTTCGGCAACTCGACGCGCCACAGCACCTGCAGCGGCGTCATGCCCATGCCGGTCGCGGCTTCGATCAGGTGCAGCGGCACGGCTTTCAGGCCCGAATAGGTGTTGTGGACGATCGGCAGCAGGGTCGCCGCCCACAGCCCGAAGACCGCCGGCACGGTGCCGATGCCGAGCAGCGACATGGAAAGCGCCAATATGGCGAGCGTCGGCACGGTGCTGCCGATGTTGAAGAGCTGCATGGCAGCATCCGCCGCGCGCCGCAGCGAGGCCCGCGACAACAGCACACCGACCGGCACCGCGACCAGTATCGCAAGCGCTCCCGCCCAGGCGACCAGCTCGACGTGCTGCACGCTCAGATAGGCGATGTCGCTCTTGTAGGCCATGATCTCCTCAGCCATCCCCGAGGACCAGAGCCACCAGGTGACCGCCAGCACCACGGTCCCGGCGACGATCGGGGCGATCCGGGCGGCGGCGCCCGGGCGTGCATATTCCGCTGCGCTCACCGGTCGGCCTCCGGTCCGGTGCCGCGCAAGGTTGTGACGATGGAACGATAAGTCAGAACGCCAACGGCCTTGCCTTGGCCGTCCACGCAGGCCAGCGCAGGCAGGTCGTGCGTCAGCATCAGCGACACCGCGATGCGCAGGTCCGCCTCTGCGGGAACACCGATGGGGTCAGGCCGGTATGCCTGGGCAACCGTGCTATCGCACAGCTCGGCATCCTCGCCCTTTAACACGCCGAGCGGCCTGCCTTCGCCGTCCAGCACGATCGCGGCCGCCGCGCCATGCGCCGCCATGTGGCGCTGCGCCTCGCCGAGCGGGGTGTCGGGCTGCACTCTGGCGAAATCGCGCACCATCGCCTCGCCGCTCCTGATCAGGCGCAGGCGCTTCAGCGCCCGATCGCCGCCGAGAAAGCTCTCGACGAAGGCATTGCAGGGGTTTGCCAGCAACTCGTTGGGCGTGGCGAGCTGCTCCAGCCTGCCGCTTCGGAAGATGGCGATCTTGTCGGCCATCCTCACGGCCTCGTCGAGGTCGTGCGACACGAAGACGATCGTCTTGCGCAACTGCTGCTGCATCTTCAGGAATTCGTCCTGGATGACCTCGCGGTTGATCGGATCGATGGCCCCGAAGGGCTCGTCCATGAGCATCAGCGGCGGGTCGGCGGCAAGCGCCCGCAACACGCCAACGCGCTGCTGCTGGCCGCCCGAGAGCTCCTTCGGATAGCGCTTGAGGAACAGGTCGGGTTGCAGCCCCACCAATTCCAGAAGCTCGCGGGCGCGCGCCCGCGAGTTGGTGCGCTGCCAGCCGAGCAGGTCCGGCACCACGCAGATATTGTCTTCCACCGTCTTGTGCGGAAACAGGCCGATCTGCTGGATCACGTAGCCGATGGTGCGGCGCAGCTCGATCGGATCGACATCGACCGTATCCTTGCCGTCGATGAAAATCTTGCCGCTGGTCGGCTCGATCAGCCGGTTGATCATGCGCATGGTCGTCGTCTTGCCGCAGCCGGAGGGGCCGAGCAGCACGCAGATTTCGCCCGAAGGCACTTCGAGCGTCACATTGTCGACGGCGACGATCGGATGGGCGCCCTGGCCGAAATGCCTGGTCAGGTTCTCGAGCCGGATCATGCGGGGGTCTCTCCCTGGATCCCCTTCGACGTCATCAGGCGCTGCAGCTGGGCAAGGAAGAGATCGGCGACGATGGCCAGCAGCGAGACGCTCAACGCGCCGGTGACGAGCTGTCGCGGGTCGGTCTGGCTGATCCCGCGCGCGATCAGCGTGCCGAGCCCGCCGGCGCCGATATAGGCGGCGATCGCGGTCACGCCGATATTCATGACCACGGCGGTGCGCACGCCGGCCATGATGACGGGAACGGCCAGGGGAATCTCCACCTGGCGCAGCCTCTGCCAGTCGCTCATGCCCATTCCGCGCGCGGCGTCGCGCAGGACCGGGTCGATGTTGGTGATGGCGGTATAGGTGTTGCGGATGATCGGAAGCTGAGAATAGAGAATGACGGCGATGACCGCAGGCACATAGCCGATGCCGTGGCCGATGGGCGAAAGCAGCGGGATCATCAGCCCGAACAGCGCGATGGACGGGACGGTGATCATCATGGACGCCAGATAAAGCACCGTGTCGGCGACGCTCTTGGACTGGGTGATGGCAATGCCGACGGGCACGGCGGGGACCACCGCGATGGCCACCGCCACCAGGACGATGGAGATGTGCTCGAGCGTCCGCTGCCCGATCACATGCATGTTGTCAGCGATGAAACCGAGTATCTCCATACAGTCAGCCCGGCCTGCACGGCTGCGACCCCGCGGCCGTCCGCAACTGGCATGCTGGCCGGCGTGGAGGCCGGCACGAGGGTGGATTGCGGGTCACGGGTCGCCGGCTCCGATTTCCTCGCGCCGCTTCGCCACATAGGCGTCGAGCTCTTCGCGGATGGCCGGATCGAGCGCAGGCTCCTCATATTCCTCGAGCGCCTTCTGCCAGATGCCGGTCGCCCGCTCCAGCGCGTCGCGCGATCCCGCCTCCTGCCAGTTGCCGAAGTTCTGCCAGTTGGACAGCATCGGCTGGTAGAAGGCGGTGTCGTAGCGGGCCATGGTGTGGTCGGCGCCGAAGAAGTGGCCGCCGGCGGGCACGGACCTGATCGCGTCGAAGCCGAGGTCGTCGTCGGTGAAGGACACGGGCTCCAGGAAGGCCATCATGTTCTGGAGGATCTCGACGTCCAGGACCAGCTTCTCGTAGGAGGCGGTAAGCCCTCCCTCCAGCCAGCCGGCGGCGTGGTAGATCATGTTCGCCCCGCCCAGCACCGCGCCCCAGGTCGACATTTCCGTCTCGTAGGTCGCCTGCAGGTCGACCGCGTTGGAGGCGTTGGAGTTGGAGGTGCGGTAGGGCAGCCCGTATCGCCGCGCCAGTTGGCCGGCGATGATGTTGGCCTTGGTGTTCTCGGGCGTGCCGAAGGTGGGAGCGCCCGAGCGCATGTCGACATTCGAGGTGAAGGCGCCGTACATGACCGGCGCCCCGGGGCTGGCGAGCTGCGTCAGCGCCACGCCGAACAGCGCCTCGGCGTTCTGCTGGCTGAGGGCGGCGGCGAGCGTGACCGGCGTCATGGCGCCCATCAGCGTGAAGGGCGTCACCGTCACCGGCTGGCCGTGCTCGGCCATGGCGATCAGCCCGTCCGCCATCGCGTCGTCGAACAGGCGCGGCGAGTTGACCGAGATGATGGTGATGACGCCCGGCGCCGCGCGCATCTCCTCCAGGCTGGCGCCGCGCGCGATCGCCATCATCCTGATGCCGTCGACCGCTCGGCCGCGGCCGATTGCGCTGCAATGATAGCAAAGGTCGCTCAGCGTCAGGTTCGCATAATAGGTGTCGAGGTGCCGCGAATTCGCCGGCAGCTCGATCGGCGCGCAGACCTGGTTGCCGATGATGTGTATGGCGTTGAAATAATGCGCCAGCCGGGTGAAGTTCCTATAGTCGGCCATGTTGCCCTGGCGGCGGCCGTTGATGCGGTCGTGGACATTGGGCGGGCCCGCCACCAGCCCGAACACCAGCGCGTCGCCGCCCAGGGTCAGCCGCTTGGCCGGGTTGCGGCTGGTCAGGGTGAAGCTGGAGGGCGCGGTCGCCAGCGCGGCGTCGACGATCGATTCGTCGATGCGGATCACCTGCTCGTCATGGTCGACGATCGCGCCTGCCTTCTCGAACAGCTCGAGGGCCTTGCTGCTCATCACCTTGATGCCGATCTCGGAGAGAATACGCATCGAGTTGCGATGAAGCTGTTCCAGCCGCTCCTCGCCGATCAGGCTCATCGGCCTGTAGACGTTGCGGACTAGCCGCCACGGCAACTGGGGAATGGAGCCGCTGTTTCGCGCGGCGCGCGCCCGTCGCCCGCCACCCCGCCGGTCGGAACTCATCGCCGCGCCTCCGGCGCCGAAGCAAACCCTTCCGAGCGCATCCCGCTACGATCCGACACACGTGACGCAGATGTCGACATCCGGCCCAGCACCTCCTTCTCCCCTCTGGACTATCGCCAATCCGGCGCCGTGCTTCACATGATAAGACCGTCGCCAATGCCCAAAAAAAACGATGCCATTTGCCGGCGTCATGATGCTAGATGGGATGACGCCATGCTTGCCAGAGGAGTGCCAGATGAAGCCGCCGGCCAAAGCGCCCCCGCCGCTCAACTACATCCGTTCCTTCGAGTGCTCGGCGAGGCATCTCAGCTTCACCGAGGCGGCGAACGAGCTCGGCTACACCCAGGCCGCGATCAGCAACCATGTGCGCGGGCTGGAAAACTATCTGGGCCGGCAGCTTTTCATCAGGTATCCGCGCAGCCTCAAGCTAACCGAGATGGGCGAAGCGTTCCTGCCCATGCTGCGCGAGGCGCTCAAGCAGATCGATTTCGCGACCGAGGCCGTGCTGGCCTCGGCGCGCAACCGCACCGTGGTGATTTCCTGTCCGACCAGCCTGGCCGAGAACTGGCTATCGAAGACGATCTCCGCCTTCAGCCGCAAGAACCCGGAGATCGAGATCCTCGTGCACGGGATCATCTGGGAACAGCCGACCGAGCAGATCGCGGACGTCTCCATCGCCATCCGCAGGGACGACAACGCGCCGGCCTTCTCCCCGCAATTGTGGGAAGACCGCCTCGTCATGGTCTGCGCGCCCGAGCTGCTGGAGGGCCGCGGCGCGATAGCGAAGCCGAACGATCTTCTAAGGGCCACGTGGATCGCCATTCACGGCCGGCAGGAGTTCTGGCCGGAAATGGCGGCGGCGCTGAACATCGACGCCTCGCGCAATGACAAGCGGCTTTCCACCAACTCTACCAACATCGCGCTGGAGCTTGCCGCCAGCGGCGCCGGCTGCCTAGTCACGACCTGGTCGATGGCACGGCTCTACATAGAAAGGGGCCTTCTGGTCGAGCCTTTCGACGCCAGGCCGGCGAGCCGCTGGCACTACTATCTGATGGACAGTTCCACCGCCAAGGGCCCGGTGGTGCGCAAGGTGCGCGAGTGGCTGATGGCGGAAGCGCGCGGCTTCGCAGCCGAAATCGCTGGCGAGGCGCCTCAATAGGCGCGACGGATGCCGCCGATTGCGGGCGACTTCGCCGGCTGCCGTGAATTGAGTTGCGCAATGACCCCGTTTTATTTTTCCATCCGGATGCGTTTCCGGTGAAGTTTCAGTGGCGCTCCGGCGCGAAAAATGCCCACCCTAGGGGGCTTCTCCTAAGAGGTCGAAGCACAGGGCAGGATTCGAAGACCACATGCGCACACATGCTCAGGCTGTCGTTATCGGCGGAGGCCTCATCGGATGCTCGATCCTCTACCATCTGGCCAAGCTGGGCTGGTCGGATGTCGTGCTGTTGGAGCGCGACGAACTGACCTCGGGATCGACCTGGCACGCGGCGGCCAACATTCATGGCCTGCATGACTCGACCAATATCAGCCTGCTGCAGCACTACACCATGTCGCTCTACAAGGAGCTGGAGGTGGAGACGGGACAGGGGTGCGGCGTCTTCCAGCCGGGCTCGCTCTATCTGGCCCAGACCGAGGCCCGCGAGCATCAACTCCGGCTCCAGGAAGCCAAGGCCCGCCGCTACAGCATGAATTTCTACGAGGTCGGCCGCGACGAGGCGGAGCGGCTGCATCCGCTCGCCGATTTCGACGGCATCCGCTGCATCATGTACGAGCCGGAAGGCGGCAATGTCGATCCGTCCGGCGTGACCATGGCCTATGCCGCGGGGGCGCGAAAAAGGGGTGCCGAGATCCATCGCTTCACGCCCGTCGTCGGCACGGAGGCGCAGCCCGATGGAAGCTGGATCGTTCGCACGCCCGGGGGCGAGATCCGGACGCAATGGGTCGTCAATGCCGCCGGCCTGTGGGGCCGCGAGGTCGCCGCGCTGGCGGGGCTGGAACTGCCGCTGGTGCCGACCGAACACCAGTACCTGGTGACGGAGACCATTCCCGAGATCGCCGCGCTGGGCCGGCGCCTGCCGTCGCTCGCCGATCGCGACGGCGAATATTATCTGCGGCAGGAAGGACTGGGCCTGCTGGTCGGCGCCTATGAGCGCGACATGAAATTCTGGGCCGAGGACGGCACCCCGCTCGGCTTCGGCCATGAGCTTTTCCCGGACGATCTCGCCCGCATCGAGGAGAACCTGATGCGCGCCGCGGAGCGCGTTCCGGCGCTTGGCTCGGCCGGCGTCAGGAAGGTCATCAACGGTCCCATGATTTGGTCGCCGGACAGCGCCGTGCTGTTCGGCCCCGTTCCGGAGTTGCAGCATTATTTCTGCTGCAACGGCATCATTCCCGGCTTCTCCCAGTCGGGCGGCATCGGCAAGCTGGCCGCCGAGTGGATGGTGGAGGGCGAACCGAGCTTGGATATGTTCATCTGGGACGTCGCCCGCTTCGGCGACTGGGCCGACAAAAAGTTCACCAGGGCGCGAGTGCAGGACCAATACAGCCACCGCTTCAAGATTCATTTTCCCAACGAGGAGCGCGCGGCCGGCCGGCCGGCACGCACGCGCCCGATCTATGAGACGCAGAAGGAGCTCGGCGCGGTGTTCGGCCTGAACTCCGGCTGGGAACACCCGCTGTGGTATTCGCGCGGCGACGAACCCAGGGTCGAGACCAACGGCTTCAAGCGGCAGAACTGGTGGGAGCCCGTCGGCCGCGAGGCGCGCATGCTGCGCGAGCATGCCGGCATCATCGACATCTCCAACTTCGCCAAGTACCGGGTGGAGGGCAAGGGCGCGGCGGGCTGGCTCGACGCCCTCTTCGCCAATCGCATGCCGGTCGAGATCGGCCGCTCCTGCCTGACGCCGCTGATCGGCAGGCGCGGCGGCGTCGCCGGGGACTTTACCGTCACCAAGCTGGGCGACGAGAGCTTCATGATCTTTGGCTCCGGCATGGCAGAACGCTTCCACCAGCGCTTCTTCAAGGCCGTGCCGCGGCCCGGAACGGTCGATTTCTCCTCCGTGACCGACGCCATGTGCGGGTTCAACGTGGCGGGGCCGAAATCGCGCGCCCTGCTTCAGCGTCTGACCAACGAGGATATGTCGGGCGCCTCCTTTCCCTTCATGCGTTCCCGCAGGATGCAGGTGGCGGGCGTCGACGTCGTGGCCCTGCGCGTATCCTTCACCGGCGATCTCGGCTGGGAGCTCTATTGCGTGGCCGCCGATCAGCCGGCGCTTTACCGCGCGCTGATCGAGGCGGCCGCCTGGTTCGAAGCCGGCCCGGTCGGCTCGCGGGCGCTCATGTCGCTGCGCATCGAAAAGGGCTATGGTAGCTGGGGCCGCGAATATTCTCCGGAATACTGGCCACAGGAGAGCGCGCTCGACCGGCTCGTCAAGATGGACAAGCCGGATTTCCTCAATCGCGACGCCTATGCCCGGATCGCCGCGGAGCCGGCGCGGCAGCATCTGGCGATGGTGGCCATCGAGGCCGTCGACGCCGATGCGACCGGCGGAGAGCCCATCTTCCTCGCCGACGGCACGCCGGTCGGGCAGGTCACGTCCGGCGCCTACGGCTATTCGGTCAACCAGTCGCTGGCGCTGTGCTACCTGAAAAGTGGCATGACGAAACCCGGCGACATGGTCGTCGTGCAGGTGCTTGGCCGCCCGCATCAGGCAACCGTTCTGGCCAGGCCGCCCTTCGACCCGAACGGCTTGCGATTGAGGGCATAGAGATGGCTGGCGGCACGACTTGCGATTTCATCCTGGGCCTGCGCGCCGGCGATATCCCACCCGACGTCGCCCGCCACGCCAAGCGCTTCCTTCTCGACCTGATCGGGGTGGCCGCTGCCGGCAGCCGGTTGCAGGTCAGCCGCATCATCAGGAACACGGCGGTAACGCTTTTCGCCGCCGGCCAGGAGGGAGCACCCTTCCTGTTCGACGGCCGGCTGGCCAGTCCGGCCGGGGCGGCGCTGGCCAACGCCACGACCATAGACGGCTTCGACGCCCATGACGGACATCCGCTCACCAAGGGCCATGCCGGCTGCGGCGCACTGGCCGGCCTGCTGGCCTTCGCCGGCCCGGGCGAGAGGCTCGACGGGGCCGAGGCGCTGGCGCGGCTCGTCGTCGGCTACGAGGTGGCGATCCGCGCTGGCATCGCCTTGCACGCCACCGCCTGCGACTATCACACGTCCGGGGCGTGGGGGGCGCTCGGCGTCGCCGCCATCGGCGCGCTCGATGCGGCTCGACCCGGCGGCGACCCGCGAGGCACTGGGCATCGCCGAATACAACGGGCCGCGCAGCCAGATGATGCGCTGCATCGACTATCCAACCATGGTGAAGGACGGGTCCGGCTGGGGCGCCATGGCGGGCGTGGTGGCGGCCTTTCTCGCGCGGGACGGTTTCACCGGCGCCCCGGCGGTGACGGTGGAGGGCGAGGAGGTGCGCGGCCTGTGGGCCGATCTCGGCGTACGCTGGCGCCTGGCCGAACAATATATGAAGCCCTATCCGGTGTGCCGCTGGGCGCAGCCGGCGATAGAGGCCGCCGCCCAACTCCAGCGCGACCATAGCGTGGCGGCCGACACCGTCCGTTCGATCCACGTCCGCACCTTTCGTGAGGCGAGCAAGCTTGCCGTGCGCGCGCCCGCGACCACCGAGCAGGCGCAATACAGCCTGCCTTTCCCCGTCGCAGCGCTGTTGAGCCGGGGCAGGCTCGGCGCGGGCGAGATCGAGGGCGCAGGCCTGCGGGACGAAGCCGTCTTGTCGCTGGCACAGCGCGTCGAATTGGTCGAGGACCCGCGATTCTCCAGCCGCTTTCCGGCAGAACGCTGGGCCGTGGTCGAACTTATTCTAGCCGATGGCGACGTGCTGGTCTCGCAGCCGGCGGTGGCGCGCGGCAGCGCCGAGAACCCGCTTTCCGATGAAGAGGTGAGTGGCAAGTTCAATTCGCTGTTGCAGGAAAGCGGATTTGGCGCGCGGGCGGCCCCGATCGAGGAACTGGTGCTGTCGCTGGAGAGCCTGCCCGATGCGCGGACGCTCTTCGCGGAACTCTCCCGCCCGTAGCCGGCTACGCGGCGCATCTGTCCGGACGGGCGCACTCGACCGGACGATATGCGCGTCATCGGCCTGGCGCCATTGTTGCCTCGCACTGCCCGCGAGATGTTCCTCATTGCGCGTGCGGTAAATTTTTTGCCGTCCGTCGCAGGCCTGCCATCGTGATGCGCACCCATGCCATTGACGCTGTGCAGCCGTTCATATACCGAACAGGATCATACAAGTATATTGAACAGGCATGGATATGGCTAGATCTGCGGCTTCCCTGGTCCCCGGCGCGGCTAAGCCCGAGCAGATCGCCACCGTCCTGGAGAAGGAAATCCGCTCCGGTGTGCTGGGGTTCGGCGATCGGCTGCAGAGCGAGAACGAGTTGGGCCGGCGTTTTTCCGTCAGCCGCAACACGGTGCGCAAGGGGCTGGAGGAACTGTCCAGCCGCGGGCTGATCACCACCCGCGTCGGCATCGGCTCCTTCGTCACCTTCGACGGCAAGAAGGTCGACGACGCTATCGGCTGGTCGAAAGCGCTGGCCGACGCCGGTGCCAACGCCGAGACGCGGACGCTGCGGCTGGAAGTGATCGAGGATGCCGAACTGGCCGCGGAGCTCGGCCTCGACAGCCCCGCCTTCATCGCCGTGGACCGGGTTCGCAGCAATGCGGCCGACGGCCATGCCATCTCGGTCGAGCGCAGCCGCCTGCCGCTTTCGCCGGAGCTGGAGGAGGTGCCTCTCAAGGGCCTGCGTGAAGGCTCGCTGCACCAGACCCTGCGCAGTGCCGGCCTTG
>ERZ778021.3500-NODE-3500-length-11155-cov-4.237748_pt1 | contig 11155 bp, 11 predicted proteins | sample MGYA00375751_ERZ778021 | MGnify/ENA primary metagenome ERZ778021 (study PRJEB29350, sample SAMN05389814) | bioreactor metagenome | isolation source: Thiocyanate stock bioreactor | place: South Africa: University of Cape Town | collected 2013-08-29 ... | reverse complement strand
TCTCCAGTTCCGTTAAACACCTTATCTCGGTGTCCACGAAACCGGCAGCAGGCCATTCTGCGTGCGCTAAAGATCGATCCCACACTGCAGCAACGCATCTCTTCAGGACGTTGGGACCAGATGATCCGTGAGGGCAATGCCACCCCTGCATGGTTGGCCAACGACTTCAATGCCAGTCGCCGTCACGCCTTGATCGTGGCTCAAGTCATCAAACTTGGACAGAAACTCACCGATGATGCGGTGACGATGTTCATCAAGCTGATCGGCAGGCTGTTCTCGCAGGCCAACAGCTGCAAGAAGCAACGGCACATGGACTGCCGGCCGGACGCCGCCAAGGCGCTGCGGATGTTCCTGGACACGATCACTGCCCTGCAATCGGCAAATGATTATGGCCGGAATGCATTGGAAGTTCTTGATCAAGAAGTTGGTTGGCATCGACTGTTGCGCATGAAGCCTGAACTTGAGTCGATGGTCCAGGTCAACGAGGCATCACCCTTGACCGTGGCGGCCGAGCAATATGCGACCGTCACCAAGTACGCCGGCGTATTCCTCCGGACGTTCACATTCCGGTCGGCGCGCCGTCATGACCCGCTTCTCGCGGCAATAGATTTGTTGAGACGCCTCTACGCCGAGAAGCGTCGAACGCTTCCGGAGCGCGTCCCGGTCACTCACCTCAGCCAGGCGGATCGAAAGCTCATCTTCGGAGAGGGTAAGCCCGATAGCCGCCTCTACGAGATTGCCACGCTGGCAATATTGCGAGACCGGCTTCGCTCGGCCGACGTCTGGGTCGATGGTAGTCGATCGTTCCGCCCAATCGACGAGCACCTTATGCCGCGGTCAACCTTCATCACATTGAAGGAGCAGGATCGCCTCGGCCTCGGTGTCCAAGGTGATGCTGCTGCGTGGCTTGCCGAAGTGCAACGAGCCGTCTCCTGTCAGCGCTGCGATCTCGATGGCGGTCAACGATTTGGTCATTACTACCCCATTCGCGTTTGCCAACATCATAGCAAATTCGCTCGTAGTTTGCCACCGTTGCTACACCTATTGCTACACCATCTATGATGGAACTTGATGGTTCAGAGTGGATGCCGCCAGACTCATTGGGGTCTCGGATTGCGGTATAAATGCTAGTTATTTCAACGGCTTAGTTGAGATGTATTGAAAGAAACCATGGGCTTAGGGGGAAGCATTTTATCCGCCAGTGGTGGAGCTGAGGGGGATCGAACCCCTGACCTCGTCATTGCGAACGACGCGCTCTCCCAGCTGAGCTACAGCCCCGTCCAGCGGATGGCGCATTTACGAGGCGAGGCCGCCGCCTGTCAAGCGAGCATTTGGCGAGCATTTGGCGAGCATTCGGCGCGCATCTGCCGGGCATCTGGCAGGCGCTCGACCCGCGGCCGGTACGGGGCGGGCCGCCGGTGCTGCCGGCAGGCCGGCCCGGCAAGGAAACCGCGGCGGCGAAGCGGGCTCTTGCCGGTTTTCCCGCTAATGGCTACATGTCGGCGACAATCGGAGACCGGCATGATCGCCCTCATTCAGACAATCGTCCTGGCGCTCGACCTCTACTGGTGGATCATCATCGCCGCGGCGATCTTTTCCTGGCTCTACGCCTTCAACGTGGTCAACCCGCGCAACCAGGTGGTCGGCGCCATCGGCAACGCGCTCTACCGGCTGACCGAGCCGGCGCTGCGGCCCATCCGCCGCTTCATGCCGGATCTCGGCGGCATCGACATCTCGCCCATCATCCTGCTGCTCATCCTGTTCTTCCTGCGCCAGTTCATCATCACCACGGTCGTGCCGCTGGTGGTGTGAGCGCGCCGATGGAAGGGCCGCTGCGGCTGCGCAAGGACGGCATCGAGCTTTTCGTGCGATTGACGCCGAAATCCTCGGCCGACGCGGTCGAGGGAGCCGAGACCGGGGCCGACGGGCGCCGCTACCTGAAAGCGCGGGTCCGCGCCGTTCCCGAAAAGGGCGCCGCCAACACGGCGCTGGAGAAGCTGCTGGCCAAGGCGCTCGGCGTGCCGGCCACCACCGTCTCGGTCGTCGCCGGCGGCACCTCCCGGCTGAAATGCGTGCGGGTGCTGGGAGATCCGGCAGCGCTTGCCGCGCGCGCCGGAACTCTCGACTGAAAGGAACTCTTGGCTGAAAGGAACTCTTGGCTGAAAGGAACCCTCGGCTGAAAAAAGCCGCCGCCGCGCGGAGGGCAGCGGCGGCCGCCCATCACGGCACTGCCTCACCGTGCTGGGTGATGTCGAGGCCTTCCATCTCCTCCTGGGCGCTCGGGCGCAGGCCGACCAGCGCCTTGACGATGGTGAGGATGACGAAGGTGGCGATCGCGGTCCAGGCGATGGTGAACACGATGCCGTAGAGCTGGGTGGCCACGGATGCGTTCTCACCGAGGCTGTTGATGGCGGGATCGGCGAGAAGGCCGGTCAGCAGCGCGCCAATGACGCCGCCGACGCCGTGCACGCCGAACACGTCGAGCGAATCGTCGTAGCCCAGCGCGTGCTTGACCTTGACCGCCGCCACGTAGCAGACGAGGCCGGCCCCGATGCCGATGATCAGCGCGCCGGTCGGGTTGACGAGGCCGGCGGCGGGCGTGACGGCGACCAGACCGGCCACGGCGCCGGAGATGATGCCGAGCACGCTCGGCTTGCCGGCCACGGCCCATTCGCAGAACATCCAGGCAAGCGCCGCCGCCGCGGTGGCGACCTGGGTGTTGAGCATGGCGGCGCCGGCGAGCCCGTCGGCCGCCAGTTCGGAGCCCGCGTTGAAGCCGAACCAGCCGACCCACAGGAGCGAGGCGCCGATCACCGAATAGACCAAATTGTGCGGCGCCATGTTGACGCTGCCATAGCCTTCGCGCCTGCCCAGCACCAGCGCCGTCACCAGGCCGGCCACGCCGGCGTTGATGTGCACCACGGTGCCGCCGGCGAAGTCGAGCACGCCGGCGGAGCCGAGGAAGCCGCCGCCCCACACCCAGTGGGCGATCGGAGCGTAGACAATGAGCAGCCACAGCGCCATGAAGATCAGCAGGGCCGAGAATTTCATGCGCTCGGCGAAGGCGCCGGCGATCAGCGCCGGCGTGATGATGGCGAAGGTCATCTGGAAGGTCGAGAACACGAATTCGGGGATGTTGGCCATCCCCGGCGCCCATAGCGTCTCCACCGTGATGCCCCGATGGAACGCCTTCGACAGGCCGCCGACGAAGGCGTTGAGCGTGCCGCCGTCGGAAAAGGCCAGCGAATAGCCGGCGATGAACCACAGCACCGTGACAAGGCAGCAGATGGCGAAGCTCTGCATGACGGTGGCCAGCACGTTCTTCTTGCGCACCATGCCGCCATAGAACAGCGCGAGGCCGGGAATGGTCATCATCAGCACCAGCGCCGTGGAGGTCAGCATCCAGGCGGTGTTGCCGGAATCGAGCGCCGGCGCCGGGGCGGCGGGTGCGGCCTCCTGAGCCAGCGCGGCCGTGGCGCCCATGGTTCCCGCCAATGCGGCGAAAGCGAGCGTGCGGGCGGCAATGTGGCAGGCGGACGCGCGGCGGACGGGCGGCCTGAGAATGGAAGGAATTTTCATTCTGTTTCTCCGTTGGCATTCTCCCGCCATGCGCAGGGCGCACCCATGTCCGTCTCGCCGGCCGGGGACCCCGCCGCGGACATGGCTTTGCCCCGCTTTCGACGGGGATCGTCCTTCCGGATTCAAGCCCCGTGCCAATTGCTGGGGCAGAAGCCAATTTCCTGAAAGAAAAGGAGATTTTCGACGCATCGGCGATGTGCGAGCCAATGCGCGGAAACTTTCTGGCTAAAAACGGGGCAAAATTTGCCGATTGCCTATTGTATGGGCAGACGGCGCAGGCGGACCAGCCCTTCCTGGGCGACGGAGGCGACCAACGTGCCGTCGCGCCCATAAAGGGCGCCGCGGTTGAAGCCGCGGGCGCCGGAGGCGGAGGGGCTGTCCTGGGTGTAGAGCAGCCAGTCGTCCAGCCGGTGCGGGCGGTGGAACCACATGGCGTGGTCGAGGCTGGCGGCCTGGATGTCGGGGTCGAACAGGGCCCGCCCGTGCGCGAAGGTCGAGGTGTCGAGCAGCGTCATGTCCGACAGGTAGGCCAGCAGCACCGAATGCAGCCGCGAATCGTCGGGAACCGGGCCCACGAACCGGATCCAGACGTTCTGGCGCGGCGGCAGCTTGTCGCGGCTGGAATAGTGCTCGAGGTTGACGGGACGGATGTCCAGCGGCCGCTCGCGGGCCCAGAACTTGCGGATCGCCGTGGGAATATGCTCGATCGTCTGCAGAAGCTCGTGCTGCGTGGGCAGTTCCTCCGGCGATGGCACGTCCGCCGGCATCGGCATCTGATGGTCCAGCCCCTCTTCCCTGACCTGGAAGGAGGCTTCCAGCGAGAAGATCGCCAGCCCGTGCTGCACCGCCGTCACCCGGCGCGTGGTGAAGGAGGAGCCGTCGCGAAGGCGGTCCACCTCGTAGACGATCGGCACCTTGATGTCGCCCGGCCGCATGAAGTAGCCGTGCAGGGAATGGACCTGGCGGTCGGCTTCCACGGTGCGCTGGGCGGCAACCAGCGCCTGCGCGATGGTCTGGCCGCCGAACACGCGCTGCCATTCCACCTGGGGGCTGCGACCACGATACAGGTTGTGTTCCAGCTCCTCGAGGTCGAGAATGCCGAGAAGCTGCTCGATCGGCGTCGTCATGTGGCGCTGTCCTCGCACGAAACCTGCAGCGGGTTTCCGACAGGAGCGGCGGGCAGTCAAGGGGCGGATCGGCCGGCGCGGGCCGGTAGCCGGCGAATGTGCAAGGAGCAGGCGCGATGGAGCAGAACAACGAAGCCGCCGGCCGGGCCGGGCTCGACGTGCTGATCGCGGGTGCCGGCTATGTCGGGCTGGCGACGGCGGTGTCGATCAAGCAGGCGCGGCCCAGCCTCGCCGTCGCCGTGGTCGATGCCGCGCCGGAGGGCGCATGGCGCCGCGACGGCCGCGCCTCGGCGATCGCGGCGGCGGCCTGCCGCATGCTGGAGCGACTGGGCGTGTGGGACGAACTCGCGCCCGAGGCGCAGGCGATCACCGACATGGTCATCACCGATTCGCGCACCTCCGACCCGGTGCGGCCGGTGTTCCTGACCTTCGCCGGCGAAGTGGCGCCGGGCGAGCCCTTCGCCCACATGATCTACAACCACGACCTCAACGGCGCGCTGCGCCGCCGGGCCGCGGAACTCGGCGTCGACATCATGGAAGGCATCGCCGTCCAGGCTTTCGACACGGATGTCGGCGGCGTCACCGTGCATCTGGCGGACGGGGCGACGCTGAGGGCGCGGCTGCTGGTGGCGGCCGACGGGGTCAAATCCAGGCTGCGCGACATGGCCGGCATAAAGACCGTGCGCTGGGCCTACGGCCAGTCCGGCATCGTCTGCACCGTGGCGCACGAGCGCCCGCACAACGGCCGCGCGGAGGAGCACTTCCTGCCGGCCGGCCCCTTCGCCACCCTGCCGCTGAAGCCGGACAAGGACGGCACCAACCGTTCCTCAATCGTCTGGGCGGAGCGCACCGAGGACGCCGAAAAGCTGGTCGGCGGCGACGAGCTGGTGTTCGAGACGGAGCTGGAGCATCGCTTCGGCCTCCAGCTCGGCGAGATCCGCGTCATGGACAAGCCGCGCGCCTGGCCGCTGGGCCTGACCCTGGCAAGGGAATTCGTGGCGCCGCGCTTCGCGCTGGCCGGCGACGCGGCCCACGGCATCCATCCCATCGCCGGGCAGGGGCTGAACCTCGGCTTCCGCGACGTGGCGGCGCTGGCCGAGGTGGTGGTCGAGGCCGACCGGCTCGGGCAGGACATCGGCGCCCTCGACGTGCTGGAGCGCTACCAGCAATGGCGGCGCTTCGACACGGTGCAGATGGGCGTGACCACGGACGTGCTGAACCGGCTGTTCTCCAACGACATAGCGCCGCTGCGCGCCCTGCGCGACGTCGGGCTCGGCCTCGTGGAGCGCATGCCGCGCCTGAAGGAGTTCTTCATCCGCCAGGCTTCGGGGCTTTCCGGCGACACGCCGCGGCTCCTGCGCGGCGAGGCGATCTGAACCGTTCCTGCTTCTACCGCACCACCCTCACCACGGTGCGGTCCGACAGAAGCGGCAGAAGCCTCGCCATGGTGCGCGCGCTCACCGCCACGCAGCCTTGCGTGGGGGTGAAGTCCGGCCGGGCGAGATGGAAGAAGATGGCGCTGCCGCGTCCGCGCCGGCGCGGACGGATGTTCCAGTCCAGCACCAGGCAGGCGTCGTAGAGCCGGTCCGGGCGCTGCATGTATTCATGGCTCACGGGATAGGGCAGCCTGACCGGGCGGTTGTAGTTGCGGTCGTCCGGCACCTCGCACCAGCCGAGATCCGCGTCGATCGGCGCCATGGCAAGCCGGGTGCGGCGCGCGGCGGCGAAATGGTCGGGCCTGAAATAGCCGCACAGGATGCGCATCTCTGCCAGCGGCGTCGCCCCGTCGCCCTCGCGCTTGGCGGCCGAGATGCCGCCGCGGCCCAGCGCGCAGGGAAAGACCAGCGGCCCCGCCTGCAACAGGCCCTTGCTGCGGTCGCCGGGCCTGGGGCGAACGGTCAGAACGCGAAGAGCTGTTGGCAAAGCCGAGGCTGCCCCATTGCGCCCGCGTTTTTTCCTGTATGATCGTGTCACGGAACAAATCTCTGTGATCGGCTGTTCTTGCCGATCAGCTTCCGCATAAACGGAAGGTGGTCAACGGGTGGCTGATCTATATTTCAAAACAATGGATTGATCCATGAGCACACGCACCATCCTGATTGTCGACGACGACGAGGACCTGCGCGCCACGCTGGTCGAGCAATTGTCGCTCTACGAGGAATTCGACGTGCTGCAGGAAGCGACGGCGGCCAAGGGCATCGCGGCCGCGCGCGGCGGGGTCGTCGACCTGCTCATCATGGATGTCGGCCTGCCCGACATGGACGGGCGCGAGGCGGTGAAGATCCTGCGCAAGGGCGGCTACAAGGCGCCCATCATCATGCTGACGGGGCACGACACCGATTCGGACACGATCCTGGGCCTGGAGGCCGGGGCCAACGACTATGTGACCAAGCCGTTCCGCTTCGCCGTGCTTCTGGCCCGCATCCGCGCCCAGCTTCGCCAGCACGAGCAGAGCGAGGACGCCACCTTCTCGGTCGGGCCCTACACCTTCAAGCCGAGCCAGAAGCTGCTCATCGACCAGCGCGGCGCCAAGGTGCGGCTGACGGAGAAGGAAGCCTCGATCATCAAATACCTCTATCGCGCCGACCAGAAGGTGGTGACGCGCGACGTGCTTCTGGAGGAGGTGTGGGGCTACAATTCGGGCGTGACCACGCACACGCTGGAGACGCATGTCTATCGCCTGCGCCAGAAGATCGAGCGCGATCCCTCCAATGCGGAGATTCTCGTCACCGAAAGCGGCGGCTATAAGCTGGTTCCTTAGATATTAACCAATCTGTTGGCCTATTGGCCAAAGGCGATTCGGGGCGCGAGGGGCGCTTGCTGGAGGGAACGGCCTGTCGGCCCGGGGACATGAGACCATGCAAGCCAGGCTGGTCGTGATCTGATGGCGCTGGATGACGACATCCGCGTGCTGTCCGGCGTGCGCCTTTTCGAAGGCTTCACGCAGGAACAGCTGCGCCTGCTGGCCTTCGGGGCGGAGACCGCCGTGCTGCCGGCGCAGCGCAGGCTCTACCGCGAGGACGACGAGGCCGATTCGGCCTATGTCGTCGCCGCCGGCTCCATCGTGCTCCATCGCGAGGCGGACGAGGCCCGCACGCCGATCGCCGTCGTCGGCCCGGGCGCCATACTGGGCGAGCTGGCGCTGATCGCCGATACGAGGCGCATGACCAGCGCCTTCGCCGCGACCGATTCGCAGGTGCTGCGGATCAGCCGCAGGATGTTCCGGCGCATCCTGGAGGAATATCCCGACCTTGCCGTGCATCTGCACAAGCGCATTGCCGAGGAGCTTCAAACCCTGGTGGCCCGCATCGAGGCTCTGGCGCCCAGGTTCGAGGGCTGAAGCGTCATGGGGCTGGATCTGGTCCGCGCGGAGCAGTCGCATGTGCCCTTCATCATGGCCACGGAGCGCGGCGAGGGCTACGAGGCGCTGGTCGGGAGCTGGGACGAGGCGCGCCACCGTGCCGCCCTTGCCGACGGCAGCCACGCCTGCTTCGTGGGCTATGAGGCCGGAGAGCCCATCGGCTTCGCGATCCTGCGCTTCTGGGATTCGCCCGAACGGGTGACGCTGGTGCGGCGCGTGGCGGTGGTGAGGCCGGGGCAGGGGCATGGCCGCCGGCTGCTCGCGGCCGTGGTGGACCGCGCCTTCCGCGAAACGCAGGTCCACCGGCTCCAGATCGGCCTGTTCCCCCACAATCTGCGCGCCCGCCGCGCCTACGAGGCGGTCGGTTTCAAGGCCGAAGGCGTCTCGCGCGGCAGCGCCTTCTTCCATGGCGAGCACCGCGACGAGCTGGTCATGTCGCTGCTCAGGCCCGAATGGGAGGCCGGCGCGGCCGGATAGGGCTCAGTCGAGGTCGAAGCGGGCGATCACCGGCACATGGTCGGATGGCCGCTCCCAGCCGCGCGCCTCGCGCAATATGTCGTAGCCGAGGAAGGAAGGCACGAGATTGGCCGACGACCAGACGTGGTCGAGCCGGCGGCCGCGGTCCGAGGCGGCCCAGTCCTTGGCGCGGTAGCTCCACCAGGTGTAGAGCTTCTGCTCGCGGGGGACGCCGAGCCGCATCAGGTCCTCCCAGGCGCCGGCCTTGCGCATGGCCTCGAAGCTTTCGGTCTCGACCGGGGTGTGGCTGACAACGTTGAGAAGCTGCTTGTGCGACCACACGTCGTGCTCCAGCGGCGCGATGTTGAGGTCGCCGACCAGGATCGAGGCGGACGCCTCGCCCTGATCGGCGCGTATGGTGTTCATCTCCCCGACGAAATCGAGCTTGTGGCGGAATTTCCAGTTGATCTCCGGGTCGGGCTCGTCGCCGCCGGCCGGCACGTAGAAATTGTGCAGGAGGAGGGACTTGCCGCCAGCCGGGAAGCGCACGGACAGATGGCGGCTGTCGTCGATCTCGCAGAAGCGGCGCTTCTCCACCACCTCGAGCGGGCGCCGCGCGACCGTCGCCACGCCGTGATAGCCTTTCTGGCCGTGGAAGGCGACATGCTCGTAACCGAGCTTGCGGAAGGCGGCCGCCGGAAACAGCTCGTCGGGGCATTTCGTTTCCTGCAGGCACAGAATGTCGGGCGCCTGCTCGGCCAGCAGCCGCTCGACCAGCGGCATGCGCAGGCGCACGGAGTTGATGTTCCAGGTGGCGATGGAGAAAGGCATGGAAGGAAAGGTCCGGCGATGAAGTCGTCCGGACCCTGCCAGCACGGGCGGTCAAAGACAAGGCATGGCGGTGGATCGCGGCCGGGCGGGCGCGTGCCCGCGCCGCCTTTCCACAGGCGTCAGCGCTGCTTGGAGTTCAGCTCGCGGTTGGCGGTGTAGTCGATCTTGAAGGTGTCGGCGGCGAAGTTCACGCCTTCCCTGGTGTTGAAGATCATCACCGTCGTGTCCTTGCCCTGCGCGTCGGTGATCGTCCACTGGCGCAATTCGTAGGATTTCGGGTCGAACATCATGGTGATCTTCGAATTGCCGAACACCGACTTGTCGCCGAGCTGGATGGTGGTGAGGTCGTCCTCTTCCTTGACGTTCTTCACCCGGTCGCCGGACAGGTCGATGCGGTCGGCCAGCAGCAGCTTCAGCGGCGTCTTCGACAACGGGTAGAGGTCGGAGGTTTTCAGCTTCTTGTTGAGGATGACCACCGACTGGCCGTCGGCGATGACCTGGAACTTCGACGGACCGTCATAGTTGAAGCGGATCTTGCCCGGCCGCTCCAGGAAGAACTTGCCGCCGGTCTGTTCGCCCCTGGGACCGAACTGCACGAACTCGCCCGTCATCGTCTTCACGGCGGAGAAATGGTCGGCGATCTTCTGCGCCGCGACCGGAACGGCCGCGTCCGCCTCGGCCAGGACGCTCAGGCCCGGCAGCAGGTTCAGCGCCGCCCCGCCGCCCAGCGCAAGGCCGAGCCCCAGGATGCGGCGGCGGGTGGGGGCGATGCTGCGGATGGAGGTGGGAAAGTCGTTGGTCATGCCGTCGTTCTCTTTCGCTGCCTGCGCCCAGGGGCGCCTGTCCTGCCTATCGCCTCCCAGTTGGGCCTAAATTTGGCACTGTCTCAACACGCGGGAGGGGCGTGAGGTTCCTTACAGCTTGTCTTCCTCCGTAGGGACGAGGATCTCGCGCTTGCCGGCATGGTTGGCCGCGCCGACAATGCCTTCCTTCTCCATCCGCTCGATGATGGAGGCGGCGCGGTTGTAGCCGATGCCGAGGCGGCGCTGGATGTAGCTGGTCGAGGCCTTGCCGTCGCGCAGCACCACGGCGACCGCCTGGTCGTAGGGATCGTCCGAATCGTCGAAGTTCCCGCCGCCGCCACCGGAGCCGCCCTTGCCGGCGGGCGCATCGTCGTCCTCGTCTTCGTCCTCGGTGATGGCGTCGAGATATTCCGGCACGCCCTGCAGCTTCAGATGGGCGACGATCTTCTCCACCTCGTCGTCGGAGACGAACGGGCCGTGCACGCGCTGGATGCGGCCGCCGCCGGCCATGTAGAGCATGTCGCCCATGCCCAGAAGCTGCTCGGCGCCCTGCTCGCCCAGGATGGTGCGGCTGTCGATCTTCGACGTCACCTGGAAGGAGATGCGGGTGGGGAAGTTGGCCTTGATGGTGCCGGTGATGACGTCCACCGAAGGCCGCTGGGTGGCCATGATGACATGAATGCCGGCGGCGCGCGCCATCTGCGCCAGGCGCTGCACGGCGCCCTCGATATCCTTGCCGGCCACCATCATCAGGTCGGCCATCTCGTCGATGATGACGACGATATAGGGCATCGGCTCCAGGTCGAGCTCCTCGGTCTCGTAGATCGCCTCGCCGGTCTGGCGGTCGAAGCCGGTCTGCACCGTGCGGCTGATCTGCTCGCCCTTCTTCTGCGCCTGCACGACGCGCGCGTTGAAGCCGTCGATGTTGCGCACGCCGACCTTGGACATCTTGCGGTAGCGGTCCTCCATCTCGCGCACGGTCCATTTGAGCGCGACGA
>ERZ778021.3498-NODE-3498-length-11163-cov-8.389809_pt1 | contig 11163 bp, 9 predicted proteins | sample MGYA00375751_ERZ778021 | MGnify/ENA primary metagenome ERZ778021 (study PRJEB29350, sample SAMN05389814) | bioreactor metagenome | isolation source: Thiocyanate stock bioreactor | place: South Africa: University of Cape Town | collected 2013-08-29 ... | reverse complement strand
TTCAAGGCTTCCAATAGCTTGTCGACAGCCATTTCGGGCGAAGCCGACGATCCCAGAAGCTGTACGAACTTACTCCCAACAATTCCACCGGAGGCATTGCTGCAGGCTGCATCGAAGGTAGCCTTGTTTGAAATGCCGAATCCGATCAACCTCGGGTTACGAAGCTGCATGGAGTTGATGCGACGGAAGTAATCCTGCTTCTGTTCTGTGAAACTCTGCTGGGCACCGGTAGTGGAGGCCGACGATACCATGTAGATAAATCCGTCGGTATGGGCATCAATCAGACGGATACGTTCTTCCGATGTTTCGGGTGTAATCAGCATCACCACCTTCACGTTGTATTTTTCTGCCGTCTCCTTATAGTCCGCCAGGTAATCGGCAAAGGGCAGATCGGGAATAATCACCCCGTCTATTCCGCATTCGGCACACGAACGGCAAAAGTTTTCGAACCCGTACTGCATGATCGGGTTGAGGTACCCCATCAGTATCAGCGGTATATTTACCTCTTCACGAATATCCCGCAACTGGTCGAACAACACCCGCAGCGACATACCGTTGCGCAGGGCACAGGTAGACGACTCCTGAATAACCGGACCGTCGGCCATGGGGTCCGAAAACGGAATCCCGATCTCCACCAGATTGATTCCCTTCTGTTGCAATGCCTTCAAGACACGGGTGGTATCGTTCAGGTTTGGATAACCTGCGGTAAAGTAAACCGACAAAATCGAATTCTGTCTGGTTTTAAATAAAGTCGTTATACGATTCATACGACGTAATTTTTTTATTGATTTTACAAATTCTTTCAGCTTATCAACCTCCTTCATCCCCGGTGTCGTTTCGAAGCCACTGTTCAGGTCAACCCCCACCCAGTAGGGATGGGCAAATTCCGTAAGGTCACCCAGACTGTCGGGATTAATCCCGCCGCTCAGCAAGAAAGGCGTCTCCCCTTTGTAGGCAGATAAAACGGACCAGTCAAAACGCTTGCCCGAACCACCATATCCGGCACATTTGGTATCAAACAGATAGTAGTTGCAGCAGCCTTCGTAGGCAACGGTAGCCTGCAGATCGGCTTCGGTTTCGATGGCGAAAGCCTTGATGACCGGTATCCCCGCCTGACGCAGTTCCCAGCACAGGGCTGGCGACTCGCTGCCATGCAGCTGCACCATATCCAACCCGTATCGCTTTACCGTATTCCACACCTCCGAACCGTCGGCATCCACAAAAACACCCACCTTCTTGATATGTCCCGGCAACGTCTCAGGCACATACTCCGTAAACCGTTTGGAAGCCCCGTAAAAGATGAACCCCATCCAATGAATATCCAGAGCAGACAACCGGCTGATATTATCCGGGTCGCGCATTCCACAAACCTTGATCAACATGGTATAGCCTCTTTAAAATGAGTGAGAGTAAGTCCCGGGTCCGCCTCCTTCATAAACGTCTCCCCAATCAGGAACCCCCGGTACCCTACCTTACGCAGGCGGGCAATCAGCTGCGGATCGGCAATGCCGCTCTCCGAAACCTTCAGCACCTCTTTGGGCAGCAATTCGGCCAGACGGAACGAATTCTCCACGTCCGTATGAAACGACCCCAGGTTCCGGTTATTCACCCCCACCATATCCACGTGCGGATTCAGGTGATCCAGCTCCTGCTGGCTGTGCACCTCCAGCAATACCTCCAGCTGAAGCGAGTGAGCCGTTTCGGCCAGGCTGAGGCACTCCGCAGGTGTAAGGCAGGCGGCAATCAGCAACACCGCATCCGCACCCATCACACGGGCCTGGTATAACTGGTAACTGTTAATAATAAAATCTTTCCGCAGCAAAGGCAGATCCACCACCTTGCGTGCCGTAGCCAGATCCCCCAGCGAACCCCCGAAAAACAGACTGTCGGTCAGCACCGAGCAAGCCGTTGCCCCTGCCAGCTCGTAAGCGGGAAGTATCTCGCGCACGTTGGCTTCCGGATGCAGCCACCCCTTGGAGGGCGACTTCCGTTTAAACTCGGCAATGATACCCGCCTTAGAAGCAGCCAGAGCCGCCCGCATCGAACGAGTGGGCAAGTCAAGGCGCGTACTGCCCATGCTAACCAAAGTCTGCAACGAGATGGCCTCCTCCTGACGGGCCACCTCAATCCGTTTGTTTGCGATAATATCTTGTAAAATATCTTTCATTGTCTTATCAATTAAATACAATAAACAATCCCCTCCAATCAACTGTTCAACGCTACAAACTTTTTAAAAGTAGCCAACGTCTTCCCACTCTCCAGCGATTCGCGGGCAATGGCCAGACACGATTCCACTGACCGTTCCGGCTCGATCACCCGGATGGCAAAGGCCGCGTTAATCAACACACAATCCCGCTGCGCATCCGTACACTGGTTACGCAACACCCGGTCGAACAGCAAAGCAGCCTCTTCCGGCGTCTCCCCCCCGTATAACTCCGTAGGATCGATGCGTTTCAGTCCCAGCATCTCGGGTGTATACACCTTTTCGGTGGTAGCCGTAGCCACTTTGAAGGGAGCCGTAAGCGAAATCTCGTCGTACCCGTCCATACTGTGAACCACCGCAAAATTAGCCAGGCTCTGCTGATAGCTGTAACTATACAACCGCAGCAACGGCAGGTTGTACACACCCAGCAACTGATACGCCGGACGGCACGGATTGATAAGCGGTCCCAGCATATTAAAGAACGTACGCACCCCCAGACTCTTACGTATGGGCGCCACCGCCTTCATGGCCGAACTGAACAGCGGTGCATGCAGGTAAGCCATGTTGCACCCATCCATGGAAGCCCTCAGCTTATCATTATCGGCCGTAAACTTCACCCCGTGCTGCTCAATCACGTTAGACGAACCACTCACCGACGTAGCCCCGTAGTTACCCTGCTTTACCACCGGATAACCCGCACCAGCCACCACAAAGCAGGCCGCAGTCGAAATGTTGAAGGTGTTCTTTCCATCACCACCCGTACCCACGATATCCAGCGGCTTATATTCCGCCAGATCCACCGGCACCCGCATCTCCAGCAAGGCATCGGTAAAGCCCGCCAGCTCCTCCACGGAAATGTTACGCATCAGAAACACCGTGATAAGCGAAGCAATCTGGGTGTCGGTATATTTGCCGGCCACCATATTCTGCAATATCTCGCGTGCCTCCTCCTTGCCAAGATACTGGTGTTCAAACAATCTGTATAATATCTGTTTCATACCCTTATGCATTTAACCAGTTTGCAATCAACTCAATCCCTTTAGGCGTAAGCACCGATTCCGGGTGGAACTGAATGCCCCGCACATCATAGCAGCAATGGCGCAACGCCATAATCTCGCCCGCGTCATCCTGGGCTGTAATCTCCAGGCAGTCGGGAAAGTTCTCACCGCTCACCACCCACGAGTGGTAACGCCCCGCCTCGAAGCTATCGCCCAACCCGTTGAACAGGTAATCGTTTTCCACCACCCTGATTACCGAGCTGATGCCATGATGCACCTCCTTCAGGTTCTCCAGCCGGGCCCCGAAAGCCTCGCCTATGGCCTGTTCGCCCAGACATACGCCCAGGATACTTTTGGTAGGCGCATACCTTTTAATCACATCCAGCAAAATACCCGCTTCAGATGGGATACCCGGTCCCGGCGAGAGTAAAATCTTATCAAAGCGCTCAATCTCGTCCAGTCCGATGCAATCGTTGCGATGCACCTCCACATCCGTAAACCCCAGTTGTTTCACGATATGAAGCAGGTTATAGGTAAACGAATCGTAATTATCCAGTAACAATATCTTTTTCATATACAATCTGATTTTACTATTAATTCTTTAGTGTGGCAGCCAGGTCGATCGCCTTTTTCAACGCCGCCAGCTTACGGTTGGTCTCCTCCAGTTCGCGGGCATCATCACTTTTAGACACAATGCCGGCCCCCGCCTGGTAGTACAACTTATTGCCCCTGCTAACAAAGGAACGGATGGTGATGGCCTGGTTCAGGTCGCCGTTAAACCCTATAAACCCGATACACCCCCCGTAGGCACCCCGGTTATGATGTTCAATCTCGCTGATCAGCTGCATGGCACGCACCTTGGGCGCACCACTCAACGTACCCGCCGGAAAGGTATCGATGTAAGTCTTCACCGGATTACTCTCCGGATTCAACACACCGCTCACCCTCGAAACCAGGTGAATCACATGCGAGTAATACTGAGGCTCCTTGTAAAAATCCACCTTCACATCGTGGGCGTTCCTGCTCAAATCATTACGAGCCAGATCCACCAGCATCACATGCTCTGCATTCTCCTTCGGATCGTTCAGCAACGCCTCCGTAAGCAACTTATCCTGTAACAGGTCGCCCGTACGGAAAGCCGTTCCCGCAATAGGATCGATGCTGGCGCGGCCGTTGCTCACCTTGCAATGCGTTTCGGGCGAGGAGCCGAAGATGCGGAACCCCCCAAAGTCGAAATAAAACAGGTAAGGCGACGGATTGATACTACGTAGCGCACGGTACACCTTGAAATCGTCACCCCTGAAAGCCTGCTTGAACTGACGCGCCAGCACAATCTGGAACACATCCCCCCGCATGCAATGAGCCACCCCCTTGCGCACCATGGCACGGTACTCATCGTCCGTAATGGGACTCGTCTCCTTGCCATCCGGAATAAAATTGTACGACGCATAGTTGCGATTCTCAATCATCGTCTCGATACGCTCCATCTCGCTGGCTTCGCCCTCGCGCAACAGCTCTATCAGGGTAAGTTCGTTCTTGAAATGGTTGAACACTAAAATATATTTATACAAAAGATAATACATATCCGGTGCATCGTTCTGTGCATGGTGACTCTCCATCACCTCTATCTTCTCAAAATAGCGAACCGCATCAAAGGCCGTGTAACCGAACAAACCGCAAACCTCGCTGTTATCGCCCTCCACCTTAAACCGTTTCAGGAAATCGTTCAGTGCATCCGCCACTGTATAGGCATCCGTAACCGGCAGCTCCTCCGTGTGATTATCCGGATAGCGCATGGTACTCATTCCGCTGTTAATGCCTATGCTGGCAATGGGACAGAGGGCGATAAACGAAAGACTGTTCTCGTTGGCATGAAAATCCGAGCTTTCCAGCAAGGCCGACTCAGGATACATATCCCGCACCTTCAGGTAAATGCTCACCGGCGTATGTAAATCGCCCAATATCCTTTTGCTGTGTGTCTTATAACTGTAGTTCATAGAAGTATGCTGTTAAGTGGGTATGTTATTTCATCGAATCAATATAAGTATCCATATCCTTGTCGCCGCGCCCCGAAACCGTAAGCACCACCACATCGGTAGGTTTAAATGAAAGCTTGGGTAAAGCACCCAGGGCATGAGCCGATTCCAGCGCCGGAATAATCCCTTCCAGCCGGGTAAGTTCGAAGGCCGCATCCAGCGCCTCCTGGTCGTCCACCGCCAGAATCAGGGCACGTTTGGTAGCCGAAAGATTGGCATGAAACGGACCGATACCCGGATAATCCAAACCTGCCGATATAGAGTAAGGCTCCTCGATCTGTCCGTCTTCACTCTGCATCACCAGGGTTTTCGCCCCGTGGATGATACCCATCCGTCCCAGCTGGATGGTAGCCGCCGATTCGCCGGAATCAATCCCTTTGCCACCCGCTTCGGCCAGTACGATCTGCACCTCCGGATTATCCACAAAATGATAAATGGTACCCGCCGCATTGCTTCCGCCGCCCACACAGGCAATCAGGTAATCGGGGTTCTCGCGTCCCTCTTTCTCCAGCAACTGCTTTTTAATCTCCTCGCTTATAACAGACTGCAGGCGAGCCACCATATCGGGGTAGGGGTGTGGCCCCACGGTAGAACCGATAATGTAAAACGTATCCGCCGGGTTACAGCACCAGTCGCGTATGGCCTCGTTGGTAGCATCCTTCAGCGTCATGTTGCCCGATGTAACCGGACGAACCTCGGCACCCAACATCTTCATCTTCTGCACATTCACATGCTGGCGCTCCACATCCGTCTTCCCCATGTACACGATACACTTCATATCCATCAGTGCACAAACCGTAGCCGTGGCCACCCCGTGCTGACCTGCACCCGTCTCAGCGATGATGCGCGTTTTGCCCATGTGCCGGGCCAGCAGAATCTGTCCGATGGTATTGTTAATCTTATGTGCACCCGTATGGTTCAGATCCTCGCGCTTCAGGTAGATGCGGCAGCCGTAGCGGGCAGACAGGCGGTTGGCCAGGTAAAGCGGCGACGGCCTCCCCACGTAATCGCGCAACAAGGCATCGAACTCCTGTTTAAAGTCGGCACTCTGCAGCACCTTCAGGTAAGTATTCTTCAAGTCTTCCACACAGCGGTGTAAAATTTCCGGAATGTAAGCTCCTCCAAATTCACCGTAATAACCCTCTTCGTTAACCAGATACGTTTTCATTCTATTTTGTTTTTTATTAAATTCTGCAAATTAAAAAAGGCCTGTCGCAAGAGCGGCAGGCCTTCTAAAATATCTTATACTTTATGGATATACACAGGACTGTTCCTTACGACTTTGTGAGTTGTAAGAAGCGCCACCAATATGTATTAACCATTATAGTTCTCATTTCGTTTGTTGTTATATCGGCAGCAAATGTATATCTTTTCTGATAATCTGCAAATAATTCGTCCTTTTTTTTGTATTTTTTTTCTTCACGGGATGATTTTATCTATAAAATATATGATAAAATTTGGTTTATATTATAAACCACTTTATATTTGTGCCGATTAAAGTATTGCAATACTGTTTATGTGGGTTATAATGGTTTATATTATAAACTAATTTAAAATTTAAAATTAAAGATTATGAAACAGATGATGTGTTTAATGATTATCTCATTCGCTGCTTTCTTGTCAAACTCTAAAGTTTTAGCTCAAACAGAAAGGAGTATTGTTTTTAATGTTACAAATATTCCTACTATAGTTGGAAGAATATTAATCTCTGCAGATAAGGGCGGTTATTATGGTACTACAGATGTAAAAACATCTCAAATGAATATAGAATTAAAAAATATTCCTAATGGAAAATATAAATTTTATGTATTCCATGATGCCAACAACAACTTTAAATTGGACATGGTCGATAATTTACCATCCGAATACTGTGCCACTATTGACGTAGAAGTAGTAGATTCTACAAAAATTCTCACCATTCCTTTGATAAATGTAAAAGAACAGATTGTAAAGAATAACAATAATAAACAATTAAACTAAAACATTATGGTCGATAACAAATTTACTGAGAAAGATAGTATAGATCTAATTTCTCAGATGCTCCAACAAACAAAACAAAATATGAAATTTGGCAGTGGAAATATTCTTTTGTATTATGGATATCCTGCAGTTATTATTGCAATAGTTGTCTTTATCTTATGTCAATTTTCACAGAATGGAATATGGTCTGCGTTGTGGTTCTTAATGTTTGTTCCATCAATTGTTATTCAGATTAAAGAACGTAATAATAAACCGAAAGTCGTTACATACATGGATAAAGCTATAAATAATACATGGCGAATTGTTGGTTCTTTATTTAGTTTAACAGTTGTTGTAATACTTATAATTGGAGCCGTTGTTGGCAAAAGTAATTTTGCTCTGATGCTACCACTCTGTTTATTATACTCGGGAATAGGAATATCAATAACAGGAATTATTACCAATGTTCGTGTGTTGATTTATACGCCTCTAATTGCATTTGTTCTTGCAATTTATATGCTTATTGCTTTAACAGACGGAGATGGAGCAACAGTAATTTGGCACTTATACTTTGGAGTATCTTGTTTGGTGATGATGGTTATACCAGGTCATGTATTAAATAAAAAATCGATGGAAATATGCTCAAAGAACTAAATCCGTTAATACACTCGCAATTAAGATTGGCTGTAATGACTTTATTGTTATCTGTAGAAGAGGCGGATTTTACATATTTGAAAGAAAAAACGGATGCGACAGCAGGGAACTTAAGTGTCCAACTTGATAAACTAAATAATGCCGGATATATACAGGTAAAGAAAGAATTTATAGGAAAAAAGACGCGAACTTCATGTAAAATAACAGAGCTTGGAAAAGAAGCTTTAGAAGAATATATTGAAGCCCTAAAGGATTATTTAAAATTATAAATTAAGCCTCCGACATTTTGTGTTGGAGGCTTAGCTTATTACTTAATTAGGATAATACCCTAAGGGTGTCATTTTGTATAATAAATTTGTTATAATACCCGAAAAGGTGCTTATCTTGAATAATCTTCTGTTAAATATTTATTCTGGTGAAACAGTACTCCTAAAAGTATTAAGAAGGAAAGGTTGAATTCTTCTGCTGAGGCTCTTCTTAATAAGTAAAAACCCCCATCCGTTGCGAAAAGTGGACGGGGGTAATAAAATAGATAACCTAAACCAAATAAATTAATGAATATGAAAGCCTAATTAAAGGCGCCCGGTCGGGGTGTTGTAATTTCTGACATTGTTAGATTTTACCCGACCGGTGCCTTTTTTATTTATACCAGACTACGGGTCTGTTTAGTTGTTTGCTTACTTCGGAGAGTTGGGAGCGGAGCTTCATCAACTCGGTGTTGATTTGCATTCGCTCTGGTCCCTGACCGAAAAGGAAACGTTTGCTTCCAAGCTTTCGCATTTGGTGTTGCAGTTCCTGCTCCTTCGCCATCAGCCGGGGGCGATCGCTTTGCATCGTACTAATAATATCTGCTTCGTCTGCCTCTGGAGATTGAAGTGAATTATCCGATGTAAAATCTGCCAAATCTACTCCGGTGCTTTCCTTTAGCGCTTGCAGGTGTCCAGTAAGTTGGGATTCTGCAACGATGGTGCGGAAGGCGCGTTTTCCTATGCGGCGGAAGAGGGAATCGGGGTCTTCGCCGGGTGGGAGAAGTAACTCGCTGGTCTGCATGCCGTGGCGATGGAGTACGGCGATGGCTGCGGCTGCTATCTCGCGTCCGCGGTCGTCGGCATCCATCAGTACGGCTACGCGTTTGGTGTAACGCTTCAGCAGTTCGGCATGATCGTCGGTAAAGGCGGCGCCGCACTGGGCAACGGTGTTTTTAAAGCCTGCTGCCACCATGGCCAGGGTGTCTTTGTAGCCTTCGGTCAGGAAGGCAAAGGTCTCGGTACGTATGGGTTCCCCAGCCAGATGCAAACCGTACAGGGTGCGGCTTTTGTTGTATAAGTCGCTTGTTTGGCTGTTTACGTATTTAGGGGTGTAACTCCTGTTTTCGTCCGTGATGGTTTGGGTGGTTCGTCCTGCAAAGGCGACCAGCCGGTTGTTTTCGTCGCGGATGGGGAATACAATCCGTCCCCTCATGGCTTTAAATGCGCTGGGCACCGTACTTTTTGCCTGACTAACCTCGAAATCCACATAGGCCTGGGTAATGCCGTCGCAATCGGGGTGGTATTTATTGCCATCCATCCAGCTGTCGTCGTCCAACTTTACCTCATGTATACGGGCCAGGGCGGGATGGTGTCCATACATCGACCGCATGAACTTTACGTTTTCGGCTTCCATGGCTGCCAATTGTGCGGGTGTAGCAGGTGGCTTTTGTGCCCTGGCTTTTTCCCTTCGTGCGACGTGTTGTGGCGGAGGGGTTGATCCGTTGCACCATTCCTGGCGCAACAGATTAACAGCCTCGGCAAAGGTGCACGATTTTATTTTGCTGATAAAGGCGATCACATCACCTCCTTCGTTGCAGGCAAAACATTTAAAGATCTGCTTTCCGGTGTGTACGTGCATGGAGGGGGTGGTGTCGTTGTGGAAGGGGCATAACCCTATCCACTTACCGCCTAATTTGGATTCCAACTCCACGTAGGTGCCTATCACATCTTCGATGTTTAAGGAATCCTTCAGGTTCGTTATCTCTTCTTTGCTGTTACCCATAGTAGCTAGTAATCAGAGATTCTCGTCATATGGGTGTTGTAGCGAAATTTCGTGGTTCCGGTGGCTCCGTTACGGTTCTTCAGGATGTTGATGGTGCCAATACCCACCATAGATTCGCCATCTTCGCCTTTGCCATTGCCCTGCAGCTCGGGGCGGTTGATAAAGTACACCACGTCCGCCGCCTGTTCCAGTACCCCGGAGTCGCGCAGGTCGCTTAGCTTGTGCTTGTAGTTGTCGTTTCGCTTTTCAATCTCGCGGTTCATCTGTGCTATCACCAGTGCCGGAATATTCTCTTCCACGGCTAAATCCTTAATGCGTTTCATGGCATGGCCCAGTGAAGTAGCCAGATTCTCGCCGTGGGCATTTCCCAAATCCAACTGGTTGATATAGTCCAGAATCAAGAAGTCACATTGCTTGCGCTTACGTGCCAGCTTCACCTTGGCACGGATATCTTCGGGTCTTGCCGATGGGATGTAGTCGATGTAGATGGGCAGTTCACGCAGCGTTGTTTCGTTCAGACTTTTGGCTACAGCAATTTCTGTTTCGGTAAGTCCGTGCATACGCAGGTTCTCCGGCGACACATTCGAGAGCGACATGAGGATACGTCCATAAAGCTGTTCCATACTCATCTCCAGAGAGATGATATAGACCGGTATGTTTTGAAGGGCAATCTGAACCGCCATGTGAAGGGAGAGTGCTGTCTTGCCGTGAGAGGTTAGGGCAGAAGCAATGGCAACTTCACCCCTCATAAAGCCACCCATAATGTTATCCATGCCTTTAAGGCCGGTGGAATAACCCACCGAAGTACCGCCGTTTTCCAACAGGCGGGTGTGGCGGGCAACCACCTCCTGACCGATTTCACTAATCTGTCGGGTGCTGGTGCTGTTTACGCCCATGCCGGCAATCTCTTCCAGCTTGGAGTTTGCCAACTGTAAGATTTGCTCTACCGGGATGTCCCTGCTGCCACACTTTCCGGATATCTCCATGGCCAGCAGACGGAGGCTGTTACGCTGGTACTCTTCCACAATCAGGTCGGCATATGTGGTAACGTGTACATCGTCCACTACGGACAATAATCCGTCCCCCACGTAATTTAGACCGTTCATCTCTGCATAAAGCTCGTGATTCAGAGCACGCATTTCGTGTTCCACCAGCGTATAGTCCATGGCTTTTCCGTTGTTGAAAAGCTCGATAATTCCCTTGTATATCAGCGCTAATTCGCGGCTGGTAAGCATTTCTGCTGTAACGCGAGGATAAACCTGACTGCTTTCGGCTACTCCCG
>ERZ778021.3497-NODE-3497-length-11164-cov-47.297507_pt1 | contig 11164 bp, 9 predicted proteins | sample MGYA00375751_ERZ778021 | MGnify/ENA primary metagenome ERZ778021 (study PRJEB29350, sample SAMN05389814) | bioreactor metagenome | isolation source: Thiocyanate stock bioreactor | place: South Africa: University of Cape Town | collected 2013-08-29 ... | reverse complement strand
ACATGATTCGCTCACTGTGGATTGCCAAGACCGGCCTGGATGCGCAGCAGACGCAGATGGACGTGATTTCCAACAACCTCGCCAACGTCAGCACCAGCGGCTTCAAGCGCGCGCGTGCGGTGTTCGAGGACCTGCTGTACCAGACCATCCGCCAGCCCGGCGCGCAGTCGTCCGAGCAGACGCAGCTGCCCTCCGGCCTGCAGATCGGCACCGGCGTGAAGACGGTGGCCACCGAGCGCATCTTCACCCAGGGCAACCTGCAGCAGACCGGCAACGCCAAGGACGTGGCGATCCAGGGCAACGGCTTCTTCCAGGTGCTGATGCCGGACGGCACGACGTCCTACACGCGCGATGGGTCGTTCCAGGCCGATTCCAACGGCCAGCTGGTGACGTCCAGCGGTTATGCGGTGCAGCCGGCCATCACGATTCCGCCGGATACCCAGACACTGACCATCGGGCGCGACGGCACGGTGTCGGTGCAGCAGGCCGGCGCGTCTACGCCGGTGACTGTCGGCACCCTGCAACTGGCGACGTTCGTCAACCCGGCCGGCCTGCAGAGCCTGGGCGAGAATCTTTATGCGGAAACCGCCGCCTCGGGCACGCCGAGCTCCAACGCCCCCGGCAGCAACGGCGCCGGCACGCTCAATCAGGGTTACGTCGAAACCTCGAACGTCAACGTCGTGGAAGAGATGGTCAACATGATCCAGACCCAGCGTGCCTACGAAATCAACAGCAAGGCGATCACGACATCCGACCAGATGCTGCAGCGCCTGACCCAACTCTGAGGTTGGCCATGAAGATGTCGCGTATCGTCGGATGGGCCGGGGTGTTGCTGGGGCTCGCGGGCTGCGGCACCACGCCGTCGTCCATCATCCAGCAGCCCACCACGGCGCGTCCGCAGGCGCTGCCCACCCAGGCGGCCGGCAATGGCGCCATCTACCAGGTCGCTTCCTATACCCCCATGTTCGAAGACCGGCGCGCGCGCCACGTCGGCGACGTGCTGACCATCGTCATCAACGAGAAGACGCAGGCCGGCAAGAAGGCGTCGTCCAACGGGTCGAAGACCGGCGCGGTCGATTCGTCGATCGGCGCCGTCGTCGGGCTGCCGTTCAAGACCTTCCAGGGAACCGGCGTGAAGGCCGATTCGTCGGCTTCATACGACGACAAGTCGGCGATCGATTCCAGCAACCTCTTTTCCGGATACATCAGCGTCACCGTGACCGAGGTGCTGCCGAACGGCAACCTGGTCGTCGCCGGCGAAAAGCAGATCGCGCTCGACAAGAGCACCGAATACGTCCGCCTGTCCGGCGTGGTGCAGCCCGATACCATCCAGGCAGGCAATACCGTGTCGTCGGCCAAGGTGGCGGACGCGCGCATCGAATACCGGTCCAGCGCCAGGTTCGACTCGGCCGAAGTGATGAGCTGGCTGGCGCGCTTTTTCCTCAGTTTCATCCCTTTATGAACGATCTTTTCACCACAGAGACACAGAGGCACAGAGATGATTGAGAAAACGAGGGATTGTCCTTGCGCTTGCAATCGCCTGGCGGGTGACGCAGGAAGAGGAAACCATCCATTGGTTTTCCTCCGTGCCTCGGTGCCTCTGTGGTTCAAGTGGTCGTTGTTACTGGCCGCGCTCGCCCTGAGCGGCGCCGCGCAGGCCGAACGCATCAAGGACATCGCCGCCATCCAGGGGGTGCGCGTCAACCAGCTGGTGGGCTACGGCCTGGTGGTGGGCCTCGACGGCACCGGCGACCAGACCACGCAGACGCCGTTCACCACCCAGAGCATCACCAACATGCTGATGCAGATGGGCGTCAACCTGCCGCCCGGCACCAACATGCAGCTGAAGAACGTGGCGGCGGTGATGGTGACCGCCGACCTGCCGCCGTTCGCGCAGGCCGGACAGGGTATCGACATCACGGTGTCGTCGATGGGCAACGCCAAGAGCCTGCGCGGCGGCACGCTGGTGATGACGCCGCTGAAGGGCGCCGACGGCCAGGTTTACGCGATGGCGCAGGGCAACCTCGTGGTCAGCGGCGCCGGGGCGTCGGCCAACGGCAGCAAGGTGCAGGTCAATCATCTTTCCGTGGGGCGCGTTCCCGGCGGCGCGACCGTCGAACGCAGCGTCGCCACCGTGCTGGGCGCATCCGGCACCATCAACCTGGAACTGATGCAAAGCGATTTCACCACGGCCAGCCGCGTGGTCGATGCGGTGAACGCCCGCTTCGGCAAGGACACCGCGCGCGCGCTGAACGGGCGTGTCATCCAGGTGAAGACGCCGGTGGGCGACGATGCGCGCGTGACCTTCCTGGGCGCGATCGAGAGCCTCGACGTCAATCCGGCCCAGGCCATGGCCAAGGTCATCATCAATGCGCGCACCGGTTCGGTGGTGATGAACCAGGCGGTCATGCTCGATCCCAGCGCGGTATCGCACGGCAACCTGTCGGTGGTCATCAATACCCAGCCGGTCATCAGCCAGCCGGCGCCGTTCTCCAGGGGCGAGACCGTGGTCACCGCGCAGTCGCAGATCGAAATCCGCCAGCAGCCAGGCGAAGTCATGCTGGTGAAGGGCAGCGCATCGCTCGCCGACGTGGTGAAGGCGCTCAATTCCATCGGCGCGACGCCGCAGGATCTGCTGGCGATCCTGCAGGCGCTCAAGGCATCCGGCGCGCTGCATGCGGAGCTGGAGGTGATCTGATGAGCAAAACCGGAAACCGTTTACCACAGAGACACAGAGGCACAGAGATTTCTGGTGTGATGCTTGTGCATGCCGACGACAGAAACAGTTCTCTCTGTGTCTCTGTGCCTCTGTGGTCAATGCTCTGGATCCCCGCATGATCGGCGGCGCCGACCTCACCTCCCGGTTCGCGCTCGACGTCCAGGGCGTCGGCCAGCTCAAGCTGGAGGCGAAGCAGTCTTCGCCCGAGGCGCTGAAGGCGGCGGCGCAGCAGTTCGAGGCGGTGTTCATGAACATGCTGATGAAGAGCATGCGCGAAGCGTCGCCGCAGGACGGCATGTTCGACAGCGAACAGACCCGCATGTACACCGCGATGCTCGACCAGCAGCTGACGCAGAAGCTCGCCAGCCGCGGCATCGGTCTGGCCGACATGATGGTGCGCCAGCTTTCGCGTACCCTGAATGCACCCGGTGCCGACGCTGTTTCACCTGACGGGAGCGCGCCGGCCGGTCTGCCCCTGAATCCTCCGCAAGACGGCATGGAATTGAATGCGCCGCCGATGCGGCTCAACGCGTCGCTTGAGTCACCCGTGTCCGGCACGGCCACGCAAGTGGTCATTCCGGCCGCCGCCCGTAGCGGAGACAGCCCTGCCCACGTCGAGAGCTTTGTCCGGAAACTGCTGCCGCACGCCCAGGCGGCGAGCGCCGGCAGCGGCATTCCCGCCAGCTTCATGATGGGCCAGGCAGCGCTGGAAACCGGCTGGGGCCGCAGCGAAATCCGCGGGGCCGACGGCCAGAACAGCCATAACCTGTTCGGCATCAAGGCGGGCGGGTCGTGGAAAGGCCGTACCGTCGACATCGTCACCACCGAATACGTCAACGGCAAGCCGCAGAAGCAGGTGGACAGCTTCCGTGCCTACGACTCCTACGCCGACGCCTTCCGCGACTACGCCAGCCTGCTGCGCGGCAATGCACGCTACCAGAACGCGATCCTGCCGGGCCAGGATGCCGCCGGCTTCGCCCGGGGCCTGCAGCAGGCGGGATATGCCACCGATCCGGACTACGCCCGCAAGCTGCTGGGCGTGATCCGGATGGTGGAAACGACCTGATTCAAGAAAAGCGCGGATTGGCCGATTCACCTGACACAGCAATCGACATCCCGTATCCCGTCACTTTTTCGACCAGATAAATGGCTACCAGCATTCTCAGTATCGGTCAGAGCGCCATCGCCGCCGCGCAGGCGGGGCTGAACACGACCGGCCATAACATCGCCAACGCGTCGACGCCAGGCTACAGCCGCCAGGTCGTGATACAGGGCGCGGCCCTGCCGCAGAATTTCGGCTTCGGCTTCATGGGGCAGGGTACCCAGGTCTCCACGATCCAGCGCGTATACAACGAATATCTGGGTGTGCAGGTGCAATCCGCGCAGGCCTCTAAAAGCGGGCTCGACAGCTACTACACGCAGATCAAGCAGATCAACAACATGCTGGCCGACCCGACCGCCGGCCTGTCGCCGTCGCTGCAGGATTTTTTCAGCGGCATTCAGACCCTGGCTTCGAATCCATCGAATATTTCCGCGCGTCAGGCCACCCTGTCGTCGGCCGATGCGTTGACCGGGCGCTTCCAGAGCCTGGCCGGGCAACTCAATGAAATCAGCCAGGGCGTCAACAGCCAGATTCAGTCGAGCGTCAACGCCATCAACAGCTATGCCCGGCAGATTGCGCAATTGAACGACTCGATCGGCAAGGTCCAGAGTGCGGCGGGTCAGCCGCCCAACGATCTGCTCGACCAGCGCGACCAGCTGGTCCTGGATCTGAACAAGCAGATCAAGGCAACGGTCGTCAAGCAGGGCGACGGCTCCTACAACGTATTCATCGGCAACGGCCAGCCGCTGGTGGTGGGCACGACGGCTTCAAAACTCGTCAGCATGGCGTCCGCGTCCGATCCCTCGAAAACCGTGGTGGCCTACCAGTCCGGCAACGGCAGCACCGTGCCCCTGAGCGAATCGGGTCTGGCAGGGGGGCAGCTGGGCGGTCTGGTCGAGTTCCGCGGCAAGACGCTGGAGCCGGCGCAGAATGCGCTGGGGCGCGTCGCCATCGGGCTGGCCAGCACCATCAATGCCCAGCACAGTCTCGGTCAGGATCTCAACGGCAATCTGGGCGGCGCCCTGTTCACCCTGGCGTCCCCGGTGGTGTACGCCAATTCGGGCAACGCCAGTTCGGCCAGCGTGACCGCCAGCATCAGCGATGCCGGCGCCCTGACCACCAGCGACTATCGCCTGCAGTACGACGGCAGCCAATACACGCTGACCCGCCTGTCCGACAACACCGCGACGACCTTCGCGCCCGCCGCCCTGCCGCAGACCGTGGATGGCGTCACCATCAACGTATCGACCACGCCCGCCACGGGCGACAGCTTCCTGATCCGTCCGACCGTCAACGGTGCGTCCGGCATCGGCGTGGCGATCAGCGATCCGGCCCTGCTCGCGGCCGCTGCGCCGATCCGTGCCACGGCGGCCAGCGGCAACACCGGTTCGGGCGCCATCGGTGCCGGCAGCGTCAACACGCCGCCCCCGCCCAACGCCAATCTGCAGCAGCCTGTCACGATCACGTTCACGTCGGCCACGACCTACAACGTGACGGGAACGGGGACGGGCAACCCGACGGGCCTGACGTATACCCCCGGCGCAACGATCAGTTACAACGGCTGGAGCACCGCCATCAGCGGCACGCCGGCCGCAGGCGACAGCTTTACCGTGGCGTCCAACACCGGCGGCGTGGGCGACAGCCGCAACGCCCTGCTGCTGGGCGATCTGCAGACCGCCAATACGCTGGGCAACGGCACCACCAGCTACCAGGGCGCGTATTCGCAGTTCGTCAGCCAGATCGGCAACAAGACCCGCGAGCTCGAAGTGACCAGCAGTGCAGCCGGCAATCTGCTTTCACAGACCACGCTGTCGGCGCAGAACGAATCGGGCGTCAACCTCGACGAGGAGGCGGCCAATCTGCTGCGTTATCAACAGGCCTATCAGGCGGCCGGCAAGGTCATGCAGATTGCCAGCCAGTTGTTCGATGTTCTGCTCTCGATTGGACGATAAAGATCATGCGCATCAGCACCCAGACCCTGTTCGACAATGGCGCCGCCCGCATCGCCGATGCGCAGGCGGCGCTGTACAAGACGCAGCAGCAGGTTGCCGCCGATCGCCGCATCCTCTCGCCGTCGGACGATCCGGTCGCGGCGGCGCGCGCGCTCGACGTGACGCAGTCGCAATCGCTCAATACCCAGTACGGCACCAACCGCGGCTATGCGAAGGATTCGCTCGCCGCCGTGGACGGCACCTTGGCGAGCGTGACGGATCTGCTGCAGGAAGTGAAGGCGACGGCCATCTCCGCCGGCAATCCGACCCTGACCGACAGCAATCGGGCTTCCATCGCCACCGCCTTGCAGAGCAGTCTGGACCTGTTGGTGGGCCTGGCGAATACCCGCGACGGGCAGGGGAACTACCTGTTCTCGGGTTTTCAGACCGCGACGCCTCCCTTCGTCCAGACCGCCGCCGGCGTGCAATATCAGGGGGACCAGGGACAGCGCCTGATCCAGGTCGACGCCACGCGCCAGATGGCGGTCAGCAGCCCGGGGCAGGGTGTGTTCCAGGGCGGCGGACAGGATATGTTCAAGACCCTGAATGATCTGATCACCCAGTTGAATACGCCGGGCACGACAGGTTTGAGCACCGCGCTGACCACCGCCAACAGCGATCTGCAGGCGGCCCTGGGCAACGTGTCCACGGTGCGCGCATCGGTCGGCACACGCATGAACGAGCTCGATTCGCTCGACAACGCCGGTTCCAGCAAGAATCTCCAGTACAGCCAGACCCTGTCCGATTTGCAGGATCTCGACTACACCCAGGCACTGACCGACCTGTCGCGTCAGCAAACGACGCTCGAAGCCGCGCAGAAATCGTTCGTGCAGACCTCCAGCCTGTCGCTCTTCAAGTTCCTGTGAGCCGGGCATGCTGTCCTGGAAATCCTGCTCCGATGATCCGATGAATACCCGGATCGTGCACCTGCTGGCGGGGATGTCCCTTCACGGAGACCAGCATCTGGCCGAAGTCGAGCGCGATCTGGTGCAGATGGACGTGCTGCTGAACGAGGCGGTCAAGAAACTGTGCACCAGCTTCATGGCGATTCATCAGGCGATCGACCTGCAGCAGGAGGCCCTCAGGAGCCTGTTGCCGGGCGGAATGCCGGAGGCCGGACAGGCCGCGCGTCTGGATGCACTGCGTGAAGAGATCGGGCGACATGTCGGCGCCGCCGTCACGGGACTTCAGTTCCAGGACATGACCAGCCAGCTCATCGGCCGGATGGTGCAGCACCTGGCGGGCCTGCGGGATGTGTTCGGCGTGCTCGGAACGAGCGAACCGGCCGATCTGCCGGAAAGCGGCAGCGACGAGATGCTGGCCATGCTGAACCGTCTCAGCGACCAGATCGGGGCGCGTGGTGACGAACGGGCGGGTGCCACGGCACGCAGCACGGTCAATCAACGGCATATGGAAAGCGGCGGGATCGAACTGTTTTGAGATCACGGATGGAAATGGCAGGAACAATGATGACGAAAACAATACTTGCGGTGGATGACTCGGGCTCGTTGCGCCAGATGCTCTCCTTCAGCCTGAAAGCGGCCGGATATGGCGTGATCGAAGCCATCGACGGCGAAGACGGCCTGAACAAGGCGAAACGGCAGACCGTCGATCTGGTGCTGACCGATCAGAACATGCCCGGCATGGATGGTCTGAGCCTGATCCGGGCATTACGTGCCATGAAGAATTATCAGAACGTACCGATATTGATGCTGACGACCGAGTCGGGCGACGACATCAAGGCGATGGGCAGGGCGGCGGGCGCCAACGGCTGGCTGGTCAAGCCTTTCGACCCCGCACGTCTGACCGAAGTGGTGAAAAAACTGATCGGCTGAAAATGTGGCGACCGGCTACGCAGCGAAACATGACGGAGTTCAAACATGACCATTGATATGAGCCAGTTCTACCAGGTGTTCTTCGACGAGGCGGATGAGCTGCTCGCCGAAATGGAGAAGCTTCTGCTGGCTCTCGACGTGTCGGCGCCGGACAGCGAGGATCTCAATGCGATCTTCCGCGCCGCGCATTCCATCAAGGGAGGCGCCGCCACCTTCGCGTTCACCGACATCACCGAAGTCACCCACATGCTGGAGTCGCTGCTCGATCGCATCCGCAAGGGCGAAATGGGCTTGACGCCCGAGCACGTGGATGCCTTCCTGGTGGCCAAGGACGTGCTGACCATGCAGATGGATGGCCATCATCACGGTTCGAGCGTCGATCAGGCGGCGGTCGACAGCGTATGCCAGCGGCTGAAGGCCTTGTCGCAAGGAATCGTGGCCGCAGCGCCGACGACCGTGCCGAACCCGCCAGCCGCCGCCGCAATGCCAGAAGCCGCAGCGGCCCCGGTCGTGGATGCGGACGGCAATTGCCGTTTCCGGATCGAATTGCCCGACGTGCCGCAGAAGGACGTCGATGCGCTGGCGGCCGAACTCGGCCTGCTCGGAACGATCGTGCAGGAAACGCTGGACGACAAGCGCGCGGCGTTCATCCTGACCAGCGGCGAGAGCCAGGACAATATCGTCGCCATCTGTTCGTTCGTGCTCGACCCGGACGACCTCAAGATCACCTATGACGCCGCGCCCGCGGCGGCATCCGCCGACACAGTGCCCGGCACGCCCGCCGAAGACCCCGGCTATGGCATCTTCGAACCGGAGAATGGCTCCGCTGCGGCTCCGCAAGTGCCCACCGCGGCGGCTGATGCCGCCGCCGTGCCTGCCGGCGAGGTCAAGAACTACGGCCGTCGTGCCACCGACAGGGAAGGCGGCAGCCAGGAGTCGTCCTCGATCCGCGTCAGCGTGGAGAAGGTCGACCAGCTGATCAATCTGGTCGGCGAACTGGTCATCACCCAGGCCATGATCGAGCAGCGCATTGCCGCGCTCGACCCGCTGCATCACGAGCGGCTGCTCAACAGCGCCGGCCAGCTCGCGCGCAATACGCGGGATCTGCAGGAAGCCGTGATGTCGATCCGCATGATGCCCATGGATTATGTGTTCTCGCGCTTCCCCCGCATGGTGCGCGACCTGGCCGCCAAGCTCGGAAAAAAGGTCGAGTTCGTCACCCGCGGCGCGGCCACCGAGCTCGACAAGGGCCTGATCGAGCGCATCGTCGATCCGCTCACCCATCTGGTTCGCAACAGCGTCGACCATGGGGTCGAGATGCCCGACAGGCGGACGGCAAGCGGCAAGAATGAAACCGGCAAACTGGTCCTGTCGGCCGCGCATCAGGGCGGCAATATCGTGATCGAGGTGAGTGACGACGGCGGCGGCCTGAATCGTGAACGCATCCTCGACAAGGCCAGACAGCAGGGGCTGCCCGTGTCGGACAGCATGCCGGACAGCGACGTCTGGCAACTCATTTTCGCTCCCGGATTCTCCACCGCGGAAGTGGTGACCGACGTCTCCGGCCGCGGCGTCGGCATGGACGTAGTCAAGCGCAACATCACCGCGATGGGCGGGACCGTCGACATCCGCTCGATACCGGGAACCGGCACCACGATCGCCATTTCCCTGCCGCTGACGCTGGCGATTCTCGACGGCATGTCGGTCAGGGTCGGCGAGGAGATCTACATCCTGCCGCTGGGCTACGTCATCGAATCGCTGCAGCCGGCCGCGGTGGATGTCAAGGAAGTCGCCGGTCAGGGCCGGGTGGTCAAGGTCCGCGAGGAATACCTGCCACTGATTCCGCTGCATCAGATCTTCGCGATCGATCCCCAATTCGAGGATCCCTCGCAGGGCATCATCGTCATTCTCGAAACCGAGGGCAAGAAAGCCGCCCTGCTGGTCGACAGCCTGGTCGGCCAGCAGCAGGTGGTGGTCAAGAACCTGGAGACGAATTTCCGCAAGGTGGCCGGTATCTCTGGCGCAACGATTCTCGGCGACGGGGGCGTGTCCCTGATCCTCGATGTATCCGCCTTGTTGCGGTCGAGCCGCCAGCTCGCCGCCGACCCTGTTTTTTTCTGAGATCGTATTGTTAAGGACAAGCGCCATGTCGTATACCACGCAAGCACAGACCAGCATGGAAGCCGCCGGAGACGGTTCCGGCAGCGAGTTTCTGGCCTTCACCCTCGGCCGCGAAGAGTACGGGATCGACATCCTGCGGGTACAGGAGATCCGCGGCTACGAGCCGGTGACCCGGATCGCCAATGCGCCCGACTTCATCAAGGGCGTGGTGAATCTGCGCGGCACCATCGTGCCGATCGTCGACATGCGCATCAAGTTCGACCTGGGCACGCCAACCTACGACCAGTTCACCGTGGTCATCATCCTGAATATCGGCGGGCGGGTCGTCGGCATGGTGGTGGACAGCGTGTCCGACGTGATGACGCTTGCGCCGGAGCAGGTCAAGCCGGCCCCGGAAATCGGGACGGCTTTCGACACGGATTATCTCATCGGCCTCGGCACGCTCGACGAGCGCATGCTGATCCTGGTGGATATCGACAAACTGATGTCCAGCAGCGAGATGGGCCTGATCGACAGGCTGGCAGCCTGATCGATCGTACAACCCCGCATGCGTGGCCAACCAATCGGAGAATCTGGAATGCTCAGGAACCTGACCATCAAATCTCAACTGGTGATCCTTATTTCCTTCATGGCAACGCTGCTGCTCGTGATCGGCGGGATCGGCCTGAACGGCATGGGCAAGGCCGATGAAGGACTGCAAAGGGTCTATGACGACCGGACCGTGCCGCTGATGGATCTGAGCAGTCTCGTCAAGGCGACCGACCGCATCCGAATCAATGCGCTGGTCGCGGCTACGGCGCCCTGGGCGGACGTGGCCATCAAGGCCAATGCGGACACGCTGCGGCTGGACAAGGAAATCGACACACTCTGGGCCCACTACACGCGCACGGCCATGGCCGCGGACGAGAAGGCGCTGGCCGAGCATTTCGAGGCGCAATGGAAAACCTACAAGGCATCGCGCGATGTCACCATGAAGCTGGCGATGGAATCGGACTTCGAGGCATCCAGGGACAACGCTTTCAAGGACGCGGCGCCGAAATTCGAGGCAGTCTATACGTCCCTGTCCAAGCTGATTGAATTGCAGGGCACGGAGGCCAGACATGAGTTCGAGACGTCCAGAAGCCGCTATGAAACCAGCCGGGTCATTGCCATTGCGGCGATTCTATTGGGCCTGGGCCTGGCCGCATGGCTTGGCTTCTTGCTGATCCGTGCCATCACCGGTCCGCTGAACGCCGCGGTCAAGCTTGCACGAAGCGTCGCTGAAGGCGACCTCACGCAACGCGTAGACGTGCATTCGACCAATGAAATCGGCCAGTTGATGCAGGCACTGAGAGAAATGACCGACAACCTGGCCAAGGTAGTCGGCCAGGTTCGCAGCGGCACCGACACGGTTGCC
>ERZ778021.3493-NODE-3493-length-11175-cov-2.404317_pt1 | contig 11175 bp, 10 predicted proteins | sample MGYA00375751_ERZ778021 | MGnify/ENA primary metagenome ERZ778021 (study PRJEB29350, sample SAMN05389814) | bioreactor metagenome | isolation source: Thiocyanate stock bioreactor | place: South Africa: University of Cape Town | collected 2013-08-29 ... | reverse complement strand
AACATATTCATCCAGATGAACAGATTTTATTAAAACAGAATGTGTTGAAGTCACATTTACAACATTTTGCTGGTTTACAACCAGAGCAATGGTTAGATCCAATCCGCTCTGAAAAAATAGATTATCGCCGTCGTGCTCGAGTGGGCGTTCGCTATATTGCGAAACAAAATCGTTTGGTGATGGGCTTTCGTGAGCATCACAGTAATCATTTAACACCGATTCAGCAGTGTCATGTTCTTGATCAGCGTTTGTCCGAAAGTTTGGTAGAGTTGAGAAAACTACTCGAAAGTCTAACAGGCAAAGCCCACATTGGTCATATAGAATTAGCAATGGGTGATACCGAGACAGCGTTATTGATTCGCCACTTGGATGAATTAAATGTGTCGGATGTCAACCAATTACGTCAATTTGCGTTACTAAAGGATTGGCAGTTGTATTTGCAACCTAAGGGCGCAGATAGTTTACATCGTGTTGATGATGCTCAAGCACCTATGCGTTTGCACTACAGTCTGGATGAGTTTGCGGTTAAATTTGCATTTTCACCTTTAGACTTTACTCAAGTAAATAGTGATGTAAATGCAAAGATGATTCACTTGGCATGTGAATTGCTAGATTTACAGAAAGGGGAGAGAGTGCTTGACCTATTTTGTGGACTGGGTAATTTTTCCTTACCTTTAGCACGTTGTGTTGGTGAGACAGGTCAGGTCGTTGGTGTTGAAGCAAGTGATGAGATGGTACAACGGGCAACTGAGAATGCGAAAGCAAATCAATTGTCTCAGGCGGTGTTCTTTTCACAAGATTTAACAAAAGACTTTTCGCATCATTCTTGGGCGAAACAAGGATTTGATGCATTATTAATTGATCCTCCTCGATCAGGTGCGTTTGAGGTTATGCAATATGTACCTAATTTTGGAGCAAAAAGAATCGTTTATGTTTCATGTAATCCATCAACACTGGCAAGGGATGCGGGTGTACTGGCACAATATGGTTATCAACTTAAAAAAGCGGCAGTAATGGATATGTTTACCCATACTGAGCATGTTGAATCAATTGCCTTGTTTGAAAAAATTGAGCAATTTGAAAAGACCCAAGAAATAAACGATTAGAGAATGAGTTACATATCCAGAGGAGAATGGTATGGTCACAGTACGTGAGCAGTTACCTGGACGACTCCATGAGTTGTCAGAGGAAACGACTGTAGAACATGCCGCTGAAGCGCAAAGTGGTCTGGTCTCTTGGCTAGATCGAGTGCGTGATATTTTGGATGGGGCAGAGCTAAAGCAACTTCAAAAAGTTGCAGAGCTGACCTTGGCAAAAGAATTAGAAACCACGGTTCATCATCGTAGCAATACCTTTAGTACAGGTATTGGTATGGCTGATATTTTGGCGCATTTACATGTTGATGAAGACACATTGTCAGCGGCAGTGTTATATCGAAGTGTGCGCGAAGGTTTAATTACTTTAGAGGATATTCAACAACAATTTGGCGAACAGGTGCTTGGTCTTGTACAAGGCACGCTTGCGATGGGTAAGCTCTCTGAATTGATTGAAAAAAATAAACGTTTAGAAGATCATTTTAATAACAATCAGCGTGAGCATTTAAACGGCATTTATAAAATGTTGATTTCAGTGACAGAAGATGTACGCGTCGTTTTGATTAAATTGGCTGAACGTACTTATGCTTTACGTGAATTAGCCACTGCAAGTAAAGAACGTCAAGAACGCGTTGCACGCGAGATTTTAACAATCTATTCACCACTTGCACATCGATTAGGTATTGCACAGCTAAAATGGGAATTAGAAGATCTCGCTTTCCGTTATTTGGCACCTGAGCGTTATAAAGAAATTGCATCGTTGCTGAATGAAAAACGTTTAGAGCGAGAGCAATATATTCAGTTTGTGATTGATAAGCTAAAGACTGAACTGGGTATGCATCATATTCAGGCGGAAATCACTGGACGAGTGAAGCACATTTATTCGATTTATCGAAAAATGAAAAGCAAAAATCTGAGTTTTGATCAGCTTTATGATATTCGTGCAGTGCGAGTATTGGTAAAAAGTGTACCAGACTGTTATCACGCTTTAGGTATTGTGCATCAGTTGTGGCGTCATATCCCGAACCAGTTTGATGACTATGTCACCAATCCAAAAGCCAACGGCTATCGTTCATTACACACAGCAGTGATTGCTGAAAATAAGTCTTTAGAAGTACAAATTCGTACCTTTGAAATGCACAATGAAGCCGAACTGGGCGTTTGTTCGCATTTTAATTATAAAGAAGGTGCAAAAAATACCGATCATTCATTTAATCATCGTCTACATTCTTTACGTGCGGTATTGGAACATTATCAAGAGCGTACCGAAACCACACCACATGGCGAGGATGAAGAGTCAAACGGTATAGATCAAATTCAAGATTTTGAAAATTTTGAAAAAATCTATGTGTTTAGTCGTGATGGTGATATTAAAGAATTGCCACGAGGTTCAACGGTTTTAGATTTTGCTTACCATGTACATACTGAAGTAGGTAATAAGTGTTATGCAGCACGTGTCAATCAACGTTATGTGCCATTAACCTATACGTTGAAGACGGGTGAACAGGTTGAGATTTTAACCAAAAAAGATCGTGAACCAAACCGTGATTGGTTGGTGAACTCTTTAGGTTATATCAAAACTGCTCGTGCGCGTGACAAGTTGCGCCATTGGTTTAGACAACAAGATCGTAGTAAGAATGTTGAGGTGGGGCGTGAGTTACTCAATAAAGAGTTAGCACGCTTAGCAATTCACCCTAAAAGTATCGATCTTAAAGACTATTCATCTCACTTTAATCTGAAATCTGGCGATGATATTTTAGTTGCTTTGGTCAGCGGTGATATCAGTTTGCATGCCTTGATGAATCAAGTGAATCGCCAGATGCACTTGGATCAAGATGAGCCTGAACTGGTCTTAAAACCTGCCTTAAATCCACGTGCCAGCCATACCTTATCTGCGCATGGGATTTTGATTGACGGTTTGGATAATGTTGAATTGCATATTGCGCAGTGTTGTCAACCTGTACATGGTGAGTCGATTGGGGGCTATATCACTTTAAATCGTGGTGTCAGTATCCATAAGGTTGCTTGTCCAGATTATTTGCGTATGACTACACAAGAGCCTGAACGTGCTGTTGAAGCAGATTGGGAAATGCAGCCAACGCGTGGTCAGAGCGTGCAAATTGTGGTTGAAGCCTATGATCGTCGTGGTCTACTTAAAGACCTCACGCAAGTGATTTTCTCAGATCAAATAAACATTCGTCAGGTTAATACGATTTCTGAGGCAGATGGGATTGCCAATATGAAGTTACTGATTGAAGTGAAAGGGTTGGCGCAATTGTCTCGTCTTTTAGCTCGTTTAGAGCAGCAGCCGGGCATTATCAGCGCACGACGATTGGTTCAAGGCAGTTAATTGACATTATCTTTATAAAAAAGAACACTTTAAATTAATTTAAAGTGTTCTTTTTTTGCATCAACAAAAATGTATAAGTTGAATATACACAGGTTATTCGATCACCAACGAATCGGTTTTTCACTCGAACCTGGTGTGAGTTCAGCATCCGAGAGTGGTTCTGAACTCTCGACTTGTGTTGAATTTTGTTGAGAGTAACTGATCGGCATTAAAGACAAGCCATTTAATACATCATTACTTATTTGTTGTGCGAGTAAGTCTGATGAGGTTGTAGATTGTGAATTATGAATAAGCTCTCCTAGAGATTGGCGTTGCTGTTGATTTACAGTTCCTGCAGCAGCAACTTTCCCTGTATTCACCTCAATCACTCGCCAATTTAGACGGATGGCTTGTTGCCCAGCTGGAACAGCGCCATAAAATGAACGACCTTGAGTCGTTTTTGCTTCATTGATCCGTCCAACTAAAATATAGTCAGCACCCACTTTTTACCCAAGTCTTGCCATTTCTGCTGGTGCACCATCCCAACGAAGAAATGCATTTTCAGTTGCCATCTCCTCAATATAGTCACGGCTGACTAAACTGAGCTGGCGTGAGTTTGATAGCTGAGTACCAATTAGATCGGCAACTTCTGTCACAAAGTCATCAGCATCACTGCCATCTGTGAGTTGAGTTTTTGAATAGTTATATTGAAATGGCATAACTGCAATACGGCGTAAGTGTTGATCCGCTACACTTGATTGAAACTTGCTGACATAAGCACGGACTTTCGCGCGATAGTTTTTACCAGAACCAGATACACTCAGCACCTGAAAACGATTAATTGCACTAGTACCTTGTGTTTCAACACTAAAAACAGGAGAGGTTTTTCCTTGGTAGCTCCAATGATTGTTTGTTACGACCATGTTCACTTCTTCAGCGAGATCTGTACGTGAAGTGACACTAGTTCCATTCACAGATTGTGCTGCGATGAGCAAAGCTTCGGCAATTGCTTGTTGTTGCGTAGGGCCACTGCCTGTGGCTTCTTTCATAATTTCTTGTAAAGCAGCATAGGCTGAATGCGTTATTGTGAGGCAGAATAAAGCTGCATAAAGTAAAGATTTCATCATTATCTATCATTCTAACCAAAATACCTGATGACACAGGAATACTGTGTATCAGGTTTAATTTTTAAAGAGTTTATAAACCAAATGTCGAACGTTTCGCGGACTTACGAATTTCTTTTTCACTCGTCCATTCAACAATTCCTGTTTTTAGATTTTGTAATTTAAACGTGAATTTGTAATAAACATCACTCTTACCACCTGAGTTTTTCACGATACTCGATAAATTACCGTTTAACATGTATTCAGCAGCAATTTGCGAACCCGTTTTAACAGCTGTTCGTTTATCTACCATACCACTCTGTTGTTGATACGCCAGTTGATCTGCCATAGCACCAACCGAAGTCATATCTACAAAACGGAATTTTCCAGAATTGATGAGTTTAGTTTGGATCGTATCCGTGATTGATTCAGTATCAATGTGCTCTTGAGTTTTATTTTTAATGCGATCGACGAAGAGCACAGGGCGACGAGACTGAGTCATTTCAATGACAGGTGGAAATGCCAACATGTCATCAACCATTTTTGCAGCGATTTGTTGAAGATCAGTTGATCCAAAATCTTTAGTAAGTGTTTCAGTTGCCTGTGCATCGCCATAAGAGACTGATTGTGATGTGCAACCACTCACAAAAGCGATTGTGCTGATTGTTGTTGCTAAAGCTAAAGTGCGAAGTTTCATATATTTCCCCCTGATCAAGAATTTATTGGTTAATCTTTTTTCATGTAAATAAGTACATCAACACCACTTGGATTGGGTGCGACAGACTGAACAGTTTTTACTTCACGTCCTTGTAATGTGATTGGTTTCCAAGTTGCACCTTCTGGATTGATTTCTGTTCCATTGGCATCAAACCAAACAACTTTGTATTCAAAAGATTGTGCGTAGAACCAACCATTTTTTAAGGCGAGTGATGCTTTTTTAATATCTCCAAGACTGACCATATTGATTCGATTGACACCAATACGGGTTGCGAGAATAGGATTACCTGTCATGGTTCTGACATTGCTTGCACCAGTATTTGGGTCTGTTTGTGTACGCATCGCATTTGGTGCTGTACATGCAGTTAAGCCAATGCTAAAGCTACACAGAATTATGGGTAAAAGGCGTTGTTTCATTATGTTTTACTCAAGTTATTATTTAGCGATACTGAAGCTATCAGCGACAATTTGTTGGTTGGTTTCGATACCATGAATAAAGGTCGTCTGATTAGCTTTCACTTCAATATTGATCGATTGGTTTGCATAGTTGTTTTTAAGTTGAATGGTATGACTACCAACAGGGAGTAAAAGGCGAGTGACTTGTGCATTGCTTGGGAGGGTATTCCATGCACGAACATCTGCTTTTTCTGTGGCAGTGTTATAGACATTGCCTGCAAGTTGTCCAAATACGCCTAAACGATTGCCCAGTTCTTTTTGTACAGCGTATTTCGCTGTAGAACGTGCAATTTGAGTTGTGAGATTAGCGGCAATATTTTCTTTTAGTGTTTTTACAGCCAATGCGCCAATATCAGTAAGTAATGCTGTATTTGCAACGGTTTTCCCATTCACTGCGATATCGACCTGTCTTGGTGTGATATAGGTTGAAGGGTCATAGCTTGCAAATGAGATATTCACTAATCCATTTGGTGTTGGAATTGCCAAGGTCGAAGAAATTTTTTGAGGAACTAATCCTTGCTCCAGGAAAATAACGACAGGATATTGAGCATTTGCTTTGTTTGCACCGTTATCGAGTCGTTTTACATCATTTTTAATAAAATCATTTGGCTGTAGTTCATATGCTTTTTTATAATCAACTAAAGCATCATTTTTTTCACCCAAAGCTTCCCATAATGTTGCCGCCATATAAAATGCATATGCATTTTGATAGGTATTTTTTACTTTACCCGCAATCGTATTTAGTCCAGCTAAAGCTTCATCATATTCAGCTGGAGCAGAATTATCATTTTGAGCTTTGGCTGTTGCTTTTTCTGATTCTTTGCTATGAGCTAATTCAATTTCGCGTTGAATACGTTGCGCTACACGCATTTCAACAGCCGCACCCTCAGTATTATTTAAAGCTAGATAGTTTATCGATTGGTAAACATGTGCTAATACCTGTTCATATTCAGGAATCTTATAAGGTGCTACGCTATCATTACTCACGAGGGAAAGTGCCTTAAAACCTAATTTAGAAGCGCTAATTGTCGCTTTATTATTTTGAGCATCTAACAATTCAAATGCATTTTCAAAAGTTTGCTTACTAGCTTCATATTGTTTGTTTGCTTGTTCTAAACGCGCTTTTTCTAATAGATATAATGCTGCATCATTACTTTTAGCTTTTTTTTCAAATAATTCTTGTGTTGGCGTCGATATCGGTTGAGTCAGTGATGAACGAAAATTTTGAGCCGTGTCCGTATAGTTATCAAATAAACCAGCATGTACTTGGGTTGTTAGACCAGAAATCGACAAACTCATGCAGCTGATGAATAAGAATGAAAGCTTTGGTTTTAATAATAAAGATGACATATATACCCCTATAAAAAATACAAACTGTATTAAAAAATTACGCAAATATACAAAAAGTTCTAAATAATTAACAGGAATTTAAGAAGATATTTAATAAATATTTTTATTTTATAAAGTAAAAGATTTTTTTATTAGTATAAGTTTTTGAAACATAATGTTTATTTTGATTCATTCAAATATTATTTGAATGAATCTTTTAAATTATCTTTTAGATAAAAAAATATTGGTCAATCGATTTAAAAACTGCGGGCTGATGCTCGACAATTGATACATCAATTTAGTTTTAATTCCTATAGGCGTGTGTGTTGGAATCAAGGCGTGATCTTTTTGTTGTGCTAGATGTAATACTTGTTTTGCTACATCAGCGGGGGTTAAATCTACGCCAATATTTTGAATACTGCCCGCATCCATATTCTTCACCATATTGGTTTGTACAAATAAAGGCATTACATCAAGCACACGAATATTATATTTCTGCCACTCGACGTCTAAAGCTTCTGTTAAACCACGAACAGCAAACTTACTTGCTGAATAAGAGGCTAAATCTGCTTGTCCATAAATTGCTGAAGCTGAAGAAAGATTAATTACACGAGCAAAACTGGCTTTTTGTAGGTGAGGTAAGGCAACATGGCAACCATTAAAAACACCTTTTACATTGATGTCGATGGTGCGATGATGAGATTGGATGGGGGTGTTTTCAAATGCACCTGAATATAGGATGCCAGCGTTATTAATTAAAATATTGAGTTCACCCGCCCAATTACTAAAGTCTTGTAAAGCGATTTGCCATTGGCGAAAGTTGCTTACATCGAGATAGCCCGCTTTCGCATTTTCCCCAAGTTCATCGGCTAATTGTCGCGCTTGTTCATCGTTAATATCATATATACCTACTTTATAACCTTGTCGATAAAACATACGTGCGATCTCAGCACCAATCCCTTGTGCGGCCCCACTGATAAATACGCTATGTTGCATTACTTTCCCTTGCTTTATCATATTTCTTTAATCGGCGTATATTACGCATAAGCAGGTTCAGGCTGCAACAATTTGGTGTATTTGGAGAAACTCATGGAAAAGTTATTAGAAATCATGCACGAATTAAGACAAAAGTGTCCATGGGATCAACAACAAACACCAAATAGTTTGACCCGTTATGCGATCGAAGAAGCCTATGAGGTAGAAGCTGCGATTCGAGAGGGTGATCTAAATGAAATTCGTAATGAGTTAGGCGATTTGTTATTGCAGGTCGTGTTCCAATCTCAGATGTATAGTGAACAAGGAGCATTTAACTTTCATGATGTGGTAGATGCGATTAGTGAAAAATTAATTCGTCGTCATCCACATGTATTTCAAGCTGAAAAATATCAAAATTTAGATCCAGAACAAGTTAGTGAATTATGGAAACAAATTAAGCAACAAGAAAAACAAGGTAAGGCTCAATCTCGACTAGATGAAGTGAAACATGCACCAGCATTGGTACAGGCACATGAGATTCAAAAAAAAGCAGCGCAGTTGGGTTTTGATTTTGAAACAGTTGAAGATGCTTATGGAAAGTTAAATGAGGAATTAGAGGAATTACAACAGGCAATAAAAACTCAAAAAACTGATGAAATACAAGAAGAGTTTGGAGATTGTCTATTTTCTTTAATTAACGTAGGACGTAAACTTGGCGTGTCGAGTGAGACTGCATTATTGGCAACGATTCATAAATTTAGAAGCCGATTTGCATATATTGAACAACAAGCACAAAGACAAAATAAAGACTTGCAAGAAATGAGTTTGGCAGAAATGGATGAACTATGGGAGCAAGCAAAACGACACTTAAAACTTCAGGGGAAATCCAATGAATTTGCCGCAACCACGCAGCAAACATAACTTTATTCTGTTTATTTTTATATTTTTAAGCTGCTTTGTTTATGTGAGTGCGCAGCCATTCGATCAATCCTATGAAAAATGGAAAGCTCAACAACAAGCACGTGATCAGCAATTAGCGAAGCAGCCTAACAATAATTATTATTTATCAAGACCTACGCCACAGAAAAGCTCTCAGCAAGTTTCATCCTCTGTCAATATTCAGGCAGATAAGATTAGTTTGAATCAAGCAAATTTACAGCAGTTACAGACTTTAAATGGTGTTGGTGAGAAAAAGGCTCAGGCAATTGTTGAATATCGCCAAAAGAATGGTGGTTTTAAAACGGTGGACGAGTTGGTCAATGTAAAAGGAATTGGTCCAAAATTACTTGAGAAAAATAAAGTACGCTTAGCATTATAGGATAAAAATAAAGATGATATTGCAATTAAAAGATACTGATCTGTTGAAACTTCAACAGAATAAATTGCCCTTTGAGTGTGTTAGAGCTATGATTAGCGACAAATTGTTATTTACGTCCTGACGTAGGAGACAGTGTCTTTTGCAAACTTTGCGTGCGTCAAAATGTGGTTTGTCCACAGCCCAACTCCCTTCTTCAATATTAGATGTAATCGATAGCCTAACGAAAGCGGGCTATGAGGCATATATTGTGGGCGGCGGTGTTCGCGATATGATGTTAGGTCTTAATCCCAAGGATTTTGATGCTGTCACCAATGCAACACCAGCACAAGTGAAAGAAGTTTTTGGTCGACGTTGCCGAATTATTGGTCGACGTTTCGAATTAGCACATGTTTATTCTGGTCGCGAACTGATTGAAGTCGCAACTTTCCGCGCTCCTCCCAAAAAAGCAGTCACCAGTGCTTCTGGTATGATCCTGCGAGATAATAATTGGGGAACAATTGAGCAAGATTTTGCACGTCGAGATTTCTCAATTAATACTTTGTATTATCAACCGCGCCAAGCGATCGTGTTAGATTTTTGTCATGCAGTTGATGATATTAAAACGCGTACTTTGCGTTTTCTAGGTGAGCCTGCACAGCGATTTGAAGAAGATCCTGTTCGGATGTTACGTGCTTTACGTTTTGCTGCGAAACTCAACTTCCAAATTGATCAATCGATTATTGATATTTTTGATGTTGAAATGACGCAACTGTTGCGTGACGTTTCACCTCATCGATTATACGATGAGTCTCAAAAATTATTTACTATGGGACATCTTGCACGCGTTTTGCCGATGCTGATTGAGTTTGGGGTTTGGAAGCAATTATTTGCTGAAATTCCTCCAAATCTAACACCTTTTATCGAACGTGCAGCTAAAAATACTGATCAACGAATTCAAATTGGTAAGACCATTAATCCCGCGTTTTTTTATGCAGTATTGTTGTGGAAGCCTTTCTTAGAACGTTGTGATTTTTATTTAAATAAAGGTGTTGTTCCTGCTGAAGCACGTGCCCAAGCCGGTTTGGATGTATTGAAACGTCAAGCCACACGTACCATTATTCCTCGTTTTGCTGAAACTTTTATTCGTGAAGTATGGGAAATGCAAACCCGTTTGCTCAATCCAAAATCACAGCAAATTGAAGCTTTAGCTGGACATGCACGTTTCCGTGCAGGCTTTGACTTCTTGTTGTTACGTGAGAAATCAGGTGATAGCAGTACCGAAGGTATGGGGATTTGGTGGGAAGCTTACCAAGAAATGTCAATCGATCAGAAAGAAGTCGCAATTCGTCAGTACAACCGTCAACGTAGTAAAACACGTCGTAAGACAGTTGAAGTTGATGAGCCAAAGACCACTGAGATTGAGCCTTTGGTGAATGTCCCTGAGCCGAGAAGCCGCCGTGCCAAGAAAGAACGTGTTAGAGCAGATGAATCAACTAGCCGTTTTATTGAAAAAGCGACTGCCATTTCAGGACAAATCAATGCAGATCATCCGATCCTTAAGCGTAAGCGTGTACAACGTGATCTGAGCCAAGTGGTTTTTGGACCGACGCAATGACTATTCGTACCTATATCGGTTTAGGCAGTAACTTAGGTGATTCACAACAGCTTCTTAGCGAAGCTGTTGTGAAGTTGGCTAGTTTAGGTTCGGTAAAAGTTTCAAGGCTTTATCAAAGTCCACCGATGGGTCCTCAGGACCAGCCAAATTATCTAAATGCCGTTGTTCAATTGGACACGACACTTGAAGCACTTGCCTTATTAGACCAATTACAACAATTTGAGCAAGAGTCTGGGCGTGTCCGTTTACGACGTTGGGGT
>ERZ778021.3492-NODE-3492-length-11185-cov-4.997754_pt1 | contig 11185 bp, 10 predicted proteins | sample MGYA00375751_ERZ778021 | MGnify/ENA primary metagenome ERZ778021 (study PRJEB29350, sample SAMN05389814) | bioreactor metagenome | isolation source: Thiocyanate stock bioreactor | place: South Africa: University of Cape Town | collected 2013-08-29 ... | reverse complement strand
GGTGGAACCCGCCGCTGGCGCTGGCAGCAGACCACCTGGGGCGAGGCCGGGGCCGAGTTCCTCGGCACCTTCGTCCTGATCATGTTCGGCGACGGCTTCGTCGCCACCTGCGTCGCGGGCCTCAGCCAGTCGGGCCGCTCGGGCCTCGCCTTCGGCACCGCCGACTGGATCCTGATCTCCTTCGGCTGGGGCCTCGCGGTCACCTTCGGCGTCTACGTCGCGGGGGGCGTCTCCGGCGCCCACCTCAACCCGGCGGTGACGCTGGCGCAGGCCCTGCGGCGCGGCTTCCCCTGGAAGAAGGTGCCGACCTACGTCTTCGCTCAGGTGGCGGGCGCCTTCGTCGCCGCGGCGGTCGTCTACTTCAACTACCGGTTCGCGATCGGCAGCTTCGAACACGTCGAAGGCATCACCCGCGGCAGCTCCGAATCGGTCGGGACCTACTCGATCTTTGCCACCTTCCCGGCCCAATACTTCACCTCCTGGTTCGGCCCGTTCATGGACCAGGTGATCGGCACGGCGCTGCTCGTCGCCTGCATCTTCGCCGTGATCGACGAGTACAACGCGCCGACCAAGGCCAACATGGCACCGTTCATCATCGGCTTCATCGTCGTCGCGATCGGGATCAGCTTCGGCGTCAACGCGGGATACGCGATCAACCCGGCGCGCGATTTCGGTCCGCGTCTCTTTGCCTGGGTGCAGGGGTGGGGGAAGATCGCCATGCCGGGTGACTACGGGAACGTCAACACCTACTTCTGGATCCCGATCGTCGGGCCGCTGCTCGGCGGGGCGCTCGGGGCCTACATCTACGACCTCTTCATCCGCGGGGTGCTGATTGCGCGCGGGGTGCAGCCCGACCCCGAGATGGTCGAAGAGGCGCAAACCACGATCGAGGAGGACTGACAGATGCGGGAGGAAAACTGATGGCTGAGTACGTCGCGGCGATCGACCAGGGGACCACGTCGAGCCGGCTGATCCTGTTCGACAAGGACGGGCGGATCGAGTGCGTCGATCAGAAAGAGCACGAGCAGATCACGCCGAAAGCGGGGTGGGTCGAGCACGATCCCAAGGAGATCTGGCGGAAAACGCGCGAGGTGATCGGCGGCGCGATGGCGAAGTCCGACGCCGAGGCGGGGGACGTCGCCGCGATCGGGATCACCAACCAGCGCGAGACCACCGTGGTCTGGGACCGGGAGACCGGCGAGCCGGTCTACAACGCGATCGTCTGGCAGGACACGCGGACCGAAGACATCGTCGCCGAGCTGGCCGGGGACGAGGGGGTCGACCGCCTCCGCCAGGACGTCGGCCTGCCGCTCTCGACCTACTTCTCGGGACCGAAGATCAAGTGGATCCTCGACAACGTGGAGGGCGCCCGCACTCGCGCCGAGGCGGGCGAACTGGCCTTCGGCAACATGGACCCCTGGGTGCTCTGGAACCTCACCGGGGGCAGGAACGGCGGCGTCCACGCCACCGACGTCACCAACGCCTCGCGGACGATGCTGATGAGCCTCGAGACGCTCGACTGGCACGAGCCGAGCCTCGAGTTGATGGGGATCCCGAAGTCGATGCTGCCGGAGATCAAAAGCTCGAGCGAGGTCTACGGCGAGGCGCAGGGGACGGCGCTCGGCGGGCAACCGGTGGCCGGGATCCTCGGCGACCAGCAGGCGGCGATGTTCGGCCAGACCTGCTTCGACCGCGGCGACGCGAAGAACACCTACGGGACCGGCTCCTTCCTGCTCGTCAACACCGGCGAGGACATCGTCCACACCGACAAGCTGCTGACCACGGTGGGGGCGAAGCTGGGGCCCGACGGCCCGCCCGTCTACATGCTCGAGGGCTCGATCGCGGTGACCGGGGCGGCGGTGCAGTGGCTGCGCGACCGGCTCGGGATCATCAAGGACGCGCCCGAAGTGGAAAAGCTGGCGAAGTCGGTCGACGACAACGGCGGCGTCTACTTCGTCCCCGCCTTCTCCGGCCTCTTCGCCCCCTACTGGCGCGAAAACGCCCGCGGGGTCATCGTCGGCCTGACCGCCTACGCCAACAAAGGCCACATCGCCCGCGCGACCCTGGAGGCGGCCGCCTGGCAGAGCCGCGAGGTCGTCGACGCCGCCAACGACGTCGCCGACGTCCCCTTCAGCGAGTTGAAAGTCGACGGCGGGATGACCGCCGACGAGTTCCTGATGCAGTTCCAGGCCGACGTCCTCGGCGTCCCCGTGATCCGTCCCGCCGTCACCGAGACGACGGCTCTGGGCGCCGCCTTCGCCGCCGGCCTGGCGACCGAGTTCTGGTCCGGAACCGACGAGCTGCGCGAGCGCTGGGCCGAGGACAAGCGCTGGGAGCCGACGATGGACGAGGACGAGCGCGAGCGCCAGTACGGCCAGTGGAAGAAGGCCGTGGAACGGACCTTCGACTGGGTTGAATAACGCCAGAACTACATTTTTGACCAGCGCGAGCGCGCGTCTGGCCCAGGGGTCTAGGCTTCCCGTCATGGACGACGACTTCCGCCTGCAGATCGACCTTGAAGATGACGGTGTGGCCGGGAAGATGGCCGACCTCCTGCGCTCCGGCGAGCTTGAGCACGACCTCAAGTACGCTGCCGCCAACCAGCTGATCGTCAGCCACGAAGGTGAGGAGATCTTCGTCTACGCGGCCGACCGGGAGCACATCGACGGGGCCCGGACGGTTGTCGAGAAGCTGCTCGCGACGAAGGGCTGGAAGGCGAAGCTCGACGTCCGCCGCTGGCATCCCGAGGCGGAGGAGTGGGAGGACGTGGACAAGGCGCTGCCGACCTCCGACGCCGAGAAGCAGGCCGAGCATGCGCAGCGGATCGCGACCGAGGATGCCGAGACCGCCGCCCACGGGGGTCACGCCGAGTTCGAGGTGCGGATCGAGTTCCCCTCGCACGGCGAGGCGCGCGACTTCGCCAAGAAGCTCGAGGACGAGGGCTTCCAGCCGGTGCGCCGCTGGCGCTACATGGTGGTCGGTGCCGCCGACGAGGACGCCGCCAACGAGCTCGCCGACCGGATCCGCGCCGAGGCGCCCGCCGACAGCAAGGTCACCGCCGAGGGTTCCCTGCGCGCCGCCTGGGACGAGCGCCCGGTGAACCCCTTCTTCTTCCTCGGCGGCCTGGCCGGCTAGGTCGGGCCCGCCAGGTGCCGGCGGATCGAGTCGATCACCGCCGCCGGCTCTCGTTCGAGCCGTCGCCGGGCGCTCAGCCGCGGCGCTCTGAGATCGAGCCGACGACCACGCGGTCGCGGCCCTGGCCCTTCGCCCGGTACATCGCCCGGTCGACGGCGCGGAAGCAGGTCTCGGCTTCGGGGACGTCGCCCTGCAGCCGGCAGAGGCCGACGCTGGCGGTGCAGACCCGCTCGGGGTCGGCGCCGGTGATCGCGATCCGCAGCTCTTCGGCGACCGTTCGCGCCTGCGCCAGGTCGATGTCGCGGAGGATCACCGCGAACTCGTCGCCGCCGATCCGGGCGGCCACGTCGGGCTCGTGGATCCGCTCGTCGAGGCAGCGGCCGACCAGCCGGATCAGCCGGTCGCCGGCGACGTGGCCGTCGGAGTCGTTGACGTTCTTGAAGCGGTCGAGGTCGAGCAGCAGCAGCGCCGCGCTCTCGCCGTCGTCGCGGCAGCGGGCGATCTGCCGTTTCAGCTCCTCCTCGAAGCGGCGCCGGTTGTAGAGCGAGGTGATCGGGTCGCGGTTGGCGAGTTCGTAGGTGTGCGCCTCGAGCCGCTTGCGCGCCGAGATGTCCTGTACCTGGGAGATGAAGTGGCGCGGCGTGCCGTCGTCCTCGCGCACGACCGCGACCGCCAGCAGCACCCAGATCAAGTGCCCTTCCTTGGTGAAGTAGCGCTTCTCCATCTCGTAGGTGTCGAGCTCCCCGGAGAGCAGGCCGTCGACCTGGACCAGGTCGGCGTCGAGGTCGTCGGGGTGGGTGATCTCCTGGAAGGTCATGTGCTTCAGTTCGTCGACCGAGTAGCCGACGATCTCGCCGAGCTGCTGGTTGACGTGGAGGAAGCGGCCGTCGACGCCGACGATCGCCACCCCGTGCGGGGCGGCGTGGAAGGCGGCCTCGAAATCGCGCTGCAGGCGGGCGGCGCGCCGTTCGGCCTCGCGCCGCTCGGTGAGGTCGTCGTACCAGGCGATCCGGTACTGGACCTCGCCCTTCTCGTCGCGCGCCGCCATCGCCTCGGCGCGGACCGGGAATACGCTGCCGTCGAGCCGCACGTGCTCGGAGTCGTAGGGGACGAATGTGTTCTTGTCGACGGTCCCGGTGACGTCGGGGATCCGCTCGGCCCACTCCGCGGTGAAGAGGGTGCGCAGCGGTTTGCCGACGAAGTCGCCGACGGTGCCGCCGTGCATCTCCGCCAGCGCCGGGTTCAGCGAGACGATCGTGCCGCTCTTCGCGTCGACCACGGTGATCCCGCGGCTGGTCCGTTTGAAGCAGATCTCCCACATCCGCCGCAGGGCGTCGCCGGCGATCTCGTCGCCGGCGTTGCGCCCGATCACCACCATCTCGACGATCTCGCCCGCCTCGTTGCGGACCGGGCGGGCCACCGTCTCGCACTCGATGTAATTGCCGTCTTTGCAGCGGAAGCGGTAGCGGACGGCGATCCGGTCGCTCCCTTTCTGCAGCATCGCCGCGTAGGTGCCGCGGACGTCGTCGACGTCGTCGGGGTGGATGAAGTCGAGGCTGGACCGCCCGACCAGCTCCTCCGGCTCATAACCGGTCAACCGCTGTGAGTTTGCCGATACGTAGGTGTACCGACCGTCCGGCGCGTGCCGCGAGGCCAGCTCGGCGAGCGTGTCGGCTAGTAGCTCAAAGCCGTCGAGATGGGTGGACGAGCTGGGCATGTCCGTGTATCGGTTGCCTTGCTGTGGGGGTTTAGGGCGGGGGCGCGGGTTTTATCGCTTTTTTCAGGCTGACCGCAAGCTTCCGTTCATCTTGAGATGAATTGGAGACCGCCCGAACGCGGGTCGGGTTCGATTCAGGCGGTCGGACCGAGCCAGGCAACGTGCAGCGCAGTACGGCCGTGTTCAGCAGTCAGGCGAGCGTCGGCGCCCCAGATCCGGGACAGCCGGCCGGGCGTCAGGACCTCGTTCGGCAGCCCGGTCGCCTCGGTGCGGCCCTCGTGGACGACGACGACCCGGTCGGCCACCGCCGCGGCCAACGCCAGGTCGTGGACGACGACCAGCGCCCCGAGCCCCTCGTCGGCAAGCTTGCGCAGCAGGCCGGCGACGTCGATCGCGGCGCCGAGGTCGAGCTGCGAGGTCGGCTCGTCGGCGATCAGCACCGGCGCCTCCTGGGCCAGCCCGATCGCGATCTGGACCCGCTGCAGCTCGCCGCCGGAGAGCGTCGTGAGGGCGCGGTCGGCGAAGTGGGAGACGCCCGCCCGGGCCAGCGCCGCGTCGACCCCGGCGCGGTCGGCGCCGGTCATCCGGCCGAGCGGGCGGAGCAGCGCCGAACGGCCGATCGTCACCGCTTCCTGCACCGTGACCCCGGCCGGGACCGGCATCCGCTGGGGGACGAAGGCGCGCACCTTGGCGAGCTCGCGGCCGCGCATCTTGGCCAGCTCGCGGCCGGACCAGCTGACCGCGCCGGCGCTCGGGCGGTGGAGGCCGGAGACGGCGCGCACGAGGGTCGACTTGCCCGCTCCGTTGGGCCCGACGATCGCGACCAGCTCCCCCGCCCGCAGGTCGAGGTCGCCGCCGCGCAGGATCTGGATCCCGTCGATGGTCACCTCGACCCCGCGCGCCTCGAGCAGCATCTCGCCCGCCGCTGCCATCAGACCGCTTTGCGGAGCAGCCAGAGGAAGACGGGGACGCCGAGGATCACCATGAAGGGGCCGACCGGGAGTTCGATCGGGGCGCGCACGGTGCGGGCGAGGGTGTCGGCGGCGGCGAGCAGGGCGGCCCCGCCGACCGCCGAGGCGGGGATGACGAAGGCCTGGCTCGAGGTGCCGCCCGCCATCCGCACCACGTGCGGGACGACCAGGCCGAGGAAGCCGAGCAGGCCGGCGACCGCCGCCGCCGCGGCGGCGAGCAGCGCCGCCGAGAAGCCGGCGGCGAGCCGGATCAGCTGCGGCCGGGAGCCGAGCGAGGCGGCGACGTCGTCCCCCAGCGCCAGCCGGTCGAGCGGCCGGATCAGGAAGATCGCGATGAGGCCGCCGGCGAGGAAGTAGGGCCAGGTGTAGCGCAGCCCCTCCCAGCCCGCGTTGGTCAGGCCGCCGGCGATGAAGAAGAGCGCCGAGGGGGCGCGTTCGGGGAAGGAGGCGAGCAGGCCGGTGGTGGCGGCGGTGAAGAGCGAGAGCATCGCGATCCCGGCGAGGATGATCTTCCCGGTGCTGCCGCGGTTGCGCCCGCTCCAGGCGAAGCCGAAGACGAGCGCCGCGGCGAGCAGGCCGAAGAAGAGCGCCGCTGCCGGGACCAGGGCGATCGAGGCGGGGAAGGCGATCAGGATCAGGATCGCCCCGAACCCGGCGCCGCCGGTCACCCCGATCACGTCGGGCGAGGCGAGCGGGTTGGCGAGCGCCCCCTGCAGCACCGCGCCGGCGGTGCCGAGCGCCGCGCCGACGATCAGCGCTTCGACCGTGCGCGGCAGGCGCAGGGTCTCGACGATCTGGTGGTTGGGGCCTTCGCCGCCCTTGCCGAGCAGGATTTCGAGCACTTCGGCGATCGGCAGCTTCACCGCGCCGAGCGCCAGGGAGGCGCCGGCCGCGGCGAGCATTGCCGCGACCAGCACCGCGAAGACCGCGGTCCGCCTTGCCACCTCAGTTGTGGAGGTAGCTCTCGCGCACCCTGGTGATCGTGCGGGCGATGTCGGTGCCCGCCTGCAACAGCGAGTTGTCGACCGAGACGTAGATGTGCCCGTTCTTGGCCGCCTTGGTGGAGGACCAGGCCGGGTCGTTCTTCAGGTACTTGGTCAGCGCCGGGATGTCCTCCGGGTCGGCGTGCGGGACGGCGATGATCACGTCCGGGTTTTCCGCCAGCACGACTTCGTCGGAGATCCGCTGGAAGCCGGAGTTGGAGGTGACGCCGCCGGTCGCCAGTTCGCCGCCCGCGGCGCGGACGATGCTGCCGCCCCAGCTGTTGGGGAGGAAGACGAAGGGAGCGTGGCCGACGCCGAGGATCAGCATCACCTTCGGGTGGCGGGTGACGCCCGACTCGGCGCCCGCGATCCGCGCCCGCATCCGTTTCAGCAGTTCGCGCGCGTAGTGCTTGCGTCCCACCGTTTCACCGATCTTGTAGGTGTCGGCGAGGGCACCGGAGATCGAGCGGGGATCGCGCACTTCGACCCGCATGCCGAGCTGTTCCATCGCCTCGTTGCCCTTCGCCCAGGTCTGCGAGGAGAGGACGAGGCTCGGGCGCAGGGAGGTCAGCTGCTCGAGGTTCGGGCCCATCGGGTGCGAGAGCTTCAGGATCGGGACGCTGCGCAGTTTGGGTGAGAGCCGTTCGCGCCCGCCCAGCGTCTGCCCGACCGCGATCGGGGTGACGCCGAGCTTGGCCAGCGTGTTGGCGGCGAAGGGGGTAAGGGCGACGATGCGTTGGTTGCGCTTCTGGGCGCCCGCGGCGGGCGCGAGGAAGGCGACCAGCAGGGCCAGCAGCGCGAACCCGACGACCAGGGCCGGGAGGCGCCGGCGGATCACGCGGGCACCCGCGAGTCGATCACCGCGTAGGTGCGCACCTCGGACCCTTCAGCCAGTTCGCCCTCGGCGTGACGGTGGCTTTTCTTGAACAGGTCGCCGTCGCGCCAGGCCTCGTATGAGGCGGCGTCGTTCCAACGCGAGAGGACCACGTACTCGTCGCTCTCATCGCGCCGGAGGAGCTCGAAACCGGCGAATCCATCGGCTTTGTGCACGTGGCTGTCCCGGCCGAGGAAGGCGCGCTCGAATGCCTCGCGGCGCTCCTCCTTGACGTGCACGACGTTCATCACGACCAGCAACTGAGTTCCTTTCGGTTAGAAATTAGGGCGTCCTAATTAGGCTAACCTAATCCGTGCTAGGGTGCCGGCCCGCCGCTCCGTCTCGCAAGGCGGCGCAAGCCTCAGAACGAAAGGAAGCGCATGCGTAGTGCCCGAATCCGATCCCTCTCGATCGCTGTCCTGATGGCGGCGATCGCCCTACTTGCGAGTGCCGTGTCGGCGTCCGCCGCGACCATCCCGATCACCGGCGGGGAGGTCGACTGGGGGATCAAGCAGTCGTTCCGTGAATACGTCAAAGGCCCGATCGCGAAAGGCCAGATCGAAGTCTCCGGCGGGGCTACGGAAGCTGCCGACGGAACCTACAAATTCCCGGTCGGCTCGGGTACCTACGACCTCACCACCCACCAGGTGGAAGTGCAGGGCGTCGGCACTGTGCACTTCACCGGCCACGACATGGGCGCCGGACCGTTGCTCGACGTGACCTTCACCAACCCACGGGTGGTGGTCGGCAAAACCAGTGTCGTCTACGCCGACGTGGTCAGCAAGACGTTCCCCGGCGGCGAAGTCAAAAGCTATCCCAACGCCGAATTCGCACTCGTCGACGCCAGCACGGCCAAACCCATCTTCGAAGGCGAAGCGGTCACCTTGAAATCGATGCCGACCGAACTGACCACGGCAGGGTCGGAAGCGTTCAGTGGCTTCATCCCCCCGGGCGAAGAACTGGATCCGCTCTCGCTGACGGCGTCCTACGCGCCGCTGGTGCAGCCGGAAGAACCGAAGAAGGAAGAGCCGCAGTCGGACCAGCCGAAGACGGACACGCCGACGACGCCGGCCCCGACCGTGGCGACCCCGAAGCTGAAGTCGGCCGGCGGCACCTCGCAGCTCGGCAGTGGCGGCTCGGCCACGGTGGCGACGGTCGCCTGCCAGTCGTCCCTGCCCTGCCAGCTGACCGCGCCGAAAAGCGTGAAGTTCAAGCTCGGCGGCAAGTCGTTTGCCGCCAAGGTCGTGGCGCCGAAGTGGATCCTCGCCGGCAAGCGCGGCAAGGTGGCGGTGAAGGTGCCGAAGCCCGCGCTCGAGCAGCTCGGCGGCGGCAAGCTGAAGATCAGGCTGAAGCTGGTGCTCGGGACGGGCACCGACGCGCAGACCAAGGTCGTCAAAGTGACCCTGAAGGGCAAGGGCTGAGATGACGCGGGTCGCGCGGCATGGGTTGGCGGTGGTCCTGACGGTGGTCGGGGTGGCGCTTCTGGGCGCCGTCCCGGCCGGCGCCAAGGTGAAGAGCGTCGCCGGCAACGGCGTCGTCAAGGTGGGCGAGGTCCCCTGCGGGGCGGCCCCCTGCACCTTGCGCGCGCCGTCCCGGGTGCGGGTATCGATCGGCGGCCAGGCCTTCCGGGCCAAGGTCGTCCTCCCGCGCCGCGTCGCCGCCCATGCCGTCGCGACCGTCCGCGTCAAGCTCGGCGCCCAGGCGCTGAAGAAGCTCGCCGGGGCGACCGCCCAGGTGAAGGTGCGGGTCGTCGTCCGCGCCGGCGGGGCGAAGCAGGTGCGCGCCGTGCGGTCGAAGATCAGCCGCCCGGGGAGCACCGAAAGCTCCACCGGCGGGAGCGGCGGCGGGGGCGGGACGCCGCCGGTGCTGGCGCGGCCTGCGACCGCGGTCACGGTGAGCGCGGTGACGCTCTCCTGGATGCCGCGTGACTCCTGGGTCCGCTACGTCTCCTCCGGCACCGCGGCCAACGACGGCGTCGTCGCCGGGGCCGGTGCGACCGGCGTCGCCTCGATGACCTCGCCCTGCCCCGACCGTCCGGCCGAAGCGGGCATCGCGCTCAACTACACGATCAATTTCGGTGCCAAGGAAAGCTGGTACGACCCGCTCAGCGGCGAGGCCGGCATCTACGGCAGCGGCAACGTCGCCTTCCGCTACACCGCCCACACGATCAACCTGACCGCCGCCGAACCGGAGATCGAGATCAACGGCTCCTCCTCGCGGGCGATCTTCCGCTTCAACGGCAGCGGCGGGACGCCTTACCCGAACCAGCGGGTGGCGCTGGAGACGCTGGAAACGGCGGGGCGGCCGACCGTCTCGAACGAAGGCAAGACGCTCACCTACAACCTGATGCGCGGGCGCCTCACCAGCGACGGCGAAAAGGTCTTCGCCGGCTTCTACACGGCGCCCAGCGACAATGAATTCGGGTGCGTCTCGGCATCCTTCACGCTGCCATGAACCACGAGGAGACGGAAAAGGAGATGCGCGAGCATCCCCACGCGCCCGCCAACCCCGACGACCCGGTCAGCCACGGGGCCGCCCGGGCGATCGCCCACCTGAACGCCGACCACGAGGACTCGCTGCTCGACATGGCCCGTGCCCTGGCCGGCTGCGACGAGGCGACTGCGGCCCGCTGCCTCGACGCCGACCGCGTCGGCCTCACCCTCCTTGCCGCCACCCCGAAGGGCGAGCTCACCCTCCGCGTCCCCTACGACGAGCCGATCGACGACGCCGAAGGCCTGCGCAAGGCAACCGTGGTCCTGGCCCGCCGCGCCCGCGGGATCCTCACCGAGTAGCAGACGTCCGCTCCCCTCGGACCTGACCCACCGCTCAAAATTCTGTGTGTTTAGTTTTGGTTCCACAGCAACTGAAACTCGACACACACATTCTTGAGCGATCGGATGCGCGCTGGAATGGGGTCGGGGAGGGAAGTTCGGTACCGTGGAGAAGTCGGGTTGGCCCCACGGCCGCCCGAGAGAACCCGTTTCCTCCACGTGCACAGGCACTTCCGGGGCTGCTGGATCTCCCCGAAGAAGTCCAATTCAAGGAGCACTGACATAGCTACGTTCGCCGACCTCGGCACCTCCAGGTCGGTGGTGGACGCGCTGCGCGCGCGGTCGATCACCGAGCCGTTCCCCGTACAAGAGATGGTCATCAGCGATGCGCTCGATGGCCACGATCTGCTCGTCCAGTCGCCGACCGGCTCGGGCAAGACGCTCGCCTTCGGCGTGCCGCTCGTCGATGTCCTCGAGCCCGGCGCCTGGGGCCCGCAGGCGCTGATCCTGGCGCCGACGCGCGAGCTCGCCTCGCAGATCGTCGACGAGCTCGAAGTCCTCGCCAAGGCACAGGGGCTGCGCGTCGCCGCGGTCTACGGCGGCGTCGGCTTCGGTCCTCAGATCGCCGCCGCGAAGAAGGCGGACATCCTCGTCGCCACCCCCGGCCGACTCGAGGACCTGATCGCCCGCGGCGCCGTCGCCCTCGACCAGGTCCAGGTGCTCGTCCTCGACGA
>ERZ778021.3491-NODE-3491-length-11186-cov-3.178960_pt1 | contig 11186 bp, 10 predicted proteins | sample MGYA00375751_ERZ778021 | MGnify/ENA primary metagenome ERZ778021 (study PRJEB29350, sample SAMN05389814) | bioreactor metagenome | isolation source: Thiocyanate stock bioreactor | place: South Africa: University of Cape Town | collected 2013-08-29 ... | reverse complement strand
GTGTAATAGGCCAGCGTGCCAAGGGCCGTCAGCACCGCCATGACCGACAGCTGGCGCCGCTGGATCACCCGGTTCTCCAGATAGAACCGCCGGGCCAGTGTCAGATATCTGTCGCGCAGCCAAGGGCTTAGGCCGAATATCTTGACCTCTTTCGCGGTTTCGGCCGTGGCCGCGATCATGCGCAGGTAATCGCGTTCGCGCCGGTCGGCGGCGCGGGCGTGGTTCAGCGCATAGGTGCGGGCGTTGAAATGCATCTCTCCCATCAGGGACGGGATCAGCGCCAGCGCCAGCAGCACCACCAGCCAGGGGTTGTAGACCACCAGACCCACGCCAAAGCTGAGGACCGTGACGGTATCCTGCATCTGCTGCATCAGTTGGTTCAGCAGCGGGATGCGCCCCATCGTCTGGCGCCGCGCGCGGTCCAGACGGTCCTGAAAGCTGGCATCCTCGAACGAGGCCAGATCCAGACCCGCCGCATGGTCCATCAACCGGATCGAGATGTCGATCACCAGCTTTTCCTGCAGCAGCGCATCGACATAGGCGACAAGACGGCCCAGCACGTCCTGCGCTACGGCCAGGCCCAGCTCCACCGCGACCAGCACCATCAGCGGGTCGGCTAGCCCGCTGGACCACCAGCCCGACAGCGTGTCGGGGCCGCCCGAGGCCGACAGGGCCACGACCTGGTCGATGATCAACTTGCCGACCCACAGCATCGCCACCGGCACCAGCGCCCGGATCAGGCGCAGCGCGATCATCGCCATGGTCAGCGCGGGGCTGGCCCGCCAGACCATGACCAGAAACGGGGGGATGTTCTTCAGCGCCGCCCAACGCGCCGCGTAGTCAGGCGTGGCGGGGGCGTCGGGCGGCATCTCAGGCGGCCTCGGTGCGGCGGGCGTGGGCTATTTCCGCGTCCGTCAGGGGGCCGGGGAAATGGCAGGCGACCTGATGATCGCCCACCGTCAGCACCGGCACCGATGCCGCGCATTCCGCCCGCGCGCGGGGGCATCGCGTGCGGAACACGCAGCCCGAAGGCGGGTTCATGGGCGAGGGCAGGTCCCCCGCCAGCGGCACGATGGTCTTGGCGGTCTCGATCGTGGGGTCGGGGACCGGTACGGCGGACAGCAGCGCCTGCGTATAGGGGTGCTGGGGGTTTGAATACAGCGCCTGGACCGGCCCCGTCTCCATCACCTTGCCCAGATAGAGGACCATCACCCGGTCGCTGATATGTTTCACCACCGACAGGTCATGGGCGATGAAGATCAGCGCCAGCCCCAGATCCTTTTGCAGGCGGATCAGCAGGTTGATCACCTGCGCCTGGATCGACACGTCCAGAGCGGAGACGGGTTCGTCGCAGATGATCAGCTTGGGCTCCACGATCAGGGCGCGGGCGATGCCGATGCGCTGGCACTGACCGCCGCTGAATTCATGGGGATAGCGGTTGATCTGGTTGGGCAGCAGGCCGACCTTGTCCATCATCGCCTTGACCCGGTCGCGCACCTGGGCGCGGGGCAGGTCGGGGCGATGGGTGGTCAGGGGTTCGGCGATGATCTGGCCCACGGTCATGCGCGGGTTCAGGCTGGCCAGCGGGTCCTGGAACACCATCTGGATGTCCTGGCGATAGGCCAACATTTGCCGCGGCGTCAGCGCCAGCAGGTCCTTGCCGTCGATCCATTCCGCCTGTCCGGTGGCCGGGACCAGCCCGATCAGCGCGCGGGCCAGCGTCGACTTTCCGCAGCCGGATTCGCCCACCACGCCCAGGGTTTCCCCCGGCGCCAGGGCGAAATCGACACCGTTGACGGCCCGCAGGGGCTGGGGCGCGGCCCAAGGCATCGCGCCCTCGCGCCGGAGCTGAAAGGTCACGCGCAGGTCGCGCACACTCAGAAGATCACTCATGGCTTGGCCTCCGATCCGGGGGTCTGGGTGGCGCCGGCCGCACCGGCACCGGCGACGGCGCCCTTGGGCAGGGTGTCGTCGTGGGGCAGCGCCTCGCCCGCGGCCACCAGATCGGGCTGCGGGTCGGCGCGCATGTGGCGGGCCGCGACCTCGGCCACGGGGGCGTGACAGGCGCGGGCGCGGCCGGGGGCGAATGCCTCCAGCGGGGGATCGATGCTGGCGCAACCCTCTCGGCGATAGGGGCAGCGCGGCTCGAACGCGCAGCCCGAGGGCGGGCGGCTCATGTTCGGGGGCTGGCCGGGGATGGCGCGCAGCTCCTCATCGTCCTGATCGACGCGCGGAATCGCGTCCAGCAGACCCTGCGTATAGGGATGCGTGGGGTCGGCAAAGATCGGGCGCACCGGGCCGGTTTCCCGGATGCGGCCGCCATACATCACCGCGACGCGTTCGCAGGACCCCGCGACGACACCCAGGTCATGGGTGATCAGGATCATCGCCATGCCGAAATCGCGCTGTAAGTCCGACAGCAGCGCCATGATCTGCGCCTGGACCGTCACGTCCAGCGCGGTCGTCGGCTCATCCGCGATCAGCAGCTTGGGGCGGCACAGCAGCGCCATGGCGATCATCACCCGCTGCCGCATGCCGCCCGAAAATTCATGCGGGAACAGGCGGATGCGCCCCTTGGCATCGGGGATGCGGACGGCATCCAGCATGCGCACGGATTCCGTCACGGCGTCCCCGTTTGCAGGGTCAGGACCTCGGCCATCTGGTCGGCCACCCGCATATATGGGTTCAGCGACGTCATCGGGTCCTGAAAGATCATCGCGATCTGTTCGGCCCGGATGCGGTTCAGCACCTTGACGGGGGCGTTCAGGATCTCTTGCCCGTCGAACATCACGCTGCCACTGGCGCGGCCGTTGCGCGCCAGCAGGCCCATGATGGCGAAGGACAGCTGCGACTTGCCGCTGCCGGATTCGCCGACGATGCCCAAGGTCTCGCCCGCGGCGACGGACAGGTTGACGTCGTTGACGGCGCGCACCTCGGCGTCGTTGGTCTGAAAGCGGACCGACAGGTCGGTCAGGGTCAGAAGGGTCATCCTACCGCTCCTTGGGGTCGAGGGCGTCGCGCAGGCCGTCGCCCACGAAGAAGAAGCCGAACAGCGTGATCACGAAGAAGAACAGCGGAAAGGCCAGCTGCCACAGCGTGCCATAGTTCATCGTGCCCGCGCCCTCGGAGATCAGCGCGCCCCAGGAGGTCAGGGGTTCCTGCACGCCCAGACCCAGAAAGCTGATGAAGCTTTCGGTCAGGATCATCAGCGGCACCAGCAGCGTCGCATAGACCGCGACCACGCCCAGAAGGTTCGGGACGATGTGGCGGATGATGATGCGGAACGACGACACGCCGGTCGCGCGCGCGGCCTCGATGAATTCGCGGTTCTTCAGGCTAAGCGTCTGGCCGCGAACGATTCGGCTCATGTCCAGCCAACTGATAAGGCCGATGCCCAGAAACAGCATCGACATGGACCGCCCGAACATCACCAGCAGCAGGATCAGCACGAACATGTAGGGGATCGACATCAGGATATCGACGGTGCGCATCATGATCTGGTCGGTGCGCCCGCCGACATAGCCCGCAGTGGCGCCGTACAGTGTGCCGACGATGACCGCGATGGCCGCGCCCACGATGCCCACCATCAGGCTGATCTGGGTGCCCTGCACGACGCGGGCATAAAGGTCGCGGCCCAGATTGTCGGTGCCGAAGTAATGACCGTTTTCCAGCGAGGGCTGGCCCATCTGGGCGACTTGGCCCATGACGCTGAAATCCAGCTCCTCATTGGACCATTGCGCGAACTGGCCGCCGATCACCGCGAATAGCGACACCAGGACCAGGATCGCCAGGCCCAGCATCGCGGCCCGGTTGCGCACGAAGCGGCGCCGGGCGTCGGCCCAGGGGCTGCGGCCCTTGACATCGGCCTCGACAAAGCGGTCGGCCAGCGACTGCATCTTGGATTGATCGATGACCATGACCTAGTACCTGATCTTGGGGTCGATCCATGCGTAAAGCACGTCGACGATGAGGTTGAAGAGGATGGTCAGCGCGCCCACCAGGATGGTGACGCCCATCATCACGGCATAGTCGCGGTTCAGCGCGCTGTCCACGAAGGCCTTGCCGATGCCCCCGGTCGAGAAATAGATGTCGATCACCACCGACCCGGTGATCATCGACACGAAGACCGGCCCCAGATAGCTGATCACCGGCAGCATCGCGGGTTTCAGCGCGTGGCGGATGATCACCCGGTGTTCGGGCATCCCCTTGGCCCGCGCGGTGCGGATGTGGTTCGAGCCCAGCACCTCCAGCATCGACGACCGGGTGATGCGCGCGATGGACGCCATATAGCTGGTCGACAGCGCGATCACCGGCATCACCGAGAAGCTGGGATCGTTGAACGACCAGCCCCCGCCCGGCAGCCAGCGATACCACAGCGTGAAGACCAGCACCAACAGCGGCGCCATCACGAAATTGGGCAGGACCTGCGCGCCGATCGAGATGCCCACGGCCAGGTAATCGACCCAGCTGTTGTGCCAGATCGCCGCCACCACGCCCAGGGACACCCCCAGGATCACCGCCGCCAGAAAGGACAGCCCGCCATAGGTCAGCGTCACCGGAAAGCCGTTGGCGATCAGCTGGTTCACCGTCCGGTCGGGATAGACGAAGCTGGGCCCGAAATCGAAATGGATCACGACGCTGACCAGATAGTTCCAGATCTGCAGCCACAGCGGGTCGTTCAGCCCGTATTGCGCCTCCAGGTTGGCCAGCACCTGCGGGGGCAGGGCGCGTTCGCCGGTGAAGGGGCCGCCCGGTGCCAGATGCATCAGGACGAAGGAAAAGACGATCAGCAGCAGCAGCGTGGGTATCGCCACCGCCAGCCGTCGCAGGATGAATGCGAACATCGCGAGGAGCCTTCCCTGCGGGATGGGTGAAACAGGCAGGGCCGGGGCGGCCTTCGCCACCCCGGCCCCCGGTCATGATCGCAGCTTATTCAGCGACGCGATACAGGTCCTTGGCATACCAGGTGTTCAACAGGTTCTCGCGGGGCAGGCCCTTGATCGCCGGGTTGATCATGTCGACCTTTGCATAGTGATAGACGAAGACGGCGGGAACCTCCTCGGCCAGGATCTCCTCGGCGCGCTGGTACAGGGGCGCGGTGTCCTCGGCGGTGCGGGCATCGGCCAGCAGCTGGTCGTATTCGGCATTCGACCACTTGCCGCTGTTGTATCCGTCGGTGCGGAACCAGTCCAGGAAGGTCGACGCCTCGTTATAGTCGGCGCACCAGGCATAGCGCGCGACCTCGAAGTTGCCCGACTGCAGGCGGTCGGTATGGACGGCCCATTCGACGTTGTTCAGCTCGACCTGGATGCCCAGGGGGCGCCAGAACTGCTGGGCCGCGATGGCCAGCAGGCGGTGGCTTTCGTCGGTGTTGTACTGCAGCTGCAGGCGGACCGGGTTGTCGGGGCCGTATCCGGCCTCGGCCAGCAATTCGCGGGCGCGCTCCAGGCGCTGGTCCATCGGCATGTCCTGCATGCCGCCCTCGGGCGCTGCAAAGCCGTCGATGGCCCAGTGGGTCCAGCTATAGGCCGCGCGCTGGCCGCCCTGCAGGACCTGGTCCACGATCACCTCGCGGTTCAGCGACAGGGCCATGGCCTCGCGGACGCGCTGATCCTTGAGCGCCTCGGGGCCGGTCTCGCCCAGGTTCAGCACATAGGCATAGCTGCAGCCCTGCGGCACCGAGACGGCCTGGTCGGGGAACTGTTCGGACAGGCGCGGGAACTGGCCCGCGGGGATCTGCACGCGGTCCAGCTCTCCGGCCTGATAGCGGGTCAGGGCCACGTTGGTATCGTTCACGGTGACGCCGCGGACGGTCTCCATCACCACATTCTCGGCGTCCCAATAGGCCGGGTTCTTCTGGAACACGATCTCGACGCCCAGATTGTGGCTGGCCAGCGTATAGGCGCCGTTGCCGACGATGTTGGCGGGCTGGGTCCAGGCCTGGCCGTGCTCTTCGACCACCGCGCGGGGCACGGGATAGGTCGTGGCATGCGACAGGGTGTTCAGGAAATAGGGCGTGGGCGCGGACAGCGTCACCTGCAGCGTCCGATCGTCCAGCGCCGCGACGCCCAGCTGGTCGGGCGTCATCTCGCCCGCGATGATCGCGGTTGCGTTGTCGATGTTCATCAGCTCGATGTACCAGGCGTATTCGGACGCGGTCTCGGGCGTGACGACGCGCTGCCAGGCAAAGACGAAATCATCGGCGGTGACCGGATCGCCGTTGGACCAGGTCGCCTCGCGCAGGGTGAAGGTATAGGTCAGGCCGTCGTCGCTGACCTCATGGCTCTCGGCCATGCCGGGGATCATTTCGCCGGTGGCGCTCTCGGTCATCAGGCCCTCGAACAGCGACCGCAGCGCGTCCGAACCCTCGACATCGGTGTTCAGCGCCGGGTCCAGCGACTTGATCGCGTCCAGCAGCCAATAGGTATAGGTCTGGTTCTCGGCCAGGGTCTCGCCCTCGGCGGGCTGGACGGCGAATGCGGGCATCGCCAGGGCGGTCAGCAGGGCAGTGGTTGCGAAAAGCTTGGTCATCCCAACTCCTCCAAGTTGTGTGTCGGTGTCTTCGGGCACGGGAATGGGGTGACGTTTATTGAAAGTGCAGACATGGGCAAGCGGCGTTTGCGGCTTTCCAAGCCGCGCGGGCTGTGGAAAACAGGCGCGCATGACGGAACGCGGACAGATCACCCTAGTGACCGGCGGCGCGCGGTCGGGCAAGTCGGCCCTGGCCGAGCGGCTGGTGCTGCGCCATGCGATGCCCCGGATCTATATCGCCACGGCCGAGGCCCGCGACGGCGAGATGGGCGAAAGAATCGCACAACATCAGCAGGATCGCGGCCCCGGCTGGCGCACCATAGAGGAGCCTGTGGATCTGTGCGGCGCGCTGCGGGCCAGCGACGGGCAGGGGGCCCGGCTGGTCGATTGCCTGACGCTGTGGATGTCGAACTGCATGGGCTCGGCGGATATTGGCGCATTGGTCGTGACGTTACGTCAGCAATCCTGTCCTGTTGTGCTGGTCACGAATGAACTGGGCCAGGGCATCGTGCCCGACAATGCCCTGGCGCGGCGGTTCCGCGACGATCACGGACGCATGAACCAGGCCGTTGCCCAGGCCGCGGACCAGGTCTGGATGGCCGTCAGCGGGATGCCGCTGCGGCTGAAACCCTTTGGCGAGAATCCCGATGACCCGATTTGACCAGACCGCCGCCGATGCCGCCGCCGCGCGTCAGGCCCAGCTGACCAAGCCGCCCGGATCGCTTGGCCGGCTGGAGGATCTGGCCGTGTTCATGGCGGGCTGGCAGGGCACCGACCGCCCCCGGCTGGACCGCGTGCAGGCGCTGGTCTTTGCGGGCAATCACGGGGTCACGGCGCAGGGCATCACGCCCTTTCCGCCCGCGGTGACGGCGGGAATGGTCGCGAATTTCGACGCGGGCGGCGCGGCGATCAACCAGCTGTGCCGCGTGGCGGGCGCCGATCTGGGCGTCGTCGCGCTGGATCTGGACCGGCCCACCGCCGATTTCACCCAAGGCCCCGCGATGACCATGGCCGAGGTCGCCGAGGCGATGGCGCGTGGCGCCAACGCTGTGGACCCTCAGGCGCAGGTCCTGCTGCTGGGAGAGATGGGGATCGGCAATTCCACCGTTTCGGCGGCGCTGGCGGCGGCGTGCTTCGGCGGTCGGGCCGAGGATTGGGTCGGCCCAGGCACCGGCGCGCATGGCGACATGCTGGCCGCCAAGGTCCGCGTCGTGACCGAGGGGCTGGCCCGCCATGCCGTCACGGGCACCCGCGACACGCTGGCGGCATTCGGCGGGCGCGAACAGGCGGCGATCTGCGGGGCCATCCTGCGGGCGCGCGACCTGCGCATTCCGGTGATCCTGGACGGCTTCATCTGCACGGCGGCGGCGGGGGTGCTGACCTGCGACGACCCGGATGTGCTGGCCCATTGCCTGATCGGCCATGAAAGCGCGGAGCCGGGCCACCGCCGCCTGATCGCGGCGCTTGGCATGCCGCCGGTCCTGTCGCTGGACATGCGCTTGGGCGAGGGGTCGGGGGCTGCCGTGGCGCTTCTGGTGCTGCGCGCGGCGCTGGAGTGCCATAACGGCATGGCGACCTTCGCCGAGGCCGGGCTTGTCTAGACCGCAGCAGCTGATCCTGGCGCTGGTGTTCCTGACGCGGCTGCCGCTTGGGCGGTTTCTGCCTGCGCGTGTCGTGCCTCTGTCGCAGGCGGCCTGGGCCTTTCCGCTGGCGGGGCTGGGCGTGGGTGCGCTGGCGGGGCTGCCGCTGTGGATCATGGGGCGGGGGCTGCTGCCCGCCGCGCTGACGGTGGCGGGCGCGATCTGGCTGACCGGCGCGCTGCACGAGGACGCGCTGGCCGATTTCGCCGATGCGGGCGGCGGACGCGACCGGGCCGACCGGCTGCGCATCATGCGCGATTCGACCATCGGCAGCTATGGCGCGGCGGCCCTGTTGGCCGTGGGTCTGGTGCGGGTCGCGGCGCTGGCGGGCCTGGGGCCGCTGGCGCTGATCGGCGCGATGGCTGCGGGGCGGGTGGCGCCCGTGATGCTGATGCGCGCCCTGCCTGCGGCGCGGGACGACGGGCTGGGGCAGGGGGCGGGGCGGCCGTCGCGCCGCGCCGTCGCGGTCGCGGCGCTGACCGGGGCTGTGGCGCTGCTGGTCTGCGCGCCGGGGCCGTGGGGGGCGGTGCTGGCCATGGCGCTGGCCGGGCTGTCGGTCGTGGCGGTGTCGCGCCGGGCCTGCCGGTTGCTGGGGGGACAGACGGGCGATGTGCTGGGCGCGTCGGTCCTTCTGGCGGAAACGGCGGCACTGGTGGGCATGGCCGCCTTGACCTAGGGTCAGCGTCGGGAAAAACTTGACCGCCGCGGGGCGCTTGCAGCATATCCTGCCAACCAGAAGACCCGGGTCAACCGGAACGCCGCCCATGAACGGGCGGGCCTTGAGGGAGGAACACATCATGGGTGGCCTGTTGGCCCTGTCGCGCGGCATCGACCGCGTCACCACCGTCATCGGACGCAGCGTCGCCTGGCTGATCCTGCTGGCCATCCTGGTCAGCGCGATCAACGCCATCTCGCGCAAGCTGTTCAGCCTGTCGTCGAACGCCTGGCTGGAGGCGCAGTGGTATCTGTTCGGCGGCGCCTTCATGCTGGCCTCGGCCTGGACGCTGCTGGAGAACGAGCACATCCGCATCGACGTCATCTATGGCCGCTGGTCGCGCCGCGCCCAGCATTGGATCGACGTGATCGGCACGGTGTTCTTCCTGCTGCCCTTCACCGCGATCATGCTGTGGCTGACCTGGCCCGCCTTCACGCGCAGCTGGTTCAACGGAGAGGTCTCGATGAACGCGGGCGGGCTGGCGCTGTGGCCCGCGCGGGGCATCCTGGTGCTGGGCTTTGGCCTGTTGTTCGCGCAGGGCATCTCCGAGCTGATCAAGAAGATCGCCGTCATGCGCGGCATCATCCCCGACTCCCATCACCACGAGGGCCCCCACGAGGCGGGCCTCAAGGAGGCCGGCCTCATGACCGCGGGCCTGACGCAGGACCAAGAGGCCGCCGCCCGGCCCGCAGACCCGGAGAACCGCGCGTGATCGACCTTATCGCCCACAACCTGGCCCCCATCATGTTCTTCTCGATGGTGGCGTTTCTGCTGTTCGGCTATCCGATCGCCTTCGCGCTGGCGGCCAATGGGCTGCTGTTCTTTTTCTTCGGGGTGTTCCTGACGCCGCTGTCGGACCAGGTGAACCTGGGCTGGAACCTGCTGGGTGCGCTTGGCGACCGGGTGTTCGGGGTCATGCGCAACGACACGCTGCTGGCCATCCCGTTCTTCACGCTGATGGGCATCGTGCTCGAACGCTCGCGCATGGCCGAGGAGCTGCTCGACACCATCGGCCAGCTGTTCGGCCCGGTGCGAGGGGGCCTGGCCTATGCGGTCATCCTGGTCGGCGCGCTGCTGGCGGCGACGACGGGGGTCGTGGCGGCCTCGGTCATCTCGATGGGGCTGATCTCGCTGCCGATCATGATGCGCTATGGCTATGATAAAAGCCTGTCGACCGGCGTCATCGCGGCCTCGGGGACGCTGGCGCAGATCATCCCGCCCTCGCTGGTGCTGATCGTGCTGGCCGACCAGCTGGGCCGCTCGGTGGGCGACATGTACCGCGCCGCGATGGTGCCCGCGCTGGCGCTGGTGGCGGTCTATATCGCCTATGTACTGATCCTGTCGGTCCTGCGCCCCAAGGCGATGCCCGCCCTGCCGCTGGAGGCCCGCAGCCTGGGGTCGGGCGGCTGGTCGCTGGTCGCCGTGCTGGCGCTGGCGGTCGGCGTCTATGTGCTGGGCGGCCGCATGATGGAGGGCGGCGGCGTCGCCAACGCCTCCATCTGGGCCGCGACGCTGGCAGTCGTGGTGCTGCTGGTGCTGGCGCTGGTGGACCGGGCCCTGGGGCTGAACCTGCTGTCGCTGATGACGCGGCAGGTGATCATCGTGATGATCCCGCCGCTGGCACTGGTGTTCCTGGTGCTGGGCACGATCTTTCTGGGCATCGCCACGCCCACCGAAGGCGGCGCGATGGGCGCGGTCGGCGCGCTGGTCCTGTCGGCCATCAAGGGGCGGCTGTCCTTCGAGGTGCTGAACCAGGCCCTGCTGTCGACGGTCAAGCTGTCGGCCTTCGTTATGTTCATCCTGATCGGCGCGACGGTGTTCTCGCTGACCTATTATTCGGTGAACGGCCATGTCTGGGTGCGCGATCTGCTGACCGCGCTGCCGGGCGGGGCGCTTGGGTTCCTGGTGGTGTCCTGCACGATCATCTTCGTGCTGGGCTTTTTCCTGGACTTCTTCGAGCTGGCCTTTGTCATTGTGCCGCTGCTGATCCCGGCGGCGAACGTGCTGGGGATCGACCTGGTCTGGTTCGGGGTGATCCTGGCGGTGACCATGCAAACCTCGTTCCTGACGCCGCCTGTGGGGTTCGCGCTGTTCTATCTGCGGTCGGTGGCGCCACGACGGTCCTATCGCGACAAGATCACCGGGCTGATGATGGACCCGATCACCACGATAAACATCTATCGCGGCGCGGTGCCCTTTGTCGGGCTGCAGATGCTGATGATTGCGGCAGTGATCACGTTCCCCGGAATGGTGATGCATTACAAGGGGCCGACGGTCGATACCTCGAACATCCGGATCGA
>ERZ778021.3489-NODE-3489-length-11195-cov-5.016966_pt1 | contig 11195 bp, 6 predicted proteins | sample MGYA00375751_ERZ778021 | MGnify/ENA primary metagenome ERZ778021 (study PRJEB29350, sample SAMN05389814) | bioreactor metagenome | isolation source: Thiocyanate stock bioreactor | place: South Africa: University of Cape Town | collected 2013-08-29 ... | reverse complement strand
TGCCAAAACTCATACAGGTATCAATTAATAATTCACCTGATACGGTAAGTGCGATGGGACTTTATGACAACGGCTTGGTGAAGGCAATCGGACACGACGGGTGGGGCGGTGTAACCGCAGCCGCTCTCATGGGCGAATGGGGCACGGCTCCGGCGATTGTCACAAGTACGACACCCAACCTCAACAAAAAGGTGACCAAGATCGCCTGCGGAAGAACCTTTTCCGCCGCTCTTCGTGAAGACGGCACCGTTATTATGAACGGAAAAGGAACAGACTACAATACACAGAGAGTGGCTGTATCCCAGTGGACAGGTATCATTGATATTCTGGCACTTGGTCAGTCCGGTGTTGTCGGTCTGAAAGCAGACGGAACTGTGATTACGGCCATCGGCGGTGATTTTACAACCGGAATTCCGCTGATGAACGCCGCTCTGCGGACAGACGAAAAATACATAAAAATCACCGGCACACAGGGTCATGTTGTAGGACTGACCAACCAAGGCCGCTGTATTGCAGGAGGCAACAAATCCAACAGCAAATGCGGACCCAATGAAACCGTCGGTGTGGATCTCTTCCCGGATTATACCATTGTGGATGTAGCTGCCGGGCTGGAAAATTCTTTTGCCCTTGACGATCAGGGTAAAATTCACATGATCGGCAAGGTACAGACCTATACAAACTGGTCCAGCATCACCAGTTGGGAAGGCGTAACCAAAATCAAAGCGCACGGCAATGAGCTTTTGGCATGGACTGCCGACGGATTCTTAACAGCTGGCGCAAATAAAAGCGGAGTACTGTCAATTCCATATGATTTTTCCGAAGTGGAAGACATTGTTTTTGACGGAATGGATACAGCCATCTCCGTTGCAACGCTGAAAAACGGACTGATCAAGGTCTGGGGAAATACAACCAGCGGTGTAACACAGGCGAGCATGGATGTTCTCAATGCCTATGAGTATAAATGTATGTCACTTGCGTATACTTCGACACCCACTTCGTCAGTGTCAAGCAGCCGAGTGGTTTTCCCGGCGAGTGCTGTGGATCAGAGTATCAACTTTACCATTCCGTCCGTACCGGCCGGTGAGTATAATATCTTTGTTGTGGGCTATGGGGATTATGAGACAGGTACCTTTAAGCTTTCAGCAAACGGCACGCCAACAGGCTTACTGGTTGACTATTATAACGGTTCAAGCGCAACCTATACCGGTAATTTCGGCAGAGTTACACTTGCCGAGGGAGATCAAACCATTACCTTAACTTCCGTAGCAAAAAACCCGAGTAATTTCTGGAAGGGTAAATTTGATACCATCCGACTGGTAAAGGTGGATATTTCCGATCCGAATACCGTTCAGAATGTTCAGATTTCATCCGTGGATGATGCAACCATTACAACGACAGAGACTCTTCAATTAACAGCAGCGGTAACACCGAGCACCGCTTATAATAAAGCAATCACATGGACCTCAACCAATCTGGGTCTCGTGACGGTCAGCACCAATGGTCTGGTCACACCGGTCAGCACCAGCAGAGCGGGGACTGCAATCATCACGGCTTATGCCCAGAACGGTTATGCCGTGGGAACCTACACGGTAACAGTGATTTATAACACCTTGACCGCAATAACAGTGACCTCCGGTACCGGAGCAAATGTTGTAGGTGTTGGTGCAAAACAAGCCATGAAACTAACCTTAACTCCGGCCGGTTCGGATCCGTCCGTAACCTGGAGCAGAGTCAACGGAACAGGAACAGCGACCATTGATACAACCGGTAACCTTACCGGAGGAGCACCGGGAACGGTAACGGTATATGCAACCTCAAAGTCGAATGCATCGATCGTGGGAAGCTGTGAAGTAACAGTTTATCCTGCCGTAACGGGCATAACAGCCATCAATTCTACGGATGATGTAACCTCCATCATCACAGGATCCTATTTGCAGATGAGTGCTGTTGTCGCACCGAGCAATGCGTATCAATCGGTGAAATGGACAGTCACCAACAGCGGATCCAATGCATCGATCAATGTAACCACAGGACTGCTGACCGCAGGAACTGCAGCGGGAACAGCAACGGTAAAAGCAGAATCACTGGACAGTAGTACTGCAAAAAGCACGACAAAGGTAATCACAATCACAGCCGGGACCCCTGTCGCAAGCATTGCGGTTGACAGTACGGGAAGCGTTTCTGAGATCAATACCTTTAGTTCATTACAGATGACAGCAACCGTGCTTCCTGCCAATGCAACAAATCCGGCTGTTAAATGGACCGTCGAAAATCTGGGCGGAGCAGCAGCCACAATTTCACAGACCGGTTTATTGGATGCCGGTGCCACAGCAGGTACCGTCACTGTCAAGGCTACAGCTAAAGACGGTTCTTTGGTCTTTGGCTCAAAGGTTATTACGATTAATTCCACAACCCAACCCAGTGATAATTACGTTGAGATAGGTTTTGAAACAGGATCTACTTCATACAATGCCGGTGATACCTTTGATGTCATCGTAACAGCTGACAATCAAACATCAAGCAATGTGGCCGCATTTGAAATGAGTGTTGCTTATGATGCAACCAAGCTTGATTTTGTATCGGCGACACCTATTGCAATGGATACAGATGAATTAGAAGCCAGCGCAGCAAACGGTGAAGTAACAGCTATTTATTTGGACGAAGACGGCGCTTCTACTCCGATATTGAGCTCTGCAACACAACTGTTTAAAATTACTTTCACGGTAAAGTCTAATATCACTTCAGGCACAACATCCTTTAATGCCATCATAGGTCAATTTGTTGATGATTCAGAAGAGACAAACTCACTGCAGACACTGACAAAATCATTGACCATTGATGTTAATGCGACAACAACAGCAGCTCCTGCTTATACCGATTTGTATAACTGGGAAGGTGAAGCCGGTCATGTCTGGAAGAGCGGTGGTCCTCAGAATATCGGAGGACTATACGGCGATACAAATATCTGGGAATTCACAGCTGAAGGTGTTACAGTGCATAATGAGGCTGGAAAATTAGCCCCTAACAGCACACTTGGATTAAAGGGAACAACCACGGGAACCAGCCCCAAGATCGCAATGCAGATGGATGCCGGAAGATTGAATAATGCATTGGGCATTCGCGCTTGGGTTGCAGCATCAACAACGGTAACAGCTAAATTTTATTTCAAAATGGACAGTGGCGGAAATGGTTATCACACCATGGACCAGAGCTTCGGACCCGAAGGCGGTTGGTTAACATTCAATTGGGGCGACAACATCTATTGCTCCGGTGTAACACCTCCGGGTTATTCATCACCGCAATGGCAGACTCTTTCCAGTACATCAAATATGTTAAGTGGTGTTACAAATATTTTTGTGGTATTCAGCACACCAGTTGGAACGACCTTCTATTTGGATGATATTCAAGTGAAAAATGTAACCGGTACTACTGAACCCACAACAACGACAACAACTACAACGACAACTACAACGACAACTACAACTACAGCACCGACAACAACTACAACTACTACGACAACGGAACCTACAACCACCACCACAACCACAACCACAACCACAACAGAACCCACCACCACAACCACTACGACAACGACAGCAAAGGTAGCGCCTGTGATCAGCGGAGCGGTAAACGGACAGTATTATCTGGGAGCAATCACGCTGACATGGACAGACGGAACAGCAATGCTGTATAAGCATGGCAAAACGAATGTATATGACGCAGGAACAGCCTTTACCAACGGAGCAAGCGTGCTGGGAGACACCGCCAACAGCACCTTCGGAAGATTTAAGCTGGTAGTGACCAATGAAGCAGGCAGCACAACGGTAGAATTCTGTGTATATTCGGGAGACCGTGTCAAAGGAATCGTGCCGGCAACCAATTATGATTCCACAATCGTAGCAACGACCTCAGCGTCATTGACAGCAAAGCTGTCAGACTATCTGGCAGCAACAGGTCAAACGATGGACATCAAAACCGCAACCAACGGAAGTGTTGCTTCGACGAAGGTGATAGGAAACGGCATGAAGCTGAATCTGTACAAAGACGGCGTGCTGCAGCGTACCCTGAGCATCATCGTGTTTGGTGATCTGAACGGTGACGGCAACGTCAGCGCAGCGGATGTCGGAATCGCCAAGAAGCACGCAAACAAAATAACATACGTGACAGGAGACAGACTGGCAGCGGGTAACGCAAGACGTATGGCAAATGATCAATTGGCTTCGGCAGATGTGGGTCTGATTACAAAGGCGGCTCAGAGTATGATCATGCTCTACCAATATTGATTTAGATTTTTCATCGTTAGAAATCCGTACAATAAAGACAGACCCTTTGTTGATCAACAGAGGGTCTGTTTTTTTATGGCGTTGGCGCAAAAAGCGGCAGATTGATTCTGCCGCTTTTCTTGTACTTATTTCATCAGTTTGCAGATATCATTTGTGAATTCCACAGGATCAGAAACGGGGAGACCCTCCATCAGCAAAGCTTGATTATATAAGAGATTTGTGTATAATGTCAGCTTTTCATCGTCTGTTTTATAAATCTCTTTGAGAACATCAAATACCTCATGATCGGGATTGATTTCGAGAATTTTGTCAATCTTCAATTCACCCGCATTGGGCATGTTCTTCAAAGTTTTCTCCATTTCGATGGAAATTTCACCGTCGTTGGTTAAGCAAACAGGATAGGATTTTAAACGTTTTGAAATTCTAACTTCTTTGATTTTGGTTATAAGAACACGCTGCATCTTTTCAAACAGTTCTTTTTCACTGTCGCTGATTTCCGGTTTTTCTACGGTGTCATCTATGCCCAAATCTTTGTCGGATACGGATTTGAATTCCTTGTCTTTAAAAGACCGAAGAACTTTTATTGCAAATTCATCTACATCTTCAGTGAAATATAAAATTTCATAGCCTTTATCTTTGACCAGCTCCGCTTTGGGCAGCCTGTCGATTTTTTCGATCGTTTCACCTGTGGCGTAATAGATGTATTTTTGGTCAGGCAACATGCCGGTGATGTATTCATCCAAAGTCACCAGCTTTTTCTCCCGGGAGGAGTAGAACAGCAGTAAATCCTGAAGTACGTCCTTATTCATACCGTAATCGCTTTGTATACCGAATTTCAGCATACGGCCGAAGCTTTTATAAAACTCCAAGTATTTTTCACGCTCGTCCGTCAATAACGAAATCAGACTGCTTTTAATTTTATTTTTGATATTCTTGGCAATAATCTGGAGTTGCCTGTCGTGCTGGAGCATTTCACGGGAAATATTCAAAGACAGATCCTCAGAATCCACCAAGCCTTTGACAAATCCGAAATAATCCGGCAATAAATCCGGGCATTTGTCCATAATCAAAACACCGCCCGAATAGAGCTGAAGACCCTTTTCATATTCCTTTGTATAATAATCGAAGGGAACATGACGGGGGATGTAAAGAATCGCTTGGTACCGGACCGTTCCGTCGGTACTGATATGAAGATGCTTCAGCGGTGAATCAAAGCCAAAGTGTTTTTCGTTGTAGAATTTCTCATAATCCTCGTCCGTCAACTCGTTTTTGTTTTTTCTCCAAATGGGAACCTGGCTATTGATAGTTTGCTCTTCTGTAACAGAATCGAACTCCTCCGCATTGTCCTCTTTTGGTTTACTGACGGTCACATCCATTTTAATGGGATAACGAATGAAGTCTGAATGCTTCTTGATTAAGGATTTCAGGCGGTATTCTTGCAAAAATTCGTCATAATGATCATCCTCGGTATTCTCTTTCAGCTTAAGGATGATTTCTGTGCCTGTGGACGCTTTTTCGGAGGCTTCAATCGTATAACCGTCCGCACCCGTGGATTGCCACAAATATGCTTCGTCACTGCCTGCTGATTTTGAAATCACAGTGACCTTGTCCGCTACCATAAAAGCGGAATAGAAGCCCACACCGAACTGGCCGATGATATCATAGCCGTCCTTCAGCTCATTTTCTTTCTTAAAGGCCAGAGAACCGCTCTTGGCGATCACACCCAAATTATCTTCCATTTCGTCCTTGGTCATACCGATACCTGTGTCTGTAATACGTAACTCACGGTTTTCCTTATCAATTGTTAGCTTGATAAAATAGTCTTCCTGTTTAAACTCATGGTTATTGTCAGTCAAGGCTTTGTAATACATTTTGTCGATGGCGTCGCTGGCGTTTGAAATCAGCTCTCGTAAAAATATTTCCTTGTGGGTATAAATCGAGTGAATCATCAGATCCAGCAGTCTTTTTGATTCTGCTTTGAATTGTTTTTTGCCCAAAGCAATTGCTCCTTCCGTCTTTTTCTTTTTCATCAGAATTAGCACTCTGATTGATAGAGTGCTAATTCCTATTATATATTCAATGTAGTATTTTTCAAGTATTCATTCATAAAATTAACAAATTGTTAAAAACTCATTCTTCGCCGGAAAACCGTTTTAAGAATTGCTTTGTCCGTTCACTCTTGGGGTTATTGATCACCTCCCGGGGATCGCCTTCCTCCACAATGTAACCGTCATCCATAAAAATGACCTTGTCGGCAACATCCCGGGCAAAAGACATTTCATGAGTTACGATCACCATTGTCATGTTTTCTTTGGCAAGTTCTTTGATGACTTTTAAAATTTCGCCAGTCAATTCAGGGTCAAGGGCGCTTGTGGGCTCGTCAAAGAAGAGAATTTTAGGATTGAGTGCCAGGGCACGGGCAATGGAAACACGTTGTTGCTGACCGCCAGAGAGCTGACAGGGGTAAGCGTCTGCTTTGTCGGAAAGACCCATTTTGTCCAGAAAGTCCAAAGCAATTTGCTTTGCCTTCGGTTTTGACTGTTTCAGTACATGGATTTGTGCATCCATGACGTTTTTCAGCACGGAATAGTGGGGGAACAGGTGAAAGTTCTGAAATACCAGACCGCATGACAGCTGTATTTTGTGTAACACCTCATGGGATGAATACACGCTTTTGCTATTTACGCTTTTGCACATTTCCAGTCCGCAAAGCGTTATTTCTCCTTCGTCTGCCCGTTCCAGCTGGGTAATACAGCGTAGAAGAGTGGATTTGCCCGAACCGGAGGGACCAATGATGGCAACCACTTCACCTTCATTGACCGAAAAAGAGATGTCCTTTAAGACCGCAAGTTGGTCAAAGGATTTTTTGATATTTTTTACATCTAAAATACTCATACAAACCCCTCCTTATCGGTAATAGTTCAGCTTTTTCTCTGCAAAATCAAAGCAGCGCTGAACAATGAAGTTCATCAGCAGATAGATGACACCTGCAATGAATATGGGAGTGAAGGTATATGTAGTGGATGCAATGGAATTGGCATTATAGAATATTTCAGACACAGCAATTACTTGTGCCAGTGAAGTATCCTTGACCAAAGTCATAAATTCGTTGCACATAGGCGGCAGAATCCGTTTAATAACTTGGGGAAATATGATTCGCACAAAGGTTTGGCTTCTGGTGTAGCCGAGTGTTTTGGCAGCTTCGTATTGACCTTGCGGCATGGATTCAATGCCGCCGCGGTAAATTTCAGAAAAATAAGCAGCATAGTTTAGAACAAACGCAATGACGGCAGCAGGGAAGCGTTGAATGATAATGCCGTAGTCCTTTAAAATGCTATTCATGATATAGTAAACAAAAATAAGCTGCAACAACAAAGGCGTACCACGCATGATGACCTGATATATTTTAACCGGTATGCTGATGATTTTATATTTGCTCATTCTGCCGATTGCGATTACCAAACCGAGGGGAAGCGAGAACAGTAAAGTTAAAAAGAATAATTGAATTGACAAAACCGATGAATTTAATAATATCCCGATTTGTGTGGAGATTTCCATAAACATCAAATCCTTAACTTAATAAAAGGGCGGGTATGAACCGCCCTTCTAAATTCCTATTGAATTGTTGTGATATCCTTGCCAAACCACTTTGTACTGATTTCCGCAAGCTTGCCATCCGCCTTCATTGCTTTGAGCTGTTTTACAATTTCATCACACAAGGCTTGTTCGCCTTTTCTGAAACCAATGCCATATTCCTCAGCAGCGAAGGAACCTTCCAAAACTCTGAAATTTTCTTTATCGGCAGCGATTGCATAGTTAACAGCAATTTCATCCATTAACACAGCGTCAGCTGTTTTATTTTTCAGTTCATTCAATGCCAAAAGATTTGTATTTAGTAAAATAGGCTTTACACTGCTTTTAAATTCTTTGTTTTTATCAAGCGCAATACTGGCACTGGAACCTTTTTGTAAAGCAACTGTCTTACTCTTTAAGTCTTCTTTTGTACTGTATTTGGAATCCTTTAAAACAACCAAAACCTGATTATTTTTCATGTATGCATCCGAAAACAGAATCTGGCTTTTCGCTTCATCGCTGATGGTAAAACCGTTCCAGATGCAATCGATGTTTTTGTTGTTGAGTTCCATAATTTTATTGTCCCAAATAATTGGTTGCAGTTTAATTTGAATATTCATTCTCTTTGCAACTTCATTTGCCAAGTCAATATCAAAACCAACATGTTTGCCGCTACTGTCTTTGAAGCCCATGGGTTTAAACTCTTCATCAAAACCGAAAACCAAAACTTTTTTATCTAGGATATTTTGCAAGGACTTGTCCGATGCAGTGGTGACATTTGCACCTTGTGATGTGGTAGCTTCTGTGGAAGTGGATGACTCTTTTCCTTTACATCCTGCAAAAGCGCCGCAGATAAACAGCACCGCAAGCATGAGCCCGATGATCTTTTTCATAATACTCCTCCAAAAATATTAAATTTGCATTGTTATTTTACCTTATTAGCTCGCTAAAGTAAAGGGCTATTTTACTTTCCCGGCAGAAATAAACTGAATATAATCGTTGCTGTTATAAAAAATCCCGGATAGTTTCTTGCCCGACACAAAAGCCGTGGGGGAGAAGAAGACGGGCAGGATATAATTCTGGGACAACAGCTGTGTTTCTGCCTTTTTCAGTTCTGACAAATATTCCTTGTCGGTCAGCGTGCCGGTTATCTTGGCGATTTGTTTGTCATAGCTTTTGCTGTTGATATGAAATAAATTGGTTTCGGAGGAGGAAGCAAAGCGGTTCAGGTAAGAAAGAGCGGAATTGGTTTCGGATTTCAACGGGACCAAAGCCATTTTGTATTTCCCGGTCTGCACGCCGGATAACAGCTCTTTTTCCGCTACTGCCTCAATGTTGATATAAGCACCCAGGTTCTTCTTCCAGTTTTGGGCAATGAGACTGGCAATTCGTTTGATGCTTTCATTGTTGGGATAATATAAAGTGGAAAAGGACATCTTCTTAATTTTCAATGCTGTCAAAGTGTCCGAGAACAGCGTCTTTGCCTTTGCCGGGTCGTATGGTACCGACTGAATCTCCCCGGCGTCGGTACGGTAATTCTCACCCCGGTATACGGCTCCTGTGGGAATCATACCCGTTGCCGGCAAAAAGCTACCGGTAATATTCAGGGCAAGGGCATCTCTGTCAACCGCCATGAGCATGGATTTGCGGATATCACCGTTGTCGTTTTCCGCCGGGTTGACATAGAGAGCGTATACATCCTTATAAAACATGGTTTTTCTCGTGCCGGATTTTTCGATACTATCGTCCTTGATGGTAGCGATTTTATCACCGGAAACAAAGCCGCAGTCCAGATAATCACCGATGATCCGGTCAACCCGTTTGTCCGGGTCGTTTTTGAAGCTAAGGTTAATGGCAGCGGGCTTAACCTCAGTTTCACCTGTATATTTTTTGTTTTTGTTTAGTCTGATTTTTCCACCTTCGGCTTCCCAGCTCTTCACATAAAAGGGTCCGTTGCTTAATGTATATTTCTTTTCAAGACCATAGCGACCTTTGCAGGAAATGAAAAAAGCTTCGTTGCAGGGCATGGCTGCCAGCTTGGTCAGGTTTCGTAAAAACTCATTGTCGGCGAACGAAAGCTGAATGGTCAGGGTCGTGTCATCCGAGGCCTTGATGCCAAGGGCGGAAGAAGAAACCGAACCCTTGTGATAGGCAGGTGCGTTGACGATAGAAAACAAGTCCTTGGCATAGATCGAGCGGGTTTCCGGCGCCAAAGCACGTTTGATTCCGAATACATAGTCATGGGCTGTCAGCGGCGTGTCGTCATTCCAGTGAAGGTTCCGTTTCAGATGAAAGGTATAGCTTTTTTTGTCTGCGGAAACGGTGTAGGATTCGGCTGTGCCATTGTCCAAGTCATCTTTTTCATCCAGACGCAGTAAACCCTCAAAGCAATTGGCCGCCACTGCGATTTCGGACTGGCTGACCGCCAGCAGCGGATCCACATTGCGGGGGACGCCGTCAATATCAAAGCCGATGACCTTACCGGCTGTTTTGTCTCCCGAACAGCCCGTTATCGTCAGCAGCATGATAAGAATTAAAATCAGTGGGGTAACTCGCCTGGTCATTGTTTACTCCTTTAAATCTCTGTTTCTATGATATTTCCCCCTTGGAGGGATGCATTGACATCAATCACACGCTGATTTTTGGAGCCTCTGAATTTCAGCGAAAGGCTTTTTTGTGCCAGAATAAACGGTCCGTCAATCAATCGATCAGTATGTTGCAGCAGATTAAAAACAGCGGGATCCTTTGTTGACAACAAATGTTCAAAGGTGTAGCCTGTATAGGCGATGACGGTTAAGCCGTTATCCTTTGCCATTTCTGCCAAAACAGAAAAAGCGGAGGCTTGACAAAATGGTTCACCGCCGCTTAATGTTATTCCGCTGATCAGTTTATTCTTTTTGATGTCTTCAATGATTTTAACGGGTGCGACAGAAAAGCCGCCTTCAAAGGGATGGGTGTCGGGGTTGTGGCAACCTTCACAATGGTGGGGGCAGCCTTGGGCAAACACCACGTAGCGGATGCCGGGTCCGTCCACAATGGATTCCTTGATGACACCCGCAAGCCGAAGCTCAGTATCCATACAATCGCTTCTTCCGAGAATTATATTTTGGTTAAGACCACATGCTTCACACGGTCGCTTTCTTCTGCTTGTTTTGCATTGTTGAACCGGTCAAGGGTTCCGACCAAATAACCGGTAATTCTGCGGATCCGCTCAAAGGGTGCGTCTTCGGTTTCTGTTCTGCCGCACTTGGGGCATTCATCATTGATGATACCGTTATAAGAGCAGCAAGGGTCTCTGTCCACAGGATGGTTGACGGAGCCGTAGCCCACGCCTGCGTC
>ERZ778021.3485-NODE-3485-length-11214-cov-3.226544_pt1 | contig 11214 bp, 11 predicted proteins | sample MGYA00375751_ERZ778021 | MGnify/ENA primary metagenome ERZ778021 (study PRJEB29350, sample SAMN05389814) | bioreactor metagenome | isolation source: Thiocyanate stock bioreactor | place: South Africa: University of Cape Town | collected 2013-08-29 ... | reverse complement strand
AGGCCAAGGACGCGCGCATGACGATCCTGAACGTCCTCAACGCCGCGATCGACGGACCCGACGAGATGGCGCCGACCGCACCCCGTGTGATCAGCGTGCAGATCCCCGTCGACAAGATCGGCGAGCTGATCGGCCCCAAGGGCAAGACGATCAACGCGATCCAGGACGAGACCGGCGCGCAGATCTCCATCGAGGAGGACGGCACCGTCTACATCGGCGCGATCGACGGCCCCTCGGCCGAGGCTGCGCGTGCGCAGGTCAACGCGATCGCGAACCCGACGAACCCGGAGGTCGGCGAGCAGTTCCTCGGAACCGTCGTCAAGATCGCCACGTTCGGCGCGTTCGTCTCGCTGCTGCCCGGCAAGGACGGCCTGCTGCACGTCAGTGAGGTCCGCAAGCTCGCCGGTGGCAAGCGCGTCGAGAACGTCGAGGACGTCCTCGGTGTCGGCCAGAAGATCCTCGTGCGCATCACGAAGATCGACGACCGCGGCAAGCTGTCGCTCGAGCCCGTGCTCGAAGAGGCCGCTGCGGACGGCGCGGAGGCTCCCGCCGAGGCCTGATCCTCCTCTGCACGACGCCCGTCCCGCTCGCGCGGGGCGGGCGTCGTGCGTATGTCCGTGACCGAACCGTTATGCGGTGTTCACGGACTGTCTGCCGCAATGGTCACCGATGTCGCACGGCTGGCCTACTCTCGAAGAACGCGCCGGGGGGCTGCGGACACGGTATCTGCGCACCTGTCGCGGCTCGTCGTGAGGGGGTGGCAACGGGTGCACACGCAATCGCACACGCACACGCACACCGAGTCCGCCCTGCGCGCATCGGCCGGTGCCGCGGCGTCGCACCCGTCCGCGCCGATCCCCGTGCAGGGGCCGCCGGTGGGATCCGCGGTGCGGGTCGCCCTCGGTGAGAGCGGACTGTCGGTCTTCCCTCTCATCCTCGGAGGGGCCGAGTTCGGCTGGAACGTCGATCTGGAATCCAGCCACGACATCCTCGACGCCTACCTCCTGCGCGGCGGAAACGCCGTGCACACGTCGGACGCGTACTCCGCCGGTCGCAGCGAGCACATCATCGGCCAGTGGCTGCACTCGCGCGGCGTGCGCGACGACATCGTCCTCACCGTCAGAGTCGGAGGACACCCCGACAACCCGGGTCTCGGGCCGGTGAGTCTCGTGCGCGCCGTGGAAGCCTCACTCGTGCGATTGGACACCGATCGCATCGACGTGCTCACCCTCGACGCGATGACCGACTCGGCGACAGCTCTCGAAGACACCCTCGCGACCGTCGAGTGGCTGGTGGAGTCCGGAAAGGTGCGGGCCATCGGCGCGGCCGGCTACACCGCCGCCCAGCTGGTCGAGGCGCGGATCCTCTCGTCGGCCGGCTACCCGCGTCTGACCGTCCTGGACGTGCCGTTCAACGTGCTCCGCCGCCACGAGTTCGACGCCGATCTCCGCCTCGTCGCCGGTGCCCAGGGGATGGCGGTCACTCCGAGCCATGCACTGGAGCACGGCTTCCTCTCGGGGCGCCACCGCTCGCGTGTCCGCACCGGCCTGTCGGTGCGCGGCGCGCAGATGGCCGCGCACCTGAACCGGCGCGGGTCGCGCACGTTGCGCGCGCTGGACGAGGTCGGAGTCGAACTCGGCGTCCCCGATGCCGCGGTGGCGGTGGCGTGGCTCCTGTCCCAGCGGCTGGTGACGGCGCCGATCGTCAACGCCTACGCTCCGGCCCATGTCGAGGAGCTGGTGCAGGGCGTCGGGGTGCGACTGAGCCGGGCCCAGCTCGCCGAGATCGGACGTGCTTCGCAGTAGCGGGGCGGGCGTGCGGCATCCGCGCGCTCTGACATAGGGTGGGAATGCGTGCCCTCGGGCACCGGATCCCCGACGAAGTGAGCAGCGTGACGCACTACATCTACCTCGTGCGGCACGGCGAACACCAGGACGCCGCGCACGGACTCATCGACGGACCCCTCTCTCCCCGTGGGCGACGCCAGGCCTCGCTTCTCGCGGACCGCCTGTCGGGCGTCCCCTTCGACGCCGTGTGGCATTCGCCGCTGATGCGTGCGAGCCAGACGGCGGATGCCGTCGCCGAGCGCATGCCGTCGGTGTCTCCGCAACCGTCCGCGCTGCTGTTCGACTGCATTCCGACGGGGATGACGCCGGAGACCCCGGCGGTGTTCGAGCCGTTCTTCGGCTCCATCACCGAGGCGGAGGTCGAGGCGGGCCGGGCGCAGATGGACGACGCCGTCAGCGCCTTCCTCGTGCGCCGTACCGAGGACGTGCACGAGCTCCTCATCACCCACAACTTCGTCATCGCGTGGTTCGTGCGAGAGGTCCTCCAAGCGCCCGAGTGGCGATGGATGACGCTCAACCAGGCCCACTGCGGCCTGACGGTGCTCGCCCAGAAGCAGGGACGCCCGTGGACCGTGCTGTCCCACAACGACACCGCGCACCTGCCGGTGGAGATGCGCACCGGCCTCCCCGAGCCGTACGCCTTCTGAGCCGCGCCTAGGATGGAGCGCATGACGACGCGCGTGGCCATCGTGGGCGGCACCGGCAAACTCGGACGCATCATCTGCGATGTCCTCGCCGCCGAGGCGGACTACGACGTCGCGGCCGTGCTCACCTCCCGGTCGCCTCTCACGGACCTCGACGGAGCGGACCTCGTCATCGACGCGTCCGTCCCGGCGGTGTCCATCGACATCGTCCGCGCCGCGGCCGAGCGCGGGATCGACATCATCGTCGGCACCTCGGGTTGGTCGGCCGAGCGGATCGCCCTGGTACGGCCGGCGATCCAGGCCTCCGGGATCGCCGCCCTCTTCGTCCCGAACTTCTCCCTCGGGTCGGTTCTCGGGTCGGCGATCGCGGCCGCCGCCGCGCCCTTCTTCCCGTCGGTGGAGATCATCGAAGCCCACCGTGAGACGAAGATCGATTCGCCGAGCGGCACCGCGGTGCGCACGGCCGAGCTCATCGCGGACGCGCGTCGGGAGGTCGGCCCGGTGGCGGCACCGCACGTGGACCAGCGTGCCCGCGGCCAGCAGGTCGCCAGCATCCCGGTGCATTCGCTGCGCCGACCCGGTGTCGTCGCCCGCCAGGAGACGGTCCTGTCCGGTCCCGGAGAATCCCTCACGATCGTCCACGACACCGTGGAACCCGCACAGGCCTACGGGCCCGGCATCCGGCTCGCGCTCGGTGCCGTCCGCGACCTGCGGGGGGTGACGGTGGGGCTCGACAGCCTCATCGACATCGGCATCGGTCGTCCCGTTCCCGGCGACGTCGGCGACGGCGGTGTGGACGACGGCGGCGCCCCCGGTCAAGTCGCCCGCGCCACGGGAGTATGAGCGCTCGGATCGGCGTGGCCGTCATGGCCGCCGCCCTCGCTCTCTACATCGTCCTCGTCGGCCAGCGCGCGGTCATCTTCCTCGCCAGCGGAGACCCGGTCGGGGTCGCGATGGGGATCGCCCTCATCGTGCTTCCGGCGATCGCGGTGTGGGCGCTCGGCCGAGAGCTCTGGTTCGGCGTTCGTGCGCAGCGGCTCGGTCGTCTCCTGGAAGACGAGGACGCCCTTCCCGAGGTCGACGTCGCCGTGCGTCCGAGCGGGCGCATCGTGCGCAGCGAGGGGGAGGTCCTCTTCCCGCGGTTCCGTGACGACGTCACCGCCCATCCCGACGACTGGCGCGCCTGGTATCGACTCGGTCTCGCCTACGACGCCGCGGGCGATCGCCGCCGCGCGCGGGAGGCGGTCCGCACCGCGATCCGGCTCGAAAAGGACGACGACGGCTCCTGATCCGCTCTATCGTGGACTCGGCATCCCACCGCCGGGGGAGTCCGGATACATCTCCGGATGGATGTCGCGCGAGACATGCGGCGGCTATCGTGGCCCGAGTACGGTTCGCGCTCACACGGAAAGTCTCTCGCTCATGCAGAAAACACGCGCTCACTCGGTGGCCGGCGCCGCTGCCCTCCTCCTCGTCCTGACCGGATGCACCGCGGCATCCGACGGCGAATCCGCGCAGGAGGAGTCGCCGCTCGGCGAGTACATGGCGGCGCTCTGGGGCGGCGACCTCAGTGAGGACGAGCAGGCGGCGATGTTCGAAGAGCAGAACCTCGAGCGCGAGGAACTCATGGCCACGTGCATGAAGGAGCAGGGCTTCGACTACGCCCCCAACGTCGACACCGGAGCGTCCTACTCGTCCGGTGAGGAATGGCAGCCCGACGATCGCGAGTGGGTCGCGCAGTACGGGTACGGCATGGTCCGCTGGCCGGGGATGGACGAGCAGCCCGACGCCGAGGAGGTGTACGAGGATCCGAATCAGGAGTACGTCGCCTCGCTCACCGCAACCGAGCAGACGGCCTTCTACGAAGCCCTCTACGGTCCGTCCGTCCCCGAGGAGGAGCTCGACGAGAACGGCTCGTACGAGTGGGACTGGGAGACCGCCGGCTGCTACGGCTGGGCGCAGCACGAGATCGACGGCGACAACCCGCTGACGTCGGAGGAGTTCGCGCCTCTGATGGAGGAGATCAACCAGTTCTACACCGATCTGGATTCTGCGTCCGGAATGTCGGAGATCGACGCCGAGTGGGCCGCGTGCATGTCGGAGGCCGGACACGCGGGGTTCGCGCGTCAGAGCGAGGCCATGACGAGCATCACCGACGAGCTGAACGCCTATTACGAGAACCAGACCGAATGGGTGGAGGATGACCCCGCCCTCGACGAGCTGGCCGAGCGCGAGATCGAGCTCGCTCTCGCCGACCTTGACTGCCGGGAGAGCACGGACTACCGCGAGCGCCGACAGGAGGTCGTGGTCGCCCTCGAGGAGGAGTTCATCGCCGATCACCAGGTCGAGCTCGATGCGATGAAGGCCGCCGCGGAGCAGCGCTCCTGATGCCCGAACGACGTCGCACACCGGCGAACGAGCACCGATGAGCGCCCGCGACGACGTCGGCGACGCTCCCGCCCACGAGGGCGGCGACGAGCCCGTGATCGCGGACGAGGGGATGAACGACCTCCTGAGCGCTCCCGGCGACGAGGCGGCGACGCGTCGGAACGGCTGGATGCGGGTGCTCCGGTCCAACCGACCGCTGTGGATCGTGGCCGCGGCCGCGATCGTCGCCCTCGTCGCAGGTCTCCTCATCGGCCGCTTCGTCGTGCCGGCGGACACGGCGACCGCCGACGCTCCGGCACCGGGCCTGGTCACGGTGCCGGTGGAGTTCGGCGTGCTGAGCAACGACGTGACGATCCGGGGCGATGTGGGGTACGCGGACGCGGTCGAGGTCACCATCGACACCGCCTCCCTCGGCGGTCCTGCCGTGGTCACCGGTGCCGTGCCCGAGGTGGGGACGGAGTTGGAAGCCCTTTCGGTCGCGCTCGCCGTGGCGGGACGGCCCGTCATCGTCCTGCCCGGCGGGCTGCCCGCCTATCGGACGCTGGTGTTCGGAATGTCGGGACCCGATGTGACGCAGTTCAAGCAGGCCATGGCCTCCGTCGGCATCGACGCCGGCGATCCGGCGTCGGACGTGTTCGATGCGGCCGCGGCCGCTGCGGTGACGGAGCTGTATTCGCGGATCGGGTACCCCGCACCGCCCCTGCCGGAGGGGGCGGCGGAGGGGCTGGATGGCGCACAGGACGCGGTGGCCGCGGGCGAGCAGTCCGTCGCCGCGGCCGAGGCTGACCTCGGTCGCGCATCGTCGGGCCCCAGCGCGGTGGAGATCCGGCAGGCGGACAACGCCGTCGCCAGCGCGCACCGGGCGCTCGACAGTGCGCGTGCCGCGCGTCCTGCACCGCCGGACGACTCTCCCGCCGCGGTCGCCCAGTGGCAGGCATCCGTCGGGGACGCCGAAGATGCCCTGGCGCTGGCGCAGCTGCAGCGGGATCAGCTGGGCGCGGGCGCGGACGTGTCGGCGCAGCGTGCGGCCGTCGATGCCGCGCGAGGTCAGCTCGCCGATGCGCGCGCGGCCCTCGAGAGGGCGCAGCAGGCCGCGCTCCCGACGCTCCCTTCCGGCGAGGTCCTCTACCTCACCGATCTCCCGCGCCGGGTGGACGCGGTGAACGTGGCGCGCGGTCAGGTTCTGCAGGGGGCCGCGATGGTGGTCTCGGGGGCCTCCACGACGATCGTCGGCGGGGTGGCGGCGGCGGACGCGTCACTGCTGAGCGTCGGCGACACCGCCACCTTCGATCTCCCCGACGGTGGGCTCCACGAGGCCGAGGTCACGGCACTGACTCCGGGCGCGGACGCGGGCGCCCGCTGGACGGTCACCCTCGAGCCGGCGCCGCTGGATCCGGATCAGGCCGTCCAGGTGCAGGGGCGCAACGTCCGCGTGACCATTCCGGTCGGCGCCACGGGAGGAGACGTGCTGTTCGTCCCGATCGTGGCGCTCACCGCAGGGCCGGGCGGCGAATCCCGGGTCGAGGTCGTCGACGGCGACCCGCGCGACGGGGAGGACGCGGAAACGCGGCTGGTCCTGGTCGAGACGGGCTTGGCCGCCGGGGGTCAGGTGGAGGTGACGGCGACGGAAGGCGAGCTGGACGAGGGCGACCTCGTGGTGGTGGGTCGATGAGTCTGATCGAGCTGCGCGACGTCACGCGCTCCTTCCCCGGCGTCCCCGAGGTTCAGGCTCTGAAGGCCGTCAATCTCACCGTCGAGGCGGGGGACTACGTCTCCATCGTCGGCCCGAGCGGCTCGGGCAAGTCCACGATGCTGAATCTGCTGGGTCTCCTGGATCGTCCGACGGTGGGGGAGTACCGGATCGACGGGGTGGTGACCGGCGTCCTCGACGACGACCAGCGTGCGCGGGTGCGGGCGCAGTGGATCGGATTCGTCTTCCAGGCGTTCCACCTCATGCCGCGCCGGACGGTGCTGGAGAACGTCATGATGCCGATGCTCTACAGCGGCGTGCCGCGCGAGGAGCGAGAAGGACGCGCGCGGGCGGTGCTCGATCGGGTGGGTCTCGGGCATCGGATGGGGTTCCATCCGCCGACCCTGTCCGGCGGGGAGCGGCAGCGCGTCGCGGTGGCGCGGGCGGTGGTCAGCACCCCGCGCATCCTCCTCGCCGACGAACCGACCGGCAACCTCGACGAGGCGACGAGCGCGGAGGTGATGGAGCTGTTCGACGACCTCCGTGCCGACGGCCTCACGCTGGTGGTCATCACCCACGATCTCGCGGTCGCGGAGCGCGCCGAGCGGCGCGTGCGGATCTCCGACGGTCGCATCTCGGAGCTCGCATGATGCGCCTCCTTCCCCGGCGGCGGAGGCCGACCACGGATGCCGCGGCCGAGCCCGTTCTGACGGCACCGGTCGCCCGCGCCGACCGGTTCACCTTCCAGGACCTCGTCGTGGAGGCCACCGCCGACATCGGTTCGCGGCCGGCGCGGCTGGTCATGACCGTCATCGGCACGGTCCTCGGCGTGGGGGCGCTCGTGGCGACCATCGGCTTCTCCCAGACCGCGGCCACCCAGATCCAACGGCAGTTCGACGCCGTGCGCGGCACCCAGGTGGTGGTGGCGCCCGGTAGCGCGCAGTCGCAGTCCGGCGACGCGGTCGCCACCGCGCGCCTGCCGTGGGATGCGGCCGAACGCGTGGAGCGCCTGGTCGGCGTGGAGGCGGCGACGACGATCGCCGAGTTGGGGACCGATGGTGAGGATGCGATCACCGCCGTCCCCGTGAACGATCCGGCAGCCCCTGCGGTGGCCTCGCCGCGACTCGTGGCGGCGGGACCGGCGCTCCTGGACGTCCTCGGGGGCGAGTTCGTCACGGGCCGGATGTTCGACGGCGGGCACGAGGCGCGGGGTGACCGGGTGGTGGTGCTCGGGGAGCGCGCCGCCGAGCGGCTGGGCGTGAACCGCGTCGACAGTCAACCCTCCGTGTTCATCGGCGACACCGCCTACGCGGTGATGGGCATCTACGCCGGACTGCAATCGCGAGGGGAGCTGTCGGACGCCGTGGTCATGCCGGTCGGGACCGCACGCGTGGAGCGGGCCCTCGCGGCGCCCGGCGATCTGCAGATCCGGATCCTGCCGGGAACCGGCGCCCAGGTCGGCACGCAGGCGGCACTGACCCTGCTGCCGGACGGCCCCGACCGACTGGAGGTGTCGGCCCCGAGCTCGGGGTCGGAGCTGGGGTCGAACGTCCAGGCGGACGTGAACGTCATCTTCCTCATCCTCGGCGGCATCGTCCTCCTCGCCGGCGCACTCGGTATCGCGAACGTCACGATGCTGAACGTCTCCGAGCGGGTGCCGGAGATCGGCCTCCGCCGCGCCCTCGGCGCGACCCGCCGCCAGATCGGCGCGCAGTTCGTCGTCGAGTCCGTCGTCATCGGCCTGCTGGGAGGCCTCGTCGGCGCGGCGCTCGCGGTCCTCGGCATCGTCGTGTTCGCGCTGGCGCAGCAGTGGACACCCGTGGTCGACGGCCTGGTCGCCGTGGGCGGGATCGTGCTCGGGGCACTCGTCGGACTCGGAGCGGGCTGGTTCCCCGCCCGGCGTGCGTCGTCGATCGAACCCGTGTCGGCGCTCCGCGGTGGAGGCTGACCTTTCCTTGTCGGGACAGGTCGTCTAAACTGGGCGCTGGGAGCGCTCCCATGGACGCTCGCCCGTGTCGGCTCGTCATCGAAGGAGATCCCATGAGCTCGCAGAACCGATTCCGCGCGGCCGTGGTGCTCACCGGCATCCTGCTCCTGAGCGGATGCACGGCCCCCACCGGAGGCGAGGCGCGGGCGGTCTCGCCGATCGATGAGTACCTGCTCGCAGCGGAGGGCACCGGGATGAGCGCGCAGGAGCGCCGCGAGGAGGGGGACGCGCGGCTCCTGGCCCGGGAAGAGGTCATCGCCGAGTGCATGAAGGAGCAGGGCTTCGACTACATCCCGGCGCCGCCCACCCCCCTCGGCTTCGACTTCAACACGTGGGGGTCGCCCGAGCTCGACGACCCCGCGTGGATCGAGCGGTGGGGATACGGGATCGTCGACGGGCCCGATCAGGTGCAGGTCACGATCCCCGAGGACCCGAACCAGGCGATCGTCGACGGGCTCTCCGACTCCGAGCGCACCGCCTACTACGAAGCGCTCGTCGGATCCGTGGACGCGTTCGACGCGGACGGGGTGTACGACCCGAGCAAGGGCGGATGCTTCGGCCACGCCGAGATCGTCGACGCGGCCGACGACCCGCTCAGAGGCGACCGGTTCCGAGCCCTGAACGATGCCGTGATGGCGTTCTACACCGAGCTGAACGAGCAGCAGGACATCGTCGCGCTGAATGCGCGGTGGGCCGCCTGCATGGCCGACGAGGGCGAAGACGGCTTCACGTCTCCGCTGGACCCCGTCTCCGAGATCAACGTCTCCCTGCAGGAGCTGGTGAAGGCGGGCGGCGAGACGGCGTGGGACGACCCGGACATCGAACGTCTCCGGGAGCGTGAGATCGCTCTGGCGCAGATCGATGCGCGCTGCCGGGAGTCGGTCGACTACCGCGCGACGGAGGAAGAGGTGAGGTTCGAGGCGGAAGAGCGGTTCGTCGCCGACAACCTGGCCGAACTCGAGGCGTACCGTGCCGCCGCCGAGGGAGCCGGCTCCTGATCAGCCGACGGCGGCGGCGACCGCCTCCTCCACCGTGGGATGGGTGAAGCGGTAGCCGGAGTCCGACAGGACCGCGGGCGCGACATCCGCATCGCAGGTCAGGAGTGCTTCCGTGGCGTCCCGCCCCAGTCCCAGACGCAACGCCCACTCCGGTGCGCGGAGCACGAACGGGCGATTCATCCGGACGGCGAGGGCGAAACCCAGGTCGTTCGCGGTGGCCCGCGTCGGGCCGGTGAGGTTGACGGGACCGCTCAGCTGCGCGTCGAGGACGTGGAGGATCGCCCCGATCTCGTCGTCCAGCGAGATCCACGGCCACGCCTGGGTGCCCCGCCCGATCGGGCCTCCGAGTCCGAACCGCGTGAGCAGCATCAGGGGCTTGAGCACACCGTCCCGATGGACGACGGGGGCGGTGCGCAGCAGAGCGACCCGAGCGCGGGGACCGGAGCTCTGGGCGGCCGACTCCCACTCGCCGCAGACATCCGCGAGGAAGGTCTCGCCTCGGGGTGAGGACTCGTCCAGGCGCACCCCGGGGGCGGAACCGTAGTACCCGACGGCGGAGGCGCTCACGAAGGCCGGCGCATCGTCGCCGAGAGACTTCACGGCACCCGCGATCGCCCGCGTCGGCGTGACCCGGGAGAACAGGAGGGTGTTCTTGTACCGCGGTGTCCAGGGGAAGCGACCGATGCTGGCGCCGTTGAGGCCGATGACGGCGTCGGCTCCGGCGAGGACATCGGGATCGAGGGAGTCGTCGTCGACGAGCCAGGACACCTCGTCGGGACCGGAAACGGGGCGCCGCACGAGGGAGGTCACCCGGACGCCACGGGCGATCAGCGCAGCCCGCAGCGCCCGGCCGATCAGTCCCGAGGCTCCGGCCACGACCACGTGGGAGAGCAGGCGGTCCTCAGGCAAGCGTCGCCTCGAGGGTGATCTCGATCCCGGCGAGCGCCTGGGAGACGGGGCACCCGGACTTCGCGTCCTCGGCGATCCGGTCGAAGTCCTCCGCGGAGAGCCCGGGGACGACCGCGTTGACGTTCAGGTGGCTGCCCGAGATGCCGGTGCCCGGGACGAAGGTCACCGACGCGGTGGTCTCGATCGACTCCGGCGGGGTGCCGTTCTGGCCGAGGGCGTGGGAGAGGGCCATCGAGAAGCAGGACGCGTGGGCCGCGGCGATCAGTTCCTCGGGCGTGGTGACGGATGTGGAGCCCTCGCTGCGCGCCTTCCAGTTGACCGGGTAGGCGCCCAGTCCGGACGAGACGAAGGAGACCTCGCCGGAGCCTTCGGCGAGCGTGCCCTTCCACGACGTGGTGGCTTCGCTGGTGACGGTCATGGCGACCTCCCTGTCCTGTGCGCCCGCGGATCGGGCGTCGTGCGGTCAGCCTAACGTCGCGGTCGCCCCGGCGGGCGGGCTTGCGCGCGGACGGGCTGTCAGGGAAGGCGGGGCCGCGCTCGTCCCACGAGGCCGGCGCGCTGGAGGACCAGATACATCTGACATCCCAGGCACAGCCCGAAGACGGCGTTCAGGAACGCGGCGACGAACGCGGCCGCGGCGGCGGCGGTGAGGCCCCACGGAACCCCGGCGAGCTGCAGGAGGAGACCGGTGAGACTCACGACGAGACCGACGCCCTGGGCGAATCGGGGAGGCCGCGGATCTTCGCGCTCC
>ERZ778021.3481-NODE-3481-length-11224-cov-3.906706_pt1 | contig 11224 bp, 9 predicted proteins | sample MGYA00375751_ERZ778021 | MGnify/ENA primary metagenome ERZ778021 (study PRJEB29350, sample SAMN05389814) | bioreactor metagenome | isolation source: Thiocyanate stock bioreactor | place: South Africa: University of Cape Town | collected 2013-08-29 ... | reverse complement strand
GGCGGAGCATAATAGACAATGCCGTTGTAAATGATCGTTCTTCCTCTGTTGTTGGTGGTATTGCCGATGTTATTGATATTATATATTTTTCCGTTGTTTCTGCTATTGGACAAAACATTGCTGTTATTGCTGACAAAAGCCTGATGAACAACGCCGGAAATATAGGCACTGGTTCCGGTATACTCATTGTTTTTTGCCAATATTATATCTCCGTTGTTGACACAGCGGTTCATATTGCGTACATACACCTGAACCCCGCCGATGTAAACGGCAGTATTCACACTGATGCTCCCCGCTACGGCATCCGCTGTATAATACCCGTCATAGGCGATTTCTCCATTATTGATACAATCTGTTGTGGTATCAGAGGAGCTTCCGGAGGAATACCCCACTCTTACACCGCCGATATAGGTGTATTTGTTGGCAGCTGTGGAATTTCTGTTATACCGCTTCGTATAAATGTTCCCATTGTTCACACAATTGGTCATATTCCCGTTTTGATTGATTCCGCCGGAAACACCCGCCACGAAAAGGCTGGAGCTTTGATCCAGCACATTGACGGCAATATCCCCGGAATTGTTGCAATCCACTACGCTCGGTGATGAATTGGCGACGCCGGCTATGTATGTTGAACCGTTGAAGGTGTCGATGTTTACATTGATATTCCCATAGTTCTCGCAGGATGAGAGGGTCATGTAATTTACGATACCTGCAATTCTGACAGTGCCGGAGGCAGCGGAAAAATCGACATTGATGTCTTTGTTATTGTAACAATTCGTAAGATTATAGCTGGCAGTCGCATTACTGCCGCCACTGATGCCGCAAATTCTCACTTCGTTATTGGGTGACAGGGGGGCGTTGTCCTCTGTTCGGATCGAGCCGTCATTGTAGCAGTTATAAAGACTGATGGCTCCGTTGGTGATTCCGGCTATGTAAGCACTTTTGATGTCCTTTTCAATGATGAAATCACCGGCATTGCCGACCAATTTATACGCATTGGAGCTGTTGCCGCTGTTGCCCGAGATACCGGCGGCGGTTGCACTGCCCACTGTAGCACTGTCGGTGAGGTTTACATAAATCGTTCCTTTGTTGCACATTCGTGTGTCCGTAGTTGCCCCGTTACTGGGTCCTGTGGGACCGAAGCCGAATAAGCCGCCCGCAATATAGTTGTTGACAGGTAATATCGTGATCTCATCCGCCAGCTTTTTCACTGCATGAATGCTGCCGGTGTTGATGATTCTGTCCAGTGTATAGTTTGCGTTCGCTGTATATCCGCCGATTCCCCCAACATAACTGGTTCCGGCAACCGCTGTACTGGTGTTGGCAGTAACAGACATACCGGTGACCGCATCAAAATTTCCGCAGTCTCTGATTTGTCTTGTTCCGCCCGAGTTATCCTGGGTGCCAAACAAACCGCCCACCATGGAGGTATTGACAATGGTTGAGGTATAGTTATGAGAGCCCCCGTCAATGACACCGTTGTTGGAGCAAAGATAGGCGTTGATGGTGTTGTTTACGCCGCCCACAAGACCGCCCATCCTCAGCTTGCAGATATAATCCCCGTTCCCGGCCGAAACCACGTCTGCACTGTTGTGGACATTGTAAAGAAGGGCATAACCCCCGGAATAGGAAATAAGAGTGCCCACATTACAGTAGGAGTTGTATGCCTCGGCTTCCGTCAGGGCCGGCAGCGTGATTTTGCCGCCCAAGATATTCAGGTTTCGGAAGGACGGCGTGTTTGTGGTGCTGTTATAAATCAATCCCATGAGAATGTAGGGTGTGGTTCCTACCAGCTTATAAGATGGTTTTACTATTTGCAGGTTGATGATGGAGTGGGCACTGAGCTGCTCCCCTGTCCCCACATGCCCGCCCACACAAGCGGCAGCCGGATTGTCGATGGTGCCCTCAAAATTGCCGTAAAAATCATTGGTGGGGGTCGTATATGCATTCGCGGCAACCGTAGACATGTCAATACAGCTGCGCAAGCGGAAATACCGCGAGGAACTGTTTCCGAACAAGGGGTATTGATTGAGCGCCGCAGAAAAGAAAATCAAATCCGCCGGACGGGCGATATAATAGGGATTGGCGCTGGAATTGGCGAGTGCATTGTTGGTTTTAAAGCACTGCAATCTGGGATAACCGGAAATATAATCGGTGACGGTAACGCTGTAAGTGTCCAGATACCATTGGTCGCCGGTTAAGATGCCGACCTTTGCCATCAGAGCCGCTGTTGTTTTTGCAACAACAGATGCATAAGGCGTTGTAAGAGCGGCGTCGTACAGAGTGCTGTCATAATAGGTCTCGGAGATGGTTCCGTTATTCAGATACACCACGGGATTATAATCGGTATCTGCCTGGTTTTGCGAGTTTGTAATGCCTCCGGCGAAATACGTGTTGTCTATCGTTCCGTCGTTGGTGTGAACCAATCCTCCGATTTCACCTTCATGTCTTGCCCATGAGCGGTTCCCGCCGGATACGATAAAACAGTTTTGCACAAGGCCTCTGTTGTAACCGGCAATGCCGCCGAATTTCAGGGAGATATTGATACCATAAGGCTCTTCATATCTGGGAGCACGCAAACCAAGGTTTTTCACCACACCGCTCGTTCCGATATTGGAAAACATGGCGAAATAATAGCTTGGTCTTCCCTGCTCGTCAAAATAATTGGCAAGATTTGTGGTGAGGGGCAGGTTGGTAATTTCAAAACCCTGTCCGTCAAATACGCCGTTAAAACGAAGTGCCGGCGAACCGCCGTCATCATAACCGCCCAAAACACCGATGGGTGTCATGCCGCCCGTACCGCTGAACTCAATGTTGTTGCCTAAGGCATACCGGGCGGTGAGATAGACGCTTCGTTCCAGCTCCGGGTCCGGAGCACTTGTGTTTTTCTTGTAGCATTTGTTGCCCCAGGTTAATAAATCGGTGGCGTCTTCGATGAGGATGGTGCATTTGGCGGGATCAAAATTCCCGCCTGTTTTATATTTAGCCAGCAAGGAAAAGCTGCCTTCGGTTCCGTTTTCCATTATGAAATTCTTCAGGGTAATGACATTTATCTGTGCATATTCCGTTGTTTTGGGCAAACCCGAAAAGGATAGCGGCGAAACGGTGGTGTTATCCCAGTAAACCGGTGCGGCTTTGGAGGTAATCATGGACTCAGACAAAAACGCAATTAGATAAAACAGCGTGGAAATAACCAGCAGAACTGAAATTGCCCGATGCTGTAGGTTTAAATATTTCATTTTTCTCATATGCTTGCCTGTACCCATGATTTCACCTCCTCAATGATCGGATCATGCCACCCTCATGGCAGCTGTGTCATTCCCCAAAAGGCTTCCATTCTGTTCAACTGGACAGCATCTGCTTTGATTTCAAGATATAAAACACCGTTGCTGATTCGCCCGAAATCCTGTATACCGCTGATAAAGCTATAGGTCTTTTGCTCCTGCGGCGTACTTCCAGAAACAAGTCCCCGTTCCTCTCCCTCGCCGGCAGTATAATAATAATACTTGTCGTACAACCGATTGTCGGTCCAGAGACCGGGCGCAGTAACAAAAACCGTATCCATTTTAAATATAGATTCATTGTTGATCAGCCACATATCATTGACATAAACCCTGAGGTAGGATTTTGTGATCCCTTGGTATCGGACATCAATCCGTAGCTTCGGCGCATAATTCGGTGCCGCCGGTGCGCTGATGTTTACGATGTAATAGCCTGTTTGAGGATCTCTGTAATTTTCTGCGGATACTTTTGTATTGTCGCTCTGCAGATAATATACATCTGTCCGCAGAGTAAAGTCAGTCGCCAAAATTTTATGGGATCGTTCCCTGTCCTGATACAGCCATGACAGCGTGGCAGACAAAATAGATAAAGCCAAAATGATTATAAAAGACAAAATCATAAAAAACCGAAGCTTATTTTTAAATATTGCAATTTTCACACCGTCACCTCTTTTCCCTTTGGTCGTTCCCTTTATTCGGGATAGAATTCCTGATGGGCATTGGCATGTATCGTCAGCGGATAGCTGATGCTGGTATACTCATCATCCGTACCGTAATTTACATTATCATATTCCGTCCAGGTAATCAAATAGGCAATCGTATCACTGGTGTCTTTCAATATATCCACATTTTTGATTTGGTTTAGGTTTTCCGTGTTGATCGCCATCATTGCCGCCTTGCACTGGGCGGGTGTGGTCAGTGTGTAACCGTTAAATTTTGAGTCAAGGTATGCTTTATAGTTTTTTGTAAGAATGTTTTCGTCTGTGGTATCTGCAGGAACAAAGAGATAGAACACAGAATCATTGGCCTCATTGGTATCGGTATAGGTCAAATCCACCTTCACGTCGATGTCACCCTGATTGAGCCCTGTGATTTCATATACCTTAGCCGCCATATTGAAGTGATTGTCCCGGTCCACAGGATTGAAGAATCTTGTGGGTGCAGTGGACTGGATATCGATTTCGATGGAATGATCTTCAATGCCGTTGAGCAAAAAATCAATCCGACCGATTTTATAGCTGCCGTCCATTTTTTGCTCTGTATGCAGCCAGGAGCTGCTGCGGGGAGACAGAAAAACATGCAATACAGAAATTGAAATGATTAAAACTGCGGCAATCAACTGCAACGCCATTCCGCCGTATGTTTTTTTCATTTCTTTCACCTCTCTGTTAAACACCGCCAAGGAAGGGTATTTTATAATTTGTATAGATGCCGAGGATATCCTCATAACTCACCGGCTGCGGGTCTTCCTTGTCGTTTTGGTCACCAATGGTATATACAAGCTTATTTTTTATGTCATTGCGGGAGACCCTGTGGGTGATTATGGCATTCCCCCCAGGCTGATAAAAGGTTATGATATCGTCTTGTTTCAAGCTGTCGGGTTTTACCTGTTTTACATAGATAAAATCCCCTTTGTTTATGACAGGACGCATGCTGCCGGAAGATATTTTATAGCCCTTGTAGCCAAAAAAACCGGGAACCACCAAAAACAGGCTTAGAATCATAGCAAAGATTAAAAAAGAAGCAGTTAGTATCCGAAAAAATAACCATGGTTTTTTGTTCATTTATCCCGCCACCAGATTGTTGATTTCACCCATACCGATGGTTTCCCAATCCACCAGCTCAGCCTGCTTTGCTTGGAAAATCAGCTTGATGTTAAAAATGGCTCCCGACAGACTCATGTCGACTAGGTCCCCATTAAAAGCAATGGAATCAATGATAGAGAATATATCCCCATCTATGGTGGTTGCTGCGGGAATGACGAAAGAACTGTTATGTTTGAAATGCCAGCATTGGTCTGCCGAACGATATTCCCAACCGGCGACGAGCAGCACCTCCATAAATTCATCCATCGCACTGCCTGCACCGCCGCTGTAAATTTCATTGACGGTTTCATGGGTGAGCTGATCTTCATAACTGAATCGGATTTGCAGTCTCAGATTCGTATCAATGGAGGACTGGTTGGTCAGCGACAGGCTGGATCCGGAAATGAGAGGCTGACCCGGTACGACGATTTCGTTCTCACCGCTGGTAATCAACCCGCCGGAATAGATATATTTGATGTCCCCGATTTGAAAGGTTTTTTGATAAGCTGCTGCATCGGTAAACCAAGCAAAGGTACCCTGTGTAAAAATACACAAAGTCAAAACGGATATGGTCAATACAAGAATAAGCAATCGTTTTTTCACCCGGGTTCACCTTTTTTCCTTTTTTGCTTTATGAAAAGCTCCGCTTCTGTGGCAATCCATGAAGAGATCAGAAGCGCTGCAATCACCAACATGCTTTTATTGTTGAAAAATGCGGCAGGAAACCCTGCAAAGGGTATGATCGTCGCCACCTTACCCACCAGACGGGAAGCATCGATCGGCAAGGGGTCATTGTGGATGCCGGCGTCGCCTTTGGTGACAAAGCTCATCGTTTTGACATCCACCGAAACAATGCGGTGGGTAAAATGCTTTTTGGGGTCTTTCGAGGATCGAAAGGTTGCAATGTCGTCAGCCTTGACATCACCGAATTTTGCCGCTTTTACATAAACAAGAGAACCGTAGGGAATCGTTTTTCCCATACTGTCCGAAAGTACGGTAAACTGCTGTAACCCGAAAAAATAAGGAATCGACATTGTAATGAGATAAAACAACATGACCACAATCAACACATTGCCGATGAGCCCGAACAACAGCCGAAACAGCTTACTCTGTTTTATTTTCCATATGGTCATTGTTATATTCATCCTCGTTTATTGCATTTTTGAGCTTTGCCCTTGCTCGCTTGATATCGGTAATTGCCATATACGCTACCGGGATTATGATAAAAACCAGCATGTTCAGGGGCTTACTCAACATGCGAAGCAAAAAGCCCAGTATGGAGGAATGAAACACAACCTTACCGATGACATGCTCCGGTGGAACAGGGACTGCGTCGGTCTGCCCGTTTGCATCACCCTTGGTGATGAATTTTCCGTTTTTCACTTCAAAAATTCTATGTGTGTTTATCTTGCCTTTGATTTCCTCTTCTTGGGAGATAAATGTTATGATATCTTCTTTTTGCAGCGTAGCGGTATTGACACGTTTTGTGATTACCAAATCACCCTGCCTGATTGCTTTTCCCATACTGCCTGTTTGTACGATAAAAAGCCGTGCGCCGAACACTTCCTTGTTGCCCACGGACAACACCGAGTATATGATGGCTATCATGGCAATCGCCATAAGCAGTGTGACCGCTGCCGAAACAATGCCGTCAATCATTTTTCTTTTCATCAGTTACCGCCTATCGGATTTTGTGATACAAAAAACAAAGCCTTGTCAATGGTCAATGCCTTGTTTTTATATTCGTTCCCTGCTTGGCTGTCCATATAAACGGTGTAGGAGAACATAAAATCGCCCGTTCCCGTGATATGATAGCCTGTATATAGGGTAATATCTCTGTTTTCATCCATCAGCTCAGACAGTGGTTTATCGATCAGAGCAAGGGTGATCGGGTCGGTGTATTGAATCCGTAGCACATCGGCAACGTCCGTTTCCGGGCTTGACGGTGCTGATATGCCAAGGAAGCTGACATTGAAATATCCCCCTCTGGTTCCCGCGCTCACATCCATTTTAAACTCGGTGCGTGCCAAGGGAAACAGATTGCTGATTTCAATGTTTTCACTGCTGATGGGCTGATATATGGTTTGGTTTTCTTCGTCCTTGTCCGGCACTCCGTCATGATTGTCATCTGCGCTTTTTGAGAGAGAAAAGGCGACGCCGGAATAATAGAAGCTGATGGGAGACAGTACCGTTTTCTGATTGCTATGAAACCAACCAAGTGTGATTGCCAACAGAAGGCTGAAGGACAAAGTGAAAAGCAGAATGGAATATAGCAATTTTCTTTTCAGCTTCATCTATTTCTCCCTTTCTTACGAATTATCCATCCTCTTTTGGTTTGCTTTTTGGTGTCTTTGGTTTTGATGCTTTTTGCTTCTCTTTGAGGAGCTTATCCTTTTGCCGTTGTTTTTCACGGGCAATTCGCTCTTTTTCCTTTTGCTTTTCCCGCTGGATCTTCAGCTTTTCTCTTGCCTTTTGCTTTGCTGCCGCCTGACGTTCTTTTTCTTTTTGTTTTGCCACTGCCTGGCGTTCTTTTTCCTTTTGTTTTTCTTTTTCCAGCCTTGCTTTTTCTTTTTCTTCAAAGGCGCGTTTTTCCCGCTCTTCCCGCTCTTTTTCTCTTTGTGTTTCTTTTTCTGATTTTTGAAATTCTATGCTGAGGGCTCTTTCAATGGCTGCTTTGATATCGTCTTCGTTGCCGTCCTTCTTTGCATAAGACCGGCTGATTTCTTCATTGATGATTTGCCGCAGCTCCACCTCGGGAATATCATAGTCAAACACAAAATCCTCTACGATGCTTTGTATGAATTTTGGTTTTAACACTCTTTTCTTTTTGAAATTCACCACGTCCACCGGCTTGTTGTGCTCTGTATCCAGATGGTTTTTCATCACCAAATAATTAAACAGTGTCAATGTGTTCAACTCGTCCAGGTATTGCTGCGAAAAATCACCGTCGTATTGTTTGACTTCGATAGAATATCCGGCATCAGTGTATCGGTCCATGAACTGCCACAACTCATAGCATTTTTTAAAATTAGGCTCTTTCATAATCAGGTTGGTTTTGGAGATAGGAGTGTGCACCTTAGGCGTACCTGATAATGCCTGAAAAAATTCAGATTTTGAAAAACCGTTCAGCATGGTTCTGATATGCTCGATCCGCTGATAAATCATCGGATCGTTGCTTTTGCTGTCCAGATACCCTTGCCCCTGATGGATTTTCAGCACGAGATTGTATTCAATCTTTTCATCATTGTCGTTGAAGGATGAGTCAACCTTTAAAACAGAGGCAAATTCATCACCCGTGGTCTGAAACAAGGCTTCATACCGCCTGTCCAAAAACTGATTGACCCGTGATATCAACGTCATGATAAAGCGATTTTCGTAAATTTCATAGCTCTCCTCGTTATATACATTGAGGATTTTGTTGGGAATAATGCTCCCGTCCCTGTTCACAGAGCTGATGAAATGGGTATGGGTCGCCAGATGCTTCACCGCATCAGCACCCACTTTTCTGGCAAGCTCAACAGGAACGATATTTTCCTCTCTGCGTATGAATTTACGTGGCTTTTTGATGATGTTTTCCAAGGGGATGAGACAGCTTTCTATGGCCTCTACCCATTTTTCATCAATGATTTTAATCAGCGCTTCATTTTTCTGACCATAGTAACGGACACCGGACTCAACCACTTTCATAAAATACTCATAAAAGTCGTCACCGTTCAGTGTATTCATGGCTCTGGTTTTAAATTTTCTGTATAAATTTGCGCTGTAATTTCTCATAGAAAGAAGCATTTTACTCTTTTCATGTTTTGCAAAAGCACCATCAAAAAAGCAATTTTGATGCCCGCGTCCCACCTTTCTTGGTCTTGTTTGGTATGATTGATTCCAAATCCGTTTATTGAGCAAAACAGATAAAAAACACGGTAAGCTTATCATTGTTGAAGTCAACCAGTGGATATTTTACACCATGATTGACTCGATAGAATGATAAGCTTAATTCCCTTTTGGAGTCGCTATTCTTCTTCTGATTGTTTTTTTGGGTATAAAATATCCCGCTCCTTCATGGGTGCGCCGAACAGGAAACCCTGCATCTTTTGACACCCCATTTGCATGAGCATTTTTTGCTGGGCAACCGTTTCGATGCCCTTGGCAACAACCTCAAGGTTGAGCTTATCTGCCAAATTGATCACCGCATCACATATGTCATGGGCATGCTTATCCACCACAATTCTGTCTACAAAGCTTTTATCCAGCTTTAAAATATCCGCCGGCAAAATTCCCAGCTTGGATATGGTGGCAAAGCCACCGCCGAAATCATCAATGGCAATCCGAAACCCCAGCTTCTGCAAATCATGCATGCGTGTCATGATGGATGCGCTTTTGTTAATCATGTCGAATTCGGATATTTCCAGACATAGTTTGTCGGGCGTGACCTCATATTTCTCAATGATCTTCACCAAATCCGTGCTAAAATCCTTTTTTAGCATATGCTTCTTTGAAACATTGACAGAAATATAATCAAATTTAATATTCTTCTTCTGCATCTTTATGATCGTTCTGCAGGCTTCTTCAAACACCCAGGAGCCAAGGGCAATGTTCAGACCTGATTTTTCCGCGATGGGGATAAACACGGCAGGTGACAAAAAACGCATTTCCTTGTCAACCAACCGGATGAGAGCTTCATATCCAATGGTTTTTGCAAACATTGGCTGAACGATAGGCTGATAATATAGCTTCAATCCGCATTCAGAATCTCTTGGTTTTCTTGCTTTTTTAGGGGTGCTTGGTCCGCAAATGGGTTCCATTCGTATACATCTCCGTTATCTTAGCCTTGTTTCATCAATCGTTCCAGATATGCCTTTGCTTCCGGCATGTTGCCTTTTCCAAAGGTTTTTTCGATAGTATTGACCAGCTTGCGCAAATTGTCCTGCATAAAGGCAATGTTTAGACCTTCAAATTTACGTAGAATTTTGTAGGTCAGCATATAATCCAGTGCTTCCAGCTCGGTTCCGCCGCAGGCAACATAGACGGGGACAAAGTCCAGCATCTGTTTTAAAATACGGTTACCAAAAGCCAAACGGAAGTTTTCAATCACATAAAAATCAAGTTTATCCAGCTTCGCGAGGTTTTCTTCCGATAAAGGATGCTTCTTTTTTGCAGCCTTGAAGAGCTTATACAGATGGTCACTCCCCAGCTGAACCGGCTGCTGGATCGGACAGGTAAAATGAACACCCTTGCTGTTGAGCTGAATGGGGATGGCACGGTCATACACCTTATCGGTGATGGTGAAGGTGGAATCGTCGTTGTTCGCTGTCCCGACAAACCAAACATTTGTGGGCACTTTGCATTTTCCATCCACGATATGCTTCGGGTCGGTGTCCCAGCTGTCGGGAACAATGTCGACGCTCCATTCATTGGAATCCGGCATTTCGAGAACGGATAAAATCTCGGCGAAATAATATTCGATACGGGCCAGGTTCATTTCATCCAGTACAATAAATCCTACATCGTCACGATAGGTACATTCATATAAATTTTTTAAAAAGTCCGATTCATTGAACCGTTTGGTAAACTCATTGAGGTAACCGATCAGCTCAGAACGGTCTCTCCAGGAGGGCTGTACCGCACAAATAGCAGTTTCGTGCTTGATGAACTTACCCCAGGCATAAGGCAGAGAGGTTTTACCGGTACCGGATATGCCCTCCAGAATGATCAGCCTAGTGGTTGCCATGGCGGCAATATAGGTCATGACAGTCTTTCTTTCATAATAAAGACCCATTTTATTGCAAGCAAAGTAGCGGAAAGTATCCACCAATTCTTCCAAGGAGAATTTCTGTTCATCCTCAAGCACAAAGGGGGTTTCTTCATATTTTTTGTCTACGTTGATGAGCTTGACAAACCGGCTTACCCCTGCCTTGACGGGTTTGTCCTTTACTGTACCGTCCTCGTTCAATGTGTTATCATCCTCGGCATCTTCTCCCGGCTGTAAACCGATTTGCGAAACCTTCATGGCCAGAATTCTGTTTTTCTCGTCCACGAGCTGCAATACCGTATTGTTCAAGCGGCCGATTTCCTTGAGCAATTCTTCATCTTCCACCGCTCTTTTGCGAAACACCAGATATTTGCGTAAAAGACGGTATAGCT
>ERZ778021.3480-NODE-3480-length-11227-cov-3.110992_pt1 | contig 11227 bp, 6 predicted proteins | sample MGYA00375751_ERZ778021 | MGnify/ENA primary metagenome ERZ778021 (study PRJEB29350, sample SAMN05389814) | bioreactor metagenome | isolation source: Thiocyanate stock bioreactor | place: South Africa: University of Cape Town | collected 2013-08-29 ... | reverse complement strand
TGCATTGAGGCCTTCTCCCAACGCATCTTGGCCAGACAACTTTAACCCCAATAACACCGCTGCCAACAAGATTGCCCAGACTATCGCCTGCAACAAATTGGAAATGGGGCCAGCAATGGCAACCAGCACTTGACTGCGAGTGCGGTTTTCAAAGTTGAGAGGATTGATCGGCACCGGTTTCGCCCAACCCAGCAATGGCCAGTTCGACAAGATAGCAATCACCATCATAGCCGTGCCGATAAAATCCAAATGCACCAACGGATCCAAACTGAGGCGACCCAAAAGTCTGGCCGTGTCATCACCCAATCGATGCGCCATCCAGGCGTGCGCGAACTCGTGAATTGTTAGCGATGAAATAAATGCTGGCAACACTAACGCCAGCAATATGAAGTTATTTGGATCCATAAAAGGAAAATTAAACCAACGCCGCTTCGTTCAGTAAACGCTCTGGCATAGCGTCACGCGCCAGCAGATCTTCCAGCGTTTCGCCTTCCACAATAATTTCGCTTTGGCCATCATTGACCAGCACCACAGGCGGGCGGCGGGAAGCGGCCAATGCCTATGCCGCTGAAGTGGTTGCTGCCGATTTCGCCAAGCCGCGCGACAGCGATGTCTTCGATCAATGTATCGGTTTCGCAATGTTTGCCGGAGATAGTGACGATTTCACTGGCCGCTTCATTGGCGCGGCTGGCATTGAGCGCGTGATATTTTGCTTCATATAATGCCGGGCGCGGATTGTCGCTCATGCCGCCATCCACGGTGACGAAGGTGCGAATACCGGGAATATGCTTGATGTTGCCAACGGAATACAATGTCGTTCCCGCTTCTCCAGCGATGGAACGTCCGGGCTCGATTGCCAGGCGCGGCATTTCCAAGCCCAATTCAGCGCATTTCTTCTGCACCGTTCCAACCACAGTCGCCGCATATTCTTCCAACGATGGCGGCCTGTGTTCGGGCAAATAGCGAATTCCCAATCCGCCGCCAAGATCGAGTTCTTCCACTGTGAAATTCAAATCCCGTTTTATCTCCGCAAGAAACTCGCACATTAAATTAGCGCCGAGCGAGAAGAAATCGGCTTCCAAAATCTGGCTGCCAATATGGCTGGAAAGTCCGGTCAGTTGCAGATTCTCCATCTGCAACGCTTTCTCCACGCCACTGCGCGCGCCGCCGCCTTCGATGTTCATACCGAATTTGGTATCGACACGGCCAGTTTGAATTAAATGGTGCGTATGCGGGTCAACAGCCGGCGTCAATCGCAACGAGATTTGCTGCTTTGTATTTTGCTCGCCAGCGATTTCGTTGAGCAATTCCAGTTCATATTCGTTATCAACAACCACGCGGCCAATGCCAGCGGAAACCGCCATTTCCAATTCTTCGCGCGATTTATTATTGCCATGAAACACCAACCGCTCCGCCGGAAAATTGGCACGCAGGGCGGTGTATAATTCGCCGGCAGACGCCACGTCCGCCATCAAACCTTCGCTGTCCACAATACGCGCCATCGCCAGGCACCAAAAGGCTTTGCTGGCAAAGATGATTTCTGTGTGTCCCGGTTGCGCCGCGAAAGCCGCCTTGAGACCACGCATCCGTTCGCGAATCGCGGCTTCGTCCATTACATATAACGGAGTGCCATATTGCTCGGCCAATTCCACGACATTGCAGCCGCCAATTTCCAGTTGTCCGGCTTGGTTTACTTGTTGAGTTCCTAACAAAAACACAGTGTTTCCTCTTGCTTGCGAAATAAAAGTACTTTTGCAAAAGTACTTTTGCAAGTGTAGCAAAAACCGCCACGAAAGTACTTTTCGTGGCGGTTTAATAATAGGCATGTCATACCCGCACAGGCGGGAATCCAGGATGTATCCCAAGGGGCACCCACAAGAGATGCCCCTACCTGTGTTTCTACAATCCATCACTATCTTTATGCGCTTTTTCAATGACTCGCATCACATTATAAACCTCTTCCGGTTTGACTTCTTGCTCCGCGCCATAACGCAACACGCGCCAGACGTTGTCATAATAATCGCCCGATAGCTTTTTGGGGACGGACGGCTCGATTTTTTCCTTCCAGGGAATCTTGTCGTCGTTGCCATATTTGCGGCCTTCGGCGGGAGTTTCGGTAACCTTGAGCTGTTTCAGCTTTTTGGGATCGAAATACTTGATGGTACTGGTTTTGCCATCGCTGCGCAATGTGCCAGCGGTTCCCAGCACTGTCCATAAGGGCTCGGTGAAAGCGCAGGCGCCGGAAATTTCCAGATCGATCACGCGTCCGTTTTCGCCTTTCAGCAACACTTTCACATGGTCGTCAGCATCGCCCGCAGACACGGTCAATTTCAAATCGGAAAACTGCTGTTTGACTGGAGACTCCAGCAAAAGTATCGCGGCATCAATGAAATGCGGGCAGGTGTTGTTAAGCGTGCCACCACCGAATTTCTGTAATGTCTGCCAATCGCTGCGGCGCGTAAATTGTAGCGCGCGGATGCGAATCTCAAACACATCACCCAGTGATTTGTTGGCCAGCAATTCGCGCAGATATTGCACATCGGCATGATAGCGGTAATTCTGATGCACAAATAGTTTCTTGCCCGCGGTATTTGCGGCCTTGATCATTTTGGTCGCTTCAGCGGCGGTCATGCTCATTGGCTTTTCCACCAGCACATCCCGTCCCGATTTCAATGCTGCAATAGTTTGCGGAGCATGAGCAACAGATTGCGATGCGATAACGACGAGTTCGCACTCGGCATTTTTTAGAAAATCATCGAAGTCGGAAAAGGTGTTGCAACCAAATTCTTTGTTGGCTTCTTTCAAACGATCTTCCTGAAAATCACATACATCGGTGATGATAAAACGCTGATCGCCGCGCATGCGATTCACGTGGATATTCCATCCGGCGCGGCCAAGACCAACAACGCCGACTTTGATTGGCTTGCGGCGTAACACTTGTTTCTTATCTGCAACGACAGCGGTCTTCTTTGTAGCTGCCTTTTTTGCAACAACTTTCGGGGCTACTTTTTTTGCAGCTGCTGGCGCAGCTTTCTTCGCCGCTGCTTTTGCGGGACGGCCAGCTTTCTTCGCTGGGGCTTTTTTGATTGGCACTTTTGTATCACTCCTGAATAGCTTTTTGAAACTTTATTATTAAAGTTCCACTTCTGCTTTAACATTATAGCGAAAATAGAACGAGTGCATAGTCAGCATTGAAGAACCACGCAAATATGCAAGCAAAGAATCTGGAAGAAACGAGCAATTAGCGTTTGCCTACGCGTGCGGTTCTTCCTATTCAAATAGCGTCTTTATTTATGTGTCTATGGTAAATTTAAAGAATGATTTATGACCGATTAGAAAACGCCGCCGTCTATTACACGCTGCATCCGCTCTTCCAAAAAGCCATTGAGGCTCTGCAACAAATGGATTGGAATCAATTGCCCAATGGCCGCCACGATATTGCCGGCGACGACATATTTGTGAACCTCGCCGAATACCAAACCGTATTGCCTGATCAGGGAACATGGGAAGCGCATCAACGTTATATCGATATTCAATTAATTGTTGATGGCGAAGAGCAAATGGGACATGCCTTTAATACTTCCTTGCAAATTAAAGAACCGTATGACGCGGCAAAAGATGTGGAATTTTATAGCGGCTCCGGGCAGTTGATTACCTATAGCAAAAGTACTTTCGCTATCTATTATCCGCACGATGCACATAAGCCCGGAGTCTTTTCAGGCGCCCCAGGAACAGTTCGCAAAGCGGTGGCGAAAATACGGATTTAATAGAGGCGCACTTTTATATCGTTTAGGAAGAACCACGCGAGTAAGCAAGTGGAGCAGATGCAACCTATCTTGGTGCACCCACTTGCTTACGCGCATGGTTCTTCAATTATTAATCGCAGAATTTCAAATAACAGGCAAGTCGAAACAATTATTTAAACTTTCCTTCTTTAAACTTTCGCCGAAATTCCAGGTAATCAGGAATCGAAACATGCTGCACATACGGGTTATTCGGATTGTGGCTGATGTATTCCTGATGGTAACCTTCCGCCTTGTAGAACTTGGTGAAAGGCAACACTTCAGTCACCACTTTGCTTTTGTATTCTTTGCTGGCATTGATCGCTTCGATTTTATCTTCAATGACTTTCTTCTCCTGCGGCGTCCGATAAAACGCAATCGAGCGATATTGTGTTCCCACATCTGGCCCTTGGCGATTCAATTCCGTGGGATCTAAACTGGCGAAGAATGCATCTACCAAAGTTTTGTAGCTGATCTTCGACGGATCATAATACACATTTACCGATTCGGCATGACCAGTGTCTCCTCTTCCCACTTCTTCATAAGTCGGATTTTTGGTGTGGCCACCTGCGTAGCCCGAAACCGCATCGCGCACGCCAACCAGACTTTGAAAGACAATTTCGGCATGCCAAAAGCAACCTTCGGAAAAGGTTGCAACCTTTTCATTGGCGGCTGGCTTTGCAGTGGAAGCCTTAGGGATCTGGATACTGTTAGCCTGAGATCGAGCGCAGGAGATAAGCACGGCCACCACAATAATAGCACCGATTCCAGCAAAAATTTTCTTCATCGTCATTACTCCTTCTATAAATGATACGCTTTAAACGCTCTATGGTTCAGATATTCCACAATGCTTCTCTGTTTGTTGACCATAACTATTAAGGTTGCTTTTACTTCTATTGCCAATAAACAGCCAATCTTGCTTCTTAAAAATAAATGTTTGACATTTGCGATAATGTGGTATAATAAAAATATCAAACCGGTTTTACCTCGTGAGATATTCGGTCTGCCGGTTAAAAGTACTTTTAGGAGGAGTATGATGAAGAAGTTGAGTAGAGGATTTACGTTGATTGAGCTGCTTGTTGTTATCGCGATTATAGCTATTCTCGCAGCAATCCTGTTTCCGGTGTTTGCTCGAGCGCGTGAAAACGCCAGGCGTGCCAGTTGCATGAGTAACTTGAAGCAAGTCAGTTTGGGGATTATGCAATATACGCAGGATTATGACGAACATCTGCCGATGTATCGTGTGCCTGCTGGATCTACGGATTATGCAGCAAGGCCTTATGGTTGGGCCGATGCGATTCAACCGTATGTGAAAAGCATTCAGGTGTTACAATGTCCCAGTGATTCCGGCGCGTATACAGATGTCCCCAGCACAACCGGCTATTCCGATTACGCCTACAATCTGTGGATGGGAGGCTGGGGGCCAACGTCAAAAGGCAGCGGTATGAGCCTGGCTCAGTTGACACAGCCCACGCTGTCTATTATGAATATCGATTACTCGACGGGGAATTCGAGTAGTTATACAGTGGGAAACACGTCAACCGGTGATGGCTCATCCACTTGCGGTTATTATGGCGCACCTGATTGCGGAAATGGCCTAGCACGCATTAGCTCCGCCAGCAGTGTCCGCCATCTGGGAGGAACTAACGCAGCCTTTGCGGATGGTCATGTCAAGTGGATCAAAGCACGTGACGAGACCAGTGGCTGGCTGGCAAATGCGTATCGAGCTGGAACCAGTGGTAGTTATTCGGGAAATAACCCCACTTTCAATCCAATGCCGTAACATCAATTCTGAAAACGGGGCACGGCAAGCCGTGTCCCGTTTTTTGTGTTTATCAAGGGATTTGTTTCATGAAAATTTCTGCAAAAGTACTTTTATGTTCCGCCGTGGCACTCTCCTTCAGCCACATTCCGGCGCACGCCGCGTTGGAAATGTATAGCGATTTTGAAACGCCTGCGGGATACGTCAATGCTGTAGGCGGCTCCGCGGCGATGGCGCGGCTGAACGGCGTAGCTCCCATTTTTATCGATGACGCTCCGACTGTAATCGCCAGCCGCAGCAAGAAGTCGTTGCGGCTGGGCGGTGCGGGGTTTGTGTATTTCACCGATACCGATTCGCCAGAATTAAGCGACGCCTGGACGATAAGTACTTTTGTGAAGTTTGACTCCAAGGTCAGCGGCACGCAGACCATCGTGATGCGACCCGGTGGTTGGACGTGGCAGGCTGATCTGGCGCGGCGCGTGGCGACGTTTGTGGTTTTCGGCAGTAAGAATCCGCTAAATTTTGCGCTGCCTGCGAATTTTGCTGGCAAATGGCACATGCTGACATTGGTGAAATCGGGAACATCAGTGGAGTTTTTCATCGATGCAAAATCACAGGGCAAGAAAGAATTAACTGATTCGTATCCAGCGTTTGGCGCGCTGTATGTCGGTGCTGCTTCGTCCAAAGCGGGCAAAGCGGCGCATGCGGATATTGATGATCTTTCCATCTGGAGCAATGCGTTGACGACCGCGCAAGTGCAACGTCTTTCCGCCGGAACGCCAGCGATGGAGATCGCTGGCGAAGGTCAATTAAAACGCCAGCCGACGCCGCCAATTACGGCGACAACGCCGATTTATCATCTCAAAACCAGTATGGACGCCAGCCACGCCGCGATTGCCGCGCCGGAAGATCCGCAACAGATGGCATTAGCGCAAAAAGTGCGCGACGCGCTTAACAAAGCGTGGGGCGTGCAATTGCAAATTCGCCCCATAAAGAATCACAGCGACGGCACCGAAAATGTGATTTTGTTGGGCGCTGGAATGGCGCATCCCTTGTCGCGCGAACTGGCGGGCAATCAACAAATTCAGCGTAATATCAAAGGCGCGGAACTACGCATTTTCCCCGAAGCGCTGGATTGGAAACGCGGCGTGGTGTATCTGGGTGGACGCAATGACGAAGAAGTACTTTCGGCGCTGGAGAAATTGATTCAAAAATTCCCCAAGCCGGATCAATTGCCATTTACCATAGATGCGCAAGTGCCAAAAGACCTGACGCCGCCGGATGTTTTGGTGCAGCGCGTGCGCGATCTTTATGCTGGGCGCGAACCGCGCAAAACCAATCTTGCTATCAAAAATCACATGCAGGATTGTGTTGATGCTTATCTCGCAACCGGCGACGATAGCTATGTGACGGCATTCGATGCCATGCTGCAAATTGTCTCTGATAATTATCAGAGTGCATTGAAGTTTTCCTCGAATATGCCGCCCAGTTTTGAGTTTCAGGTGTTTCCACAGTTTTGCTATTTGTTGGAGAATTCACCGAAATTTACGGACGCGGACAAGCGTCGCGCTGGCGAACTGATGCGCGTGGTGGCGGAAGGCATGATGGATAGCTGGGAAATGTCATTGCCCGCGCAATCGTATGCAGTCGGCAAGCAAAAGTACTTTACCAATCACTATAATTTCGCCTCGCGTTCCACCGGCGAAACTGCTCGTTATTTGCTGAGCCGCTTCGGCATGACGCAGATGAATTACTTCAAAGCGGTGGCAGAAAACACGCTGAATGCCGATAAAGCCGTGCCGCTTTCGCCCGAAGACGCGGGCGGTTATCAGTATCTGGTCTATCGCATTTTCTGCGATTATATGCTGTCCGCAGGCAAGCTGGATAAGTCATTCTTTAGCAGCCCCGAATATCTGCATTATATGGATTACGCCAAAATGTCGACGAACCATTTGGGTTATACGCCTGGTTATGGCGACGCTTATCCGGTCGGATCGCGTGGGCCGTTTGTGCCGCTGCGTGAGAATATGGAATTTACTGGCGACCGCGAATCGGCAGACATTCTTTCGCTGGTGGGACGCACTGTGGGCGACACTGGTTTTTATGCGGACAGCATCCGCAATTGGGGCATTCCGCTGGATTTGCCGTTGCCGAAAGATCCGCGCTTTCTGGGATTGCGATTATTCACCGTCGATCAGGTTCGCGGACGGTTATTGGGATTGGTCGATTCCGATTTGCCACGGCTGGACAAAGCGTTTTTCCGCAGTTCGTGGAATCCGGATAACGCCGAATTCATGGCCATCAACGGATTGAACGGCGCGCCGCATGGACACGATGACGCTATCGGAGTTTCGCAATATATCAAAGGGCAGCATCTGTGGATTTTTGAAGGCGATTACATCCGCAAGTTCGCCGAACATCATAATCTCGTCAGCGTGATTCGCGACGGCGTGGTGGCCAAACGGCAGCGCAACCGCATTCCCGATCAAGAAAAGTTCGCACGAGTTGTTGGTTCGGCGCAAAGCAAAGATGGCCAATCCGCCGCCACGTCATTACTATTGAAAAACAACAATGGCGTCGATTATTATCGTCACATTGGCTGGGAAGCGGACGGCGGTTTTTGGGTGATTGACGAATTGGAAGCCACGCAGCCCGGCGATTATCGGTTTATGTCGCGCTGGCGCACCACTGGCGATGTGGCAGAAACACCGCAAGGCGCGTTTGTAACGCAGAAGACAGCCAGCGACAAAGATCAATTAAACCATTTCTCCATCGCCGAAGGCAGCGGTGCCACGCGCTGGGGATATTCTGAATTGGAGCGCTGTCATGGTCGGGGCACAAGTGATTTGGCTGGTTACACTTTGTCCGATCAAGTGACGCGCACCGTGATGTTCAGCAAAGATGCCACATTAAAACCCGGCGGAAAAGTACTTTTCGCGCAGTATTTTAAAGCCGTCCCAGGCAACGATCCGCAACCAGTACAAGTGGAACAGTTAGCTCCTAATGCTTTCGCCGTCGGCACTGGCGCGGATCGCCAAGTGGCGGTTATCGGCAAGTTTGATGGCGTTTCCGCGCGTGCCTTATTTGCTGGACCGCGCGGCACTTTGGCCGTCGATCCGCAAAATGTGGATGCGGCAGTCGTGGCAAAAGTACTTTCGATGCAGGGCGAAGTTATCAAAAACAGCGCTCCAACAAATACGGTCACCACGAAGCTGCAAATTTTGCATCAGTTCAATGCCGAAGTTTCCTCTTCCGCCAGCGGTAAGAATCACGTCGGCGTGGGATTGGCAAACGGTGCATTTTATCTGTTGAATCCCGACGGAACGCAGCAGGCGAAAGTGCAGCTCGCTGGCGAAGTCACCGCTATCAGCGCTATCGAAACTCCGGGCGGCGAAGAGTGGGCGGTGGGAACGCGTCCGGTGAAAAATTTGCATCTCATCGACGCCAGCGGAAAGGTACTTTGGAGGAAGGAAGTCCCCGCCAATCGCGGTCGCCAGGGCGCGCCGAAGAGTATTTTTCAGGCACATTTGGATGGAATCGATAAACCTGTTTCCATTATTATGGGGCCAGAATCGTGGCGATATGCAGCCTATGATTTGAAAGGCAATGAACGCTGGTTTATTGAAGAGCCAATTCACGGCGCGATGGCTGGCGCGGCGGGCGATCTCGATGGCGATGGCCGCGACGAAGTGTTTGCCGGTTGCGAGTATTATTATCACTCCATTATTTCGCCGGACGGAAAGCTGCTCAAGCGCAACACAACTTCGCCGCGCGATGTATCTGCGTTGATTGGCGATCCCGATCATAAAGGCATCAACCGCGTTTTTTCCGCGCGCTCTGATGGATTTCTCTATTCCGAATCATTGGATAATAAGAAAGCGCCCGATTGGAGTGTCAATCTGGGTGGTCCCGCGCACGGTCTTATTATGCAAGATTCTGGCCTTGCAGCCGCCACCATCAACGGCACCATCACCCGCATTGATGGAAATGGCAAACGTCTCAATTACACGCAATTACCCGCGCCGCTTACTGATCTTGTTCAAAGTGGCAAAAGCCTTTTCGCACCAGGATTGGATGGGCGGATTTATCAGGTGAATTCCACGACATTGCAATTGGAGAAAACCTGGGAAAGCGACGCTTATGCGCAATCGGATTTGTATTTTCCGAAACTATTTTCCAGCGGAAATGCGTTGTTTGTGTCGGAAGGGAAGCGGATTTATGCGATACACTGACGCAGCTTGCAGCGGCAGGAGTGAGATGTGGCTGTGCGTCAATTCGGGTTGCCTCAGCGAGCGTTCTCCGTTGCAAAGAACTGACGTCATCCTGAAGGGAGCTCCGCGACCTGAAGGATCCCCTGAAGTTTCAACGTCCTATGCTACGTCGAAACTTCGGGGGATCCTTCGACTCCGCTCGTTCCTCGCTTCGCTCAGGATGACGAAGATAAATGAGTACTGGAGCGAGTCACGAGAGTAGTGGAGAAATGACACGCAAATCCTATTCAGGGAAATCCAAGTCCAGTTGTTTTCTGTAAAAGTACTTTTCCGATATGTTGAACTATATCCAACAAAGAAGATATAAAATGAAATTCACTACAAGTACGATTCTACACACCTTTAAATTGGCGTTAATATCGGTTGTGGTTGCTACTCTCTCAAGCACCGCCAACGCAGCAACAAAATCTCCGTGGACGTTTAACTTCTCCGGCGCTAACGGCATTTCGCTTTCCTATCGAGGTGTGCCGATTATTTACAAATCGACGTTGTATGTGGTGAAACCTGGCTGGAAAGGATCTTTATATAACCAGCGTACCGACAAGCAACAAGTGCAAAAGCAATCGGATGGTTCATGGCATGTCAGCGGTAAAAGCGAATTTTTTAATGCTGAATATGATTTGTGTCCGTTGGATGCGCAAACGTTTGAGGTGCATTTTCGCGGCGAGCTTCTGAAAGATGTGCCGGCGCAGATTGAATTGAATGAGGGATTCTTTAACGCCAATCTCATCGCCAATCGGCCGTTTCGAGCTGATTTTGCGGCAGCCGGAAAAAGTACTTTTGAGGGAGTTGTTCCTGCGTTTCCCGCCAAAGAAGGATTAGCGGTCAATGATCTCGCGCCAGATTTTCAAACTTTGAATATCGATTCGCGCCTCGGCAAAATGTCAATAAAAGTACTATCTTCCAAGCCAGCAATTTTTGCTGACGGGCGGAGGTATCCGCATTTACGATCTGAATCGACGCCGTTTTTCTGGCTCGGTTGGATGGCGGGAACGCTACCGGTCAAAACGGGAACTCCCATTGAAACGACAATAACGTTTCAAATTGATCCGTCCGCGCCAGCTACTCCAAAAGTACTTTCCACCACTCCCAACCTTACCTTCATTAAAGATGCCTTTGTAAGCAATGCCGAGCCAATACAAATTGTTCCCAAGCCGCAGCAAATGCAACTGGATGAGGCACAGCATTTTAAAGTTACCAACGGCATCGCATGGAGCATGGCCGTGCCAGATGGCGAAACGCGACTAAATGCCGCCATACGATGGGTGCTGGGCGATGAATGGAATATCAAATTGACTGCGCCGCGTGTCACGAAAAGTACTTTTCACGGCTGGTGCGGAATTCGTCTTGGCAGTGACGCGCCGATTGCGTTCCCTGCCGATTTGGCCAATCCTGACTGGGCAAAACATGCG
>ERZ778021.3473-NODE-3473-length-11252-cov-5.311244_pt1 | contig 11252 bp, 6 predicted proteins | sample MGYA00375751_ERZ778021 | MGnify/ENA primary metagenome ERZ778021 (study PRJEB29350, sample SAMN05389814) | bioreactor metagenome | isolation source: Thiocyanate stock bioreactor | place: South Africa: University of Cape Town | collected 2013-08-29 ... | reverse complement strand
TCCCAGGGCGGCCCCGCCGGCCGCATACGCCCCCACCGCCAGACCGCCGACCGCGACCCAGCCGAACGCCCCGCCCCCAAGGGCCAGGCCGCCGATCGCCAGCCCTCCGAGGCTCAACGCCCCGATGGAGATCCCGCCGAACGCGACCACGCCCAGCGACCGGCCGCCCACCGCCACCCCGCCGATCGCCAGCCCGCCCACCGCCAGCAGCACGCCCCGCGCGTCGTCGCCCACGGCGATCCAGCCCGTCGCCATCCTCCTCGTCGCGGCCGGCCGGACCTCGATTCCGTCCGGGTCGAAGCCCGGCGGGTCGGCGACCTGCACGTCGACCAGGGGCAGGCCCAGGAACTCCGCCCGGCTGCGGTACGATCGCCCCTGCACGTTGTTCGCCAGCTTCGCCATCCCGCGTCGCACGGCCGTCCGGTTAGGCTCGGCCGGCGTCGCCGCACGCGCCCTCGCCTCGCGGAGCTTGCGGTTGAGCCCCCAGACCTCGGCGCAGATCCAGCCCTGGAAGCCGACCATCGCGACGAGCCACGCCGGCAGATACCAGGGCGTCCCGCCCGCGAGGTAGACCAGGCCGACGATCGCCGCGGTGAAGGCCGCTCCGGCGACGAGCATCCGACGGCCGCTCCGCAGGATCAGCTCGCGCTCGGGGACGGTCGAGGCGGCCTGGGCCGGCAGCCACGCGCCGAGCCAGGCGCCCCCGAGCCCGGCCAGCGACCCGAGGAGCCCGCCGACCAACCCGGCCGGGACGACCGCCGGCGCGGCGGCCCCGACCACGCCCGCGGCGGCCGGCTTCGCGGCCAGGCCGACGCCCAGCCCCGCCATGACCCCCGCCGTGAACGGCCGGCCCGGCCGGCTGCGCCGCAGGCCCTCCTCGACCACGCCCGCCAGGCGGTCGCGGAGCATCGCCCGGCCGCGGGCGAGCCGCTGCTTCACCGCGTCCTCGGAAAGCTCCAGCGCCTCGGCCACCTCGGCCACCGACTGATCCTGGCGATAGTAGAGGATGAGGGGCTCGCGATAGGCGTCCGGCAACTCCTCCAGCGATCGCCAGATCAGCGCCTGCTCCTCGCGCCCGAGCGCCGCCCCCGCCGGGTCGTCCTCGTCCCCCGCGACGTCGACCTGGCCGATCGGGGTCGGGCCCGACCGCGCCGCGGCCTTGCGGGCGGCGTTCGCCCCCAGGTTGCGGGCGATCCCGCAGAGCCACGGGCGGAGGCGCGACGGATCCTGGAGCGATTCGCGCCCCCGCCAGGCGGCCCAGAACGCCTCCTGCGCCACGTCCTCGCTCGTCGCGAGGTCGCCGCAGGCGTTGTAGGCCACGCCCGCCACGGCCCCCTGATGACGGCGGACCACCTCCTCGAACGCCTGGCGATCCCCCTCGCACACCCGCCGCCAAAGCTCCGCGTCCGTCGCCGCGCCCATGCCCATCGCCGTCGTCATCGCTCCACCTCCGGGGACGTCGCCATCGGTTCCTCTCCCCTGGGTGGCGTCCGTCCCGGTGGCGGTGACGGAAATCACCAGGAAGCGATGTTACGTCGCCGGCGCCGGCTTCGGCATTTTCTTCCGATTTCCTGAAATCCCCACGCCTCTACCGCGGATCATCTCGACGAGGGGTCATCCCTCGCGCTCTTTGGCATGACGAATGGCAGCAACCGGAATTCCAGGACGGGCCCTCGACCGGCTCTCCGTCGTCCGGCACGGTGCCGGGCCCGTGCGAAAACATCCCCTCGCCCGCCGGGTGAGGGTCGCCGGAATTCGGACGGAAGTGGAGGAAGATCGAAGGGTGGTCCGGGCGGTCCGCCCGGACGTCCCCATCCCATCGGCCGTCGACGTCCGGGCGGACCGCCCGGACCACCCTTCTCGATATCGCCATGGGCGCTTCCGGCGTCCGCAAGACCGTCATGCCCTCCGCGCGCCGGCGACCCTCACCCGGCCCTTCGGGCCACCCTCTCCCGGCGGGAGAAGGGACTTCCAAACGGCCGTCCGACGTCGAAAACATCATTCGTAATCGACGATCGAAGCCAACCGGAATCAGTATGTAAAACTTTTCCATGAAATGGTTTGCGTCAATCAAAGCGATCGTCGAGCGACGGCGGACGGACCCATCCTCGCCCGCCTTCGAAACGCCGAGGGGCGCGACGGCCGTCGGGCTCGTCGCGCCCCGAAGGGTGGTGGTCGGGGTAGTCGTCAGTTGCGGGCGTCGGCCTCGGCCTTGTTCTCCATGTACCACTTCACGGTCTTGGCGAGGCCCGCTTCGAGGCTGGTGGGGGGGCGCCAGTCGAGGACTTCCTGCATCTTGGAGACGTCGAGGACCTTCCGCATGACGCCGTCGGGCTTGGTCGTGTCCCAGACGATCTCGCCTTCGAAGCGGGTGAGGCGGGCGACGATCTCGGAGAGTTCCTTGATCGTGGTGCCGATGCCCGTGCCCATGTTCAGCGGCTCGGCGTGGCCGCTGGCCAGCAGCCGGGCGACGCCGTCGGCCGCGTCGCCGACGTAGATGAACTCGCGGACGGGCGCGCCGGTGCCCCAGCAGACGACCTGCTTCTTCTTCTCGATGACGGCGTCGGCGAACTTCTTGATGAGGGCCGCCGCGACGTGCGAGCGGTATTCGCCGAAGACGTCGTGCTCGCCGTAGAGGTTCGTCACGATCGGCATCTGGCCGATCATGTTGCAGCCCCGCTGGTAGGCCCGCATGCCGACTTCCATCACCTTCTTGGTGAAGCCGTAGGCCTCGACCGAGGGGTGGAGCGGCCCGGACCAGGCGTCGCTCTCCTTCATGTCGCCGTTCACGGCGCCGGCGTAGGAGCAGGCGGAGCCGATGGTCATGAACTTCTTCACGCCGACCTTCGAAGCGGCGTCGAGCAGGTTCACGCCCATGACGACGTTGCGCTGGAAGATCTGGATCGGCTCGGCGACGCAGATGCCCAGGCCGCCGTAATGGGCCGCGGAGTGGACGACGGTGTCGGGCTTGACCTGCTCCAGCGTGCGGAGCGTGGAGGCCGCGTCCATCAGGTTGAAGTCGGGCCGCCCGGGGGTGACGACGGTATGGCCCTGCGCGCGCAGGGAGTCGGCGATGCGGCGGCCGAAGAAACCGGTGCCGCCGGTCAACAGGATGCGGTCTGGCATGTCCGTCCTCGCAAGCGTCCCGGCATGTGGAGCGATCGTCGCGGAGTCGGTCGGCTCGGCACGCGAGGGAGCAGGTGTCGCTCTTGATCCAAAACCATCCCTGTCGGGCCGGGCGCGGGGCCGGGGCCCTTTCGTTGGACGGGGCGGAGTATAATCGAGACCGTCGGACGCGCCGAGACGACTTCCGAGGGCGGAGGCCCTGGAATTTGAGCGGGTCGCGTCGGAGGTTGAGGGAGTATCCAAACGGCCTTCCCCCCTGGCGGGGGAAGGTGGCCCGCAGGGCCGGATGAGGGGGACGACGAGCGCGGGGCCGCCGGATCTCGCGTAGGCCCGGACGGGCGGGCCTTCGAATCCCGACGGCGATGGTGCTTCGCGTCCCCCTCTTCTGACCGCTCCGCGGTCTGCATTCCCCCGCGAGGGGGGAAGACGTCGAACATCGACCGCCGAATCCTAAAGGCACGCCATCCGAGGGCCCGCGCCATGATCCCCGATCGACCCGACTTCGACCCCAGCCGTCGCGCCTGGATCGCGTTAAGCCTCGGGACGTTGGGCCTCGGGGCGTTCGGGGGGCGCGGCTCGGCGGCCGACGCCGGCGAGGATGCGCGGGTCGCGAAGCTGGGAGAGCAGGCGAAGAAGGCCGGGATCGGGCCCTTCGCCGCGTCCCGGACGGACCATTTCCTGGGCGTCGGCGACGCGCCGGAGGGGTTCCGCAAGGAGGCCCTGGGCGTCTGCGAGGCGCTGGGGAAGGTCTTCGTCAAGCATCTCGGGGACCGAGGGTTCCGGGTCGACTTCCCGGCCGATCGGATGATGGTGGTCGTCCTGAAGGACTCCATCTCCTACGGGGCCCTGGTCGGCGAGACGCCGGGGAAGGACGTCGGCGGCCACTTCGACCTCGACGCCGACCGCCTGGTCGTGTTCGACTTCCGCCCCGACCAGCCGCCGGGGACCGGGGCCGAGCGGATCAACACATTCACGCTCGTCCACGAGACGACGCACCTCCTCGCCTACAACACGGGCCTCCTGGCCCTGGACCGAGACCCGGGCAAGTGCGTGGCCGAAGGGGTGGCGGCCTACTTCGAGATGTGGCGGAAGACGGCCAACGTCCCCGTCGGCCGGATCAACCGGCCCCGGTTGGAGGCGATCCGGGCCGCGTCGCGGTCCGGGGCCGAGTGGATCGAGATCTCCCGCCTCCTGACCGAGGACGCCCTGTTCGACGACCCCGCCACGGCGCAGCTCGCCTACGGCCAGGCGTGGCTGCTGATGTACCACCTGCTGACGGCGTCGCGATCGCAGTGGCCGGACGTCGTGAAGTGGTTCGACGCCATGCGGGCGCGGGCGGGCGACCGGGTCGCGACGCTGGAGAAGCACCTCGGCCCCGTGGCGAAGCTGGACGAGAAGCTCCGGCGGCTGGGCCGGGAGTTGGTTCGGGGCTGACGTCGGCGGTTCAGCCCAGCACCGGGTTCAGGCCCATGTTCTTGCGCATCTCGGCGCGTTGCTTCTCGTAATGCATCAGCAGCTTGCGGTCGCGGAAGTGCTGGCGTTCCTTGCGCATCTGGGCCTGGATGAAGAAGCGGCGCCAGAGGCCGTTGGTCAACTCGCCGCGGCCGGCGTGGCGGGCCCGGATGCGGTTGGCCCGCTTCTCGCCGATGGTCTCGACGATCTCGTCGCCGAGGCAGACGAAGAACTGGCAGAGGCCGGGATCCCCCTGGCGGGCCGAGCGGCCGGCGAGCTGGCGGTCGACGCGGCGCGACTCGTTGCGCTCGGTGCCGATGACGTGCAGGCCGCCCAGCTCGGCGACCCCCTCGCCGAGCTTGATGTCCGTGCCGCGGCCGGCCATGTTGGTCGCGACCGTGACCCTCCCCTTCTGGCCGGCCTGGGCCACGATCTGGGCCTCGATCTCGTGGTTCTTGGCGTTGAGCACCTGATGCTCGATGCCCGCCTCGGCCAGCAGGGCGCTGAGGTGCTCGGACCTCTCGATCGACCGCGTGCCGATGAGGACCGGGGCACCCTTCTTGTTCCACTCGACGATCTGGTCGGCGACGGCCTGGAACTTCTCCAGCTCGGTCGAGAAGACGCGGTCGGGGAGCCAGACGCGGGCGTTCTTGCGGTTGGTCGGGATGGTCATCACGCCGACCTTGTAGATCCGCCGCAGCTCGGCGGCGTCGGTGCTGGCGGTTCCGGTCATGCCGGCGAGCTTCTTGAACCGCTTGAAGAAGTCCTGGACGGTGACGCGGGCGGCCGTGATCGTCTCCAGGGTGATCTCCAGCTTCTCCTTGGCCTGGATCGCCTGATGGAGGCCGTCCTGCCACTGGCGGCCGGGCATCATGCGGCCCGTGAACTCGTCGACGATGACGACCTCGCCGTCGTGGATGACGTAGTCGCGGTCGCGGAGGTAGGCGATCTGCCCGCGCAGGGCCCGCTCGACGTACTCGTACAGCGTGTCGACCGTCAGCATGCCGAACGACGAGTGCGCGGCGCGGGCCTGGACCTTGCGGCGGCCGGCGGCGGTCAGCTCGGCCTTCTTCTCGATCGGGTCATACTTGTAGTCCTTGATGCGGACGAGCGTCGCGGCGAGCTGGTCGGCCCCGTAGTAGGCGGAGGCTTCCTCGTTGGTCGGCTGGTTGTTGGCGCCGATGATCAGCGGGGTGCGGGCCTCGTCGATCAGGATGCTGTCGGCCTCGTCGACCATCGCGAAGTTGTGCGAGCGCTGGACGGGCGTCTCGGACTCGGCGTGGGTCCCGGAGCCGAGGAACGCCTGCTCGAACGACTTGCGGGTGGTGTCGCCGAGCTGGAGCCGCTTCAGCTCGTCGCGGAGGAAGTCGAAGCCCATCTCCTTGCTGGTGCCGTAGGTGATGTCGCACGCGTAGGCCTTGCGGCGCTCGTGGTCGGACATCCCGGTCTGGATGCAGCCGATGGTCAGGCCGAGGAATCGGTAGATCTGCCCCATCCACTCGGCGTCGCGGCGGGCGAGGTAGTCGTTGACGGTCACGACGTACACGCCCTTGGCGGGCAGGGCGTTGAGGACGGCCGGCATCGTCGCGACCAGCGTCTTGCCCTCGCCCGTCTCCAGCTCGGCGATGCAGCTGTTGTGGATCGCCACCCCGCCCAGCACCTGGACGTCGAACTGACGCTGGCCGATGGCCCGCTTGGCGGCCTCGCGGGTCAGCGCGAACGCCTCCGGGAGCATCGAGTTGAGCGAGTCCCCCTGGCGGGAGCGGAGGCGCAGGGCGTGGGCCTTCTCGCGGATCTCGGCGTCGCTGAGGGGCTCGATGGTCGATTCCAGGGCGTTCACCCGCTGGACCTGGACGGCGAACGACGCGAACCGGCCGGCGGCCGTCGGCCCGGCGAGTCGTCCCACCTGATTCATCCATCCCACGCCGAGGCGGCTTGCCATGGGTGCGTCCTCTGACCTGCCCGGGGTCGACCGAATCGATCGGATCCGCTACGCCCGCCCGCTCGCCGTGGGCCGGTACGGATCCTGCCGTAGGGAATGGGACGTCGAGGATCGACGCCTTCCCGAAAAATCCCGAGGATGGGGTCAGGGGCGGGGCCCGCCGGCTGGCCTGAAGACCATCCCCGAGCGGTTGAACGACCACAGGCCGTCGCGGGGCTTCTGTCCCAGCCCTTCCCGGGCCTGGCGGACGAGCATGTCCCACTTCTCGGCGGCCGTCGGCTCGCCCGGCTCCTCGTCGCCGGGGCCTCGGCCCCAGTGGATCTGGGCGCGCCCCTCGGTCTCGACGATGAGACCGGCGTTCAGCCTGGGATCCATGACCGTGATGGCGCTGATCCTCGCGGCCCCCTCGGCCTGGGCCTCGGCCTCGCGGGCGGGCTCCAGGAAGAAGCCGGCGAGCCTGGCGGCCTGGACGACGTCGCGGTCGAGCGCCTCACGATCCGACGACTCGGCGGTTGCGGTCTTCCAGACCGTCCCGGCTCGCTCCATCGGGGGGGCCGTCAGGCCCTTGCCGACGATCCAGATCAGCCGGGGGATGCGCTGCGTGTCGGTCTCTTCCAGCGGCAGCACGCAGCCTTCTCGGTCCAGGACGAACTGGCCGGTCCTGTTGACGGCGACCTTGGCGACGGGGATGCGATACTTCAGGTGGACGACCAGCCCGCCGGGGGGACGCTCGATCTCCCCCACCTCCGCCACCCAGGGGAAGGACTTGAAGGCGGTGCGCAGGCGGGCCGGGTCGACCTTCAGCAGCGACAGGGTTTCGGGCTCCTTGGCGTTGCGTCGGACCCGGTCGAGGAACGCGGCCTTGCCGCCGCGGAAGCAATCGGGCGGAGGCTCGGGGAGCTGGATGTCGACGAACGGAAGTTGATATCGCGGCTGCGCTTGCAACCACTCCATGGCCGTGCCGAGGGCGTGGCGGCCGGCATAGAAGACGACGGCCGCCACGCTGAGGGCCAGCATGGCGAACGTGGCGACCTTCCGCAGATCCAGCCGGCCGGGGCGGGCGAGCGGGAATCGGCGCGGGCGCGAACCGGGGTCGTCCCCGTCGTCGTGGGGGGCGACGATCCGCGGGAGTTCGCGGTACTCCATGTCCCCGGCCCCTCCCTGAGCGCCCGGCGCGCGACGGCCCGGGGCGCGACGTCGCGGCGACTCCCCGTCGCCTCGCCCTTCCCCGCCGGCCATCAACTTACCAGACCTGGAGCTGGAGTTCCAACTCGTAGCCGAACTGCTGCCAGACGCGCTGCTGGACCTGGTCGATCAGGTGCAGGACGTCGTCGGCCTTCGCGCCGGGGTGGGCGATGATGAAATTGGCGTGGCGGTCGGAGGTCTCGGCCCCGCCGTGCCGCGTCCCTTTCAGGCCGGCCTGGTCGATCAGCGTGCCGGCGGAGACGTCGGGCGAGGGGTTCTTGAAGACGCAGCCGGCCGACTGGTGGCCGTACGGCTGGTTCTCCTTCTTGACGATCCAGATCCGGCGCATCCGGCGGACGACCGCCTCGGGGTCTTCGGCCGAGAGTTCGAACTCGGCGGAGAGGATCACCGGCTCGTCCAGGTTGGATTCGCGGCCGACGAAGCTGAGGTCGTCCCGCTCGCGCACCTGCACCTCGTACGACGCGTCGAGGACGGTCGCGCGGCCGACGAACGGGCCGATGGCCCCCTGGCGGCTGCCGGCGTTGCCCCGCAGGGCGCCGCCGACGGTGCCGGGGATGCCGGTGAGGACCTCCAACCCGGCCAGCCCGGCGCGGGCGGCCTGGGAGATCAGGGCGGTCAGCGGCACGGCCGCCCCCGCGAGGATCCGCTCGCCCTCGATCTTCACGTCGGAGAAGAACGGGCTCTCCATGTGGACGACCAGGCCGGCGACCCCCTCGTCGCGGACGAGGACGTTGGTCCCGCCGCCCAGCAGCTTGAAGGGGACCTCCGCCTCGACCGCGCGTCGGAGCAGCCCGCGGAGGTCGTCGACCGTCCGAGGCTTGGCGAAATAGGCGGCCGGCCCGCCGAGGCGGAACCACGTCAGCGGGGCCAGGGGCTGGTCCTCGGCGACGAACTCCCGGAATTCCTGGAAAGGATGCTGCAAGCGACCGACCCCGACTGGCGACCTGACGTTCCCGATGACGAACCGGCGCATGGTAGCCGCAAGCCGTGGGAGCGTCAAGCGCGCGGGACGGCGGCCGCCTCGGCCGACTCCTCGGCGGCCCGGGACGCCTTCGCAGCGGGCTCCCCACGCCTCGCGGCCCTCCCCGGCACGGCCGGCGTGCGCGACTTCCGGTAGGCGTCCAGCGTCCGCTCGCCGTCGAGCCGCCAGCCGTTCCGGTCGTCGCCCGCGAGGATCAGCGGCAGCTCGATGGATCCGCTCATCGTCATGCTCGCGGAGACGTCCGGCACGGCCACGCCCATGCGGCCGACCGGCTGGTCGGCCCGGATCGACGCGACGACCCCGGAGAGGCCGGGCCCCGGGGCCTCGGGGCTGCGGGCGACCTCGACGGACGGCGACGCCGCCTGGAGGACGTCGGCGTGGTCGCGGAACTCCGGCAGGAGGGCCTCGGACAGCTCCGCCGCCTCGTCGGCGGTCCCCTCCACCGTCAGAGACCGCAGGGCCGCGACGTCGTTCTTCACCAGCGCCCGCGCGATCCGGACCGTCTGCTCGTCCAGGGTCGCGGCCTTCCCGCCCCTCGTCAGCCTCCATCCCAGCAGGACCGCCGCGGCCAGCCCGAAGACGGCCAGGATCAAGGGGGCCGCGGACTTCAGCCTCCCCACCACCACGTCGATCTCGTGGTCGACGACGTCCAGCTCATGCCCCGGCTGTTCGTGGTGGACGGCCGCATGGTCCCCCGGGGGGGGGCCGGCGACGATCTTGCCCGCCGGCGTCAGGTGGAAGCTCTTCAGGCAACGCTTGCAGAGCATCCGGACGTTCACCTTGTCGTTCGGGATCCGGCCTTCCGCCCCGCAGGCGGGGCAATGCATGGAGATCATGACCACGATCCTCCTCTGTCCTCGGCCCGACGCCGTCGTGCATCCGTTGGAGATTTCGCGCGGCCTCCCCATTTATTACGATACGAGTGGCGATGCCGTTGTGCCTTCACAACAAAACATTCGGGATTCTTGGAAAACGAAATATGTCGTCGATCGCGAATTCCGATCCGAGGCGCGCATGAAGGCCGTCGGATTCCTCGCCCGCAACGCCGCCGCCTGCTGGACCTTGGCGCTCGCGGCGGCCGTCCTGGCCGGCCTCCCGGCCGGGATCGAGCCGGTCGGCGGCGACCCCGACCGCATGTACCGGCCGATCAAGGCCGAGCTGGCCCGGTCGCTGACCGAGGGACGCTCGCCCTTCTGGTCCGACCGCCTGGGCCTCGGATATCCGATGGTCGCCGAGAGCCACGCGGCGGCCTTCTATCCCCCCAACCAGGTCTTGTATCGCGTCCTGAGCGCGCCGGCCGCCTATCGACTATCGATGTTCCTTCACTACCTGCTGATGGCCGGGGCGACCTTCGCCTACGGCCGGTCGCTGGGCCTGACGCCTCACGGCGCGGGGCTGGCGGCCTTGAGCTTCACGTTCTGCGGGTTCCAGTCGATCCATTCCAGCCACGAGTGGGCCTACCACGCCCTGGCCTACCTGCCGATCTGCCTGCTGTTCGCCGGTCGGATCCTGGACGGCGGCGGAGTCGCGTGGGCCGCGGCCCTCGGCGTCGCGTTCGGGCTCCAGTTGACGCTCGGCCACTTCCAGGTCCAGTCCTGGACGGCCGGGCTGGTCGTCGCGACGGCCCTTTGGAGGATTGCGGGGTCCCCTCGGCTGGCGCGCCGGCTCCCGCTGATCCTCGCGGGGCTGGCGTGGGGCGCGGCGATCGCGGCGGTGCAGCTCGGGCCGACGTGGGAGCTGGCGCGTTTCGTCGGCTACGACGACCGGCCTTATCTGGAGTTGGCCTTCTACGGCTTCCCCCCCGCGCACTGGGCGGAGCTGGTCGTCCCCGGCTGGCTGCGAGGCATCCCCGGCGGCCCGGAGGCCGGCTACTGGTACGGCCAGGGGACGACGGGCTACGAGGCGTGCCTGTACGTCGGGACGGTCCCGCTGATCTTCGCGTTCATCGGCCTGCTGTCGAAGCCCGACGCGGGCTCGCGGTTCTGGGCCGGCGCCGCCCTGGCGACGTTCCTCCTGGCGGTCCTGCCGTCGGTCTCGCTGCCGGCGTTCGAGTGGGTCACGTCGATCCCCGGCCTGGGGCTGTTCCGTGCCCCCGGACGATTCCTCTCCCTGACGAGCCTCGGCCTGGCGCTGCTGGCGGGGAAGGGGATGGACCGGGCCGGGAGCCGGACGATGGCCTGGGTCGCGCTGGGGGTCGCGCTGGCCTTCGCCGTCGGGGGGATGGCGTGGGTCGTCTCGTGGTCGTGGCGGCCGGACCACGTCCGCGAGCTGGGGGGCGACCGGCTGCTGATCCGCCTGGCGATCGCCGCGGGCGTCTGGCTGGCGTCGGCGGCCCTGGCCGCGGCCTGGCTGCGCGGGCGGTTGCCCGGGCAGGTGCTCCTGGTCGCGACGGCCTGCGAGCTGGGCGCGCTGTATTACACGTCGACGACCGAATGGGGATGGGCCGTCGCGATCCCCGAGGCCAGCCCGACCCTGTCGAAGCTCGCCGCGGAGCCCGGCGTGGGCAAGGTGGCGGGGATGCTCAGCGACATCCCGCTGCGGATC
>ERZ778021.3469-NODE-3469-length-11279-cov-5.034480_pt1 | contig 11279 bp, 12 predicted proteins | sample MGYA00375751_ERZ778021 | MGnify/ENA primary metagenome ERZ778021 (study PRJEB29350, sample SAMN05389814) | bioreactor metagenome | isolation source: Thiocyanate stock bioreactor | place: South Africa: University of Cape Town | collected 2013-08-29 ... | reverse complement strand
CCTCCCGCCGTGCCTTCAACCAGAAGGAGATGCAGCAAATCTTTGGATCGGACTACTACCGGGACGGAGCCTACAACCGCAGTTACCAATATTGGGTCATCCACTTGGCAGCCTTCACCGGGGCTCGGGTCAATGAACTGTCCCAACTGACCACCGACGACGTGCGGCAGGACGACGAGGGGCTATGGTTCTTCAACATCACCGCCGCCGAGGATGACGAAGACCGGAGCGTGAAGAACGAAGACAGCCGCCGCATCATCCCTGTGCATCAAAAGTTGATTGACCTGGGATTCATCGACTACTGCAAAGCCAAGAAGGCCGCAGCCAAGGACACTCCCGCGAACCTGTTCGACCTCAAGCGGGCGAAGGCCGACGGCTACGGCAAGGCCGCTAGCCAGTGGTTCAATACGAAGTACCTACGCGAATATTTGAAGATCGAAGACCGGAATGTTGTGTTCCACTCATTTCGGCATCGCTTCATCACCTCACTGGCTCAAGCCATCTTGGATGCCTCGGGCGTGTCAGAGGAGACGGCGGTTAAAGAGAGAATTCCCGAAGCCCTCATCCTGCGCCGCCTTGCCGGTCATTCGGTGGCGCACTCGATGACCGCAGGCCGGGGACAGTTTGACGTTCATACGGACACCTACACGGGGGCGTTTTCTGTCAAGAGCATGAAGCGGGTGATTGACCGCCTGGAATATCCGGGGGTGGATTTTTATCCGTATCGGGTGCCCGATGAATCGGGGAAGAAACGGATGAAAAAGAAGGGTGGCGAATCGCAAGAAGTGTATTCGCTGGGTTTTTTATTTTCTTGAGGAAAACGTGATGGATGATTTTGTAGTGTTGGAAACTATTGTTTACTCGGTTGATTCCAATGGAAATGTATCAGACAAAATAGGAAACTCTCGATGCGACATCGTTGATAAAGCTACTGGAGCGATAGTTGATGCTGTAATGGGTAGAGATGCAGTCCCTGGAGTTATAAAATCACTGCGAGATAAGGCGAATTATGAAAAATCAAATGAGATTTTCAACCCTTAAAACGCTGAATGATGGAATAATTTGCCCTAGCGCATTATTGTATTCGAGCATAAATTTTCTGTCTTTGTAATGTATCTCGCAAACATATGCTTCATACATGGATAAAACTGTTTTCCCTGGATATCCTTTCGTGAGAAATTGAAAAGCAACTATATTGCTTTTTTCAATATCCTCAAATTCTCGGCATGGTATTAAAATGCTCATGTAGGGAATGATATCCAGAAGTTCTTTCGGTGCTCTTTGCCTGACTCGCTCCCCATCTATTTCTACGAAAAAGGGATAATAATCTCCTTCTGGCTTTTCTAGATTGTTGGCTTGTCTAATTTTAAATATCAGCTTTTCCATTTTGGGCCTTGTCTCTTGTCGTTCTCGAAATCTCATTTTCGCCATTCACTTTCCCCGCATCCATGCGAGCTCTCGCTGCTGCAATTTCATCCGTCGTGAAAATATCAGGGAATAGCCCTTTATCCTTATCCTGAATATAAGCCCGCAGACCATTGCGCACTGATGGATTAGTTTCGAGCATCCCGGCGCACCAAGCGCCGAGAATAATTTTCCGGCGCGTTTGATATGCCCTATCGGCCTTCGTGATTTTGGTTTGCAAATCACGTGCCTTTTGTCCTGCCTGCTGCTGGCGCAGATTTAACCGTTCGAGTTCGGCTTTCATTTTTTCGACGTTCATGAAGGCAGCCTACGCCAAATAAACCGCCCGTCAAATGGAAATGGCCGAACCTGCTGGGTGAACGGTAGCCGCTCCTAGTGCGTAGGGTAATACTGCGAATAATGTGCTAGCCTAAAACAATGGTTGGCCAACCCCCAAAATCCCCGAAGGGCTCAGTTATGCAATCTTTACACCCCCGCAAGGGGGGTGTAAAGATTGCACTTCGCCCTACCGGGGGTCGCCTGCGGCGGGCTTTGCCTTCGGCACCTCTGGGAGTTGGTTTTGTCTAAATCCCTAGCCACTTGGTTTAATCCTCGTTTGGGGATTAAGTCGCGCGCCAAAGGCGCGAGTGCGGTAGCGTCATCCGCCTATCGTGCTTGTGTGTCTCTGCATGATGAACGTGTGGGTAAGACGCACGATTACACCAAGAAACGCGGACACGTCGAGACGTTTACCGTTGGGCCATATTCCGATATCTCGAAATTGTGGAACGCTGCGGAGAAATCCGAAACTCGTAAAAACTCCAGCGTGATGCGTGAGCTCATCATTCCATTGCCGGATGAATGGGATGACAAGCAACGATCCAAGTTCTGCCGCGAGTTCTCCGAGTATCTTCGAGACGCCTACGGCGTAGCCGTCCAGGCATCGTTACATCGCCCCAATGCGCAGAGTAAAAACCAACACGTTCATATTGTATTTACCACTCGTGTGGTAAATGATGCTGGTGAGTTTCTTGCTAAAACTCGAATTCTCGATGAGGGGATGAAGAACGGGGAGATTAAACGGCTTCGGGAAAAGATTTGCGAGATGATGAATCGCCATGCTGAAGAATATGGCAACGACTGGTATGTTTACGCCGGGAAGTTTTCCGAAATCGAAGGCATGGAAGACCATGTAGCAACGAAACACGTTCCACGTTTCGCACCCGCCGAAGTGATTGAGGCGATTCAAGAACATAACGCCACCGTCATCGAATATCGGAAAGCCAAAGAAGAATCGAAACAGCTTGAATTAAAGCGTGAACAATTGGAGAAAGCGATTGCCGCTGAAGAAGAAAAAAAGAAACCCTATTTGGATATTGAAGTTCCTGTTGCCCAAGGGTCTTTTTTTCACTTAGCCACCCCTAAAGTAGTGGCACCCGCTCCTATTGTCCCGATTGCTGCAACGCCGATTATCATTCCCGTCGAGCTAAACCCGTTCCCACAGCGTAAACCTATTCCCATCAAGATTCAAAAAGCACAGCGGGATATGAAGGACTCGCAAGGCAAACTGGAGAAAATAGAGGGGCAATTACCAAAGTGGCGTAAGCACTTGGATAATCTGGAGGAAAATCCACCCAGCAAATTGGCGCGATGGTCGGCCAAGTTTGGTTTTGGTAAAGAAGCCATCGATGAATATGATGGAGAAATATCAAAAGCCCGCGAGAATGTTCGGCGGCTTGAAGATGGTCGAAAACATCATCATGGTGTTATTTCCAATCCCGAACGGGTTGCTGCTTGCAAAACCTTCGCTGAGATAACCCAGCACAATGAGAATGTACGAAAACAGGAATGGGAGCGCCACGCAGTCAAAATGGCTAAAGACCATGCGGCGGAGCAGGAGTGGATTGAGAAGATGCGGCAGTTCCAGAATAAACCGACACCTGTTGACTTTATTCAGGTATCACCCAGCACGCTTCCAGAAATGGAACATCCGTACCAAATTTCCGGCCCTAAATGGGAACCACCTACGCCGTGGTAATGCCAATCCCTGGTTAGGAGGGAACCCGGCGCAGCCGGGCGCGGCAGCGCCGACGATAGCGGGGCGCAGGGGCAAGGCCCCGCATCTAAGCCAAGGTATCGCTTCGCTCGTTTAACAGCCGTTGCGTTGCAAACATCCAAACATCCGGCTTATCAAAAGTTAATACCGCTTCCGCTTCGCTATCATGGGGTAAACCCCACACCCTAATCCGCTACCTTCGATCACTTCAATAAGTGATATCACTAAACACCCTCCCAAGCCTCCCGGCTCTGCTGGGAGGGGGAGGGTCGGAAGCGCTGAAAGCGCTCCGGGGTGGGTGGAGGGCTAGGCAATATTAGTATATGAGACACAAGAAAACAGTAGCAGCGTTTATCCATGCGGATTTGCGCGGTTTTTATCATCAGGGATATCTACTACTTATATAAGTCTTTTTATGGATCAATACCCAGATCCATTTGACCTTTTCGGCACTTTTCTGTAGGTTGGAAAAATAAACCCGCCGGGCGGCGGGTTTATAAAGTTGCTTTGAGAATGAGAACCTTCAGCAACCGACTTAGATAAGTACATAATACACCATAGGTAGTGTGTGTCAAGTGCAAAAACGCTATATATAGTGTTTATTCGCAGGCGGTTCAATTCTCAAAGCAGTGTAACAACTGTTTTGAATGACCTAAATGCGCTATCACGAAATCCAAATACGACAACACCAAGCCGCGCGGCTACTCGCCCGCAACTTCAAGAATACAAATTCAAGCATTATCGGGAGTGGGTTAATGCTTTGCCGCCGCTGCAAGTGGTTCCATACGAAAGATCCAGAAAATGCGCGAATTGATGTATTCGAGCATGTAGACGGGCGCTATGTTGCGCATATGCGGGATGTTGCAACGTGCGGTAATGCCCACTTGTGCCCATACTGCGGTTTGGTTCTTGCTTCGCATAACTCGGCCTGGATTGAGCAAGTTCTGATTCCTGCTGTCGAGGTATCCCAGAAAACGATGAGCCTACTAACCTTGACTGCGTTCCACCAACGTAACAGCGATTGGACGGTTTTTGCTGAAAACTTCTTCCTGGCGCTTTCAACGTTTTACAAAAACATGCGCCGTGACCTTGCTGCGATTGGATTCATTGGCCGTTACCGTGGGCTTGAATCTCCCGTAGGCCCGAACGGCCTACACCTTCACCCCCACGATTTGTTAGTTCACGAACCCGGCGCAGATCTGAAAGCGTTCTATAAGATTGCGGACAAAAAATGGCGTGCGGCATTGAAGAAGCACGGCCTTCGCTGCAACAGGCATGGGGTTCATTTGAAGGAGCCGGGCACGTTTGACCCCTGTTACATCGCCAAGGAAGTCGCATCCCACGATAGCAAAGACAAGAGCAATTACGGCCTTCGCGTCTTGCTCGAACTCCTTAGCCTTGCCGCCCGTGGCAACGAGCAGGCGGGCAAGGATTGGATACGGGCAGCGCACGCGCTGCAAGGCCGCGACCGTTGGAACATTGGAATGCTGGCGAGCAAATTGGGCATCCCGGCCCCCAGCGACTGGCAGCAGTCCGTCGAACCACGCACGCCGGTGAAGTCGATCACATATCCGCAGGCGCATCACATGCACGCCACCAGTCCCAGTAACCAGCGTGCCGGACTTGCATTCATCCTACGCGCCGCAGCCCAGGAAGCCCGCAGCGGCAAGGATGGCAAGACCGCAGACATGGCGCTGCGTATGTGCCTCGAAACCATCCATGCGGATATTGACGAGTTGAAGCACACGCACGCGCACAAACTGGCCGAGGCCATCAAGAAGACCAACGCGGCCACGGATGGCGAACGCCAAAAGTTAGCCGCCCGCCATTTGGTGTATTGGATGCAGGACGTAGCGGACTACAAGAGGGAAACCCACGCCCGGCTATTCCCGGCCCCCGCTATGCTGCCCTTGCCGCCGTTGTGGGGGCCTGCGCCGGATGTACCCGACGCACCCCCGCCGCTGGTGCTGGAATTCGGGCAGGAGTTGGAATTCATATGACACCAAGCGCGCAGGAAATAAGCATCAAAGATTCGGTTTAACGCCCGATTGCTGCTTTATCTTTTGCTCTCTTTCTGCATTTTCCTTTGCTTGCCGCCGTTGGGTGGATTTTCTTAACGAGGAATAGTCCACAACGGCTGTACTGAGCCAGTTAACAAGTCCATCTTCGGCATACCAAGAAGCCGTGTATATGGCACCGCATTTTTCTTGGGCTCCTGTTGAAATTGTGAAACTCCAGCCATCAGGCCCATCAAGCTGGGTTTTACTTCCAGTTTGGTAGTGGTGGCATACAGGGTGGTTATAAAGAGAGCCAGCAACAGGCCGTTTGTCATTGTCAAATATCCAGTGCATTTGCCCTTCGGTGGCCCCTGTTTCTGCACCTTGTAGGTAGCTTTCTTTACCGTATTTCTCGCGGAGAGATTTGACTAATGCCTGAACGGTAAATCTCTTATCACGAGGAATGGCTTGTGTCCGTTCTATATGCCATATTCCCTCGGAATCGCCTTGGTAGGCAATGACGCTATCGTTATCGCTGGTGCCCCGGTGTCCTCGTAATCCTATAAATCCAACTTGGGTCTTGTTCTCAGAAAGAATGGGGTACGTTGTCAGTCCCTTCAAAGATGCCGCCACACCGCTTTTTGCCTCTGCAATGGACATGCCGAGTTTGATGCCAGCAACTTCGTTGGCCTGCGCGGTCAACGCAGGAAGGGCGAGCGCCAGGGCGGCGGCAAGGGTGATCAATGCTTTCATGAAGTGTCCTCCAAGGTTGTATGGATGGGCGGCACTGCGCCGCGACCGGGCGGAATCGTAGCTCATAAAGTCGTGTTACGACTATTCCAGTGAGGACTAAACGATGTGAGGCATGTCAGCCTCTCTCTACCATGTTGATTACAACGACCTGCGTGTGCTGCTGCGCAGCGTGCGCGTGAAGGCGGGCCTCACTCAAGTACAGATGGCTGAGACGCTTGGTGTAGGCCAGTCCTATGTCTCAAAGTTGGAGCGGGGCGAGAACTTCGTGGACGTACTGTTGTATGTCCGCTGGTGCCAAGCCTGTGGCATCAAGCCGGGAGCGGTGTTGGACGAACTCTTGGATCGAACTGCAAAACTGCGGAATTGAACCGGCGTCCGCAAATCGGCGGGTTGACTCATGCTCAATTCATAGCTAAATTTGGCTCCGAATAAGGAGCTGAAATGGAAGCTATTTTTGCCGATGTAGCCGTGAGCATGTCGGAGTTCAAGAAGAACCCGGCGGCAGTTCTGCGCGAGGCGAACAAGCGCCCCGTGGCCGTCCTCAACCACAACAAGGCCGCGTTCTACATGCTGGAGCCTGCGTTGTTCGAGGCGCTGCTTGACGAACTGGCAGACCGCGACTTGGTGCACAAGGTGCGCGCTCGGCTTGCTCGTAAAAGTGAGGCCATCGAGGTCGATTTTGACGACCTCTAAGCCCAGGTCCGCAGCGAAGGAGCGCAAGCACAAATACCGCTTGATGTTCCTTCCCGAGGCGCTGGCCGAGTATCGGGCCTTGGATGGAAGCGTTCGCGCTACGGTGAAAAAGTTGCTGGACAAGCGCTTGAACGAGCCGCATGTGCCAGGGGGCGCACTCCATGGCGACTTGTCCAACTGCTACAAGATCAAGCTCCTCAAGCAGGGTATCCGACTGGTTTACCAAGTCGAGGACGGCCAGTTGGTTGTCTTGGTTCTTGCGGTGGACAAGCGAGAGGACAGCCTTGCGTACAAGTCGGCCATGGCCCGTTTGGGGGAGGCTGCGGAGACTCTATCCGAGACCGTCAAGAACGCGCCGAAAAAGCCAGCCCAGTAAGGCAGAACGCTCCCTCAAAGGGGCACACTATGGGGTACATTTCGGGGGCACACTGTTCAACGCCCCTCGGGGTTTTCCTAATGTAGTGGAGTTCTGTACGGCAACCTAAGTCTTTGAAAACGTTAGGAATTTTGTCGAAATTGGCGCAATGGCAAAGCATTTTTGTTTTTCCCGCCAGCTCCACCATTTTTGTAAGTCGTTGATTTACAACGACTTTTCGACGCGGTAGCGGTGTAACGCTCTCCAGTGCCGTTTTGGGGTGCCACTTTGGGGTACCGCATGCGCGCCGCCGCGTTCCTTTCCCAGTCTTCCCACGGCGTTTACTACGCCCGTTTCGTTGTCCCGCTACAACGATTGACCCCCGGAAATAGTAGGGAATTCAGACTCTCCACGGGCACCAAAGACCCCCGCGCAGCCCGTGCGCTGGCGCGTCATCTTCGGGTCTGCTTTGAGCAGTACCTCATGGACAATGGCATGTATCGGCGTGAGCACGCCATTGCATATCTCCAATCAACAATCCAGCGCACGCCGGCGGCGTCGCCTGCACAGCGATGAATTCAAAGCCGATGCCGTGGCCAGTTGCATGCAACCCGGCGTGTCGATGGCAGCCGTGGCAATGGCCCACGGCGTTAATGCCAACCTGCTGCGCCGTTGGGTCCGCGAGGCCGAACTGAAGCCACCGAGCAGCGCCCTGGACCACCCCACCGCTCGTGAGGTCTGCACGCCAGAGGTCAAGCCGCTGTTCGTCCCCGTGAGCCTGCCGCCACCGGCCGCAGCAGTGCCGGTCGCTGACATCCGCATCGAGCTGCAGCGTGGTGCCACAGCGATCATCGTCACCTGGCCGGTCAGCGCCGCCGGCGAGTGCGCCGCCTGGATGCGTGAGCTACTGCGGTGATCCGCATCGACGCGATGTGGCTGGCCGTCGAGCCCATCGACATGCGTGCCGGTGCCGACCGGCTGCTTGCGCGCGTGGTACAGGTCTTCGGCGCGGCCCAGGCCCACCACGGCTACCTCTTCGCCAACGCTCGCGGCACGCGCATCAAACTGCTCGTGCACGACGGCTTCGGCGTATGGTGCGCCGCACGTCGCCTCAACGCAGGCCACTTCACCTGGGCCATCGTGGCCTCGGGCGGACCTACCGCGCTGGAGCTTGGGCGCGCCCAGTTCGACGCGCTGGTGCTGGGCCTGCCCTGGCAGCATCTGCCAGAGCTGCAGCGCATCTGCAGGGCATGACGGCCGTGCGCTGACAACGGCAGTTGTGCCGATGGTGCTGCCCGGCATGGCCGGGCACGATGTCTCCCCATGCTCGATCTGCGCGACCTCAAGGCCCATGACCTGCAAGGTCTGTCGCCGGATGCCGTCGCAGCGCTCGCCCGGCAGATGCTCCAACACATCGAGCAGCAGGCGGGCGAGTTGCAGCAAAAGGATCGGGAGATCGAGTGCAAAGCCCAAGAGATTGAACGCAAGGACCGCGAGATCGCGCTGCGCGAGGCCAGGCTGGAGAAGGTGCAGTTCGAGCTCGCTCGCCTGAAGCGCTGGAAGTTCGGAGCCAGGACCGAGGCCATGAGCGTCGACCAGCGGCGCCTGTTCGAGGAGACCCTGGCCGAGGATGAGGCCGGCCTGCAGGCCCAACTCGACGCACTGCGCGCGCAGGCCGCGCAAGCCGGCCAAGGCACGACCCCGAAGCCCCCGCCGCGCCGGCCGCGGCGCCAAGCGCTGCCCGAGCACCTGCGCCGCGTCGAGCATCGTCACGAGCCCGCAGACACCACCTGCCCGCACGAGGGCTGCGGCCGCGCCATGACGCGCATCGGCGAAGACATCAGCGAGCGGCTCGACATCATCCCGGCCGAGTTCTTCGTGCACCGCCACATCTACGGCAAGTGGGCCTGCCGCTGCTGCCAGGCATTGAGGCAGCAGCCTGCCGTCGCCGAGGTCATCGACGCGGGCTTGCCCGCCAGCGGGCTGCTGGCCCATACGCTCATCAGCCGCTTCGCCGACCACCTGCCGTACTACCGGCAGGAGGCGATCAACGCGAGGGCCGGCGTGCATACGCCACGCTCCACGCTCGCCAGCTGGGCCGGTCAGGCCGGCGCGGCCCTGGAGCCGCTGTACGACGCGCACAAGCGCTTCGTTCTTACCTGCCGGGTACTGCATGCAGACGAGACGCCGGTAGCGCTCCTGGATCCCGGCGCCGGCAAGACCCGCAAAGCCTGCTGCAGCTGGAGCGTCGGCGCGTGGCTGACGGAGGCTCGACGGCAATGGCCATCGACTACACGCTCAAGCACTGGACGGCACTCACGCACCACCTCGACGACGGCGAGGTGCCCATCGACAACAACCACCTGGAGCGCCAGATCAAGCCCTGGGCGATGGGGCGCAAGGCCTGGATGTTCGTGGGCAGTGAACTGGCCGGGCAACGCGCCGCTGTGGTGATGAGCTTGGTGCAGTCGGCACGCATGTGCGGCCACGAACCCTGGGCCTACTTGCGTGATGTTCTGCAGCGGCTACCGACGCAGCTCAACAGCCGGATCGAAGACCTACTGCCACATCGTTGGCAGCCCGCCTAAAGCCGACGCTCGCCTGCCGCAAGGTGGGCAGGCTGGACGCTCACGCAGTTCTCGCCGCAGGAGTGCATGAATTACTTCGCATCGGCTGGATACGTCAGCATATAAATCGAAAATGCTCTAGTCATCTTCGCGTCGAAGCGCAGAGGAGTACCGCGATGCGCCACTCGTCGCGATCAGCCAGTGGGGCCGGCCGCCATGACAGCCTGGGAGATCAGTCCGCCGGGGTAAAGTCCGACGGCGGCGCTAGTTCCGCTAGGGCACAGTAGGCAGCATCGATCTCCCGCAACAGCATGGCGAGCTGACGGCGCAGTTGCTGACTCTCCTGCTGGCAAGCGGCGAGTTCGGCCTGCAGTTGGGCGTGTACCTGCATATCGAAGGTATCGCCGCTGGGGTGCAACAACGCGGCATGGTCGATATCCCAAATGTTCTGGGCCTGGCGCTGCTGCCAGAGCCGTGCGTTCGCTTGAAAGCGATGCGGCGGCTTGCTGAAGATGGCGATGAAATCCGACCAGCCCGATTCAGCCGGCGGGGAGGTGAAGGACTCGACCAGCTCGATCATCAGGCCCTGCCGGTGCGCCCAGTTTTCCAGCGCCTTGCTGGCGTCCGGATAGAAGCGCCAGCAGTCCACCGGATGGCGGTGGAAGCCATTGTTGCTGGGCGCGCAGAGGTAGAGCAGCCCCGCGGGTTTGAGTAGACGGACTGCGTTGCAGAAGGTGTCCCAGAAGGCCGGATCGTGCTCCAGGGTCGAGCTCGACAACACCACGTCAAAGCTTCCGGCTGCGAAGGGCAGGCCGTGGTTCAGATCGGCCACCAGATCCACGCCTGGCCCGGGGAACCGATCCAAGCCCACATAATGCACCTGGGGCGGGCAGAGGTTGCGCAGGGCGCCATTGACGTCCGCGCTGCCGATTTCAAGTGCCTGCGTCCAGTCGTCTCGGGCATAAGTCTGGAAGAACAGGCGGCCGGAGTGGTAAGCGGTCTCATGCATGATTGGTGTTGCACTCCCTTGGTTTGGCCGCGACGATCACCGCGAAATCCGACCTCAGCACGCCCTCGGCCATCAGGCGGTCCTCCTGGTCAAACAGGGCGTCCAGCCACTGCCGATCCTCGGCCACTTCGGGGTCGAAGTTCTGGGCAATCCCGTACAAGGCGTTGTGCAGGACGGTGCCACCGAGTTCCCGCAGTGTGACGATCTGGAAATGCCGCCGCAACGTGGGTAGGATGTCCGCTGAGCGGATGGCCTCGGTCGGGTCCACCGCGATCACGTCGGCCACAGTGGGCCGGAAGGCCTCACCGCGCGCCTCGCCGTTGGGCATGCGTTTGTAACGTGCGGGCAGGCCCCGGAGAAAATCATTCGCCGCGTCGAGCTGACGATCGCTCCACTGGAAGCGGTTGGGACCAACGTACTCCTCCAGGCAGAAGACCCCCCCGGG
>ERZ778021.3468-NODE-3468-length-11280-cov-5.080356_pt1 | contig 11280 bp, 9 predicted proteins | sample MGYA00375751_ERZ778021 | MGnify/ENA primary metagenome ERZ778021 (study PRJEB29350, sample SAMN05389814) | bioreactor metagenome | isolation source: Thiocyanate stock bioreactor | place: South Africa: University of Cape Town | collected 2013-08-29 ... | reverse complement strand
CCTGCATCCCTTCCGCGAGCTGAAGGGCGCCCGCCACACCGCCCCGGCGACCCCCGGCGACCTCTTCTTCCACATCCGCGCCGACCGGCTCGACATGTGCTTCGAACTGGCGCGGCTGATCGGCAACCGCCTCGGGCCGCACCTGCGGGTGATCGACGAGGTGCACGGCTTCAAATCCTTCGACGAGCGCGACCTGCTCGGCTTCGTCGACGGGACCGAGAACCCGGAGGGGGTCGAGGCCACCGAGGCGGTCCTGATCGAGGACGACGAAGACCCGGCCTTCGCCGGCGGCAGCTACCTGATCGTGCAGAAGTACAGCCACGACCTCGACGCCTGGAACGCACTCACGGTCGAGCAGCAGGAGGCGGCGTTCGGCCGCACCAAACTCGAGGACGTCGAGTTCGCCGACGAGGACAAGGCCCCCGACTCGCACCTGACCCTCAACGTGATCGAGGACGAGGACGGCGAGGAGCTGCAGATCATGCGCTTCAACATGCCCTTCGGCCGGGTCGGCGCGGGCGAGTTCGGCACCTTCTACATCGCCTACGCCCGCACCCCCGCGGTCACCGAGGAGATGCTGGAGAACATGTTCCTCGGCAAGAGCGGCGCGGCCCACGACCGCATCCTCGACTTCTCCACCGCCCACACCGGCAGCCTCTTCTTCGTCCCCAGCCTCGACTTCCTCGACGATCCGAGCGTCGGCGCGTCCGCTGAGGACGGCGCCGCGCCCGAGCCGCCGGCGCCCGCCGACGGGTCGCTCGGGATCGGCGACCTGCGCAGCTGAAAGCCGCGTTCGCGGCCGGGCTAGCCGCGCGGCTTCAGCGCGATGACCGGGATCTTCCGGTCGGTCTTCTGCGCGTATTCGGCGAACTGCGGCTGCTGCTCGGACTGGATCGCGTAGATCCGGTCGCGCTCCTCGCCGGTGACCTCCTCGGCGGTGACGTCGACGGTGTCGGCGCCGATCTCGATCGAGACGGCGGGCCGCGCCTTCAGGTTGTGGAACCAGCCCGGGTTGTTCGGCGCGCCTCCTTTGGAGGCGAAGATGAACCACTCGCCGCCCTCGTCCAGATAGACGAGCGGGGTGACGAACTCCGTCCCCGATTTCGCCCCCACGTTGTGCAGGAGAAGCAGAGGTTTGCCCTCGAACATGCCCCCGGCGGTACCGCCGTTGGCGCGGAACTCCTCGATCACTCCGGCGTTGAAATCGTTCGGCGTCGTCGTCATGGACGGAACTGTAGCCGGCGACGATCGTCGGCAAGCGAGCTTGCCGTTCCCCGGGCCGCAGCAACTTCGGCGGCCGAGACCCGTTTAATGACCAAGGCCTGTGATCTCCGGACCCGGCATACGTCTGCGCGCCCATTTCCCGGTCGCCGCCCTCGTCCTCCTCGCCGCCTTTGCGGCGACGCTCGGCGCGGGCCGTGCCGAGGCCGCGGGCGGGCGCAGCGTCCAGTTCGAGGGCCACGCGGTCCACGTGCCGCAGGGCTACAAGGTGGTCCGGGTCGGCGCCCACTCGCGGACCTGCGTGCGGCTCGACCGCCGGGTCGTCTACCTCGGCGGCCCCTCGGCCGAACAGCGGTGCCCAGCCGGGCCGATCCTCGGCAAGCGACGGGCGATCGTCGTCGGCTCGAACCAGGCTCGTCCCCGCGCGGCCCGCGCCTCGGCCTCGCGCGCTACCGACCCCCCGGCGACCGCCTCGGTCAGCGGCTCGGTCTTCACCGGCCTCGGCTTCGACACCTGCAGCGCTCCCTCGAGCAGCGCGATGGCCGCCTGGGCCGAATCCCCCTTCCGCGGCGTCGGCATCTACATCGGCGGCGAAAACAGCGCCTGCTCACAGCCGAACCTCAGCTCCAGCTGGGTCAGCGCCCAGACCACCGCCGGCTGGCACCTGATCCCGACCTACGTCGGCCTGCAGGCGCCGACCTCGAGCTGCAGCAGCTGCGCCAAGCTGACCGCGGTCGCGGCGGCCACGCAGGGCGCGGCGGCGGCCGAAGACGCGGTGACCGAGGCGATCGCGATCGGGATCGGCACGGGCAGCCCGATCTACTTCGACATGGAGTCCTACTCGCCGACCGCCAGCGCCACCAAATCCGTCCTCACCTTCCTCGAAGCGTGGACGAACAAGATCCACGAACTCGGCTACGTCTCCGGCGTCTACTCCTCCAGCGGCTCCGGGATCGCCGACCTCGCCGCCCAGTACGGCACCGCCTACCCCAGCCCCGACAACATCTGGATCGCGAACTGGAACGGCGCCGAAAACACGCTCGACACCGTGGTCCCCTCGACCGCCTGGCCCAACCATCAGCGCATCCACCAGTTCCGCGGCGGCCATAACGAGACCTGGGGCGGCACGACGATCAACATCGACAGCAACTACGTCGACGGGGCGACGGTCGGGGTCGGCACGCCGGCGGTCGGTGAATCGGACCCGATCGGGGTGCTCGAACTCACCGGCGCCCCGGCCAAAGGCCAGGTGCGGGTGAAAGGCTGGGCGTTCGACCCCGACTCGCCCGCCGAAGTCCTCTCGATCAACGTCGTCGTCGGCGGTCGCGAAGGCCAGAAAGGCGTCGAAACCTTCGAACTGGGCCCGGTCGCGAACATCGTCCGCACCGACGTCGCCGCCACCCACACGACCGCCGGGCCGAACCACGGCTTCGACGTCCGTTTCAACACGATCAAGTCGGGCCCCGAGCCGATCTGCGTCTACGCGGTCAACGTGGCGCTCGGCGGCAACCGCCTGCTCGGCTGCAAGACGACGACGATCCCGGTCGCGATCACCATCTCCGGCCTGCGCGCGACCCGCAGCGGGATCGCCGTCAACCTCACCTGCGAATTCCCCGCCGGGCTCGAATGCCCCGGCCACCTCGGCCTCCGCACCACCTACAAGGTGTCCACCCCGCGCCGCCGCAAACCGCCGCGGATCCACGCCGTGACCCGCTCGCTCGCCCAGCGCACCTTCCACCTGAACGGCGCAAGCTGGCACCGTTTCGTGCTGCCGCTCTCGGCCGGGGGACGGAAGATCCTGCAGGAACGGGGCAAGCTGCGGACGCTGCTGGTCGCCTCGATCCCCGGCGGACAGCGCTCCGCCGGCCTGCCGCTGGAATCGGCCGCGGCGCGCCGGGCGTCGGCGCGCCGCTAGCGACTCTCAGTCGCCGAGCGCCTCGCGCAGGCGCGCGATCTCGCCCTTGAGGTCGAGCAGGTCGGCTTCCAGCCGGTCGAGCCGCGCCGTCTCGTCGGCGACCGACGGTGCGGGCGGGGGAGCTCCGTCTGCGATCATCCCATCTTCAGGCACGGGATCGCCAAGATCGATCTCGACCGCGTCCTCGCCGCCCAGCACCTGCTCGTAGCGGTCCTCCTTCTGCCCCGGGCGGCGGGGATGGCGGATGACGTAGCCGCGCCCGATCAGCCGCTCGAGCCCCTCGCCGACGGCGGCGAGGTCGGCGAAGCCGCCGGAGTAGCGCTCGGTCCGCTGCTTCAGCTCACCCGGCGTCTGCGCGCCGCGCAGCATCAAGACCGCCAGCAGCGCCAGGTCCTGGTCCTCGACCGACAGGGCGTCGGCGAGCAGGTGGCGGTACTTGCGCGCCCGCGATCCCGCCCCGCTGGTCAGCCGCGTCCAGCCGCGCAGCGCCGTGCGCCGCAGGGCGTCGGAGACCGTCTGCTCGTCGTAGTCGACGACCGGGTCGCGGTTCGTCGACTGGTTGCAGGCGAGCCGCAGGGAGTTCAGCGAGAGCGGGTAGGCGTCCGGGGTCGTCCGCTGCTTCTCGACCAGGCAGGCGACGACGCGGATCTCGACGGCGTCGGGAGCGGCGGGCACGGGCGCTCCGGCCTAGGCGCGGTCGGGCCGCTCGGGGTAGAGCTCGTCGATCGTGCAGAGGGCGCGGAAGGGCGCCGCGGCGGCGGCTTCGATCCGCTCCGCCGCGCCCGCGAGGCGGTCGACCACGGCGATCACGCCGGCGATCTCGAGCCCCTCCTCGCGGCAGCGTTCGATCGCCTTCGCGGTCGAGCCGCCGGTGGTCACCGTGTCCTCGACCACCAGGCAGCGGACGCCCGGCTCGACCGGCCCCTCGACCCAGCGCTGCAAGCCGTGCTGCTTTTTCTCGCCGCGGACGAAGAAGGCGACCAGGTCGTCCCCGGATGGCCCCGCGAGCGCCGCGCAGGAGGGCGCGATCGCCGCCGTCGCCGGCCCGCCGACCGCCGTCGCGCCGACCTCGTGCGCCGCCGCCGCGATCAGCTCGCCCGCCGCCCGAAACCCGCCCGGCCGCATCAGCGTCCGCCGCGCGTCGACGTAGTACTGGGCGGTCGCCCCGCTCGCCAGGGTCACTTCGCCGATCACCAGCGAGTGCTCGCGCAGTTCGGCGACGAGCGTCTGCTTGGCGGCGTCCAGGTCGGTCATGCGATGCGCACTCTACGCGCCGCTAGAAGACGAAGATCGACTCGCCGAAGTGAAGCTGTTCGTAGATCCGCGGCTGGTCGGCGATGAAGGTCCGCAGGCAGCCGTGGCTGGCGGCGTAGTTCGGGACTTCGTGGTAGCCGTGCACCGCGTAGCCGTTGTGCCAGTAGAAGGAGTAGTACATCCCCTCCGAGTTGTAGCCCGGTTCCTGGCGGTAGAACTCGTAGTGGCCGGTGATCGTCGGCGTCGAGGGCTTGCCGGAGGAGATCGGGTAGATCGCGAACGGCTTGCCACCTTTGATCAGCACAAGGACCTGAAGGGCGAGCGGCGCCTCGACGTGTTCGCCGGCGTCCGGGTACTTGACGTGGTAGGCGCCCTTGTTTTCGAAGACCGACTTCAGCAGCCCCGGGCCCGCCTTTTTGGTGCGGTCCATGTCGTTGACTTTGCGGTAGGCGAGCACCTCGCGCCCGAGCCGCGCGGTGAAGCACTTGCCGCCGCCGCTGACGTAGCCCATCTCCGCCAGGTGGGACTTGAAGGCGCCGACGACGTCCGAGCATTCTCCCGGGTTCAGCTTCGGGAAGCTGACCGTCCAGCTCTTGCGCACGGTCGAGTCGCCGCCCAGGTTCGGCGTCGCCACGTGCTTGGCGGCGACCGCGTACTTGCCGCTTTCCTTCACCACGACGCTCGATTCGAAGGTGCCGGTTTCGTTCGGCCCCGGCTCGATCGCGACCTGGCGGCCCGCGATCTGCTTGCCGTTCAGGTAGAAGGCGACTTCGACGTGCTGGCCTTCGACGTAGGGCGAGACCGTGCCGGTCACCGGGACCGTGTCGAGGATCGTCGCCTTGCCGCCCTTGAGGCCGCCGACGTCGATCTTCACCGTCGCCTTCGGGACTTCCGGCTTGGCGGCGGGCTTCCGTCCCTGTCCCGCTTCCTTGCCGGGCGCCGCGGCTGCGGCGGTGGGCACCGCCAGGAGCACGGCGGCTCCGACGGCGAGGGCAAGGCGACGGATCACGGGCGAAATCGTACTCACAAACGCGGTCTTACTGGCTCGCGAGGGCGACGATGTTGTTGAGGATGTGCAGGAGCATCCCCGGGACGATCGACCCGGTCCGCTCGTAGAGCAGCGCCAGCAGGAAGCCGAAGACGATCAGCGGCGGCACCGCGGTGATCCCGGTGATCGCGTGCAGGGCGCCGAAGATCAGCCCACAGATCAGCGCCGCGACGATCCGCGGCAGCTTCTCCCGCAGGCCGCCGAAGAGCATCCCGCGGAAGCAGATCTCCTCGGTCACCGGGGCGGCGATGACGATCAGCAGGATCTGGATCGGGATCGCCCCGAAGCCCTTGGCGATGTCCTGCTGGTGCGGTTCGGTGATCACCGCCGAGTAGAAGATGTTGAAGGCGAGGTAGAGGACGATCGTCAGCCCCATCCACTTCAGCGCCGAGGGGCGGAAGGCCTGGACGCCGAGGCGGGCGAAGATCTCCCGCGGGCCTTTCGCGCCGCGCATCGAGGCGAGCGCCATCGGCACCAGCAGGAAGCCGAGTGCGGTGCCGAGCTGGGAGATGATGTTGCCGAGCGTGTCGAGGGTGCCGTCGAGTTCGCGGGCGACGAATTCGATCGCCGAGACTTCGTCGCCGGCCGCGATCTTGCGGCCGGTCCGCTCGGGGGCCTGGCCGGCGCCGGGCGAGGCGCCGTATTCGTAGACGTCGCCGCCCGGTTCGGCGATCCAGAGGTCGCCCGCCGAGTCGACGGTGAGGGCGGCGAATTCGTCGTGCTTTTCCGGCTCGAGTTCCCAGAGGAACTTGCCGGTCCGGGAAAACGCCCAGACCGTCCCTTCGCCCTTGCCGGAGAGGACGTAGACGTCGCCGAAGCCGGTCCCGCGGTGGGAGTCGACGGCGATGTCGTTGTCGTTGGTGCCGAAATCGAAGGAACCAGACGCCGAGGATTCAGGCCGTTCGAGCGAGCCCCGGTACCTGCCCTTGCCGTCGAAGCGGAGGACCTCGCCGTCGCCGGCGTCGATCGCGTAGAGCCCGCCCGCGGGTCCGGGGACGGTCGCGAGCCGTTCCGGGGCGAAGCCGGTCAGGTCGCGCGGGAGCCGCGACGCCTCGATCGGCGCGATCTGGGGAGCGGCGCCGCCGCCCACTGCCGCGCCGCGTCCGGCCGCCAGGAAGGTGATCCGGCCGGGACCCAGCTCGGAGACGATCAGCGTGCCGGCCTGCGGGTCGACCGCGACCCCGTGTGAGTCTTCGATCCCGGTGATCCTCGCCTTCGGGATTTCGATCCCCCGCACGCCGAACACCCGCACTTCGTCTTCGTGGTCGCTGTAGAGGAGGCCACCGTCCGGATCGAGGGCGATCGCGCTCGCGTCGCCCTCATCGAAGCTCGCCCCGCTGGTGAAGCTGGGCGGGAAGCGCGCTTCGACCTTCCCTTCCTGGGCGCCGACGAGCAGCGCCGGGACGGCGAGGAAGAGCCCCACCGCGAGCGCCGCGAGGACGCCGAGTACCGCGGCCCACGGACCCCAGTTGGAGTAGGGGAAGGTGCGATCGGATTTGGCGACGGAGCCGCTGCCGGCTAGGTTGGCCTCCATGTCGCCGGCAGTCTCACAGGTCTCGCGCGGAACGCGGACGCGGCTGACGATCCTGCGCCGCCTCCTGCTGCTCGCCGCCTTCCTCGTGATCGCCGCGATCGTCCTCGCCCAGTTCACCTCGCTGGGCAAGCTCGCCGCCGGGATCTTCGCCTCGACCGCGGTGCTCGGCCTGATCATCGGCTTCGCCGCTCAGAACACGATCTCCAACATCATCGCCGGCGTCCTGATCGCGATCACCCAGCCGATCCGGATCGGCGACCGCATCGGGTTCGAAGAACGCGAGGGCCGGGTCACCGACATCACGCTCTCCTACACCTACATGGACCCCGGCGACGGCAGCCGGGTCGTGATCCCCAACCAGCTCCTGGTCGAAGGGATAGTGCACAACCACTCGGGGACGGAAACGAAAGCCTGAGCGCGCGTTAGGGGCCGATTAGCGCGGGCGCCGACCGCCCCGCGCGGGGCCGGCGCCCCCTAGGCTCTGGACATGACGCAGCGGGGTCGGCGTCGGCAGCGGCGCCGCGGGAGCATCGGGTCGAAGGTGGCGATCGTCGCCGGGGTCGTCGTCGCCCTGATCGCGGTGGCGGTGATCGGGGTGACCACCTGGGTGCTGAACGTGGCCGCCGACGCCCCCTCCCTGGCCAGTTGCAAGACCACCGCCAAGCACGGCAACTCGGTGATCTACGCGGCCAACGGCGAGCGGCTGGGGGCGATCGTCTCGCCGGAAGCGAGCGCCCCGGTGAAGCTGGCGAAGATCCCGCGCAAGCTCGAGCTCGCCACGGTGGCGATCGAGGACCAGCGCTTCTACCAGCACGGCGGCCTCGACACGCTCGGCATCCTGCGCGCCGGGGTGGCCGACCTGGAAGCGGGCGAAGCGGTGGAGGGCGGCTCGACGATCACCCAGCAGCTGGTCCGCAACCTCTGCATCTCCCACCCGAAGAAGACGATCGAACGCAAGATCGAAGAAGCGAAGCTGGCGCTGGAGTACTCCGAACACCACTCGAAGCGCCAGATCCTCGGGCAGTATCTGAACACGGCCACCTACGGGACGATCGAAGGGTCGACCGCGGTCGGGGTCGGCGCCGCCTCGCAGTTCTACTTCGGCAAGCCGGTCTGGAAGCTGGGCACGGTGCAGCTGGCGCTGCTGGCCGGACTCCCCCAGGCGCCCTCGCAGTACAACCCGCTGCTGAACCCGAAGGCGGCGAAGGCGCGCCGCAACGAGGTCCTGCAGAAGATGGCGAAGCTCGGCTACCTGGCGCCGCCCAAGGCGCGGGCGCTCGAAAAGCAGGGGCTCGGGCTGAGCCCGTCCCACGATTACTTCGCCCACCGCGAGCCCTACTTCTTCGACTACGTCGAACACCTGCTGATCGGGCATTACGGCGCGCAGACGGCGCGGCGCGGCGGCCTCCAGGTCCACACCACGCTGAGCCCGGAGCTGCAACGGGTCGGGCGCGCGGCGATCGCCGAAGCGCTCTACGAACCGACCGACCCGGCCTCGGCCTTCGTCTCGATCGACCCCCGCAACGGCGACGTGAAGGCGATGGTGAACAGCACCGACTACGCCGACGACCAGTTCAACCTCGCCGCCCAGGGGCACCGCCAGCCGGGGTCGACCTTCAAGGCCTTCGTCCTCACCACCGCGATCAAGCAGGGCGTCGACCCCTACGACACCTATTACGAATCGAAGCCGCTGGACCTGAACCTGCCCGAGTGGGGCCACTGGGAAGTCCACACCGCCGACGAGGGCTACCAAGGGACGATCAACCTGCAGCAGGCGACCGTGACCTCCGACAACACCGTGTTCGCGCAGCTCGACCTCGACGTCGGGCCGGAGAACGTCGCCGCGACGGCGAAGTCGATGGGGATCACGACCCGTCTGCAGGGCCTGCCCGCGGAAGGGATCGGCGGGCTGAAGTACGGGGTCAGCCCGCTCGAACTGGCGGACGCCTACGCCACCCTCGCCAGCGGTGGGATCCGTCACCGGCCGGTGGCGATCGCCAAGGTGGTGATGCCGGGCGGCAAGGTCGACCACCCGCAGGGCCCGCAGCCGAAACGGGTGCTGAGCCGGGCCGTCGCCTGGCAGGTGACCCGCCTCCTCCACGACAACATCACCGAAGGGACCGGCACCGCCGCCTACACCGGCTGCCTCGGCCAGGCGGGCAAGACCGGCACCACCGACGACGAGACCGACGCCTGGTTCTCCGGCTACCAGCCGAACCTGGCGACCGCGGTCTGGGTCGGCTACCCGGAATCGAACGCGATCTCGATGACCAGCGTGCACGGGATCACCGTCTTCGGCGGCACCTTCCCGGCGGAAATCTGGCACGGCGTGTACGAGGGCGCCGGCGTGCCGTGCGAGGAATTCGACGAACCCGAAGAAGAAATCGAATGGGCGCCCGGGTACGGCCAGTTCACCGCGGCGCCGCCGGGATCCAAGGCGGCGAAGGCGAAAGGCAAAGCCGGCGGGGCCGGCGAAGCGGGCGGCGAAGAACTGCCCGGCCAGAGCTCGGTCGGCGGCTACGACCCCAACGCCTACGCCCCCGGCGCCGGCCAGGAACCGGCCCCCGTCCCCCCGCTCCCGCCCGAGGACGGCGGCCCGACGCTCGGCGTCGGCGGCGGCCAAGCCGCAGGCAAATGATGTTGATGGGCCGAAAAGCGCTGATATAGAGCGCTTTTCGGCCCATCAACCGCGTGGGGGCGGTAGCGTCGGGCCATCGATGCGGGGCTTGCTTTCGGCCTGATCTGGGCGGGGTTCCTCGCTTACCTCGGCGTGCTCGCGCTGGCGCCGCGGATCGGCAGGCGGACGATCGCAGTGCTGATCGGAGTCGCCGTCCTCGCCTTCGCCTGCGCCCCGGTCCTCCTCTCCCACGACGCCTTCAGCTATCTCGACTACGCCCGGCTCGGGGTGCGCCACGGCCTCGACCCCTACGTGAACGCCCCCGACGCGGCGCCCACGGACCCGGCCTTCGCCCACGTCACCTGGACCGAAACGCCGAGCGCCTACGGGCCCCTCTTCACCCTCGCGACCTACCCCCTGGCCTGGCTGCCGATCTGGCTCGCGATCGCGGTGCTGAAGGCGGTCGCCGCGATCTCGGTCCTCGGCCTCGCCTGGATCGTCTCCCGCCTCGCCGCCTGGCGCGGCGTCGACCCGGCCCGGGCCGCCGCCTTCATCGCCCTCAACCCGCTGGTCCTTGTGCACGTCGTCAGCGGCGCCCACAACGACGGCCTGGCGATGCTGCTGGCGATGGCCGGGGTCGCCGCCCTGGTCGTCCGCTGCGAGGCGAGCGCCGGCGCCTCCCTCGTCGCCGGCGCCGCGATCAAGTCCTCGTCCCTCTTCGTCGCCCCCTTCGCCCTCGCCGCCGCCGCCCGCGACTCGATGTTGATGGGCCGAAAAGCGCTCTATATCAGCGGTTTTCGGCCCATCAACCGGGGGTGCCTGCGGGGTTTCGTGCTCGGCGCGCTCGGGGCGGCGGTCGTGATCGGGCTCGCGGGCTACCTCGGGTTCGGCTGGGAGTGGCTGCACGCCTTCGGGCTCGCCGGGGAAAACCAAGGGCGGACCAGCTACATGTCGATCCCGGTCACCTTCGCCCGCCTCACCGGCGCCGACGAGGGCGTCGTGCGGGCGGCGGCGCTGGTGCTCTTCGGCGTCGGCGTCGTCCGGCTGCTCGCCTGGACCTGGCGCGGCGCCGACTGGATCCGCGCCGCCGCCTGGGCGGGGACGGCCCTGCTGCTCGCCACCTCCTGGCTCCTCCCCTGGTATCTAGTCTGGCCGCTGCCCCTCGCGGCAGTGGCCCGCGACCGCCTGCTCGCCTTCGTCCTCCTCGCCCTCACCGCCTACCAGCTGGGCGCCCGCATCCCGCTCTAGCCGCGTTCCCCCCGCGGCGCGTCGGATCAGAGGATTTCGGGGGCGTGCACCGCCGCGGTTTCCTCGGTCGACGCTTCGGCCTCCTCCGGCGACGGGTGGAGGATGCCGGTGTGGATGGTCCAGCCCTGGCGGCGGCCGACCACCGTGACCAGCGCCACGTAGATCAATTCGGCGACCGTCATCACCCCGCGCACGGCGATCGAGATCAACGAGCCGACGGCGAAGCTGCGGCTCGGCAGCGCCGCCTTCACCGCCCACGCGAACGCCGCATCGCGCACCCCGAGCCCGGCCGGCGCGACCAGCGTCACCAGCGCCGCGAAGTACCCGATCGCCTGCGCCGAGCCAACCAGCAGGATGTCGCTGTAGGGGATGTAGATGATCGCGCGGGCGACGCTGTAGATGCCGAACGCCACCGCGACCCAGATCAGCGAGTAGTAGACGAT
>ERZ778021.3467-NODE-3467-length-11281-cov-4.624265_pt1 | contig 11281 bp, 10 predicted proteins | sample MGYA00375751_ERZ778021 | MGnify/ENA primary metagenome ERZ778021 (study PRJEB29350, sample SAMN05389814) | bioreactor metagenome | isolation source: Thiocyanate stock bioreactor | place: South Africa: University of Cape Town | collected 2013-08-29 ... | reverse complement strand
GGTGGAAAGCCACCACAAGTGGAAGGCCGACATCCAGAAGGCTTCCGGGCATGCGGTCCACTATCCGCTGATCGGCGACCGCGAGCTGAAGGTGGCCAAGCTCTACGACATGCTGCCGGCCGGCGCCGGCGAGACGTCGGAAGGGCGCACGCCGGCCGACAACGCCACCGTGCGTTCGGTCTTCGTCATTGGCCCGGACAAGAAGATCAAGCTGATCCTGACCTATCCGATGACCACGGGGCGCAATTTCGCCGAGATTCTGCGGGCGATCGATTCCATCCAGCTCACCGCGAAATATCCGGTTTCCACGCCGGCCGACTGGAAGCCCGGGGAGGACATCGTCATCGCCGGCTCGGTGTCCGACGAGGAGGCGACCAAGCGCTTCGGCGCCTTCGACGCCATCCTGCCCTATCTCAGGAAGGCCAGGCAGCCGACAGCCTGACACACGGCGCAGTCGCAGCGCGGATTTCGCCCGCAACGAAAAACCCGCAGGCCGGCGCCGGCCTGCGGGTTCGCTTTTTCCAGGGTCTCGAAAGACGGGCCCGCCGGGCGGATCAGCCCTTCAGCCTGGCGTTGCACAGGCTGTAGAAGCCGCCGCCCTTCTGGATCCACTTCAGGCCGCCCAGCGCGTCGGCGTCCTTGTTGGCATAGTACTGGTCCAGGCAGGTGTGCATGCGCGCCTTGCCGGGGGTCTCGTTGGCGTATTTCTTGGAGATCGCGGCCGGGAACTTGACGCCGCGCGGCGCCTTGGCGGTCGGCGCCGCCGGCTCGCCGCTGTAGCTGGCCTCGTCCGCGCTCGGCACGGTGTCGTCGTCGGCAGCGTTGGCGCCGCACTGGGTCTTGCGGAAGTCGTTCCACTTGAGGCCGCCCAGCGTGCCGGCGCCCTTGGCGGCCTGGTACTTGCTGCTGCACTCGGCCATGGTCAGGCCCTTGCCGTTCGAATCGGCCTTGGCCGCGGATTTCGTCGCCGGGGCCGGCGCGACGGCAGAGGCGGCGCTGGCGCCGGGGCCGCACTCGGCCTTGCGGAAGTCGTTCCACTTGAGGCTGCCCAGCGTGCCCGCCGTCTTGGCAGCCTGATACTTGGCGCTGCATTCGGCCATGGTCAGGCCGCCGGCGGAATCGTCCGCAGCCGCGGCCTTCTTCGTCTTCTTGGCCGTGCCGCTGTCGTCGGCGGTCGCAGCCTTCGCCTTCTTGGCCGGCTTGGCGGCGCTGTCGTCGGTGGCCGCGCTGGCGTCGGAGCCGCACTCGGCCTTGCGGAACTGGTTCCAGGTCTGGCCGTCCAGCGTGCCCGCCGCCTTGGCGGCGTTGTACTTTGTGCTGCACTCGGCCATCGTCAGCGCGCTGGCGGGGGAGGCCAGGAAAAGCGTGACGACGGCAAGGCCGGTCAGTGAGGCAAGTCGTTCGATGCGCATGGGTGTCTCCGTTGTGCAGCCCGAAAATCGTCCCTTCCGGCAGAAATAGCGCTCAACGGCCGGTTGCGCCAGTGGGGTTCAGGGTGATAACCGTCGCTGCGCTTTCTGCCAGGAATATGACTATTGCGCCGCATTTTTGACGAAAGAACGAATTCCTAAGGATTCGTAACATAAGCTCATACATTGTGATGACTGGACGCCGGACAGTTGTGGCATTACGTGCCGTCGGATTCCGGCAGGGATGATCAGTATATGTCAGGACGTTATTTCGGAACGGACGGTATTCGCGGTCGCGCCAACAAGTTTCCCATGACTGCGGAAGTGGCCATGAAGGTGGGGATGGCCGCCGGCCTGTCCTTCCACCGCGGCACCCACCGCCATCGGGTCGTCTTGGGCAAGGACACGCGCCTGTCGGGCTACATGATCGAGAACGCGCTGGTGGCCGGCCTGTGCGCGGCCGGCATGGACGTGTTCCTGCTCGGCCCGATCCCGACGCCGGCGGTGGCCATGCTGGTGCGCTCGCTGCGCGCCGACATCGGCGTCATGATCTCGGCCTCGCACAATCCCTATTCCGACAACGGCATCAAGCTGTTTGGTCCGGACGGCTACAAGCTCTCTGACGAGATCGAGCAGCGCATCGAGGCGATGCTGGACGAGGACGTCGAGATGGCGCTGGCCGATTCCGACGCCCTGGGCCGCGCCAAGCGCGTGGACGGCGTGCACGACCGCTATATCGAATTCGCCAAGCGCACGCTGCCGCGCTCCATGTCGCTGTCGGGCCTGCGCATCGTGGTCGACTGCGCCAACGGTGCCGCCTACAAGGTGGCGCCTGCCGCCCTTTGGGAGCTGGGCGCCGAGGTCTTCGCCATCAATGACGAGCCCGACGGCTTCAACATCAACAAGGAATGCGGCTCGACCCATCCCGTCGGCCTGCAGAAGAAGGTGCACGAGGTGCGCGCCGACATCGGCATCGCGCTGGACGGCGACGCCGACCGCGTGGTGATCGTCGACGAGACCGGCACCGTGGTCGACGGCGACCAGATCATGGCGACGATCGCGCAGAGCTGGCAGGAGGCCAACCGGCTGGCCGGCGGCGGCGTGGTGGCCACCGTCATGTCCAATCTCGGGCTGGAGCGCTTCCTCAACGGGCTCAACCTGACGCTGCAGCGCACCAAGGTGGGCGACCGCTACGTGGTCGAGCACATGCGCGCGCACGGCTTCAATGTCGGCGGCGAGCAGTCCGGCCACATCGTGCTGTCCAATTTCTCCACCACCGGTGACGGGCTGGTCTCGGCGCTGCAGGTGCTGGCCTGCATCAAGCGGCAGAACCGGCCGGTCAGCGAGTTGTCGCGCAAGTTCGAGCCGGTGCCGCAGCTTCTGAAGAACGTGCGCATCGCCGGCGGCCAGCCGCTGGAGGAGGCCTCCGTCAAGGCCGCGATAGAGGATGCCCGCAACCGGCTGGGCAAGAGCGGCCGCCTGGTCATCCGCCCCTCCGGCACCGAGCCGCTCATCCGCGTCATGGCGGAAGGCGACGACTCCAAGCTGGTCGAGACGGTGGTGAACGACCTGGTCGACGTGATCTCGGAGACGCGCAGCGCCGCCTGAGGGCGGCCTTGCCCCTCATTCCACGGGCTTGATCTCGCCCAGCGGGATGAAGCCGAGCGTGGCCTTACCCTTGACCACGTTGAGCGGCAGCGCCGGCTCGTCGCCCAGCATGGCCAGCATGCCGACGCCCTGCCGGATCTGGCTGGCCTTTTCCGGAAGCACGCCGGCAAGCACCTCGGCCACCGCCTTGGGATTGTGCAGCCTGACGACGAGCGTGGCGTCGATCAGGCCGTCGGCGCCGATCTCCACCGGCCCCGACACCGAGACGCGCGCCTCGCCGGAGGAAAGCTCCGCGCCGGCGATCTCCACCTTGTGGCCGCGCAGGCTGCGCATGTCCGCCGCGAGCAGGGCCACGCCGTCCTTGAGGGTGGCGCGGACATTGCCGTCCAGCGGCGGCAGGGCGTGCCCGCCCAGCGCCTCGGCGTCGATCTCCAGGTCGCCGAAGCGGCCGCTATAGGCGAGGTCCTGGCCGTTCGGCTGCACTTCCGCAGCGGCCTTGCCGACGCTGAACAGTTGCACCGGGTCGGTGTCGTCCTGCGGGTCGGTCTGGCCCGAAAGCCCCTCGGCATCCAGCGAGACGCGCTTGGCCAGCGGCCAGGACAGGTGCGCCACGGCCCGAAGCCGGTCCCAGTCGATCCACAGCGGCGTCATGCCGGGCGAGGTGGTGCGCAGCGGGCCGCGCAGCTCGGCCGCCGGCAGCCAGGGGAAGGGCAGGCTCGCCGCCGCGTTTAGGCTGCCGGCCGAGGCGGCGACGTTGCCGGCATCGTCCTCATAGGCAAGCGCATCGCAGGTCACGTTGAGGCGCAGCGGATAGCCGCTCACCTGCATGTTGACGCAGGCGGCGCGGGTGCCCTGCGCGTCCAGCGCGGCGATCCCGGCCTCGACCTCGCTGCGCAGGTGCCCGGCCAGCCAGAACCAGCCGGCGCTGTAGAGGCCGAACACCACGAGCAGCAGCAGCGCCACCCACCAGAGCGCGCGGCGGGGCTTGCGCGGAATTTCGTTGCTTGACGTCATGCTGCGGCTCTCGCTACCTCTGCGCCATTCGAATGTGCCGGCCACCTCCGGCGGGCGTGTGCCCGCGGGGGCTTCGTGTCGGCGCGGCCATACAGGCTTGGCATATGGGCGATTTTTGGGTTTTTGGCTACGGGTCGCTGATCTGGCGGCCCGGCTTCGCGCATGTCGAGACGCAGCGGGCGCGGCTGTTCGGCTATCGCCGCTCGCTCTGTGTCTATTCCTTCGTGCATCGCGGCACGCGCGAGCGGCCGGGGCTGGTGCTGGGCCTCGACCGGGGCGGCTCCTGCGTGGGGCTGGCCTTCCGCGTGCCGGGCGAGTTGCACGGCGAGGTCATCGCCTACCTGCGCGAGCGCGAGCAGGTCACCCAGGTGTATCTGGAGCGGACCCTCGACGTGCGGCTGGAGAGCGGCCTGAGCGTGCCGGCGGTCGCCTATGTCGCCGACCGCCGGCACGAGCAATATGCCGGCGCCCTCGACGAGGCGGACGCGGCGACCGTGGTGGCCGGCGCGGTCGGCCAATCCGGCCGCAACGAGGACTATGTCTTCAATACGCTCGAGCATCTGGGCGCGCTCGGCATCCGCGACCGCTGGCTGGAAGGGGTGGCGCGGCGGGTCGTGCCGCATGGCAAAGAAGACGGAGCAAAAGCCCTGTCAAGTCTTTGATCTGTGTTGATGGCGGCCTAGAATCCCGGTGACCTTCGTTTCGCCAGCATTGGAGACCCGCCTTGCAGAAACGCCGCCTCGGTTCCACCACCCTCGAAATCGCCCCGCTGGTCCTCGGCGGCAACGTGTTCGGCTGGACCGCCGACGAGAAAACCTCATTCGACCTGCTCGACCGATTCGTCGCCGCCGGCTTCAACGCGATAGACACCGCCGATTCCTATTCCCGCTGGGTGCCCGGCAACAAGGGCGGCGAATCGGAAACCATTATCGGCAACTGGATGAAGGCGCGCGGCAACCGCGACCGCGTGATCGTCGTCACCAAGGTCGGCTCCGACATGGGGCAGGGCAAGAAGGACCTTTCCGCCGCCTATATCGAAAAGGCGGTGGAAGCCTCGCTGAAGCGCCTGCAGACCGACGTCATCGACCTTTACCTGTCGCACTGGCCCGACCCGACCGTGCCCTACGAGGAAACGCTCGGCGCCTACCAGAAGCTGATCGCTGCCGGCAAGGTGCGCCATATCGGCGCCTGCACCCTCGACGCCGGCCAGTTGCGCGCGGCGCTGGACGTCGCCCGGCTGCGCGACCTGCCGCGCTACGAGGTGCTGCAGCCCGAATACAACCTCTACGACCGCGCCGGCTTCGAGGGCCCGCTGCGCGACCTGTGCGTTGCCGAAAGGCTCGGCGTCATCAGCTACTACGCGCTCGCCAAGGGCTTCCTTTCCGGCAAGTACCGCGGCATCGACGATCTCGGCAAAAGCGTGCGCGGCGAGGGAGTGAAGGGCTATCTCAACCCGCGCGGCATGCGCATCCTGGCCGCGCTCGACGCTGTCTCGGCCCGGCATGGCGCGAAGCCGGCGGAGGTGGCGCTGGCCTGGCTGATGGCGCGCCCCGGCATCACCGCGCCGATCGCCAGCGCCACGAGCGCGCAGCAGATGGACAGCCTGGTCAAGGCAGCCTCGCTGAAGCTTTCCGCCGCCGACATGGGCGAACTGGACAAGGCCGGCGCCTGAGCGGCGGCGATTGCCTGTTGCGGAAAGCGCCTGCTTTGCCGAATATGCCGCCGCCGGCCGCCGCATCGCGGCGGTCGCCTTCTTCCGGCAGGACCGCATGAGCAGGACGCCCACCGCAGCCGCCTATCTGGCAGACCTTGCCGCCCGCATGGGCCGGCTGCTGGAGCCCAACGCCGACGCCATCGCCGCGGCGGCCGACGCCGTGGAACATGCGGCGAAGGCCGACGGGCTGGTCTACATCTTCGGCACCGGCCATAGCCACATACTGGCGGAGGAAGCGCACTACCGCGCCGGCGGGCTGGCGCTGGTGGTGCCGATCCTGGCCTCCGCGCTGATGGTGCATGAGGGCGCCACCGCCAGCACCGTGTTCGAGCGCCTGCCGGGCGTGGTCGAGCCCATCCTGAAGCACTACCCGATGGGGCCGGACGACGTGCTGGTCATCGTCTCCAACAGTGGCGTCAACGTCGCCGTGGTCGAGGCGGCGCAGTTCGGCAAGGCGTGCGGCGCCACCGTCGTCACCGTCACCTCCCAGGAATATTCGCGGCAGGCGGCGCGGGGCCGCATGCGCGTGGCCGACATCGCCGACATCGTGCTGGACAACGGCGCGCCGCCCGGCGATGCGGTCATGCCGGTGCCGGGCTCCGAACTGCGGGTGGGGCCGGTCTCCACCTCCATCGGGGCCGCGCTGCTCAATGCCGTCTTCGCCGAGGTCGCGGTGCGGCTCAGCGCCTCCGGCGCGGAAGCGCCGATCTATCTCAGCGCCAACATGCCCGGCGCCGGAGAGGTCAACGAAAGGCTCGTCGCCCGCTACCGCGCGCGCAACCGCCATCTGTGAACGGCGCGGCGGGGGCTGCCGGCTGCTCCGGCCGCCGGAGGGCATGCCGCGCAGGGAGAAGAAAATGGATTTTTCGGCCGTCGACCGGACATATGAGCGGGCCCGCAGGAATTTTCGCATCGACGTGCCCGAAGAGTTCAACTTCGCCTTCGACGTGATCGACGGCTGGGCCGCGCGCGACGACCGCACGGCGGTGATCGCCGTCTCGCGCGACGGGGAGACGGTGCGGCGCATCGCCTTTTCCGAGTTCAGCGAAAGCTCGAACCGGCTGGCCAATGCGCTTGTCGCGCTGGGGGCGGGGCCGGGCGATTTCGCCTGCGTCGTCGTCGGCCGCGTGCCGGCCTGGTACACGGTGCTGTTCGGCTGCATGAAGGCAGGCGTCGTCTCCATGCCCGGCACCAATCTGCTCACCGCGCACGACATCGCCTACCGCATCAACCACGCCAGGGCGACGCTGGTCGTCGTCACGCCCGAGCATTGCGCCAAGGTCGACGCCATCCGGGACCAGTGCCCGACGCTGAAGCATTTCATCGTCGTGGACGGCGAGCGCGACGACTGGCTGCCGCTCGACCGGCTGCTGGCGGACGCCTCTCCCGTGCTGGAGCGCGCATCCTTGCCAGCCACGCGCGCCACCGACATGATGATGGCCTATTTCACCTCCGGCACCACCTCCATGCCCAAGATGGTGCCGCGCGACCACGCCTATGCGCTGGCGCATGCCGCCACCGGCCTGTTCTGGATGGACCTGCGCCCCACCGACACGCACTGGTCGCTGACCGACACGGGTTGGGCCAAGGCGGCATGGGGCATATTGTTCCCGCAGATGCTGCTCGGCACGCCCTGCGTGCTCTACAACGGCGAGGGCGCCTTCGACGCCGACATGCACCTGAAGCTGATCGGTAAGCTTGGGGTTACGACATTCTGTGTGCCGCCCACGGTCTACCGGCTGTTCGCGCAGCACGACCTCACCCGCTACGACCTTTCCAGCCTGCGCCGCTCGCTCGGCGCCGGCGAGCCGCTCAACCCGGAAGTCATGCGCATCTGGAAGGAAGCCACCGGCACCACCATCGCCGACGGCTACGGCCAGACCGAGACCATCAACATCGTCGCCAACTTCCCCGACGAGGAGGTGCGGCCGGGCTCGATGGGCCGGCCGGTGCCGGGCTACGACGTCGACGTGGTCGACGACGACGGCAACCGTCGGCCCGACGACGAGGTCGGCCACATCGCGGTGCGCATCACCGATCCCTATCCGGGCGGGCTGTTCCACGGCTATTACCAGGGCGAGGGCAAGCCGCTGGACACCGCCGCCTTCCGCCACGGCTGGTACTATACGGGCGATACGGCCCGCCGCGATCCGGACGGCTATCTGTGGTTCGTCGGCCGCTCCGACGACATCATCACCTCGGCCGGCTACCGCATCAGCCCCTTCGAGGTGGAAAGCGCGCTGCTGGTGCACGATGCGGTGGCCGAAAGCGCGGTGGTGGCCAAACCCGACGCCACGCGCGGCGAGATCGTCAAGGCCTATGTCGTGCTGGCCAAGGGGTTCGCACCCTCGGATGAGCTGGTGCGCGACATCCAGGATTTCTGCCGCAACCTTACCGCGCCGTACAAATATCCGCGCGAGATCGAGTTCCTGGAGGCGCTGCCCAAGACCATCTCGGGCAAGATCCGGCGGGTGGAACTGCGGCAGGCGGCGCGAAGGACGTAAGTATTTACTTACGTGAAATCTTGGGGCCGCCGTTGCGGCTTCGGCGTTGCGGCATGGATTCCCGACACCCTACGCCCGCTGCGCGGGCTATGAGGTCGGGAATGACGGAGTTGTTGGTACGCCTGCAAATCGTCGACGTCGCAGATAAGCGAAAACAAAACCGAGATTCGTCATTCCCGACCTCGAAATGAGCGAAGCGAATGGAGAGTGTCGGGAAGCCATGCCTCGCCGTCGATGCAATATCCGGCATTGGTGACGTGGCGGTCAGTCCGTCACGCCGCATCCCTGTCGGTCAGGCAGATGTGGCAGCAGCCGTCGCCGTGGCCGGGCGTCCAGGTGACGTTGGTGAAGCGCACGCCGGTGGCCTCGAACAGGCCGCGGTCGAAGGCGCCGGCGATGCGGCACAGAGTGGCGAGCTTTTCCTCGCCGACGCCCGCCTCCACCCAGGCGTCCTTGAGCGGGCAGCGCTTCACCTTGAAGGCGATACGGTCCGTGCCGCGCTCCACCTCGGTCGGGTACATGCGGCCGTCGTCCGGGCTGACGGCCAGGAAGGCCTCGCCGATGGCGCGCGCGTCGTTGGCGCCGAAGCCGGCGAAGGCGGCGGCCGCCACCTCGCGGCCGCGCTGCTCGACGGCGCGGATCATGAGCGCCTCGGCCCGCTCCGCGCCCATCTCCCCGGTCAGCTCGTCCAGGAACAGCCGGTAGAGGTCGGCGCGGTTGCGGAAGGCGTTCTCCAGCTCTCGGGCAAGCTTTTGCGCTCTGGCTTCTGTATCGGTCGTCATGGTCGGTCCTGTCCTACAACGAGTTTCGGCCAACGAGTTTCGGCGCCGCCGCCACCAGCGCCTGGCCGATGGCCGATTTCGGCGCGTCGATGACGGTGCGGGCCTCGCCCTGTTCGGCGATGCGCCCCGCCTCCAGCAGCACGACGCGGTGGGCGAAGGCGCGCACCAGCCCCAGATCGTGGGAAATGAACACATAGGCGATGCGTTCCTCGCGCTGGAGCGCGAGCAGCAGTTCCAGGATCTGCCCGCGCACCGAGACGTCGAGGGCCGAGACCGCCTCGTCCAGCACGATGAGAGACGGTTTCGTCGCGATGGCGCGGGCGATCGCCACGCGCTGGCGCTGGCCGCCGGAAATCTCGTGGATGGCGCGGCCGGCAAGCCCGGCCGGCAGCCCGATGCGCTCCAGAAGGGAGGCGATGCGGCGAGGCCGCTCGGCGCGCGGTGCGATGCCGTGGATGCGCAAAGGATCGTCCAGCACCCGCGCCACGGTGGCGCGCGGGTTGAAGGCGGCGTTGGGATCCTGGAACACCATCTGCATCTTGGCCCGGCGGTCGCGCAAGGCCGCGCCGCGCAGGGCCAGCCAATCCTCGCCCTCGAAGCGGATTTCGCCGGAATCGGGCTCGACCAGGCGCAGCAGAAGCCGCGCGATGGTGGATTTACCGCTGCCGGAAGGGCCGGCCAGCGTCAGCGTCTCGCCGGGCATGACCTCGAAGCCGACACCCTCCACCGCCGGCACGATGTTGCCGCCGCGCCGGAATGCCTTGGCAAGTCCGGATATGGTCAGCAATGGCTTACGCATCGCCTTGCCCCGGCCGCGCGACGAGCGGCGCGGCGTCCAGCCCGATATGGGCGTCGAGCAGCGCGCGTGTGTAGGCCTCGCCGGGGCGGGTGACGATGGCGGCGGCGGCGCCGATCTCCACCATGCGCCCGGCGCGGAACACGGCGATGCGGTCGGCCAGTTCGGAGGCGAGCGCGATGTCGTGGCTGATGAACAGCAGCGTCAGGCCGTCCTCGGCCACGAGTTGCCGGATCAGCGCCACGATCTCGGCCTGCACGATGGTGTCGAGCGCGCTCGTCGCCTCGTCGGCGATCAAGAGCTTCGGCCGGGCGGCGATGGCGGCGGCGATGGCCACGCGCTGCTTCTGCCCGCCGGAAAGCTGGTGCAGAAAGGCATGCTGCACGGCATCCGGTTCGGGCAGGCGCACGCGGGCGAGCAGCTCGCGCGCGCGCTCCTGTGCCTGCCGCCACGACAGGCCGAGATGCGCGCGCGCCACCTCGGCCACCTGCCGGCCGACCGGCATGACCGGATCGAGGCTGCCGGCGGGGTCCTGGAAGACGAAGCCGATGTCGTGCCCGCCGAGCGGAGGCCGGCAATCGCCAGCGCCAGCGTGCTCTTGCCCGAGCCGCTTTCGCCGATGATCGCCAGCCTCTCGCCCGCAACGATGTCGAGGTCGATGCCTGCTAGCGCGGCAGCGCCGTCGCGCCGATAGGCGACGCCAAGGCCGCGTATGGAAGCGAGCGCGCTCACGACAGGCCCTTGCGCACGGCCGAGGTCTCGACCGCGCCTTCGCCGGCCAGATAGACGCCCAGCACGGTCAGGACCAGCGCGATGCCGGGCACGACGGACAGGAAGGGCGCGGTGCGCAGCACGGCGCGGCCTTCGGCGATCATGCCGCCCCAGGTCACGCGGTTGGGGTCGCCGAGGCCGAGGAAGGAAAGCGCCGCTTCGGTCAGGATGGCGGCGGCGACGATCACGGAAGACAGCGCCAGAACCGGCGGCAGCGCGTTGGGCAGCACTTCGCGGAGAGCTATTTCCAAGGGATGCATGCCGACGACGCGGGCGCCGGCGACATAGTCGCGCTCGCGGATCGACAGCACCTCGGCGCGCGCCACCCGCGCCGGTCCGGTCCAGGCCGAAAGCGCGATCGCCGCCACCACCACACTCAGCGAAGGACCGACGATGCTGACGAAGGCCAGCGCCAGCAGGAAGCCGGGCACGGTCTGGAAGGCGTCGGTGACGCGCATCAGTGCCTCGTCCGCCAGTCCGCCGGCGAAGCCGGCCAGCGTGCCCACCACCGCTCCGACGGCAAGGGAAGCGGAGGCGGCGGCCAGCCCCACCGCCAGCGAGGCGCGCGCACCGTGGAACAGTTCCGCCAGCACGTCGCGGCCCAGCCGGTCGGTGCCCAGCGCCAGCGACCAGTCGTCGAAGGGCGGCAGGAGCGCCGGGCCCGCGATGCGCAGCGGATCGCC
>ERZ778021.3466-NODE-3466-length-11287-cov-6.342058_pt1 | contig 11287 bp, 10 predicted proteins | sample MGYA00375751_ERZ778021 | MGnify/ENA primary metagenome ERZ778021 (study PRJEB29350, sample SAMN05389814) | bioreactor metagenome | isolation source: Thiocyanate stock bioreactor | place: South Africa: University of Cape Town | collected 2013-08-29 ... | reverse complement strand
CCCGTTTCTATGATTTCTACTTGAACGAATTAAAACCGCAATTAAACTAAATAGTTGTTGTTATGGAAAAGAAACAAGGAATTGGATTTTTTGAAAAATACTTAACCATTTGGGTTGCCTTGTGCATTGTTATCGGAATTGCCGTGGGGCAATGGTTTCCGGCAATTCCGCAAACATTAAGCAAGTTTGAGTATGCCAACGTGTCTATACCCGTAGCTATCCTGATTTGGTTAATGATTTACCCGATGATGCTAAAAGTAGATTTTCAAAGCGTTAAGAATGTCGGCAAACGTCCGAAAGGAATAATAGTTACCTGTATCACTAATTGGCTTATAAAGCCGTTTACAATGTTCGGGATAGCTTATTTGTTCTTTTATGTCATTTTCAAGACCTTTATACCTGCCGAATTAGCAGAAGAATATTTAGCCGGAGCGGTATTATTGGGGGCTGCACCCTGCACGGCTATGGTATTCGTGTGGAGTTATCTCACTAAAGGGGATGCCGCTTATACGCTGGTACAAGTTGCAGTGAACGATTTAATCATATTGATAGCGTTTGCTCCTATCGTTGCTTTCTTGCTGGGGGTTGGTGGCGTATCTATTCCGTGGGACACTTTGATGCTGTCTGTTGGCTTGTTTGTTGTGATACCACTTGCTGCCGGGGTCATTACTCGCATAATGGTTATACGCCGCAAAGGGATAGAATACTTCAATAATGTATTTATTAAGAAGTTTGATAATTATACGGTGGGTGGGCTGTTATTGACACTTATCATTCTGTTTTCATTTCAAGGAGAAACGATACTGAACAATCCTCTGCATATCGTATTGATTGCAGTTCCGCTCGTGTTGCAAACGGTTCTGATATTCTTTATTGCCTACGGTTGGGCTAAATGGTGGAAATTACCCCATAATGTTGCCGCACCTGCCGGGATGATTGGGGCAAGTAATTTCTTTGAATTGGCGGTTGCTGTGGCTATTTCTCTATTCGGTTTACAATCCGGGGCTGCATTGGCTACGGTGGTAGGTGTGCTGGTTGAAGTTCCGGTTATGTTGATGTTGGTAAGGATTGCAAATAATACACGGAAATGGTTTCCCGTTACTAAATAATTATAGGGCAAAAGTCCTAATCTAACTTTATAGTAAAAAGGCTTGATGCTGGAAATGTTATTCACAACACATTTCCAGCATTCCACCTTTTGCAAAAAGCCGCAATAAAGATACATTAATCGGCATTTAGACAAGCATTATAACATGAATAATGAAATTAAATTTGAAGAGTTTATAAAAGACATAGATTGCGCTATCTCTGAAAAAATAGATGTTGATAATTGGAATATTTCAATAGAGTTAGTCCTCGATGTTGTAGAGTTCCTACAACGGTCACTTGAAGAATTGAGAATTTATATCATCAATCACCCTTTAGAAAGCAAAGAAGAAGAAATTTATTTTTTCAAACACATTAAACCGGAAGTATTGAGTAGATTATTATACTTTACAGAGATTTACAATACCGAAATGCGAAAACCGCATGGAAGTATTGAGGTCTTAAAAAAGTATTATAATGACAGGTTAGACGAATTGACTGCCTATTTTGAAAGTAATTTGGATTTTTACCAATATTACCGTTCTAAAGCGACCCATTTAGACAGTCACTATTTTGTCAGAGGACATATTGACTTTAAATTATGCCCAAATTGTGTGCCTTACGACCGTGACCCGGAGTTTTCCACTTGTTACGACCATAAAGCAGCCCAAATATTAGCGAATGATATGCTTTGCATTTATCTTAATAAAAAGCTACACGGTGTTGATAGGCAAGTAATCATAGCAAAAAGTCGGTCTTTTCTGCCGGAACATCCATTCAGGTGGACTGCTACCAAAATAGCAGCCGTAGAATTAGGTTACGCTATATATGCGGCAGGTGTGCTGAATAACGGACAAGCAGATATAAAAGAAATAATGACTTTTATGGAAGCATCCTTTCAAATTGACTTAGGCGACTACTACCGAACCTACATAACCATAAAAGACCGAAAAAAAGACCGGACATCTTTTCTTAGCAGCTTAATAAAAAGCCTGCTTAAAAAGATGGATGAAGATGATAACCTTTAAATAAAAAACAACCAAGTATCTACCAACTTGGTTGTTTTTTTATTTTCACTCGCTCCCGACTATATTTCTTCTTTTTATTGTGAAAACAGACAATATTTTCCTTGTTTTACTTGTAATCACCCTAAAAAATAAATCTTCCAACTTGGTAAAAGGTTGGAAGATTTATTTTTTAAAACGCTCCAACTTTGCGGCAAATCAATTAGTTAGCAAAATGGAGATAATAACATTTGAGTCAAAAGCCTATAAGGAATTAGACAACAAGATTACCGCTATTGCGGATTACATTTTTAACCATAAGGAAGCGGAAAGCATCAATGAGGATGAAATTTGGGTGGATAGTTACGAGGTCTGCACATTTTTGAAAATCAGTGAAAAGACACTTCAACGACTGCGAGTGGCGGGAACTATTGCCTACTCCAATATCCGTGGGCGTTACTTCTACAAAATCAGCGAAGTAAAACGGATGCTGGAAGAACGCCTGATAAGAAGTAATAAAGAAAACATTCAAGACCTGATAACTAACCACCAGCTATATGTTAAGGAAAGAAGAAATCTTAGAAAGGACAAATAACGGATTGTCTGTGTTCAAACACTACGTACCGGGAAATTGGCGCATAGGTCGTAACTTCCTGAACCCGCTTTATGAGGACAATAAAGCATCGTGCAACATCTATTTTGACCGCCGAAACGGTATCTATAAAATGAAAGATTTCGGTAATGACAGTTATAGCGGCGATTGCTTCTTTTTCGTGGGACAACTTAAAGGTTTAGACTGTAATAACCCTTTAAACTTCGTGGAAATATTGGAAACCATCGACCGGGACTTAGGGTTGGGACTGGCAGCAGGTAACCCAACACCTATTACCCGTACTTCTTGCCGGATAGCGAATACACCGGAAGAAATACCCGAAAAGAAAAGCAAACCTTACCAGTTCAGGGAACAAAAATTTCCGCTTGCCGAACTGATGTACTGGCAACAGTACGGTATCACCCCGGAAATATTAGAACTGTACAAAGTCTGTTCCCTGCGTGATTTTCAGAGTGAAACGGCGGACGGTACACCATTTACTTATACTTCGTCCATAGCAGAACCGATGTACGGGTATAAGAGCAAACGGTATATAAAATTATATCGTCCGTTCTCGAAAACCCGCTTCCTATACGGTGGCAGTTTCGGTGATAATTACTGTTTCGGGCTGGAACAACTGCCCGCAAAAGGTGATACGCTATTTATCACGGGCGGCGAAAAAGATGTCATGTCATTGGCGGCACATGGTTTTCATGCTATCTGCTTTAACAGTGAAACTGTGACTATCCCACCTACCCTAATTTATAAACTTACGTTCCGTTTCAAACACATTATCTTATTGTATGATACGGATAAGACAGGCAAGGAAAGCGCACGCAAGCAGGAAAAGCAGTTGGAAGAATTTGAAGTAAAACGGTTACTTCTACCGCTTCCCGGCACGAAAGAGGAAAAGGATGTTTCCGATTATTTTAAGGCGGGAAATACCCGTGAAGATTTTCTTAAACTGTTCATTGAATTTTTAGACAACCTTTATAGCGATACATTGATTATGCTTAAATCGTGCGAAATAGACTTTAACAATCCCCCTACAAAAGCGCAGGTAATAATATCTGCCGGGGACGTTCCACTGGGGACACAAGGTAACCTGTTCGGTATCACTGGCGGAGAGGGAACAGGAAAAAGTAATTATGTCGCTGCAATAGTAGCGGGATGTGTCTGCCAAGCAGATACAAAAGTAGATACGCTCGGCATACAGATAGCAACCAACAGCAAACGCAAAGCGGTCTTGCTGTACGATACGGAACAGTCCGAAGTCCAACTGTTCAAGAATGTAAGTAACCTACTGTCCCGTGCCAAACAATCCAACAAACCGGAAGAACTGAAAGCATTCTGTCTGACAGGTATGTCCCGTAAAGAACGCCTGCACGCTATTGTACAAAGTATGGATAAATTTTATTACCAGTATGGCGGCATCCAGTTGGTAGTTATTGATGGTATCGCCGACCTTGTAAAAAGTGCCAACGATGAAGCGGAAAGCGTAGCCGTGATAGACGAACTGTATCGGCTTGCCGGAATTTACAACGCCTGTATTCTTTGCGTGTTACATTTCGTCCCAAATGGCTTAAAATTGCGCGGACACTTGGGTAGCGAATTGCAGCGCAAAGCTGCCACGATTCTTTCCATCGAAAAAGACGATGAACCCGCCCAGTCGGTCGTAAAAGCGTTGAAAGTGAGGGACGGCAGTCCGTTAGATGTTCCTATGATGCTCTTTTCATGGGACAAGGCTGCCGGGATGCACATATACAAGGGTGAGAAACCACGTGAGGAAAAGGAGAAACGCAAGGAAAAGGAATTAGTTAGTGTAGCCCGTGATATTTTCGGGCGACAGCCCCATATCACTTATATAGACCTTTGCGAACAGTTACAGCAGGTTTTGGACGTGAAAGAACGTACCGCAAAAAGTTATATTCGCTTCATGCGGGAGAAAGATATTATCATCAAAGACCCGTCCAACCAAAGTTATTTTATGATTGGTTTAATTTAATCAGACAGCCTTATGTATATAGATAGAGAAGATTTTATTGCATGGATGGAACGTATCATGGATAGATTTGATATGCAGGACAAGAAAATAGACAGAGTGATAAATGTGCGTAATTGTTTGGATGGTGAAGAACTGCTGGATAATCAGGACTTGTGTCTGCTTCTGAAAGTAGCTCCAAGAACACTGACCCGTTATCGTAAAAAAGGAATACTCCCTTTCCTTATGCTGGATGGAAGATGCTATTACCGTGCCACGGATGTACACAAGTTAATCCGTGAGAAAACAGATTAAGTTTTTCTTTTCAATGGTTTTAATCCTGTTTTGTCGTGAGATAAGGCAGGATTTTCTTTTTCCAGTTCGGGAATATCCGGGACTTTCTGTATATTTGCAACAGTTTCATATTAGACGATAATAGTAGAAGTTAAAGAACTTCACTTTTATATATAACATAACGTTCGCAGAACGTCTTGACACAGAAAACTGGTAATTTTCAAAAAGACAAGACCCAAAGCGCAATGTTTCATGCTGTATGTGCATACGGCGTGGACTTGCCTATCTTGTCTTTAAGGTATACCAGTGCCTCTGTGTCGGGATAGCGTGGGTTCACGCTTCTTTTTTAGATGTGCTGGCGAACAGTTTGCAAATATGAACTGTTAGATACCAACTTATGAAACATTTGAAAACTTGTATTGTAATCTCTCTTGATGGATTTATAGCCCGTAAAGATGGAGATTTAAACTGGATGCCCGGAAATATTAAAAAAGAGATTTCGGCAACCTATGAAGTACCCTCTGTTCTTATCGCTGGGGTGAATACTTATAACATGATTTTTAGGAACTGGGGCGGATGGCCGTACAAAAGTAAAAAGACTTTTGTAGTGTCCCATTACGACACCAATGTTACTCGTAAAGATAATGTTACATTTCTTACTGATATGCCTTTACGTGTTATTAATGAGCTAAAAAGGAGTTCTGAAACAGATATTCAGGTTATCGGGGGCGGTAAGTTAATAACATCGCTGATTGAAGCATCCCTGCTTGATGAAATAACATTGTATATCGTTCCGGTCATGCTGGGTGACGGTATAAAGTTTATAGGCAAAACATTCGGGTCGAAGTGGGAACTGACCGAACACCGGATGTTAGACAATCAGGTCGTATGCCTGACCTATCAGTATAAAGGAGAGTGATTAAAAAAGCACCCGGTATCCCTCCGGGTGCTTCAACCACAAAAATTTCAATTATAAATCTATCTATATGAAACTTTCTGTGGCAAATATAACGATTTTCGTTCTATTTCTTCGGTTTGCCTTTCTTTTCAGGGAACACGAAAGTAACATTGAACTGCTCGTCAAAAGCAAGCGAAGCATCGAATGCTTTGCCGTTCTTGCTTTTGAAACCTTTGATTAATGGGGTTTTCCCGTTAGTCACCAGTTCGGTAATCTGTTTGTCCGTCAGTTGCTTGTCGCTCTTGTTGCGGAAGATGGTAACGGAACAGTCCACATTGGAACACTTGGCGACTTTGGGATAAAACAGGATGCGTCCGGTCTTACATTTGGGACAGATACAATTACCACCCGAAGCGAATGAAAGCTGAACGTCCAACAGTTCAGCCGTGATTTGCCTTGCATACACTTCGATACCCTTACGGAACGTATCGGCATTCATTTCTCCCGTTTCTATCTTAGCAAGCGTGTTCTCCCACATTCCCGTCATTTCCACATTAGCAATTTTCTTATCCCGGATGATGTTGTAAACGGCAAGTCCTTTTTCGGTCGGAACAAGGTTCTTTTTCTCCCGAACGATATACTGGCGGGAAAACAGTGTTTCGATGATGGCTGCCCTTGTTGCAGGCGTGCCGATACCCGTATCTTTCATGCTGGCTTTCAGGTCGGCGTTTTCCAGTTCCTTGCCTGCGGTTTCCATTGAAGAAAGCAGGCTGCTTTCCGTGTGTAACGGTTTGGGCTTGGTCTGTTTCTCCAGCAGTTCAATATCGGAAAGAGGTAAGCTATCTCCGTCCTGCATGGCGGGCAGGGTGGCGTTATCCTCCCCGTCCTCTTTCTCGGCGAATACGCCACGCCATCCGGCGGACTTGATTACAGAGCCTTTGACCGTGAAAAGTGACCCTGCACAATCCAGCGTTACACAGGTAACGTCTTTGACGCATTTTTCTGAAAAGGCTTCCAGCATTCGTCCGGCTATCAGTTCATAGATTGCCTGTTCGTCCGCTTCCATTTTGCCGGGCAGGTTTTCCGTCACTATCAGGGCGTGATGGTCTGTTACCTTACTGTCATTTACCGAACGGGAGTTTAAGGCTTTGCCTTTCATTCCTGCGGCATATCCGGCAAAACGGCTGTACTTTTCCAAATTAGCCAACCGTTCGGGGATTTCCTCGAACACATCCTGCGAAATGTAACGGCTTCCGGTTCGGGGGTAGCTGATTAGCTTACCCTCGTATAGCTTTTGTGCGATAGACAGGGTTTTGTCTGCGGAAAAGTTCAGTTTCGTATTCGCTTCCTTTTGGAGCGTGGTTAAATCATACAGAAACGGCGGTTCTTGGTTCACTTCCTTACGTTCTACGGATTTCACCTGTACCGTTTCCGTTTCTTTTATCCTTTGCAGCGTGTCGATGGCGGTCTGCTGCATATCGTATTTATCTGCGGATAGGGCAGTAAAGGAAACATCGTCCTTTGCTGCCTGTAATTTCAGTTGCCAATACTTTTGCGGGACAAAGTTCTTGTTCTCTAAATAGCGGTTGCATATCATCGCCAACGTGGGCGACTGTACCCGTCCCAAAGAAAAAGTACCCTGTCCGGCTGCCACGCTTAACGCCTGCGATGCGTTAATACCTATCATCCAGTCCGCTTCACTGCGTGCCTGTGCCGAACGGAACAGGTTGTCATACAGGTTACCGGCTTTCAGGTTTTGCAGCCCCTCACGGATTGCCTTATCGGTAAGGCTGCTTATCCATAAGCGGACAAACGGCTTGCCACATCCGATATATTGGTAGATGTAACGAAAAATCAACTCCCCCTCTCTCCCTGCATCGGTGGCGCAAATTATCTTGTCTGCCCGGCTGAATACTTCCTTTATTACCTTTAGCTGTTTCAATGCGCCGGGGTCTGCCTTGTACCCCTTTTCCGCTTTCACCTGCCGGGGGACAAGCTGAAAGTTGTCCGGCAGGATGGGTAAACTTTCCCGGCGGAAATTCTGTACTCCGTAGGCTTCCGGCATTGCCAGTCCTACAAGATGACCGAACGCCCAGGTAACGAGGTAGCCGTTACCTGAAAGATAGCCATCTTGTTTTTCGTTCGCTCCTACTATGGCTGCTATACTTTTAGCCACGCTCGGTTTTTCTCCGATTATTGCAATCATTCTAATTTGGATTTTAATTGTTCTACTTCTTTTTGTCTTAGGATTTTCCGGTCATAGTAGATGTGATAACCATCTACATAAAATTGTCGGTTCTGTTCGTCAATGGCTTTCCAGTCTGCCCTGTAACAGGCAAAGATTAGCAGGACAGCACCGACAATCGGGATAAGGATTAATGCAGCCATCATCTTTTACGTCCCCTGCTTTGCTTGGGCTTGTCGGATTGTTCCTGCTTCTCCTTTTTATCCTGCTTGGTTTTCTGCTTTTCAGTGGGCTTGTCTTGCCCCTTTTTCAAGGGTTCTTTCACTTTCTTGGTGGCTTCGTTGGTCTTGCCCTCCGAATTGACTGCTACCTGTGTGCGGTTCTTGCTTACCGGAGTAATTTCTTTCACGGCGGAACGGTCAAAACTGGGGTTGTCACTGTAAAAGCCCAGTTTCTTCTTGTCGTGGTTCACCTGAATGTAAGCATCATATTCGACTCCTCTCTTGTCTTTCAGCCCGGCAACAAAGATGGTTTTGTCATTGACTAAATCCTGTTGCTGCTGACGTGAAAGCTCTATTCCTGAAATACTTTTGGGAATGGTTACACCGTCACTAGTAACAAGGTTGTTCTGCTGCGCCTGTTGCTGTTGTTGCTCCTGTGACTGTTTGGCATTGGGATAGATAAATTCCAAACTTTTCTTGTCGGCATTGACCTGAACGGTAGCGGAAAACGGTTTTTTCTTGTTGGAAATCATATCTTCAAGGAATATGCCTTTTCCCTCCCGCAAGGCTTCCTTTTGCTCCTTGTTCAGTTTGATACCTTTTATTTCATCAGGTATCTGAACGCTGCTTGCCCGCATGGAAACCAGTTCGTTTGTCACTTTATCCACACTGACGAAAGAGGGTATCATCTATCCTGTGATATAATTTTTCAGGTTTACAATCCGTCCCATGTTGCCCGTTTTAAGCAGATTCTCTTTATCCTCTTTGGAAAACTCGTGCCCGAAAAACGGACGGTCGAGTTCCGGCTTCTGACGAATGCCGTGTATTGCCAGTACAACATTTCCCTCCTTGTCGTGCCGGAAAGATAAGCGTGCATCCAATTTCATGATGGCAGAATTGTAGTTCCCCGAAATGGTGAACGCTCCGGGTGACTTGTACCCTCTTAGCATGGGTTCCAATGCCTTTGCCTTTTCAAGCTGTTCTTTAGACAGCCCGAAGTTTTTCAGGGCTTCCCAGTCCACCTTGTCGGGGTCGATGTAATACTTGCTTTTGTCGGGCTGCTGCGGTGCTTGTGCCGTTGCTTCTTGCTGCGGTTGCTGCGTTTGGGTCGGCTGTTCGTTCTTCACTTCCTGTTTCAATGTTTCAGGCTTTACCCGGTAACGGTCTATGTCCGCTTCATTTTCCGGTGTAGGGTTGTTGAAGTTCTCTCTAATCATCGGCTCGATTTTGGGAAGCTCAATCTTCGGGATTTTGAAGAAGTTGAAGCGGGTGGGGTTCTTCAACTGGTTTATCATGTTGGAAAAGAAGTTTGAAAAGAAATCCCCGTGACGGTCGAATTTCAGAATTTCGCTGTTGTTCTCCGGCGATACGGTTTGAAGTTCCCCGTTTTCATCCACGCCTTTTACTGCGCTGATTGTCTTTTTCTCCTTATCCAGTACGAGAAGAATATCCATCATCTGTTCGTCAGTGGTGGACTGGTTGGCTGTGTTTACATCCATAACTTTTTGAATTTTAGTGACTAAATAAAATTATCGGAAGTAAAAGTACGGATGAAATAGAGTATATTTAAGAATTTGGGAACGGGTGGCTTCATTAGTCCTCGTATGTCCTTATTTGTCCCCACAAACAAAACGGCAGCCTGTCAAAAGCCGCCGTTTTATCATATTTGCCGATACTTGTTTATTCTTCAGTTTTGATTAAGTGTTGCAAATTGGGGTCATTCTTAATCCGTTCCATCTCGTCCGTGACAATCTGCTGGACTTCCTGTTTGACCCGGTTGTAATTTGCCTGTATTTCTTCTTCCATCCGGTCGTTGCCGTCCTCGTCCCTGAAATCTATAATTTGGGGCAGCTTCTTATATTGGGCTGTTTCCCGCTTCACTTTCTCGTTATCCACCACAATTTCCGCATGGAATATCTTCTGCTCGATACGTTCATCGAAGTTATCGCTGACCGCACCCACGAACATACCCTGTGTCAAGTTGGATATTTTACTGGGTGGTATCAGGCTATCCATCTGCGTACTGATAGAGGTTGATTTATCGTTACGGTTAATAGTCATGCTTTGCCGTTTTTGAAGTACCTTTCCGAAACGGTCTGAAAGCGTTTTTGCCGTTTCAGAAACCACCTGACCGCTAAAAATATTGCCAACCGTATTTTCGATAACTTTGCTTTCCTTGTCCCCATAATCCCGGCGTAACTGGCTGAAATCCTGAAAGCCCAAACAGACCGCCACCTTGTTGCTTCGTGCCGTTGCTATCAGGTTATCCAGTCCCCGAAAATAGATGGTCGGTAATTCGTCAATGATTACGGAGCTTTTGAGTTGGTGCTTCTTGTTTATCAGCTTTACGATACGGGAATTATACAATCCCAAAGCACAGGAATAGATGTTTTGACGGTCGGGATTGTTACCAACCACCAAAATTTTAGGTTCTTCGGGATTATTAATATCCAATGAAAAATCATCACCTGTCATTACCCAATACAGGGCAGGTGAAATCATTCTTGAAAGCGGGATTTTAGCACTTGCAAGCTGCCCCTGCAACTGGTCTTGGGCATTGGATTCCCATGCGTCCATGAACGGTGAAAGGTAGTTTTCCAGTTCGGGGTAACTGGTTAAAATAGTAAACGTATCGGCGTATTTCTTGTTGAGGAACTCGATGGCGTGCGGGAACGTACAATACTTGCCACCCTGATAGATTTTCAAAAACCAAATGATGGAAGCCAGTAGGATAATCGGGCTTTCCACAAAGAAATCTCCCTGTTTGGTTATCCAACTGCGATTCAAATTTAACATGATAGTATAACTGGCTTCGTATGCGTCCGATATGTCCGTCATGAATGCCGGATTTATCGGGTTGCATCGGTGGCTTTTGCGTGGGTCGTCAAAGTTAATCATGTAAAAGGTGGGCTTTACTTTGTACCCGTCTAAATGATTAATCAAGTGATTATAGGCTATCTCCGAAAGGTCGGGGTCGGGTAGGTCAGCACCCTTACGGGTGCTTTCCCCCCTAAGAACCGTGCGTG
>ERZ778021.3465-NODE-3465-length-11294-cov-5.246107_pt1 | contig 11294 bp, 11 predicted proteins | sample MGYA00375751_ERZ778021 | MGnify/ENA primary metagenome ERZ778021 (study PRJEB29350, sample SAMN05389814) | bioreactor metagenome | isolation source: Thiocyanate stock bioreactor | place: South Africa: University of Cape Town | collected 2013-08-29 ... | reverse complement strand
CGGCCTCGACGACCCGCCGCTGTCGCCGCCGGCATCGCGGCCACCCTGATGATGGTCGGTGTCGCACTCTCACGCGTCTACCTCGGCGTCCACTACCCGAGCGATGTGATCGCGGGCCTCCTGCTCGGGTCCGGCTGGTCTCTACTCGTCGGCGCGACGATCACCCACGCTGCGGACGAGGGAAGACCGTGGCGGGGCCTTCGACCGAAACCGTGACCTGATCTCCGACCGTCGCCAGCAGGTGCCCGGCGCAGCGGGCGCTGACCCTGCGGGGTGCGCAAACTCGGATTCCGGCGAACAGGACGGTGCCATCATCCGATTGGATCAGCCGCGGAACTGGACGGCGAACTGGCGATTCGGATCGTCGCCGCGGCGCTCGTCGGCCGGCCGGTGCCCGTTGCCGCAGAGGTGCTCTCCATACAGCTCGCGCTGCTGGCTGAAGGGCTCAGCGAGCGCGTGATCAGGCGCCTGTAGGGAATCGACCCCGGACATGGGTGGCCGCGGTCCGCGGTCCGGGTACGGGGAGAACCTCCACGCTGCCAGGGCATCCTGTTCTGGGTAAACGTCGGCGTCACCCAGCGACGAAGCCTCCGGTCATGGCAGCGCCGGCCATCCTGAAAAAGCCGCGCGAGCGCGGGTCACATATGATATATGTGTTTTGGGTCCTGATGGCTGGCCGTCATTCGGCCTTGGGACGCGGCAAAAATCCGCCGACCTGGGGATCCTGCGGACGTTTTGGGGCGGTACCTATTTCGCGTGGGAGCGAACCGCAACAGTGGAGAGGATTACGTAACAGACGATCGACGAAAGGTACGAATGAGTGCGCTTCAACTCCGTCTTTCAGCAGCCGCGATCTGCTCGGTGCTGGTAGTGATGCTCAGCGGGTGTGGAGGTGGATCCGACAGCAACTCCTCGGCGAGTCCTGCCGAAGCCACATCACCTGCGTCGACAACCGGCGGTGAAAGCCAAAAGGTGAGCCTGCAACTGGACTGGACGCCGAACACCAGTCACACCGGATTTTACGTGGCAGAGAACAAGGGCTACTACGAAAAAGCTGGCATCGACCTCAACATCCTTCCTTACAGCGAATCGGAAGGCTCGACGATTGTCGGTTCAGGCAATGCCGATTGCGGCATTGTCACACAGGAAAGCGTTGTACTGGCGGTCGCGACCGGCAGCAATGTACTCGCCGTGATGCCGATCTTCCAGCACCAGGTCGAAGAGCTAATCGTCAATAAGGACTCTAAGTTCAAAACGCCAAAGGACCTCTCCGGAGGCACGTATGGCGGCTTCGGCGCTCCCTACGAGGTGCCGATGGTCGACCAGATGATCGAATACGACGGCGGCAAAGGCGAAATCAAGAACGTGATCCTGAATACCGGAGCCTATGAAGCGGTGTACCACGGTCAGGTCGATACGTCTTTGGCATTCAGGAATTGGGAGGTCATTCAGGCCGAAGAAGAAGGCATCGAACTTCGCGCCTTTCGTCCTCAGGATTACGGCGTTCCAGATAGCTACACCAAGGTCTTGGTCTGCAACCCGGACTGGTTGGAAGCCAATCCCGAATTGGCCAAATCCTTCGTCGAAGCGACCGCCAAGGGCTTCGAATTCGCCGTGAAGGAACCCGAAGCCTCGGCCAAGATTCTGATCGAAGAAAATCCCGGAACGTTTCCGAGCGAACAGTTGGTTTACTCGAGCGCAAAGGTTTCAGCACACGAATATGTCGACGACCAGGGTCGATTTGGTTGCAATTCCGAATCGCGGTGGAAGGAAGTCGCAAACTGGCTGGCGAAGCAAAACGTTCTTACCGATGAAGGTGGAAACTCGGCTTCGACCGCGCCGCCGTTGGATACGCTCTTCACGACGGCGTACGAGCCTCAAGCTTGCGGGGAAGGAGCTTGAAGAATCCCAGAGTATTGGTCCTCCAGGCTCGAGAGATGTCCACGATGTGAAGCACCGGCAAGGCGAGGTCGCTGGGGTCAATGATCCATGAGCGCAGTAGGTAACTCATCAAGCCCTTGATCTCTGTCTGCGGACCCCACTCAGAAGGTTGTGGCGGCGGAGAGAGTCAGACGCGAAAATCGATGGGCATTCCCGGCGAAGGGTCATTTGAGCCCGTGGCCGGAAACAGACCGAGCCAGCAAGTCGACTGGGACGGCCCCAGAGCTTGGTGTCCTGCTGGGAGTCCGGTAGACGAACGCCGGGGATCGCCGATCTCATAAATGTCGCCGTAGTTTTCGAAGTCGGCCCTTCGGAACTCCTGCCACCGATTCGTCAGAGCGGCCGCCAACGCGATCGAACACCTGGACATGCATCCGGTGCTGGCGGAGCGCCCTGCCGCGACGCCCGAATCCCCCCCGTCGCGCCCCTCCTCGACGAGGCGGGCACCGCAGATGTCTACCTGCTGATCCTCGGACGCCGCTACTGCGAGGACGGCGGCCACGGTACAAGCCCCACCGAGGAAGAGTACGAAGAGGCTGTCCGTTCTGGTCGGCCGATCCTTGCCTCGTGCGGGAGGGCGAGCTCGAGCATGAGATAGGAGGGCCGAAATGCCGTCCGGGTACGCCGAAAGCCATCGAATCACTCGAGAGCGTCGAGATAGGGCTTGGCTACGCGAACGGTGAGGCAAACCAAGCTTTTCGCTGTCGCCATCGTCTGGAGGTCCGGATGTCCTTGGTCAGGAGCTGCAGGTTCATGGGGTCCGATGGTGAGCTCCTCGCGTCCTCGTCGACGGCGTGGACGAGGAGCAGGCGGATCCCGGTCTCCTCTGCAACTAAGAGCGTCCGTTGTATTGCGTCGGCAAGGCGAGGCGACGGTCGATGCACAATAGCCGACGACCCGGTCCGGCTCCTCATCAGAGGATTGGGGAGCTTGCGGGGGCTGGGCGGCAGTGACGGGTTGAGGCGACGTCGCTTCCGGCGGGCTTTGGCTCAGATCGCGATGCCGCCGTCGACGCGCAGCACCGTCCCGGTGATGTAGGCCGCCTCGGGCGAGGCGAGGAAGAGGACGGTGCCGGCGATCTCGCCCGGCTCACCCCAACGCCCGATCGGTATCTGTGCCTCGAGCTCCTCCCGGTGCGCCGGCGGGATCGATTCGATCATCCGCGTCATCGCATTCGGCGAGATGGCGTTTACGGTGACGCCGAATCGGGCCAGCTCCTTGGCAGCGGTGTTGGTGAAGCCGATGACGCCGGCCTTGGCGGCGCCGTAGGCCGCCTGGCCGATGTTTCCGTGGAGCCCGGTGTAGGAGGTCACGTTGATGACCCGGCCGTAGCCGCGCGCGCGGAAGTGCGGCACGCAGGCGCGGGTGAAGCGGAAGGTCCCGCCGAGGCTCACGTCGACGACCAGGTCCCAGTCCTCGTCGGAGATCTTCCAGAGGACCTTGTCGCGAAGGAGGCCGGCGTTGTTGAAGAGGACGTCGATCCGCCCGGTCTCCTCGATCGCTGCCGCGACGACCGCCTCCACCTGCTCGGTATCGGTGACGTCGGCGACCCGGGCGATCGCCCCGACCTCGCGGGCGGCGGCCTCGACCGCCTCGGCGTCGGCGTCGACGAGGAAGACGGTGGCGCCGGCCTCGGCGAAGCGCGCCGCGGTGACCTTGCCGATCCCGCGGGCGCCGCCGGTGACGATCGCGGTCTGCTCCCGCAGGTCGAACCCGGCGCTCACGAGAGGCGCTCCAGGACCATCGCCATGCCCTGCCCGCCGCCTACACACATGGTCTCGAGGCCGACCTGGCCGTCGCGGCTGCGCAGGCCGTTGATCAACGTCGTCGCGATCCGGGCACCGGTCATCCCGAACGGGTGGCCGAGCGCGATCGCGCCGCCGTGCACGTTCAGCTTCTCCTCGTCGATGCCGAGCTCGCGGGCCGAGGCGATCACCTGGACCGCGAATGCCTCGTTGATCTCGACCAGATCGACGTCGTCCATCGTCATCCCGGCCAGCCGGAGCGCGCGGCGACTCGCCTCGACCGGGCCGAGGCCCATGATCTCGGGCGACAGCCCGGAGACCGCCGTGGCGACGACCCGGGCGAGCGGCGTGATGCCGAGCTCGCGGGCGCGGTCGTCGCTCATCACCACCAGCGCCGCGGCGCCGTCGTTCAGCGGGCAGGCGTTGCCGGCGGTGACCGTGCCGTCCTCGCGGAAGACCGGCTTCAAGGTGGCGACCTTCTCGTAGGTGGTTCCCGGCCGGGGACCGTCGTCGGCCTCGACCGTGCCGCCGCCGGGAAGCTCGACCGGGGTGATCTCGCGGGCGAAGAAGCCGGCGTCGATCGCCGCCGCGGCCCGCTGCTGGCTGCGGACGGCGAAGCGATCCTGTTCCTCGCGGGTGATGCCACGCGCCGTCGCCACGTTCTCCGCCGTCTGGCCCATGCCGATGTAGACGTCGGGGAGGGCGCCTTCGTCGCGGGGATCGGTCCAGGTCGCGTTGGTTCGCGCGGTCCGCTCGGTGCGGGCGAGAGCGTCGGCGAAGCGCGGGTTCGTGTGCTCGGCGGCGGTCGCGCCGCCGGCCAGCGGGTCGGCATAGCGGGAGACGCACTCCACCCCGGCCGAGATGAAGGCGGTTCCCTCGCCGGCGCGGATCGCGTGCATCGCCATCCGCGTCGTCTGCAGACTGGACGAGCAGTAGCGGTTCACGGTCGTGCCGGGCAGGCCGTCGAAGCCGAGCTGCACCGCGACCCGGCGGGCCATGTTGCCCCCCTGCTCGTCGTAGGGCTCGCCGCAGCCGAGGTGGAGGTCGTCGATCTCGGCCGGGTCGAGCTGAGGAACCTGAGCCAGGGCCGCCTCGACCATCTGGGCGGCGAGATCGTCCGGGCGCACCTCGGTGAGCGACCCCTTGAGGGCACGACCGATCGGCGAACGGGCGGCAGCGACGATGACAGCTTCAGGCATCTTTCCTCCTTTGACTAAGCGCTTAGTCAGTAATATACCGTCGATGATCCGAGACCTCTTCGAAGACGAGCACGACTGGTTCCGCGAATCGGTCCGTGAGTTCACCCGGCGCGAGCTCATCGCGAACCGGGAGGAACACCGCAGACAGCACTCGATCTCCCGTTCGGCCTGGCTCGCCGCCGGCCAGGCCGGGCTCCTCGGCGTCGCCCTGCCGGAGGAGCTGGGAGGCGCGGGCGGCGACTTCCGCTTCAACGCCGTGATGGCCGAGGAGTTGGCGCGGGCGGGGCTCGCCTACGCCTCCTCCTTCGGCATCCACACCGATGTCGTGGCGCCCTACCTGCTCGAGCTGACCGACGCCGGGCAGCGTGAGCGCTGGCTGCCTCGCTTCGCCACCGGCGAGCTGATCACCGCGATCGGGATGACCGAGCCGGAAGCGGGGTCGGACCTGGCGGCGTTGCGAACCACGGCAAAGGCCGACGGCGACGGCTGGGTGCTGAACGGCGGCAAGACCTTCATCACCAACGGCGCCGGAGCCGACCTGGTGATCGTCGCCGCGCGGACCGGCGAGGGGCGCACCGCCATCTCCCTCTTCGCGGTCGAGAAGGGGAGCCCGGGGTTCGTCCAGGGCGCACCGCTGGACAAGGTCGGCCAACCCGAGGCCGACACCGCCGAACTCTTCTTCGAGGACGTGCGCCTGCCGGCGGAGGCGCTCCTCGGCGAGGTCGGCAAGGGCTTCGCCTACATGATGGAGCGACTGCCGCAAGAGCGGCTGAGCGCAGCCTTCGCCAATCTCGGCCACGCCGCCGCGTCGCTCGCCGACACGCTTGTCTACGTGCAGGAGCGCCGCGCCTTCGGCCGGCCGGTCGGCACCTTCCAGAACAGCCGCTTCGTGCTGGCGGAGGCGAGCACCGCGGTCGACGTCGCTTTCGCCTTCGCCGACCGCTGCCTCGCCGAACACGTCGCCGGGCGGCTCGATCCGATCGACGCGGCGAAGGCGAAGTGGTGGAGCGCCGAGGTCCAGAACCAGGTGATCGACGCCTGCGTGCAGCTGCACGGGGGCTACGGCTACATGGACGAGTACGGCGTCGCGCGCGCCTGGGCCGACGCCCGGGTCACGAAGATCTGGGCGGGTTCGAACGAGATCATGAAGGAGGTCATCGGCCGGTCCCTCGGCCTCGGCGAGCCGCGACAGCGGTAGCGATCCCTAGGATCGGGCGATGACCCCCGCGGCCACGGTCGAAGACACCCTCTTCGAGGAGCTGCCCGCAGCGAAAGCTCGCGAGCTGGCGATCGCCGGGGTCGAGTGCTTCGCCGAGAAGGGCTTCTATGGGACGACGACGCGGGACATCGCCAACCGCGTCGGCCTCAGCCCGGCCGCGGTCTACGTCCACTTCCCATCCAAAGCGGAGCTGCTCTTCACGATCAGCAAGCTCGGCCACCAAGACGCCTTGGCGACCCTGGAAAGGGCGAGCGCGGTCGAGGAGCCACCCGCCCGCCGCCTCGAGGCGATGGTCTCCGGCTTCGCCGAATGGCACGCCCGCAACCACCGACTCGCCAAGGTCGTCCAGTACGAGCTCGATGCGCTGCCGACGAAGCGCCGCGGGGAACTGAACGCGATCCGCCAGCGCTTTCGCAAGCCGATCGAGGCGGTGAACGAGGAGGGAATCGAGAACGGTGAATTCAGCGCCCTCGATGCTTCCGGCGCGACCCTGGCGATCCTCTCCCTCTGCATTGACGTGGCCCGCTGGTATTCGCCCTCCGGAAGTCGTTCACCGCAAGGTCTCGGCGCGCTCTACGCTGATCTGATGGCGCGGATGCTGGGCACGGCCGGGCAGCACACCTAACGGGCCTGAACGCCGCGCGCCGGGCCGCGCCCCCTCAGGCGATCGAGCGCCCGCCGTCGACGGGCAGGGTCTGCCCGAAGATGTACCCCGCCGCCGGGGAGGCCAGAAAAACCACGGTGGCGACGAGCTCCCGCGGGTCGCCTTTGCGCCCGATCGGGATGCGGGCCGTCTGGGACTCGACGTAGCCCGGCGCGTACTGCTCGGTCATCTCGGACTCGAAGAATCCCGGCGCGACCGCGTTGACCCGGATCCCTTTGCGCGTCGCCCACTGGACCGCGAGGTCGCGGGTCAGGCCGGTGATCCCCGCCTTCGAGGAGGCGTAGGCGGCCTGTGGCAGGTCCGCGGTGGTGATCGCCAGGACCGAGGAGATGTTGATGATGCTCGAGCCCGGCTGCATCACGCGACCGCAGGCCTGCGCCATCCAGTAGCTGCCGTTCAGGTTGATGTCGATGACCCGACGAAATTCCTCGGGCGTCTCGCGCGTGGCCGGCATGGCGGTGCCGACGCCGGCGTTGTTGACGAGGACGTCGACCCGACCGAACCGCTCCATGGTCGCCCCGACCAGCGCCTCACACGAGGCGGGGTCGCTGACGTCGGTGGTGAAGACCAGGGAGCGGCGCCCGGCGTCCTCGACCAGCCGGGCGGTATCGGCCAGGCGATCCGCCCGGCGGGCGCCGAGCGCGACATCGGCGCCGGCTTCCGCAAACCCTTGGGCGAAAGCCACGCCGAGGCCGCTGGAGGCACCGGTGACCACGGCCACCTTGCCATCGAGGCGGAACAGCTCGTCCATATCGATGTCGCCCTGCTCGGCTATTCCGTGCCCTGCGCGAGGCCCGCTACGTCCCCGGCAGGATTGAAGAAGACCTTCTCGCAGCGGCGCTCGCTGAAGAGCCAGCCGTCCGCCGTCCGCACGAAGGTGTCGTGGTAGTAGATGCCGACCGAGAAAAAGGTGTCGTCGGACATCACGATCGAGGCAACACAGGTAGAGCGCGTGCGCGCCGCATCCTCGGACAGCTCCAAGAACACCGTGTTGGTCGTCTGGTGATGCTGGGCTTTGGTGGCCGGCCAGGCTTTGTGCTCGAGAAATTCCCGATGGCTTTTCGGATCGTTGCCTTCCGACCCGACCGACGAGAAATCAAGACTGGCGTCCGGCGTGAACAAGCCCTCGTACTCGTCCCAAAGGCCCTTGTCGATTACGTAGCACCAGCGGTACAGCATCTCGAGCAGCGCAAACCGCTCGTCCGTCATTGCGTTCGACACGACACCCCTCCTACTTGATTGCGACGGGATTGACCGCGGAACCGGCGCCTTGGCAGATCTTCAGCGGGGCGCCGACGAAGAGGAAGGTGTACTGACCGTCCTCGGCGCAGTCCGCCGCCAGATCCTCGAGCCAGACGACCTCGTTGAACGGGATGCCCAGGTTGCGCTGCAGCGCGCAGTGGAGGGCGCCGTGGCAACCGAGGTTCGGGTCGACGCCCATCTCGCAGCCGAGGTTGTCGGCGGAAATCGAGGGGATCTCCATCTCGTGGAACCACTCGACCAGCTCCGGGCTGTACTGGAGCCCCGGGTCGACGACCTGTCCTTCCGGGAAGAACGCGTCGGGACCACCCTCATACCAACGTGGGAGCCAGCCGGTGCGAACGACGATGATGTCGTGCTTCTCGATCTCCACCTTCTGGTGGGCCGCGGTGTCGAACATGTCCTGGAGCGTGACGCCCTCGCCCGCGTCGAGGCTGGCCTTGCCCTTGAAGCGCGGGACGTCGAGCAACACGCCACGTCCGATCACGCCGTGATCGGCGATCGGCTCGGCCGAGCAGCGCTGCATGCCGCCGATGGTCAGCTTCGAGTCGAACCCGTTATACAGCTGATCGCCACACCAGGCGTGGCCGAGGGCGTCGTACTGGGTGGTGCCCTGCGGGTACATCACGATCACGTCGTCGGCGTATTTGAGGCCGCGCGGCAGCGGCTCGTCCGCCCCGCTGACGTAGGAGCCCTCGTCATGGGTGAAGGTGTGGATCGGCTGCGACCGCAGCGGATGCAGGGGGTCTCCTTTGGTGGGGTGGGCGACCGGGATGCCGAGCATGAAGGTCCGGCCGTGTTGGACCGCGCCCACGCCGCGCAACACCTCGGCCGCGGTCAAGAAGTTCAACGAGCCGATCTCGTCGTCGGGTCCCCAGCGGCCCCAGTTGGTCGGCGCGTCCTTCAGGAGCTCTACGAAATCGAGCTCTGAGCTGCTCTCCATGGCTTGCTCCATTCCCCGGGTCCAGCCGGTAGATCGTGTCTGAGAACCCTCTGAACGTTCGTTCGTTCAGCGACTGCGAGGCGCAGCATGCAGCACGTCTCCGAGCTTGTCAAGCTACCCGCCGCCGGCAGCCTCGACGGATCGGCGCGCGAGCCCAGGATCGACCGGGCAGAGACCCGCCCCCCGCGGGTCAGGAGCAACGTCGTCCGCGGGCGCCTCGGGCTAGCGGCCCGGGGCCCACTTCATCCAGGTGGTGGCCGCGACGCACTCGGTTCCGGCCGCGCAGGTGCGGTCGTGGGCGTCGGAGTCGTACCCGACGATCGCCATCGCGAATGCTGCGTACACGTTCGCCACCGACTCACTGGTGAGTACTTCCTCGGGATGGAACCAGAGGCTGATCCCCACACCCATCTGCAGGATCGCCCGGTTCGCCAAGACGTAGTGATCGGTCTTCAGGAAGTCGTCTTTCAAGCCTTCGCCGATCACCGCCCGGAACATGCCCTCGTACTCGTCGCGCACGGCGCGAACTTTGTCGGCCCGGTCGGGAGAAAGGCTCTCCATCGGGGTATTTCCGAGTCTCACCACCTCTCGAGCATGGGTGGTGTGGTGCTTGGCGTGGGTGTAGGCAAACACCACGAAACGCGCCGCCGAGCAGGTCTCGTGGGACAGCGCCTCACGCTGCTCGTGCATCAAGTCCTCGACCGCCGCTTTCATCAAGGTCCAGAACAGCGTCTCCTTACTGTCCGTGTAGTTGTAGAGGTTGGCGACGCTGATGTTGGAACGTTTGGCGATGTCACGCATCGACGTGCCGTCGTACCCCTGTCGGGAAAAGAGCTCGACCGCCGCTTCGCGGACCTTCAGGGACATGTCGCTCTTATCGGTAGCCATAAGTGTTCTCCCCGTCGCCTCGTGAGTCAGACCTGCCGCGACGCCGGTGAGCGAACGTCCGATCGTCCTTGCGTCCCATCGTAGCGCGCGGTGGAGGCGAGCCGACGAGCAGTGCTTGACAAACCTCGAATCATGGACCATGCTGCCGGCGGCATGAACGAACGAACGTTCATACATAGAGCCCGCCGGGACGGTGGACAGGCGGCGGTAGCCGGGATCGGGAGCACCGCGTTCAGCGAAAATCTCGACGTCTCGGGCACCGACCTCGCCTTCGAGGCGATCGAAGCCGCCGTCGCCGACGCCGGGCTCGGCCTCGCCGATATCGACGGCGTGGTGATGTACTCGATCGACACCTCGACCGCGCCGGACATGCTGGCGGCCAACCTCGGCGCCGACATCGGGCTGTGGGCGGAACTGCCGCACGGCGGCACCTCCTCGTGCGCCACGATCGCGACCGCGGCGATGGCGGTGGAGAGCGGGATGGCCGATGTCGTCCTCTGCTTTCGGGCGATGACGGCCGCTGACTTCGGTCCTACCGCGCGCCACAATCCACAGTGGATCGCGGCGCGGCAGGCGGGCCTGCGGGAGTTCGTCAGGCCCTACGGGTGGGGACAGCTCGCGCAGACCTACGCCCTGCAGTGCCAGCGCCATATGCACGACTTCGGCACGACCGAGGAGCAGCTCGGCCGGGCCGTCCAGGCGATGCGGGCGCACGCGGCGACGAACCCCAACGCGCTCCGCTCCTCGATGACGATGACCGAGTACGCGTCGTCCCCCTACGTCGCGGCGCCGCTGCGGGAAGACGACTGCTTCGTCTTCCCGAGCGCCGGGGCCTGCGCGGTGATCGTGACCACGAAGGAGCGCGCCCGGACCCTGCGCCGGCCGCCGGCCCTGATCGCGGCCGCCCTCGGCGCGACCGCCCGGCGTTCGGTGCCGTTCTGGGAGCTTTGGCCGCTGCGCGACGGGCCGATCACCGAGTACGCCTCGCGGACCCTGGCGCCGCGACTCTACGAGCGAGCGGAAATCGGTCCTACCGACGTCGACGTCGCCGAGATCTACGACTGCTACAGCTACACGATGCTGGCGCAGCTCGAGGACTACGGGTTCTGCGGCAAGGGCGAAGGCGGCCCCTTCATCGAAGACATCGGGATCCAGGTCGGGCAGGGCCTGCCGGTCAACACCCACGGTGGGCATCTGGGCGAGGCGTACATCCACGGCTTCAACCACATCGTCGAGGGTGTCCGGCAGATCCGCGGCACCTCGACGGCCCAGGTCGCCGACGCCGAGGTGGCCCTGGTCACCGGCGGGGCCCCCGGACCGACCAGCGCGCTCGTCCTGACCAAGGATCGGTGAACGGTGAGAACGACGGTGGTCCCCAAGGTGACGGCGGAAACGGAGGAGTTCTGGGAGTTCTGCCGCCGCGGGGTGTTGTCGG
>ERZ778021.3464-NODE-3464-length-11296-cov-5.751357_pt1 | contig 11296 bp, 6 predicted proteins | sample MGYA00375751_ERZ778021 | MGnify/ENA primary metagenome ERZ778021 (study PRJEB29350, sample SAMN05389814) | bioreactor metagenome | isolation source: Thiocyanate stock bioreactor | place: South Africa: University of Cape Town | collected 2013-08-29 ... | reverse complement strand
CGTCCACATCAACTCGCCGATCCCCGACCACGCCTGGATGTCGATCGAGGCCCTCAACGCCGGTAAGCACGTCGCCTGCACCGTGCCGATGGCCACCAGCATTGAGGACTGCAAGAAGGTCGTCGAGGCCCAGCGGTCCAGCGGCAAGGTCTACATGATGATGGAGACCGTGGTCTACAGCCGCGAGTACCTGTTCGTCCAGGAACTCTACAAGAAGGGCGAGCTGGGCCGGCTCCAGTTCCTCCGCGGCAGCCACCAGCAGGACATGGACGGCTGGCCCGAGTACTGGCCGGGCCTCCCCCCGATGTGGTACGCCACCCACTGCGTCAGCCCGTGCCTCGCCCTGCTGGGCAAGCACGCCGAGAGCGTCGTCTGCCACGGCTCGGGCCGGATCCGCGAGGACCTGGTCGCCAAGTACAACAGCCCGTTCGCCATCGAGACGGCCACCTTCACCATCAAGGACTCCGACGTCGTCGCCGAGGTCACCCGCAGCCTCTTCGACACCGCCCGCCAGTATCGCGAGAGCTTCGACGCCACCGGCAGCCGCAAGAGCTTCGAGTGGCAGCAGGTCGAGGGCGAGGACCCGGTCATCCACACCAAGAGCACCGAGCAGGCCCCGCTCACCGAGGCCCAGATCCCCCAGCGGGTGAAGGTCCCCGACTACGCCCACCTGCTCCCCGAGGGGATCCGCCGCTTCACCCAGCCGGCCGCGATCCAGGACGCCGACCACCTGTCGTTCCTCCAGGGCGGCGGCCACGGCGGCAGCCACCCCCACCTGGTCCACGCCTTCCTCAGCGCCGTGAAGGGCGAGAAGCCCGCCCTCCCCGACGCCGAGACCTCCGCCAACTGGACGATGGTCGGCCTCTGCGCCCACGAATCCGCCATGAACGGCGGCAGCCGCGTCGACCTGCCGACGTTCTGAGCTCGAATCCGCGTCGCCGGGCGGTTGACCGATCGAGGGCCGGGACGCGGCCGATGGTCGGCCGCCCGCCCGCGATGCGACGGCCGCCCCGAGGGGTCGGCGTTCTGAGAAGGGGCCCGATGGCGACGAACATCGAGATCGAAGAAGCGTTCTCCCGAAATCGCCTGGCCGGCGAGCCGATCCCCGGCGACGTGAAGATCCTCCTGGGTCATCTCGATGAACTGGCCGAACGGACGGGGCTGCGACTGAACTGGCACGCCGATTGGGCGCCCTGGCTCGACACGAGCTACCTCTCCCCGGAGGATCGTCGCAATCGCGAGATCATGACGAACGTCCGCGCCATCGCCGACGTCTGCGGCATGATCGCCTTCATCGCCGAGGCCGAGGACGGTGAGTGTTATGGCTACTGGCGAGGCCCCTCCGGGGCACCGATTTCCGGTGCCCCGCTCATCTGCTTCGATACCGAGGGTCAGTTCGGCGTCCGCGGCGCAACCTTCGCGGACGCCGTCTTGACCTCCATGCCGTCCGATTGTTTCGCCTGGTTGCGCGACTGGCTCCGGTCCATCGGGATCCCGGTCGGAGCCGATGGACCCGAATCGATCGAGTATCCGGAGCCTGACCCGCACCCGATGGCCTTGCTCCAAACGAGCTACCGGCACCATCTGGGCGGAGGTCGCTCGGGTTGACCGGCCGCCGATCGGCCCGATCTTGTAGAATGAAAGCCCGCGCGCCGGCTCCCGGCGCGCGGGCTTGCGTTTCCACCCCGCCGTCGCCGATCGAGCCCCGCCCATGCCCCCCACCCCCGCCCCGAGTCGCGCCATCCATGTCGAGAACGTCGGCGTCTACCGAGCCGGACGCTGGATCCTGAAGGATGTGGACTGGTCCGTCCCCGCGGGCGCGTGCGTGGCGGTGCTGGGGCCGAACGGGAGCGGCAAGAGCACGCTGACGCGGGTGATCTCGGGCTACCTCTGGCCGACCGAGGGGGAGGTGGAGGTCCTCGGCGAGCGGTTCGGCGAGGTCAACATCCACGAACTGCGCGAGTCGCTCCGCCTGGTCCAGCCCACGGGCCTGGCCGAGCCCGACGCCGACATGGCGGCGCTCGACGTCGCGACCACCGGGGCGTTCGGGACCGTCGGCCTCTATCGCGAGATCGACGAGGAGGTCCGCCGCGAGGCCCTGCGCCTGCTGGAGACGGTCGGCCTCCGCGCGGCGCTCCGCACCCCCTACCAGAACCTCAGCAGCGGCGAGCGGATCCGCTGCCTGATGGCCCGCGCGATGGTCCGCAAGCCTCGGCTCCTCTTGCTCGACGAGCCGACGTCCGGGCTCGACCTGCTGGCCCGCGAGCAGGTGCTGGCGACGATCCAGTCGCTCCACGCCGAGCCCGACCCGCCGACCGTCGTCCTCATCACGCATCACCTGGAGGAGCTGCCGCCGGCCGTCTCGCACGTCGTCGTCCTGCAAGACGGCCGGGTCGCCGCCCAGGGCGAGCCCGAGGCCGTGCTGCGGTCGGACCTGCTCTCCGACGTCTACCACTGCCCGCTGGAAGTCGTCCGGACGGACGGCCGCTTCTACTCCCGCGTCAGCCCCGGGGCCTGGGCGTCGCTCCTGGCGCGAGACGCACGTTCCTGATCGCACGATTCGAAATCGGTGGGTTATACTACACCGAACCGACTTGACCGATCGCCCGCCCGAACGCCACCGGAGACGCCCATGTCTCGCCGTCCCCGACTCGTCCGATACGTCGGCCTCGCCGTCCTCGCCCTCGGCCTGAGCGCTTCCGCGAGGGCGCAGGGGGTGGTCGCGAGCAAGGCCACTCCGCAGGCCGTTTACGGGGCTCCGCAGACCTACGCGGCCCCGCAGGCACCGGCCCCGACGCCCCTCTACCAGGGCCTGCCCTTCACGCCCCAGCCGATCCAGGCGCCCCGGCCGGTGTTGACGCCCGCCTCGGCCTCGCCGCAAGCCTCCGCCCAGGGCCCGGCCCCGTGCGCGTGCTATTATCCGCAGGGCTTCTGCCCGATGCCCCAGGGGAACTGCGCCATGCCGCAAGGCAACTGCGCCGCGCCGGTCCCGTGCGGACCCCAGCCGACCGGCCAGGCGTATCCCGCGCCGCAGTACGTCTCGCCGCAGGGCTGACCCCGCTGCTTGCGTCCGCGCCCGGTCGCGATACACTTCGAACTCGCCGCCGCCTCGCGGCGCATTCCGAAGGTTCGTCGCGACCGGGGATCTCCCATGAGCCAGCCCGCCGTCATCGAGGTCGACGCGCTCGTCGCCCCGATCTCCGAAGCCGCCCCGGTCGGCGAATACCTCCGATGGGAAGACGAGTACGCCGAGTTGGAGGAGCACCGCCGCGCCGACGAGGACGCCGGCTCCGAGGACGTCTGGAAGCGCGAGAAGAAGGTCTCCGACTGGCCCGCGCTCTTCAAGGCGGGCTCCCTCCTGCTGGAGACCCGGACCAAGGACCTCCAGATCGCCGCGTGGGTCGCGGAGTCGGCCGCCCACCTCCACGGGGCCGTCGGCCTCCGCGACGGCCTCCGGCTGATCCTGGGCCTGCAAGAATCCTACTGGGACGTGCTCCACCCCGAGTCCGGCGACCTGGAGCTGCGCGAGGCGGTCTACGACTTCATCGACCACGACCGGGTCTTCCCGCTGCTGGCACGGCGGATCGTCGTCACCCACGTCCCGGGCGCCCCCGACTACACCTACACGTTCCAGGACTACGAGCAGTCGCGCCAGACCGACCTGCTCGCCAACCGGCAGTTCGAAAGCGAGGACCAGCGCGCCGAGGCGCTGGAAGGCCGCCTGACCGGCGAGCAGTTCGAGGAGGCCGCCAAGGCGACCGCCCGCCCCTTCTACGTCGACCTCCTGGCCACCTGCGAGGAGATCGTCGACGTCGTCGAGAAGATCAACGAGGGGGTCCGCTCGCGCTGGAAGGGCCCCAACCGCCCTCGCCTGAGCAAGCTGGAGACGGCGGTCGCGGCGCTCAAGAAGTTCGTCCAGCAGGCGCTCGCCAAGAAGCCCGACGATTCACCGCCGCCCGACCCCGAGCCGGAACCGGAGCCCGAACCGGAAGCCGACGGCTGGAGAGAATCCCCCGCGGCCGAGGCCGAGACGGAAGAAGAGCCGTCGCGCCCCGAGCCCGCCCGTCGCCCCGCCCCCGCCCGGCGACGGGTCGCCGGTGCCCCCACGACGTCCGAGGACGCGTTCGAACAGGTCGCGGAGGCCGCCCACTTCCTCCGCGGCCAGGATCCGGCCGACCCCACGCCTTACCTCGTGCTGCGGGCCCTGGCCGTGGCGGCGTTGTATCGGCCGGACGGCCTGGAGCCGTCCAACCTCCTCGCGCCGGCCAGCGAGGTCCGCGAGCGCCTGTTCCTGGGCTCGCGCGAGGAGAACTGGGCCGACGTCCTCGACGAGGCCGAACGCGCGCTGGGCCGGCCCGAAGGCCGGGGCTGGCTCGACCTCCACCGCTATTCGGCGCTCGCCCTGGCCTCCTCCGGGCACGACGACGCCCGGCGCGCCTGCGCGGCCTTCCTCCGGGCCTGCCTGGGGGACCATGCGGCCTGGTTGGAGGCCCAGTTCCGCGACGGCACCCCCTGCCTCTCGCCGGCCACGCGCGGCTGGCTGGAGGAGGAGGGGCTGATCGGAGGCGCCGCGGCCCCGGCCGTCGACTTCTCCCGCTTCGCCCCCGCCCCGCCCGAGCCCCCGCCCGTCTCCGACCCCGACGAACAGGGATCGGCCCCCCCCCGCACGCCCGACCCCTGGGAGGTCGCCCAGGAGCACGCCCGCCGGGGCGAGGCCGTCGAGGCGCTGTCGATCGTCGCGCGAGCCGTTCGTCAGGCCGGCAGCGGTCGTGAGCGCTTCATCCGGGAGTTGCAGCAGGCCGAGTTGTGCATCGCCCTCGGCCGCGACGCCCTGGCCCTGCCGGTGCTGGAGAGCCTCGCCGCCCGCATCGACGACCAGAAGCTCGACCAGTGGGAGGAGCCCGGCCTCTGCGCCCGGGTCTTCTCCGGCCTCTATCGCTGCCTGAGGTCACGCGACGAGGCCCGCGCCGCCGTGATCCATCGCCGCCTGTGCCAGCTCGACCTCGGGCTGGCGATGCAACTGGAGGGCGATTGAGCCGGGCCCCCGGATTCGGGCCGTAAAAATCCGGAAAGATTCCGAGGATTCCGAGAATCCGCATTCCCCGCGCGGCCGATATTACCGGCGTCGCGGACAAGGCCGTCAGATCCCGACGAGGGGCCCGGAAGGGCCCGATCGCGGGTGGCCGAGCCGGAAGCATGGATGCGAATTAAGGAGACGGTCATGAAGACCACTCGGTTCCTCATCGGCTGCCTGACGCTCGGCCTGGCCGTCGGCTGCAGCAGCGTGACGGTCGTCAAGAACCCGGATGAGAACGACCTGGGCATCCGGTACTACAGGCCCAAGCCGTACCTGCTGGTCACGCCCGCGGACGCGACCGGTCGGATGGTCAACATCAAGCTCCAGTACCTCCCCGACTTCTCGGAGGAGTACTCGATCCGGCCCAAGGGCCGCAAGCCGCCCGCGGTCGCGCTCGAAGACGGCTGGAACCTGGTCGGCGTCGGCGGCCCGCCGGCCCCGCCCAAGCCGCAGGAGCCCGCCGCCATCCCCGCGGCCCCGACCGACCCGACCAAGCTCCCCGAGTTCGTCGTCGCGGCCACGAACGTCCCGATGGGCTACTACGAGTCCGTCTTCGACATGAACGGGACGAAGAAGACGCTCAAGGGCTGGCGCTACATCGGCCTGAGCCCGATCGCCGGCGGCGACGCGATCGGCGTCGACCCGCGGTCGCAGATCCCGCCGAACTGCCCGCAGCCGCCCGCCACGTCGTCCATGCCCGGCCCGCTCTACGGGATGGTCTTCTTCAACGGCGTGATGACCTTCCGCCAGCTCGACGAGATCGCCAACAACCAGACCTGCCCGCAATACGTGAAGATCCTCCCCGAGAAGCCCGAGCCCGCCCCGACGCAGAGCGGCGGCAACAAGGTCAACGACGGCTCCAACCAGTCCGGCGGCGAGAAGACCAACGAGTCCGGCGCCGGCAAGGTGACCGAACCGGAGGAGGTCGAGGCCCCGAAGCTGGACGCGGTGCAGCCGGAGCCCCCCGCGATCATCCCGACGCCGCCGCCGGCCGCGATCCCGACCCCGGTCGCCCCGGGCGAATCGGCCCTGAACCTCGCCCCCGCCCCGGAACTCCTCGACGACGCCGTGGCGAAGACCTCGATCGCGATCCCGCCCCCCAAGGTCTGGGACGGCCGTCGCTGAGACGCGACTTCCCTCCCTCGATCTTCGATCGTCGCGACGCCCCGGGCCATCCCCGGGGCGTCGTCGTTTTTCGAAGGCCGGAGAAACCGCGATCCGCGGCCCGCGGACCTCGTTTTTAAGTTGAGCCCCGCCGTCGCGCGACGGTATCGTTGCGGAAGCGTTCGCTTCCATGCGAGGGTTCGGCCATTTCGAACAGCAGACGCAGGAGGGGCCGAGAGCCATGGCGACCGCGACGGGGGTGCGTCCCAGACTGTCCAGGCCGCGTCGGGCCGCGACCATCGTGGAGGCCGCCGCGTTCGCGACCGCCGCGATCCTGCTGGCCTGGCTGGCGTTCTGGCTGATCCGCCAGCAGGCGCAGGGCCTGGTCGTGGACGCCCGCCATCTCCTGGGCGACGGCCTGGGCCGCGTCGACGCCCCGTTCACCGCGGCCGACGCCCGGTCGATCCTGGGACCCGACCGCCGGGCCGACGCCGCGGCCCGCACGGCCGGTTTCGTCGACGACGTGAAGGCGGCCGTCGCCGCCCCCGGCGGGCCGGTCGTCTACTACATCTCCGCGCCCCTCCTCGGACACGACCGCCCGATCGGCGACGCGAAGCTCGCCGACCTGATCGCGCAGGTCGCCGCGGCGGCCCGGCGGGACGTGGTGCTGGCGCTGGACCTCGCCCAGGTCGACAGCGACCGCGACCTCGGCGTCTACGCCGCCAGCCCCTATCACGGGCTGGCGGAGGCGGTTGCGAAGATCGAGCCGGGGAGCCACGTCGTCTACGTCCTGACCTCCGCGGGCCCCGCCCAGAAGAGCTGGGCGTCGGACGCCCTCGGCGGCTCGGTCTTCGCGCACTTCCTGCGCGCCGGGCTGGCCGGCGACTCGGCGGCGTGGGACGAGGTGCCGACCCCCGGCCGCGTGTCGGTCGAAGGGCTCCATCAATTCGTCCGCCATCACGTCGCGGGATGGGCCCGGAAGCACCGCGGCGCGAACCAGACCCCGATGCTGCTCCGCGTCGGCGAGCCGCGCCGGCCGGTCGCCCTGGCCTTCGCCAGGCCGAGCCCCGCCCCCGCCCCGCCCGCCGAGCCCCCCGCCCCCACGGACCCGCCGAAGCCGGAAGAGAAGCCCGCGGCCAAGGACGCCGACCCGGCCAAGCCCGCCCCCCCGCCGGCCGATCCCCCGCGCGAGGCGCTCCTGCGGCGGGTCGTGGAGGAGTGGAAGGCGCACGACGCGCTCGCGGCCTCCTCGCCGTGGCGGTCGTCGCCGGCCCGATTCCGCGCCTACCAGGGGCTCCTCCTCCGCGCCGAACGCCTCCTCCGGTCGAGCTGGAACGACCCGGCCGCGCTCGACGACCCGCGGAAGGGGCTGGCCGACGTGGAGCACGAGCTGGCCTCGGCCGTCGCCGCCCGCGAGGCGGTCCAGGCGGCGGTGAAGGCCGCCGAGGCCCACGCCGAGTCGTTCCCCTTCAAGCCGGCCCGCGCCGAGGAGGCCGGCCGGCGCGACGTGACCGAGGCCCTGACGTTCCTGACCGGCGCGGGCCCCGAGGACCACGAGCTGTACGCCGCGCCCGCCCCCATCCCGGCCGCGCCCGCCGCCGCCGACGCCAAGCCCGCCGCCCCCGCACCGAAGGCCCCCGAGCCCCCCCGCGCGCTGGCCGAGGCGTCGACGGTCGACCACCCCGAGCGTTTCCTGGAGCTGCAACTGCCGGCCTGGGCCCTCGGCTACGCCGAGGCGTTCAAGGTCCCCGACCACTTCCGCGCCGAGCGCCGGGGCGCGGCGCTCCGCAGGCTGGTCGAATCCCGGGCGGTCGCCGAGGACGCCCTGGGTGCCGACCTCCGCGGCCTGGACTGGGTCCAGCCGGGCGTCGAGAAGGGGGACGAGGCGCGCCGGCGGTTGCAGGACGACCTGTTCGACCCGTCCCTCTCGTCCGGCGAGGCGGGCAAGGCGCTGGTCGAGGGGGCGTCGACCCTGCGCCGCCAGTACGAGCCCGCGCGTCGCTTCGGCCGCGCGTTCCACGACGGCCGGGTCGCCTGGGAGCGCGTGGCCGCGCGACTCCCGGACCTCGCCGAGTGGGCCGTCCGCTCTCGGGTCGCGACCCGTCGCGACGGACCCTTCCCCGGGGCGGCGGCCGACGCTCTGGACGCCGCCGCCACCCTCGCCGACGAGTTGCACCGGCCGGCCGCGGAGGGGGTCGGAGACGAGGCCCATCGCCGCGCCGACGCGATCGGCCTCGCGTCCCAGAAGGCTTCGGCGGCCGTCGACGCGCTCGAACGGTCGATGCTCGACTCGACCCGGTCCGACGACTGGGACGCCCTCGACGCCGCCCTGCGGACCCCCTGGATCCCCGCCGAGTCCCGGAGACGTCTCCTGGAGGCCGCCGTCGGGATCTCCGAGTCGCTCCCCATCGAGAAGCGCCGGGTCGCGCCCGATTCGGCCGGCGACGACGCGCCCGACGACCCGCGGTTCTGGGCCCTCGCCGTCGGCCTCGCCGAGCTGGACCGTCGGCTCGCCCTGATCGCGGCGGGCTCGCCGGCCCCGGATCGCTCGGCCGACCCGATCGCCGCGGCGATCGAGGCCGTCCGGGCCCGTCCGATCGAGGTGGACGCCGCCCTGCGATCCTTCGGCGAGTACGGCGAGTCCGCCCGGAAACGCCGCGAGGACGACCGGGCCGCTCGCGCCCGCGTCGGCCAGGGCGAGCCCCGGAAGCCGAAGGACCTCCAGGCGGATTTCCAGAAGGCCGACCGCGCCGCCCGCCTCATGGGGCGAGCCGAGGCCCTGGCCGACCGCGCCGGGGGCGACGCCCGCGTCGCGGCCTGGGACCGCCTGGCGCGGCTCCGCGCCCTTGACTTCCACGCGGCCCGGCTCCGCGAGGACTACGTCCGGTCCGCCCCCCGGCTCCTCCAGGAGGTCGCCGCGCTGGCGAAGGATCTCAACGCCGTCCCGCCCGCCGACCGCTTCGCCGCCTGGGCCCCGCTGGGGATCCGCGTCGAGCCTTCGGGCGAGACGACGGTCCGGATCGGCGAGGACGGGCGGGCCGAGATCAAGCTCGGCCTGGAAATCCAGGAGGAGCGCGAGGCCGGCATCCCCGGCGGCCGGGCGTTCGTCGGACTCTCCGCGCCGCCGCCGGAGCTGGAGGTCCGCGGCGCGAAGCCCGGCGCGACGGCCTCGCCCCCCGGGATGCTCAAGGAGGTCGGCCGCGCCCCGGACGCGGCCCACGACGCCTACGTCATCCGCCAGCTCGACGCCGCCACGAAGGCCGAGGGCTACCCCCTCGTCGCGACCGCCTTCTACCGCGGCCGCATCGATCCCCGCGGGGCCGTGCCGCTGGCCGTCGTCCCGAGGTCGTTCGCCGAGCCGGTCACGATCCAGATCGCCCACGACGCCGAATACATGAAGCGACGGTACGGCGCCGAGGAGGCGAAGCTCATCATGGACCAGTTCCGGCTCCACCCCGGCTTCGGCTACATGCACCGGGACAAGTCGGCCCCGTATCGGCTGACGTTCCGGAACGAGACGTTCCAGGACCTGAAGGTCCACTACAAGCGGACGCTCGTCGACCCGGCGGGCAAGCCCCCCGTCGCGATCGACGAGGTCCCGGCCGAGCTGGCGCTCGCGGCGGGCAAGTCGGCCGAGGTCCTCGGCGAGGTGAAAGCGCTCCAGGTCCCCTTCGGCGAGGTCCGCGCCCTGCGCTTGGAATGGGGGATCGTCGGCCGCCCGGAGCCGCGCCCCCCGTTCCAGGTCCAGTTCGCCCAGGTCGGGGTGGAGGAGTACATGGTCCCCACGCCCGGCATCAAGAACGTGCTCGTGAACGGGCTCCCGCAGGACTCGTACGTCGTCCATTTCCGCCGCCGCGCCGACGACAAGGTGCGGGAGCCGATCCTGGGCGAGGAGGTCCGCGGGACGATCAACGGCCGCGAGGAGGGCCTGAAGCCCTCCGAGGTGATCCGCCCCGGCGAGGGCTTCCAGTTCTTCAACGGCCGGACCTCGGCCGAGCGGAAGTTCACCTGGTCGGCCCGGATTGAGAACGACGAATTCAAGCCCCGAGAGTCCAACCCCTGAGCGGGGCCGGCGGGGGGCGCGACGCCGCGCCCGGCGATCGATCGGGCCTGGGGGACGAATCATGCGGAACGACGAGCAGGCATCCGAGGAGCACGGGACCGTCCCGCTGTTCGGGCCGACGCCCGGGGGCGACGCCGAGGGCGGGACGACCCGGCCGGCCGACGGCGGCGACCCCAGGCACCGGCCGACCGACGGCGACGAGCGGACGCGACAGGCCGTCTCCGGATGGAGCCCGCCCGACGAACCCGGCGCCGGCGGCCGGCACGCCGAGCCCACGGACGCGAGGTCGTCCGCCGCAGCCATGCCCACGATCGTCGCGACCGGCACGATCCTGATGGACAAGTACCGCGTCGAGCGCAAGCTCGGCGAGGGGGGGATGGGGAGCGTCTGGCTGGTCCGGCACATCCGGCTCGACGAGCCCCGCGCCCTGAAGGTCATCGGCGAGGGGATCGCCGGCGACCCCCGCATCCGCGCCCGGTTCGAGCAGGAGGCCCGGATCCTCGCCAAGCTGAAGCACCCCAACGCGGTGGCCGTCCACGACACGGGGATCGTCGGCGACACCGCCTACATCGAGATGGAGTTCGTCCAGGGCGAGAGCCTGCGGCGGCTGATCCGCCGCGGCGAGCCGTCGTCCCCGGCGTTCATCCTGTGGGTCCTGCGCGGGATGTGCGACGTCCTCGGCTTCGCGCACAACAAGGGGATCGTCCACCGCGACCTCAAGCCCGAGAACGTCATGATCGTCACCGACCCGGAGACGGGCCTACGGGGCGTGAAGGTGGTCGACTTCGGCATCGCCAAGATCGTCCAGGCGGCCGACGCGGCGCTGTCGGTCACCATGCATACGGAGGGCCTCCTGGGGACGCCCGCCTATTCGAGCCCGGAGCAGAACGCCATCGACGTCGAGGCGAAGACGCGAACGGCGATCGACCACCGCAGCGACGTCTATTCCCTGGGCGTGATGCTGTACGAGCTGCTGACGGGGGAGCTGCCCTTCCGCGGGAACTGGAGCCAGGTGCTCTACCAGCACGCCAGCGTCCCCCCCCCCCCCCCCC
>ERZ778021.3463-NODE-3463-length-11299-cov-6.736837_pt1 | contig 11299 bp, 10 predicted proteins | sample MGYA00375751_ERZ778021 | MGnify/ENA primary metagenome ERZ778021 (study PRJEB29350, sample SAMN05389814) | bioreactor metagenome | isolation source: Thiocyanate stock bioreactor | place: South Africa: University of Cape Town | collected 2013-08-29 ... | reverse complement strand
CGGTCTATTCTGACTATGGCGGTCAGATCGAGAAGACGCTACCCAATATCGTGACCCGTGGTGGTGCCGATCTTGGACTGGCAGCCGGCGCCTTGGGCTACTTCCCGGCCATGGATGTAGTACGCCAGGCGCTACCGATGGTGCTGTCGCTGCTGAAAATGGCGCTGGTCATCTGTATCCCACTGGTGTTGCTCTTCGGCACCTACGAACTGAAGGCACTGGTCGCGGTGAGCTGCGTGGAGTTCGCGCTGTTCTTCGTAGACTTCTGGTTCCAGCTCGCCCGCTGGCTCGACAGCACGATCCTCGATGCGCTCTACGGCTGGGGCTTCGGTGCGAATACACCGCACAGCAACTTCGACCCGCTGATCGGGCTGAATAATGCCTTCGGGGACATGCTGCTGAACTTCGTCATGGCGACGATGTTCATTGTGCTGCCTGGATTCTGGGTTACCGCGCTGGGTTGGGTAGGTATTCGAGCAGGAAATGCACTGCAGGGCTTGTCAGAAGGTTCCAAACCGGCGGGACAAGCTGGATCGAAAGGGACCGGCACAGTCATCCGCGGTGCAAGGTAGGAGAAAACCTACCGTTCATCGTGAAAGCGGGGATCTGGATCGTCGTCGTAGTTGATCGGATCGTAGAAAACGCTCTGTTTGTGATCAGCTTGATTTCCGTCCCCCAGCACGCATTCCTCAGCGTCTGCCTGTTCAGAGCTTCGCGCAGCCCACGCACCAGAGATTGCGACAACCGTAAAAAGTACCGTGAGCCAAAACGCGGTGTAGAGCAGGATACCGATCACGGTGAGCTTGACGAGCAGCAATACCATTTTGACAACGTTTGGCGCCCATCCCTGCGCAAGCAGCCAGCCCTGTACCCGCCGATCCATACGCACACAGCCTCGCCATGCCCGGCCCAGGGTTCGACCGAGGCGTGAGGGGAAGGTGGTCGGTGCGGCGGTCTTCATGGTGGGCTACCTCATGATCGTTTATGGCGTCGCGTTTTACCTCGATTGTTGTTCAATACTTTGGGCACTTCAGGCGCGGCCCGCTTCAAGGATCTCGATGATCTGGCTGGCACTTAGTTGTCGCCCCAGGTCCAAAGTTGCGCGAATCGGCTCGAATGCGGCAACCATGCGGCGCTGACAGGCAACCGAGGGGCTGTGCGAGTTGAAGTCCCGTCCCTTGAAGCGCGAGAAGCGATTCATCTTCTCGACGAGAAAGCGCGCGATGCTCATCAACTCCGCTTCGTTGTTGCCATCGAAGCCGGCGAACCTGGGCGCATGCCCGTGGTTTGCTGTCTCCACCTTTGCCAGATCGCTGGGTTCGAGCTTTTCGACTCGCTCCTCGATGAAGCTCCACATGTCCAGGACGTTGACCACGAGAGACACGTCTGCGGGGCGGTCGGCATGGTTGTGAAACAGTCCCTGCATCTCCCAGGCGGGTGCCCAGTAGTGGCCACCATAGATGACCTCGGCCATGAGGTCGACATCGGTTTCCGTGGGGACCTTCAAGTGCTTGGCGATGTCCCGCAACAGCATGAAGTTCAGCTTGTCGCCAGCACTCAGGTGGATGGTCTTGCCCGTCATGGCGCCCAGACCGATGTCTACCAGTTGCCGCAAGGCATCCGAGCGCGAACTCGCCCTGCCCGTCTGCTCCATCCAGTCGTCAATGCGCTGCAGCAGATCTTCGTCTATGCGCAGTTCCAGTCGTTCAGTGCGTACCATGCAACCCCCAAGAAAGCTACGGCAATATTCCGTAGTAACGTACAAATGTACGTAAGCATCAGTCTAATGTCAATGATCTTGGGCTAACTTCCGCTGGCTGATTAAATTTGGTCTTGAAAATAGCCTAAAAGGCTAGTTTGCGCGATGCGATCCTGTAGATGAAGGATCGTTGATTAGATTTTGTGGTATTTTTCTACTATGGATGCAAATTCACGTCATCAAGTAATCAAGCGCCTGCAAACGGGGCTACCCCGTGGAGCGCCGTTCGACCTGACCACCCTGGCACCACTTGGGGTGTCGGCTCAACTCGCCGCGCGCTACGCCGAAGGCGGCTGGCTCGTGCGCCTGGCCCACGGCATCTATGCCTTCCCGAACGACGACTTCGGGGTATATGGCGCGTTGAAGTTCCTGCAACAACGCGTGCCAGGCCTGCACGTCGGCGGCAAGAGTGCGCTGGCTCTGCAGGGCGTGCGGCATAACCTGGGTAGCCGTGACACTCTGGTGTTGTGGGGCGATGCTCGTTTCGCGCTACCTACTTGGTTCACCTCGCGTTTTCCGGCGCGCTATGCTCACGCCAGCCTGTTCGACTGGCCGGATGACGCGCTTGCCAGCAAATCCGTGACCACACCTCCAGGCTTGCCCGATGGGCTGCGCGTATCAACCTCCGAACGCGCCGTGCTGGAGATGCTGTACGAAGTCGGCACCAAGCAAAGCCTGGAGGAAGCACGCAACCTCTTCGACGGCGTGCGCTCGCCGCGCAAGGACTTACTCGGCCAACTGCTGGCCCACTGCACGAGCGTGAAGACCGTGCGGCTGTTTCTCACTTGGGCGCGCGAGACCGGGCTAGTGGACGCGGACGATCTGCTGGCGCGCTATCCGCTGCGCACGGGCAGCGACAAGCGCTGGATGAGCCGGCTTCCCGACGGAACCTTGTTGAGTTTGAACCCGCATGGATAAAAGCTACGCAGATACCGTTCGCCTGTTGCTGACCGTCGCGCCGGATGTCTTCGCCAATGACATCTTCGCGATGAAGGGCGGCACGGCGATCAACCTGTTCGTACAGGACATGCCTCGCCTGTCGGTCGACATCGACGTGGTGTATCGACCATGGCAAACGCAGCGTGAGGAGGCGATGGCCGCAATCAATGGTGAGCTGGCTGCCATCTCTCAGCGTGTCGCGCGGCTGGGCATCCAGACACGTCTGGTGCGCAGCAAGGATCTCGGCGACACCAAGCTGATCGTCGAGAACGACACCAGCCAGGTCAAGATCGAAGTGAACGTCGTCTTCCGCGGCACGGTGCTCCCGGTTGAACGCCAGCCCTTGAGCGCCAGGACCGGCGACCTGTTCGGTGTCGAGTTCGAGGCGCCGATTCTGGCACGCGATGAGCTGTATGCCGGCAAATTGGTGGCAGCCCTGGATCGACAGCACCCACGCGACTTGTTCGACGTGTGGCAGCTCTACGAATCGGGCGGCCTCAGCGATGGCATGGTCGAGTGCTTCGTGCTCTACCTCGCCGGCCATAACCGGCCGCCGCATGAAGTGCTGTTCGGCAACGACAAGGACATCGCAGCGGAGTACGAGCGCGCTTTCGTCGGCATGACTGAAGTGGAGTGTTCGCTGGAGACACTGCTCGCCGCCCGTGCACAGATACGACAGGAACTGCCGCGACGCCTGACCACGAGTCACCAACAGTTCCTGAGCGGGTTGGTGCGCGCCGAGCCCGACTGGTCGCTGATGCAGTGCGCGCACGCGGCCGAACTGCCCGCCTTGCGGTGGAAGCTTGCCAACCTTGAGGCGTTCCGCAAACGGCGCCCGGCTGATTTTGAAGCCCAAGCCAACGCTCTCGATTCGGGACTGGGCCAGGCCTGACGTCGATCCTGCAGCGCCGGCTTGCCGGGATTGCCCCGTGCCGCATTGATCGTGGCGCCCAATCGCTGACGCCCCTATACCCAAAGGCTTCCTAAAAGCCAAAAGGTTGGGGAAGGGGCAAAGGAAGGGCGCCAAGGGGAAAGGCCCTATCCTGAAAAGGCCAAAAGTCTCCCCCGACCGGCCCGTCATCCGAATTCCGCCATGCTTTCGCTGTTTCAACGCAAACGAGTGTCGCCCGCAGCCGACGCAGCACCGACACCCACATCTCCCACCGACCCAGGCAAAGGGCTGATGCGACCGGAACCGGCCGCATCGCTGCTGGCCACACCCCGGCGGCAGAAGCTGCTGGAACACATCTGGCAGCGCACCTCGCTGTCGCGTCGCCAATTCGCCACCCTGTACCTCGCGCCCCTGGAGCGCTACGCGGAGCTGGTTCAGCAGTTCCCTGCGTCCGAAAGCCATCACCACGCCTATCCAGGCGGCATGCTGGATCACGGCCTTGAGATTGTTGCCTACGCGCTCAAGCTGCGCCAATCACACCTGCTGCCAGTCGGTGCCAGCCCTGAAGCCCAGGCTGCGCAGGCCGAGGCCTGGACCGCCGGCACTGCCTACGCGGCGCTACTACACGACATCGGCAAGATCGCCGTGGACCTGCAGGTCGAATACGAGGATGGCACCCCCTGGCATCCCTGGCACGGCCCACTACGACAGCCGTACCGTTTCCGCTACCGCAAGGATCGGGAGTACCGCCTGCACAGCGCGGCTACCGGGCTGCTCTACACCCGCCTGCTCGATGCTGCCATCCTCGACTGGCTGTCCAGCTATCCCGACCTCTGGGCCGCGCTGCTGTACGTGCTGGCCGGCCAGTATGAGCATGCCGGCACGCTGGGCGAGTTGGTGGTCCAGGCTGACCAAGCTTCGGTAGCCCAGGAGCTGGGCGGAGACCCCGGCAAAGCCCTGGCCGCACCCAAACACGCGCTGCAGCGCAAGCTGTTGGATGGTCTGCGCTACCTGCTGCGCGAAGAGCTCAAACTGAACCAACCCCAGGCCTCGGATGGATGGCTGACCCAGGATGCATTGTGGCTGGTGAGCAAAACCGTCTCGGACAAGCTGCGCGCCCATCTGCTGTCGCAGGGCATCGACGGCATTCCGTCGAACAACACGGCAGTGTTCAACGTGCTGCAGGACCACGGCATTGCCTTGCCGACCCCGGACGGCAAAGCCATCTGGAAGGCCACGGTCACGAGTGATGCTGGCTGGTCGCACAGTTTCACCTTCCTGAAACTGTCACCGGCAGCGATCTGGGAAGCCGTCGAGCGACCGGCGCCGTTCGCGGGACAGGTTCAGGTCGATCCAGAGGCCGACGAAGCGGCCATCGCTGCCCCTAATTCAACCAACTGCCAGCCCATGGAGATCGCGCCACCGCCCCCGGCCTTGATCACGTCGGTCATACCTTCGACCGCAGACACTGGCCTTGGCGCATTGCTCGACCTGCTTGAGGTAACGACACCGGCAGCATCAGCACCATCGACGCCAGAGCCAGAAGTAGCTGTGAAAGCGAACATTGCGTTGCCCCCCAGCACGAACGGACCCACACACCAGCAAGCCGCTATTCCCTCCGGCGAACACTTCATGGCATGGCTCTCCCAGAGCATCCAGATGCACAGGCTGATCATCAACGACGCCAAAGCCCAGGTGCACACCGTCGACGGCACGGCCTATCTGGTCAGCCCCGGCGTGTTTCAACGCTACGCCCAGGAACACCCCCTGGTCGCCACGCAGGCCAAGGCGGACAAGCTCGAGGGATGGCAGTGGGTACAGAAGCGTTTCGAAAAACTGGGCCAACACCGCAAACAGGCCAGTGGGCTGAATATCTGGACCTGCGAAGTCACCGGGCCACGCAAATCGCGCCGGCTGCATGGCTACCTGCTGATCGATCCTCAAACGGTGTTCTCCGAAGTGCCGCCCGACAACCCATACCTGCGTCTGGGCACAGTGCAACAAGAGAAGGAGATCGCTCTTTAGGAAAAAAGGTGGTCACTTATTCTTGAAGTGACGGGAGAACTAAACGCCGATAAACAGTTGGGGAAGCAAAGCCATTGCAGCATGGTGCATAGCTCTTTCCGGTTCTTCCACAAGGCGTTTCAACTCCAAATCCATATGCAGCCTGGAGTGGTAGCCATCCTGTTCGAGCTTCCGCTTGTCTCGTTCGATCTCTGACTGGCTTCGTGCTTGAATGAGCTGTGCGCGATAGAGCGTTCCTTCATGCTCATAAATCAGCCAGCCGCCAAACCGGCTTCCATCCGGCCGAACAACACCCCAAGGTTTAACACCTTCGCGGACTCGCCCGCCCTCACCGCAAAACTCCATTCTGGGGAGCTGAGAAAATAACTGCTTGGTGAACTGCTTTTTTCCAACCTTCAGGGCAAGAATAGTCACAGTAAGCTCAGCAATACTCGGTGTCGATTCGTCCATTATCGTCACAGCCTATGCAATATCAATACGTCGTGGCCTGCCGAGTGCAATATTCCCAGTTAAAACGCACCTTACCGGTAATTGTTAAGCCTTCAGTCCACAGCCCCTTGAATGCTACAGCATAGACAATCGTGCTCTCCAAATGGTCCCGACAAAGAGGCCCAAGGCCAACTCTGTCCAAATTATTTGAACTGCCCAACCAGCAAAATTCAGCGCCCCGGTACGTCCAACCCGTTTCAACTGACAGACACAGATGAAGCCTGCTTCAACCGCTCTTCAGTGAGCATCATCAACTGCGCCGAGCTGCATTTCAGCGCTCGGGCGACCTTGAGGATCAAGGAAAGCGTGGGCATGTGTTCTCCGCGCTCGATCTTGCCCATGTGGGAACGCTCGATCCCGGCCAAATTCGCCAGTGTCTCCTGGGCAACTCCCTGTTTGGTTCTTTCTTCGCGCACAACCGCCCCGAAAGCGATGGCAGGTTCCGCTTCGTAGGTAGTAGTGCCGGTGGGTCGGCCTCGTTGAATCGATCGCTTTTGCATTGCCAAAAGCGTCGATTACCGTCAGGATTTAAACCACGTTAAATTTAACTCATTCGCGCCGCCGCAGCCGTTTGAGTTGATAGAAAGAGGTTGCCTGACGTGAAATCAAGCAAGGTCTTCAAAGCGATTCAGCTAACCGTGGTTGGCGACTGGATACCGCCCCAGCTTGTCGGCGCTCTTGCTTTGCAGCGCGCAGAAGTACCGGAGGTACCAGTCAGACTCGCCGAGGCCCAACTGGTTGGCGAAGAGCCCAATCTGGTTCTCTCTACCTCCAACAGGATCCCACCCGGCCAAAGCAAAGAAGCCATCTGGTTCGACACGCTTGGAGTCGCTCTGGCCAAACGCTCGCACCTGCTCGCTTATCCGGAAGTGCCCTGCAGCGAAATATCCCCGCAACAGGTGATCCACGCGCAGGGCATTATCGATGCGAAAGAACCGTGGCCCGCCGAAATGCGGCGGCTTTTCCTGATCGCGCAAGAAACCTCCGAGCCCGCCGCACCCACCTTCGATCTGGCAATGACCCTGGTTGCGGCAGGCTATGGCATCGCGATCGCGCCGATGACCAGGCTGTTCCGCTATGAGCGGCACGGCCTGACTGTCAGGCCTCTGCAGGGAAAACCGAGCGTCGTATTGGCCTACCTCTGTTACCCGCTGCGCCCCCTGAGCGAAGTCGAAACACAGTTTGTGCGCCGCCTCGGATCAGCGGCATGAGGCGGCATCGATTTGCTCGGTTGTTATTACGCGAACCGCAGTTGCTGCGACGTCCACTCGCCCTCTTTCACAGTTGCACTCACCGTCACGATGAGCTTGTCCAGATTGCTCGCAGAGACGCTATCCAGTACCGATCTGCCCCGCAATGCCGCTCTTGGTTGTACGAGCGCGTGGTAGATCTGCCATGGATCAGCCCCCCGGTTCAACTTCAACACTGCCTGAATCAAGGCATGCTTGACTGGATCGAGATGCCAGTCCGGTACGCGCTGCCCACGGTTGCCCAGATTGAGCGCCAGCAGATTGCCAGCCTGAATCTCGTAGCTGATCCAGCGCCGGGATTTCCCGGCCATTTTGGCAAACTCGGCCACGGGCAGGTTGTGGGGCGCTTGGAACAGATCCACCAGTTCCATCCGCTTGCGTTGGATATCGGAGACAGGTGCGTCCATCACCGATCGAGGCAGGCTGACAGCCGGCAGACGGTGGGTGGCGGCGGTCACCAGCGGCAAGCTGTCCGCCGGCTTCATGACGATCAACAACGGGGCCGTCACCTGTCTTGATGAAGGACCGGAGACATCGGCGTCGGCAGCCAGAGGAACACCTTCCAGATGCACGGTCAGCGGCATGCTCGCCGCCTCGAGCATATTCTGTTCGAACAGATCAAGGCGGTCCGCCCAGTCCTGCATCATGCGCCGACGCTGTTCCACGTACTCGGCGTGATTGTAGGTGGCGCTGACCTTGTTGGGATCGACGTGGGATAGTTGTGCGTCGATCCATACCTTGGGATAGCCGATCTCGTTGAGTGCGGTGGACATGGTGGCGCGCATGCCATGCCCGGTCAGCAGATCGCGATAGCCCATGCGTTTGAGCGCGTTGTTGAGCGTGTTCTCGCTGATGCGCTTCTTCATTTCACTGTCGTGGCGCAGTAGGTAGCGCTGAGCCGGTTTGAACTCTTCCAGCAAGTGCCGGACGATTTCCATCGCCTGCACCGACAGCGGCACGATGTAAGGTGGGATGTCCCGGGGCAATTGCCGCTTCTTGCGCATGTCCAGTTGAAGTTGCTTCACGACCTCGGGAGGAATCACCCACACCCCCTGATCGAGATCGAACTGATCCGGCGTCGCCTGGCGCAGCTCACCCGTGCGAACTCCCGTCAGCAGCAACAACCTCAGGCCGAGTTGTGTCTGCAGGCGACCACGGTACTTGCGCAGGCGCTGCATGAGTTTGGGCAGATCGCCCATGCGCAGGAACGGGTTGTGATTGACGGGCGGCAAGGGCAGAGCCACCACATCGAGATCGGAGGCCGGGTTCTGCTCCAGGCCGGGGACCACTACGAGGGCGTAACGGAACAACTGGTTGAACCAGGTTCGGACCTTTTCCGCGACCGACAGCGCCTTGCGCCGCTCGATTCGGGCAATCACCTCCAGCAGATCGGGCCGCTTGATCTCGTAGATCGTATGTTTGCCCAAGAAGGGCAACACGTCCTTGGCAAAGACTCGGGGAAGAATCGAGAGGGTGGTCTGGCGCCCCTTCTTGAGGCTGAGTTCGCGATGGGCCAGCCACTTTCGGTAGATCACCTCGAAGGTGTTCTCGCCGGCAAGCTTGACCACAGCCCGCTTCTGCTTGCGATGCGAGTGGGGATTGACGCCCTTGGCGAGCAGGGCCCGTGCTTCATCGCGCAGACCCCGCGCCTCGCGAAGGGAAACCTCCGGATAGGTCCCCAGGGACATGCGCTTCTGCCGATCAAGCCAGTAGTAACGGAAATGCCAGGTTCGGCCACCGCTGGCGCTGACCGCCAACGAAAGCCCATCGATATCGCGAAGTGTGTAGGCCTTGCCGGTAGCCTTGGCTTGCCGGATAGCCAGATCTGAGAGTGCCATGCGCCAGCTCCTGAACATGGGTCAGGAGCCAGATGTTCGTTTCGCAGGCCGCAGCCATCCAGCAACAATCCGCTATCAGCCGCATCCGCAATTGTGGACTTAATTGTGGACTTAAAATGACTTGCTGTCGGTGGATTTCAGTGGACGTCACTGGACTGTCGCGTCGCCAAAAATCGATTATTGATCAATGGCTTGCAGAACAACCTGGACTTTCACGGAACACCGCGGAATGTGGGTGGTGGAGCGGGCGATGGGAATCGAACCCACGGCTCTAGGCGGGTAAGGAGGTGACCTCGCGGCCACCCCCTCCCCTAAGAACCGTACGTGCAAGTTTCCCCGCATACGGCTCAAGCAACCCTTAAACACCCCTACTTGAACATAGAGATGCCGGCAGGGCCGTAATTCTCAAGAACATGGTGCTGCCTATGGCAATTCGGATGCAGCAAAACCAGATTAGTCAGCTTGTCCGAGCCTCGTTCCGACCGTTTGATTATGTGGTGAAGATGCCACCCAGTCTCTCGCGTGATCTTTTGATTGCAAATGGGGCATTGACCTTCCTGCCACCACCACAAGAAACGAAGTTTGCGGCGTCCCTCGAGTGTCTTGTCCATCCGCTGTGCCAGCCGTTTGGAAAAGTACCCGTCATACGCTGGGTCGTATGGATTCGCCTCCCCCTTGATCTTGGTATGTGGCCGTTTCCGGTACTCCACCAAGTTTGGAAGTAGCTTGTCCTTGTCCGCAAACCGCCAGTCGCGCCCCTTGAGGCACTTGAAGTAACGCTGTTTGATCCACCTCTTCCCCTTTTCAGGGTGTCGGCGGCACGCCCAGCGCCACAGTGCTTGCCAGATTTGATGATCGCACCTTGCAAACGTCTGGGATGCCATCTGACTTCGATGATAGTTGGCCCAACCTCGAATTACCGGGCTTAACTTTTCGATCACCTCCGTCTGTGCGGCAGCTTTCCTTTCTCGCAGCAGATCGCGGATTTTCCCCAGGAACGCTTTGATATTTTTCTTCGATGGCTGAGTGAATAGCATTCGATTGAAATATCTGACGTTCCACCCCAAGAAATCGAATCCCTCCGTCACGTGAGTGATTTTGGTTTTCTTTTCCGAGAGGATGAGCCCCCGAGTGGCTAGGAATTTCTCCACAAGAGGTTTGACCTTCTCTTCCAGAAACTCTTTCGAGCTACCTGTAATGATGAAGTCGTCCGCGTAGCGCACTAGATTGACTTTGGCAGCCCGCTCTTCCCTCACCGTTCCAAACAGTGTGGTTAGCTCGTGCTGTAAGCCATCCAGTGCAAGATTAGCCAGAACCGGGGAAATGATGCCTCCCTGTGGCGTACCCGCTTGCGTTGGGAAAAGCCTTCCCGTCTCGATGAACCCCGCTTTCAACCACTTCCGAAGGATGACTTTGTCCATGCAGACATTGGCAACCAGCCAGTCATGACTGATGTTGTCGAAACAACCTTTGATATCCCCTTCCAGCACCCATTTGGGCGAAGCTTTTCTTCCAAGCACATTGCGCACTTGTTCGATGGCATCCGCTGTCGAGCGTTCACGTCTGAAACCGTAGGAATGGGGATCGCCAGTCGTTTCGGCGACGGGGTCCAGCGCCAGTAAATGCAGCGCTTGCATCGCTCGATCGCGCATGGTGGGTATGCCCAGAGGGCGTTTGTCACCATTTGCTTTCGGGATGTAGATGCGACGTAGCGGTAACGGCCTGTATCCCTTGTTGCCAAGGTCAACCACCGCGTTCCACTTCGCCTCCGGTGTATCCCAGGTTTGCTTATCCACTCCTGGAGTTTTCCGGCCTTGATTCTCCGTTACCCGCCTCACAGCCAACGCTTTCGCGCCGGTGGATTTGGTCAGGAGTCTCTGCAGGGCGCGAACATTCCGCCATTCCCCTGCTTTTGCTGCCTTCGCAATTCTTGCCTGTAGCCTCGCGACAACTTGATGAACCTTGACCCATGAGACATCGTGCCAAGACTGCCAAGTTGCGGAGGCGACATCACAATCATGCTGACTTGCGTCCATATCAACCTCCGGTTGAATGGAGCGGGTGATGGGAATCGAACCCACGCTATCTGCTTGGGAAGCAGAAGTTC
>ERZ778021.3462-NODE-3462-length-11300-cov-4.350022_pt1 | contig 11300 bp, 8 predicted proteins | sample MGYA00375751_ERZ778021 | MGnify/ENA primary metagenome ERZ778021 (study PRJEB29350, sample SAMN05389814) | bioreactor metagenome | isolation source: Thiocyanate stock bioreactor | place: South Africa: University of Cape Town | collected 2013-08-29 ... | reverse complement strand
TCCGGTGGTCGCGAAGGGTCGGACTCGAACCTCATCGGAATCGATGAAACCGGGAAGAATGTATTTTTCACGACGCGCCAGCAGTTGCTTCCCGTCGACACCGACGGCCTCGTAGATCTATACGACGCTCGTGAAGGTGGAGGATTCCCGTCCGAATCAGAAATGGCGACGCCGGCCGAATGTAAAGGTGATGCCTGCCAGTCGGTTTCTTCGCCTCCTTCCGCGACGCTGCCTCCTTCCGCGACGCTTCCGGCTCCCGGCAACTATGTGCCTCCGAAGAAGTGCGCCAAGGGCAAGGTTAAGAAGGGCAACAAATGCGTACTCAAGAAGCACAGTAAGAAGAAGCATCCGAAGAAAAAGGCGAGCAAGGCGCGTGGCGCTCAAGCCAAAGGCAACCGGAGGGCGGGTCGATGAAGAAGGTCATGTTGTCGGTCGTTCTCGTGGCTACGTGTTCTCTGATGGCGACCTCCTCAGCCTGGGCGGCATTTGGTATCGCGCCCGGTTCCCTCTCGGCCAGAGTCGAAAATGAAGACGGGACCGTCGATCGACAGGCTGGCTCGCATCCCTACGCCTTTAGCTTGGGCTTTGCCGTCAACAAAACTGCCCAAGGATTTTCTGAAGGTGGTGCAATGCGTGACGTAGTTGTTGATTTGCCAGCAGGGATGTACGCTAATCCGGCGTCGGTCCCAACGTGCTCTCGAGAAGAATTCGAAGGGGCGCTGCCCGAATGCCCGCCCTCGAGCCAAGTTGGAGTCGTCAGGGCGTTTATTCCCGGAACCGGTGAAGCGCTTGGCCCGATCTATAACCTTGCTCCACCGCCCGGCGTCGCCGTTCAATTCGGCTTTTCGGTGGCCGAACTTACGGCCTTGTTCAATGGATCTGTACGAGGTGAAGCGGGCTTTTCGGTTCGGGACGCGGCCTTGAACCTGCCCGAAGAAGCGACCGCGGTCGCGGCCACTATCTGGGGAACCCCTGCCGACCCCTCTCACGATGCAGAACGAGGACAAGAAGCCTCTGAAGGCAGCGGGCCGCCAGTGTCTTCGGAAGGAGCCCTTCTTCCTTATCTCACGCTCCCAGACACCTGTGGTGGGCCGCAACAAGTCACGGTGAGCATAGATTCAAAATTGCAGCCAGGCTTCTTTGTGTCTCAGACGACTGTGCTCTCCGACGAATTTGGGGCCGCTTCTGCGCTGACTGGCTGCGAAGTCGTTCCGTTTAGTCCCACCGTGCTCGCCGCTACCTCCACCGCCTCTGCCGAAGGCGCGTCTGGGTTGGACTTCTCGTTGAGCCTGCCAAACCAGGGACTCCTCAATCCCAAGCAGAATGGCGTCACTGAAACCCAGCCTGAGCGAATGGAAGTCGTTCTGCCAGAGGGAGTCACGGCGAATCCGTCAGCGGCACAGGGACTCAACGGATGTAGCCCGTCCCAAATTGGTCTAATTACGGCAGTTGGAGTCAGCCCAGCTCGCTTCAATGAAGCTCCTCCGAGTTGCCCCGAAAGCTCGAAGCTGGGGACGTTGACGGCGCACACGCCACTGCTCGAAGAAGAACTAACGGGATCTGTCTACCTAGCCAGCCCTCACGACAATCCTTTTAACTCGCTCCTGGCCCTCTACATCGTCGCTCGTGCGCCGGAAAGAGGGGTCCTCATCAAGCTTGCCGCCAATGCATCGATCAATCCAGCTACCGGGCAGATCGCCACGACTATCGACGGCATGCCGCCCATTCCATATTCGTCCGTCGGTCTGCGCCTCCGGGAAGGTCCGCGCGCTCCACTGATCACCCCGCAGACGTGCGGCGAATATCGGACGACGGCGCGGCTCTATCCGTTTTCAGCACCCGACTCTCCGGTCGAACGGAGCACGCCGTTCAAGATCACCTCCGGCGCGAACGGAGGGAGCTGTGCATTCTCTGAATCGGCGCTGCCTTCGCACCCGAGCTTTGAAGCGGGCAGCAATGTCCCTCTCGCCGGCACCTACTCGCCGTTCGTCTTCCGCATTTCGCGGTCGGATGGAGAACAGCGGTTCTCATCGGTTTCGGCGACGCTTCCGACTGGGCTCCTGGGCAAGTTGAAGGGCATCCCGTACTGCTCGGACTCCGCAATCGCGACGGCAAACTCGCGCACGGCGGAAGGCGACGGAGCTCTTGAGCTCTCATCGCCGTCATGTCCTTCGGCTTCCCAGATCGGGGTGGTCGACGTCTCGGCGGGCGCCGGCCCTTCGCCCTTCTCGGTTCAGGGCAAGGTGTATCTGGCTGGTCCCTACGAGGGTGGACCGCTCAGCCTTGAGATCATCACCCCTGCGGTCGCGGGTCCGTTTGACCTTGGTGCGGTGGCGGTCAGAACTGCTTTGCAGGTGAACCCGCTGACGGCTCAGATCAACGCCGTCTCGGATCCACTGCCGAGCATCTTGCACGGAATCCCTCTTGACGTCCGATCGATCTCGCTGCAGATGAATCGTTCTGAATTCACCATCAATCCGACGAACTGCCAGGCCAAGTCGGTGATTGGTGCCGTGAGAACCCTTACTGGGTCGACGACCAGCCTGTCTAATCCGTTCGCCGTCGGCGGTTGCAAGGGGCTCGAATTCAAACCGACTCTCAAGCTGTTCTTCTCAGGCCAGACCAAGAGGACTGGATTCCCAGCCATCAAAGCTGTCCTCACTCAGCCTGCCGGGGAAAACGCCAATGTCGCCAGCACCACGGTGATCTTGCCCAAGGGCATGCTGATCGCCAACGCGCACATCAACAATCCGTGCACGAGGGTCCAGTTCAACTCGACCCCAATTCCTGGTCAGGGCTGCCCGGCCAAGTCGGTGCTCGGAACGGCAAGAGCCTGGAGCCCTTTACTGGAAAACCCGGAGGAAGGAAAGGTCTACTTCCGCTCCAACGGTGGGGAACGTCAACTACCGGACCTGGTGGTCGCGCTCGAAGGTCAGGTGCCGCTCCAGCTCGTCGGATTCATCGATTCGGTGGGCAAGAAGGGGGCGGAAGTCCGCCGGGTCCGTAATCGGTTCATGAGCGTGCCTGATGCGCCCGTCTCGCGCTTCGAATTGAAGCTCTCGGGAGGCAAGAAAGGCTTGCTGCAGAACAGCAAGAACCTCTGTAGCTCCAAGAATAAGGCGACCTTCAAGTTGGCTGGCCAGAACGGCAAGGTGTACGACACCGAACCGGACATTCGGGTCAGCTGCGGTAAGGGCAAGAAGAAAAAGAAGTAGGCATGGTCCTCGGGCGTCTCGGCGCCCGAGGAATGTCTACTAACTTTTCAAAGTTTCCCTAAGCGCTCGAATCATCCTGACTTAGAGCAAACGGCTTTGGCAAGCGCCACTGCCGGTTGGCCCGACGCTCAGGCCCTTCTTACTGCATTGACAAGTTCGCGCACGGATGATGGGATGCGTACCGGCTTCGGTACGAAGCCGGTCTGAGCGGGAGTCACGAATGGGTTGACCGCCCGCTTCGCAGGACAGGGATAAGGGCGGCTTGCTGCCGCCCGTCAAGGGAGATAGGGAGAGATGCGGACCGAGCAAGCGGGTCATTGCGCTCGTTCGGAATCGCCTCATCTGATCCCTATGAACAGGTTGAAGAAAGGAAAAGCATGAGGCTGAAGAAGCTCATTGTGGGCGGCTTGCTTGCTGCCCTGGGAACGCTGGTATTTGCCTCCGTCTCCATTGCGGCGCCGCATCATCCGACTGGCGAATACGCGCAGTTCGCCGATTGTCCGCTTAACCGCGCGACCATCACCGACTGTGTCTACTCGGTCACCAGCGGTGGCTCGTTTACGCTCGGCAAAAAAACTGTGCCGATCGTAAATCCGGTGACCCTGCAGGGCGGCTTCGAAGGGGCCGAAGAAACCACGAAATTCTTCGGTGCCGAGGATGGCAACACGCTGTCGAAAACCCCGCAGCCTGTGCCAGGCGGCCTACTTGGTATCACGGCGCCGACCTGGTGGCCGAAATCCATTCAGAACTGGTTTAACAACCTGATCAACGAAGGGTTCACCGGCGTGAACGCTACGGTCGAACTGGCTGAACCTGCTACGTCGATCAAACTTAATACGGCGAACCTGCTCGAAGAAAAAGGCACGGCTCTCGGCCTTCCGGTGAAGTTCCATCTGGAAAATCCGATTCTTGGTTCGAACTGCTACATCGGCTCGAACTCCAACCCGATCCACATCAACTTCACCACCGGCGCAAGTGGAAAACTCCACGGGGCAGCTGGTGAAGTCACGTTCAACCCGGAATTCACCATTGTCACCGTGAGCGGCGGCAAACTCGTGAATAACGTCTACACGGCCCCGGGTGCCACCGGTTGCGGAGGATTCCTCATCGAATACCTCCTCGATCCGCTGGTCAACTCGCTCGTCGGGGTTCCCTCGGGCGCAGGCGCCAACTCCGCAGTCCTGGAAGGCAAACTCCAGGATGCGCAGGCGGAATATGTCCGTTTGAGCGAATAGATGTGAACTGGCTCGGTCTGACCGGGTCAAGCAGTCACGAGGAAACGCCCGTCGCGAAAGCGGCGGGCGTTTTCTTTTGGCGTTCATCCCTGAGGACCGAGGCGTTACAGCCCCGCCGGATGCCGCACCGTGAACTTCGGGAGGATCCGGCTTTCCGGGGCGGCCATCTTCCAACGGGGGCCGCTGACTTTTTCGGGGTCGTTGCGGGTGTCGTAGCGGAGGCCGGCTACGACCATGAAGACGTGTTCGGCGTTGGCGTAGATGGTGATCCATTTGCCGGGGCCCGGGGAGCCGTAGGAGGCGAGTTGGCCGGAGACTTGGGTGTAGCCGAGGAGGTCGGCGCCGTGGAGGGCGTAGCTGACGGCGCCTGAGCAGTCGTAGCCCTTGGCAATGAAGGAGGCGTGGCCGCCGCCCCAGATGTAGGGCTTGTGGTCGATTTCGTTGGCGGCGACGATGACGCGTTTGACTATGGGTGGGGCGTTGGGAGGTGGGATCGCTTCGCCGTCGACGAGGGTGGCGCCGCAGTTGGCGGCGGTGCGTTGGGCCTCGGTCTGGGCTGGTTCGCAGCCCGCTCCCCAGGGGACGTTGGGGGCCCAGCCGGGGTAGGTCTGGTCGGCTGCCGCACCGGAGGCGGCGGGGCCGAGCAGAGACGCGGCGGTGGTGAGGATGGCGACGAGCGGGATCGACCGGCGGGTCACGATGGGGAAAGGGTAGGGGAAGACGGGGTCGAGGGGCGGCCGGCGGGACGACTATGGGTCGCGGTGAGGCAGGGCTCAAGGCGCCGCCGGGACGACCGTGGGCGGCTGGGGCACGAGGCTCGAGGCGGCTGGCGGGACGAAAGTGGGTGGCGGGGCGGAGTGGCTCGAGGGCGCCCGCGGGCGGATCGTCGGCGTTTGCCGGCCAGCTCCCGGAGGCCTACGACGGGAGGCCGGTCGGGCGGCGCCAGTTGGTCGCGCCCGGGATTTCTAGGAAGCCTGCTCTTGTGAGGTTGCCCACCGCGGAGGGAGTGGCGGGATGGCCGTCGCAGACTTCGGCGAGGACGGAGTCGCAGCCGGCGCGGGCGGCGTCGGCGAGGCGGCGGGCGATCAGGGCGGTCTGGCAGCCGCGGCCACGGGCAGACGGCATGGTGGCGTCGAGAGCGAGGAGGGCGAGCTTGTTCATGGTGAGCATCGAGCCGCAGGCGACTTCGCGGCCGTCGAGGCGGGCGGAGTAGCAGCGCCAGCCGTCCTGGTCGGGGAGGCCGAAGATGAGGACGGTGGCGAGGCCCGAGAGGTCGAGGGATTTGGCGACGATGTGGCTCATGCCTTCGGTCTCGAGGGCGCCGAGCTCACGGATGGTGATGCCGGCGGGGATGTCGGCGACGTGGGTGGTGGTCGAGCGCAGGTAACGGCGCATCGCCGACCCGGGTTCGTAACCGCGGGTCTGGAGCCAGTCTTGGGCTTTGGTGGTTCCCGGCCGGTCTTCGGAGACCGAGACCCGGTAGTCGACCTCGCGCGAGCGCAACCATTCGACCGCCGCTCCCAGGTGCCCGTCGTCGACCGCGGTCGGCTCGGCCGCGCCCATCACGGTGTTGACCAAGGTGACGCTGGGGAGGTCGGCGAAGACGGTGGCCAGGATGGGGCCGAAGCGGTGCATGCGCACTTCCGCCTCGACGACGGCATCGCTCGGCGCGGTGCGCCACAGATCCTCCAAGAAGCGAAGCTCGGCCGCGGCGATCGCGGATCCGTCGTACATCGTCGGCGCCCCCTCAGGCCTCGACTGGTCCCTTTGCCCGCCCTCAACTATATGGAAGAAGGTTCTTGACTTTCCACCAATCCGGAAAAATTTGTGAGCGGTCGGTGGGGCGCTCCGGCGCTGGCAGCGCCGGAGCGAGGTGGTCGCCGGCGGGTAGAGGGGGGAGAGAGTGCGGCGGGCGCCGGGGCGACGTGTCCGGGGCCCCACCACGCAGAAGGGCGGCCCGAGGGCCGCCCTTCCGTACTACCGCTCTCGTCAGGAGAGCTTTGCCTTGAAACTCAGCCCTTCGACGTGCAGGGACGGATGATTTCCGTTTCCGCCTTGGTCCCGTCTTCGAATTTGCCGAGGACGTGGACTTTCAGCTTGCCGTCGGTGCAGGTCGAGCTGACCGGGTTTTTGCCAGCCACGTTCTTTTTGATTTCCAGGTTGAACGAGGTGATCGAGCCGCTGCCGCCCGTGATCTGCGGGATTTTCGCCACCACGAGGGTGCCGAAGCGACCGTTCTTGTGCTTCGTGATGGTCACCGTGGTGACGATCGCGCCCGAGATCGGGTTGGAGAAGTAGGCGTGGATGAACAGCGTCGTCTTGCCGCCCTTTTCGCCGCCGTTGAAGACGAGCAGCTTCGAGGGGACGTTGATCGGCTTCTGTTCGGCGAACGCCACCTGGGCGATCGTCGAGCCTTCACCGATCAGCGCCGACTTGCACGCCTTCAGCGCCGCGGCGGTGTCGGTTGCCTGCAGCTGGCCCGATTTACAGGTCGGGATGCCCTTGGTGTGAACTTCGCCGGCCTTGTCGGCTTCCAAGATCACTTCGCGGATCGCCGGCGGATGGCTGCCGTCGGCCTCTTTGACTTCACCGGACGCCTTCAACGAGATCGGCGTCTGCTTCGTCTTCGACAACGCCTTTGGACTGAAGCCGCCGTTCGCCGTCAATTCGAGGTTGCCGACTTTCACCGTGACCGGAGTTTCACCGCCCGCAGCGGTGGCGATACCGACCGCCGAGACCGCAATCAACGCCCCCAGGGCGAGAACTATCAGCACGTGTTTGCGCATATCCCTATATCTCTCCTTTTGCGGCCTGCCCATCGGGGGCCCTGGCCGTCGAAAGCTTGCGCAAAACCGTGGAACGGTTTGTGCGCGGGTCACCTATACCACCCGCCCCCACTTCATAAACCCGTGAGTCGACTGAAAGAAGCGGTCTCGTGTGCGCTTTCGGTACGCCTGGAGTGCTATCAGGCCACGCGAGCGCGGTCGCGCTCGGCGGCCGCCCGCTCGGGGCCCAGAAACGGCAGCACGATGAGGAAGACGAGCTCCGGCAGCCGCGCCGGCAGCCGCGCCGCGGCACCGTGCAGGACCTCGCTGTAGAGGAGCTCGCTGACCCCGCCGGCGATCGTCTGGGCGGTGCTCCCGGGAAGGTCGATCGTGCTTTCCGAGCGACCTGTCTCGATGAAGCCGGTGAACTGGCGGAGCGCCGCGTCGCGCCGGGCGAGCGCCTTCGGCCCCGCCGCCAGCACCTCGACCAGGGCGAACCGTGCCTCCTCCGGATGCGCCGCCAGGTGCCCGAGCACCGCCCGCAGCCCGGCCTCGAGCCGCACCGGCCAGGGCGCCCCGGGCTGCACGCCGAACCCCGTCTCGGCCTTCTCCAGCACTCGCCCGAGCAGGATGTCGTAGGCGGCGAGGAAGCAGTCCTCCTTGCTGTCGAAGAGCTCGTAGAACGTCTTCCGCGACACCCCCGCGATGCCGATCACGTCGACGACCCGGGTGTCCGTGTAGCCCTGCGCCGCGACCACTTCGATCATCGCCGCCAGGATCCGCACGCGCTGGGAGTCGGCGACCGCCTCGCGCGGCAGGCCGTGGCGCCCGCGCGGCAGGCGATCAGAGCTTCCGGCCGGGCGTCTCGCGGGCGCATCCACGCCCAGGAGAGTAAACGAAGGAGTTCTTATCCGGTCCGACTTTTCGCGATCTAGACGCGAGTTTGATGCCTATTCGACCCAGATGATCTGATCGCGGTCGGGGCCGACCCCGGCCAGCTTCACCGGCACCCCGGCGTACTCGGCGATGAAGCTCAGATAGTCGCGCGCCGCGGTCGGCAAGTCCTCGACGCTGCGGCAGGAGGTGATGTCGGCGTCGAAGCCGGGCAGCTCCTCGTACTCGGCGGTCGCCGAGTGGAGGATCGACTGGTGGTAGGGGAACTCCTGAAGGATTGCGCCCTCCTTCGAGCGGTATCGCACCGCCACTCGCAGCGGGCCGATGCCGCTCAGCACGTCGAGCTTGGTGATCGCCAGCGCGTCCATCCGGTTCAGCCGCACCGCGTAACGAAGGCCGACCAGATCGAGCCAACCGGCGCGCCGTTTGCGCCCGGTCGTCGTCCCGTACTCGTGGCCCTGCTCGACGATCTGCTCGCCGACCTCGTCGTGGAGCTCGGTCGGGAACGGCCCGGCGCCGACCCGCGTCGTGTAGGCCTTCGCGATCCCCCACACTTCGTCGATGTCGGTCGGGCCGACGCCCGCGCCGACCGTGGCCGCCCCGGCGATCGGGTTCGAGGAGGTGACGAAGGGATAGGTCCCGTGGTCGAGGTCGAGCAGGGTTGCCTGGGCGCCCTCGAAGATCACCGTCTCGCCGCTGTCGAGCGCGTCCCAGCAGAGCTTCGCCGTGTCGGCGATGTGCGGCTCGAGCCGGTGCCCGTAGCTGACGTGCTCCTCGACCATCGCGTGCAGGTCGGGCCGCGGATCGACGACGCCGCCCATCGACCCCTCGGCCGCGGCCTTGGCTTCGTCGCCGGCTTCCTTGCGCAGTTTGCGCCGCTGCACCGAGAGTTCGCGGAGCGCTTGTTGCTTTGGCTCGAGCGCGGCGCGGATCTTCGTCCGCAGGATCTTCTCGTCGAGCAGGTCCTGGACCCGGATGCCGAGGCGCAGCGCCTTATCGGCGTAGGCGAGGCCGATCCCCCGCCGCGTGGTGCCGATCGAGTTCTTCCCCAGTTTCGTCTCGCTCGCGGTGTCGAGGAGCACGTGGTAGGGCATGATCAGGTGGGCGTTCGCCGACAGTTTCAGGTTGGCGACCGACACCCCGGCTCGTTTCAACCCGTCGATCTCGCTCAGCAGCACGCGCGGATCGACGACGACTCCGTTACCGATCACGCATGTCTTGTCGGAGTGGAGGATCCCCGACGGGATCAGGTGGAAGGCGAAAGTTTCACCGCCGCGGACGATCGTGTGGCCGGCGTTGTTGCCGCCCTGGAAGCGGACGATGGCGGTAGCCCGCTCGGCGAGCAGATCCGTGATCTTGCCCTTGCCCTCGTCGCCCCACTGGGCGCCGACTATGACCACGCCTGGCACTGGCTGAATTCTGACGGGTGCGGGCGCCGGGTGCGGCTAGGCCGCCAGGCGGTGGTCTTCGCCGTGCATCGGGACCATGCAGCCGTCGCACATCTCGACCAGCCGCGAGACCGTCCGCCGGCCGATCTGCTCGATCAGCTCGGCTTCGTCGAGGTTGGTGGTGACGAGGATGGCGCGTTCGGTCTCGTACCGCTCGTTGATCAGTGCGTAGAGCTGCTCGAGCACCCAGTCGGACCGTTTCTCGGCCCCGAGGTCGTCGATGTGCAGGAGGTCGACCGAGGTGAGTTTCCGGAACAGGTCCATGTAGGAGTCGCTGTCGGGACCGGCGTCGTAGCTCTGGCGGATCCGGGCGAGGAGTTTGGGCAGCGAGTAGATGGCGACCGTGTGCTTCCGCTCAAGCGCCGTTTTCGAGACCAGCATCCCGAGGGTCGTCTTGCCGGTGCCGGGATCGCCGAAGAGCCAGACGCCGCGGCCGGCGGCGAGGTTGCCGTCGAGGTCGCCGATGTAGGCGCGGACCGCGTCGACCGCACCGCGGGCCTGGAATTCCCTGGCCATGTCGGAAATCGGCGGGCGGTCGAAGGAGACCCCTTGGAAGCGCCGCGGGATCACCGACGACACGCCGCGGCTGGCGCTCTTGCGAAGGCGATCGGCGCGGCAATCGCAGGGGCGGGCGACGTCCTCCGGTCCGAGGATCCAGCCGTCGCCTTCGCAGATCCCCAGCGGGCAGACCTGATCCCTGAACGGTTCCGAGCGTGCGACCGCCATCAGATCCTCACCATCAGAATTCCGGCCCCGAGGCGGCGGCATCGCTGTCTTCGTAAGGAGGCGCTTCGCTGATCGGGTGATCGCCGACGGGCTGGTCGATCGGGGCGTCCTGGCCGCTGTAGTCGGCGAACTTCGGGTAGCGGTCGAGGAAGACCAGCTCTTTGGTCGCGATCGGGCCGTTCCTGTGCTTGGCGATGATCAGGCTGGCGAGGCCGTCCGGCTCCTCGTCGGGGTCGCGGTAGTAGTCGGCCCGGTAGAGGAAGGCGACCAGGTCGGCGTCCTGCTCGATCTGTCCCGACTCGCGCAGGTCGGAGAGCTGCGGCTTCGGGGGCGAGCGCTGCTCGGGCGCGCGGGAGAGCTGCGAGATCGCCATCACCGGCACCTGCAGCTCGCGGGCGAGGATCTTCAGCCCGCGGGAGATCTGGCCGACCTGCTCGACGCGGTTGGCGCGCGGGTCGTCGGAGCGCATCAGCTGCATGTAGTCGAGGATGATCAGGCCGAGCCCGCCGCGCTCCTGTTCCTGGGCGTGGAGGCGACGCGCCTTCGCCCGCAGGTCGAGGATGCCGAGGTCGGAGGAGGCGTCGAACCAGAGCGGCGCGTTTTCCAGTTCGTTGGCGTCCCGCAGCACCTCGTACTCGATCTCCTGCCAGCCCTTGATGGACTTTTCGATCAGGCACTGCTGCACCGGGCTGGCGATCAGGCCCTGCCGGCAGGTCTCCTCCAGCTCCGCCATCGACCCGGCAAAGCCGGAGCCGGTGCCGCCCAGGGTGAAGGCCGGCCGGACGACGACGGGGAAACCGATGCGCTCGGCGAAGGCCTTGGCCTCCGCGACGCTGCCGACCGTCTCCGACGGGGCCACGGGCTGGCCGAGGCGCACCATCAGCTGCTTGAACAGCTCCCGGTCCTCGGCCGTGTTGATCGCTTCCAGGGAGGTGCCCAGCATTTTCACGTTGTACTGCGCCAGGACGCCCGTGTCGGCCAGGTCCATGGCCAGATTCAACGCCGTCTGGCCGCCCA